>Ga0210398_10006197_pt1 | contig 11045 bp, 10 predicted proteins | sample IncBWC4OmetaG_FD_161047 | JGI IMG/M metagenome (GOLD analysis project Ga0210398, IMG submission 161047) | Forest soil microbial communities from Barre Woods Harvard Forest LTER site, Petersham, Massachusetts, United States - Inc-BW-C-4-O | ecosystem: Environmental > Terrestrial > Soil >... | reverse complement strand
CTGGACCCCGAAACGATTCAGTAGTTCAGGACGACAGAACTATTGAACCCTTTCCCTCGAATGAGTACTCTTGTTAGGATGCGTCCTCTGTTCCACCCATCGATTGAGGAGGTTACGGTAGAAGGAATTCTCCACGCCTTGTCCGACCCGGTGCGGGTGGCAATTTATGCGGACATCGTGTCGCAGGAGTGCTCGCAGAACTGCTCGACGTTTCTGACAGTCAGCGACAAGACGATCCCGAAATCCACACTCTCTCAGCACTTTAGGGAACTGAGAGAGGCGGGGCTGATCCGCGGTGAGCGTCGCGGTGTGGAAGTCCACAACACCTCGCGTTGCGTGGAACTCGAGCAACGCTTTCCGGGACTAATTCGGGCAATCGTCAACGCGCATGCCATCCAGTCAAGGGACGAAGAGCAAGGTAAGAAACGTGCTGCGCAGAGGAGGACCAGGCGTGCGCGGACGAATAAGTAAAGAACCCGACTCGCTTCCCTCGATCCATCCGATCTCCTCGTTGTGCATCGGGTCCACCGGGGCGCGGCTCCTCAGAACGCTGACTCCGTTAGGGATCATCGATATCGGGAAGTCGCGTAGTGTTTACTGATGATTCTCGGGAGAAGGTTCCGAGTTATCAGGCTCAAGTCCTAACGCATTTACCGGTAACTGACTCTTAGTTTCCGGTTACTTGTCGGGACCTAGCAGGTGCACATTCACTGTTTCACAAACCAAAATTGTTATTTCTAGATTGCGAATAGTTGGGCTAGAGTTGTGTCATTGCGCGGGTGCATCAGAAATTCGCTGCCGGACCATTTCAAGGAAGCGAATCGATGAACACCTCGGTGTTTTTTCACGTGATGGCTGCGATCCTCATTACCGCGTCCGTGTTCTTTTCCTGTTTAGGCTGTCACTTTTTTAGCGTCGTAGCCCGAGAAGTTTACGATCAACTTCCCCAGTCGCGATGGAGTTGGTTCGCATCCCATTCTCTTCTTCTCCATCGTGAGTACTATCCGGATAGCTGGCTGCGGACGAAGTTTTATTTTTGTGGCGTCGCGATGCTGGTTTGCGGCCTTCTCGCCTTTTTGTTCTGGATGAAGTAGATCAAGATGAAGTATGGATTTAGCGACGCTACGGGAAAAACCGGGCGACGAACGCCGTGACCGGCTATTTTCGCTGCTTGGACCGGACATGTCCGGTTACGCGACGGGCAGTAACAGCCCGGGACGCGTCGGGACTCGCTCCTCAACGCGACCTTGGAATTAATGCAGTTTTGCGTACTCGGATTTGGCGGCGATGAAGATGGGAATGTCAGGGTCGGCGTCTTTCCACTGCGTGAGGAAATCCTGATAGGACGCCTTGGCATTGGCGGTGTCGCCCTGCAACACGTAGGCGCGTGCGAGGCCGAGATGCGCGAGTCTCCCCAGCGGACACGCCAGCATGAAACCTGGATGATCGACAACCTTCTGGTATTCCGTGGCGGCATCGTTTCCCCTGCGGAGCTGCAGGTAAGCCTCGCCGCGGAGATATGCCGGATACATCGGGCCACCCAATCCGGACCAAGCCACCGGACTCGACAATTCGTAAAGAGCGCAGGGCTGCAGTAGCTGGATGGCTTTCGTCGGATTATTGCGCGCATTCTCCTCGCTCGCGCGAATCACCGGCAGCCAGTAATTGTTCACGAGCGTGTCCAGAGGATATTGCTTCTCCAAATCCTTGGCAAGTTTCTCGGCTTCCGTGACGTCGCCCGTACGCGCGAGCGCGATTGCAGCAAGAATCTCGGTGTCGTGGCTGGAAGTAAGGGCCAGCGCCCCTGCGGTCTCTTGTTTTGCGATCCGGCTATTCCCAAACTCAACTTCGCGGAGGGCTCCGTCCATCTTCCATTGCGCGGCTGTTTCCTTTTGGTCATCGCGCAGGGCGGACTCGAACGCCTTATTCGAAAACTCGCGCGCGCTCTTCGCATGACCGTAGTAACCCTCGGCATCCGATTTTGCCGCCAGGAAATTATCCTCGCCCTCCGGTTTTGCCGCGGACCACGCCATTTGCTTCTCCATCTCCGCAGTATCGCCCAGCACAAAAGCCACGCCAAACCAGTTCACTCGCATGATGGGGTCTTCGATCTTTTTGACCAGCGCCAGATTAAACGTGTTTCGGGCATCGTCGAAGCGGTCGAGTGCGGCTTGGGTAAGAAGCAGATTGGAATAGTTCGTCCCGGATTCCGGTTCAAGCCGAATGGCTTCCTGAGTCTCGGCAATAGATTTTTCATACTGTCCCGATGCGCCGTAGAGCGAACCCAAATTCCCATGGGCTCCGGCGTCGCGTGGATAAGCTTGGGTCCATAGCTGGTAGACCTCAATGGCCTTCGGCAGTTCCCCTGTGACGTAATTGTAGTAACGGGCCGCAATCAGAAGCTTTTCGCGTTCACTGACATGGCTGCGGAGTGCAAAGGCTTTCGTGAAATTCTCGCGCGCCAAGCCGGATTCCCCCAGATTCAAGTAACATGCTGCAAGCCCCGAATAGGCTGATGCAAATCCCGGATCGAGTTCGATGGCCCTCTTGAAAAATGGCACTGCAGCCGAATCGTTGGATTTGCCTTTCCGCAAACCCACCGTATACGCCTTGAGCGCATCCAGTGACGGAGTCGTGGCGTCCATCAGCGAGGTGTTGTAGGCACGGACCGTGCGTAGCGACTCGCCTAGTTTGTTCCGAATTTCCGACGCTGTCCTTCCCAGTGCATCGAGCACATGGTTTTTGTCGCTCGCCTGCGCTGCCGCGCTCCCTAGGGATTCTCCGGTTACGCAGTTCACCGCCTTGACGGTCAGAAGATACTTCATGCCAATCTGCGCAATCGAACCAGCGAGGGCAGCGGCGCTCCCTGTCCGCTGGCAGAGTTCGCGCGCAATCTCTGGCGTGAGCTTCACGTCCGGCTTCTGCCCCATCATCTGGAGGGTCTTTTGAACTTGCTGGTCGGGGATAATACTCAGGAAGGGTGACTGCTCCAGTTGTACGGAAAGCCCTTGACGCAGCGTGCCGTCAAACACCGTATCACCTGTCGTGTTTGTGAAGTCGGCCAGGACGATGGTGTCCTTGTCCGTCAGGGCGTGCGCCTTGCGGGAGAACAACAACCAGCCGCCCACGGCGAGTCCGACGACCAATATTATTGCGGCAGTGGCTATATTCCCTCGACGCCGCGTGGATTCCTGGCCACGCTTCAACCCTGCCGCTGCTGCTGGTTTCGATGTCGCGACCTTCTTCGGCAGTGCCGAGTTACCAACTTCGTTGGTGTATAGGTTGTAGAGATGAACCCGAACGCCGTGCTTAACTTCAGCTTCGCCCAAATCGTGCAGGCAGTCTTTCCAACTGCTCAGCTGCCCCAGTACGTCGGTAACACTCTGCGACGTGAGGATGTGTCCTGCATCGCCGCAGTCCATCACCCGCTGAGCGACGTTGATGCCCTCACCAGCGACGTTCTGGTTAGCGTTTATATCCAATACCCTGTACACGGGACCGCTATGCAATCCCATCCTTAGCGCAATCTCAGGATGCGATTTCAGCGCGCGGCCTACTTCAAGAGCGCATCGTGCCGCTGCTTCTGCGTCCTCAAAAAAGACAAGGGCCATTCCGTCGCCCGTAGGGAGCCTAATGATTTCGTTGCTGGATTGTGCTCGCAGAAACTCCGAAGTGGCAGAAACAACTTCCTGAAGCGTGCGCAACACTGCCTCTTGGTGGTCCATAGGCAGTTTCGAGTAGCCCACGATGTCCATGAAGAGCACATGGGCCATTTCTAGTTTTGTTGTCTGTCGCGGGACCGTGTGGTCAGCTGCGGACATTGAACTATTCCCGTCTCCGATCTGTACGCCGAACCCATCCGTGTCCGAGATTTTCGATGATGCGGTAGTGCGAGATGGTGTGGCCAATCATTGCTACGATGCCGCCTTTGGCGACGCATGTTAGGCTGGGCTCAAGGGCAAGTCAACGTGGGCGCGGGTATATGGGCGCGGGTATATGGTACAAAGCAAACTTTCTGCCACACCCAGCCGAAAACGAACCGAATCGTCGGCGACGGTCCCGTATCGGCGCGCGCCCCGGTGGCGGTCGCCCGCGAAACCTCAACGGAATTCAATGCGGTGATATTTTGATTTCTCGCGCGGTGGCAATTTCAGCGACGACGGCAGGGGGGCGGGGGGATTTAACGGAGATTAAATTCACGACGGAGATATTTCACAGCGAGCGGCGGCGTTTAGCGCGATTTAACAGGACCATTGGCTGTGAAATATGCAGGTAATTTCTCCCCGGATCTTATATTTGTATCCCCTGTATTTACAGCTTGATACGGCAACGGTACGACCTATGAAATCTTGGGTCAGATCTGAACATTAGATTTCACATCATTTGAATTTCACGCTGCGGGTTCATTGAACGTCGCTCTCGGCGGCAGTCCGGTCGGGTACACGAGGTCAGAAATTCATTTGTCCGATAACGCGTCAATCAGGACTTGACGGCAAACCGCTGATGAAAGCCACGACGACGGTTGCGGCCTTCTGCGGCTCTCGTTGCAAGAGTAAATGCGGTGCAGGAACTGACCTTAAGACGGTGTCTGGCCTGAGTTGAGAAAATTCATCTTTGCATGACAAGGAGAGCAGCCTGTCATGGGTCGCCTCCACGTACAACAGCGGCACGGTTGTTCGGCGCAGGTCATCACGTGCGTCACAATCCAAAACTTCCTGCAAACGGCCACTCAGTACACTCGGACTCACCCGTTGCAATGCGTGGCGCAGGCTTTGCAGAAGCGCGGCAGGTGCGTGCTGTCCGAGAAGAAAATACTCAAGAATAGTGCGAGGTGGCTTCAATTTAGAAAACCAAGGTTTCGCAAGTGCCCTCACTGCTCCCGACCAGCCACGAAGCGGATTTCTAACGAATCCGGCACAGATGACGACTGCAGCTAGATTGTGTGGATTAGTTGCTGCGTACCAAACAGCCAGCGGCGCGGAGAACGATTCAGCTACGAGCACGAATCGCTCTACTTGAGGAACCGCTGCAATTACGAACGGACGCAAGTCCGCGTACCGCAAAAATCTGTCAGTTGGATAGGCAACAGTCGTCACGGTCCATGATTCAGGAAGGGCCGCGATGAAATCGGCAAACAAATCTCCTGTCCCATCAAGGCCGGGAAGGAGTGCCAAGCGTTTGGGTGCCAAATACCGTGCCGTCACTGAGGAAATTATACTTCCAAACTTCCTAAATCCCGATCAGCGTAACCGTGCTGGTTCAGTCCCAGGACTCGAAATGTCCGGTAAATCGTAATCGGACATCTGAAAAACAGCCAAAAACCACATCTACGGTTTGGGCGTTTATCAAGCAGTGAACACAGCCGTCGCTTTGGACTCGCAGTTCGGAACGGCTCAATTCCGGCTCCGGCGCGCTCTTGTGGCAATCTTCTTACGTTCACAGAAAGAGGACCATGCTTTCCGTGTTTGCGTTGAAATTGTCAACAGCTGCTGAGAAATTCAACGCGAGCGAGCCCTTCTACAGCACCGGCCCATCGTTTCTTATTTGGCATGTTGCTGGAAAATCGCTTCTTGCGTGCTCGTGATTTGTTTGTGGACTTTGGTGGCTGTCTTGCATATAAGTCGGTATTGCCCGACAGGGCAAATTAAGGGAGGCAGAACGAAATGGCCAAGAAACAAACCCTGAAGAAGTCAAAGAAGCTGCAAGCGACCAAGCCGTTGATTCAGTGGAGTCCGAAGTAGGCTCACGTTTGAAGGCTTTCGTGAAATCCAGAAATACCCGGCCAGTTAAGCGATACCGACCTGAATGACCGAAGGGCTGCGACCGCAAGGCTAGCAGCCCTTTTCTACGTCTGGCGGAGCCAGGACCGAGGTCAAGTCAGGGCAAAGATTTCCAAACCTCCCAGCGGTAAGAAAGACCACAGCGCAAGGATGTTGAAGAGGTGCGCGGATCTCCCTGCCCTGAACCACCGCTTCTGTTTAGACCTCGACCTTGGGCCGTTGCTTGGTCCCGATCTTATCTCCCGAGCTGCCCCCGTCCGCTGGGCATCGCGATGGTGGTCAACGAAGAACTCTTTGTCTACGAGGTTGAGCGCCAGGCACAAAGTCGAACGGGCGAACGGAGCAGGAGCCCCAGGGTCGCATTTACCGGGCGCTTACTGATTGTACTTTCGAGGCTGCATTAAGACGGGCTTGCCGGGTACGAGGAAGCGCGGAGAGAATAGCGAGATGCTGACATCAAGGGACTTGACCCAGTGCCACCAGCCGATGGGGATGAAGACATGCTCGCCTGGCTCAAGCACCGTTTCCAGGATCGTAACGCCCCTCATGTACGGAAACTTCTCGTAATCAATCTTCTCTAAGTCAACGTCACTGAACCAAAGATGGTTGTAAAGCTTTTTGATTTCGAACGGAGGAATCAGTTTGATTCTCTTGCGTCCGTAGACTTGTCCAAGCATTCCGTTGAAAAAGTCATGATGCAGCGATGAGATTGTACCTTCGGGCCCGAAAAATAGACGGGCGTCAGATCTAAAATAGCGCTGGTTGAAGAAGCCCTTAGGGCATTTGATCTGGGCGAGTAGACTTCGAAAGGGTTTCCGGCGGAGGAGGTGGTTGTTGGCCCCGATGTAATAATCGTTCGTTTCGCCGCCGCTTTGAATCATCGCGACGTAATCCTTCATCAGCATCTTGCTGTTGTGTTTTGTGAAATTGCGATCGTAAAGCGGGTCCCGATTGCGCTCACAATTGACCTCAACCGTATAGTTTCCAAATTCCTTGGCAAAGTAGTCAGGGGTCCAAAGTCCGAGAGCCTTCCAGTTCCGCATAAGACCCCGGATCACGATGGGCCGATTTGCAAAGTAATAATGCCGGAAAAAATCTCTCGGGGTAATGCGCTCTACTTTGTCAAAGCTCGCGAAGCTGAGAGACTGCTTGAACTGTCTGGCAAGCGCGTCAAGATATGAATCAATGTAGGCGTCGCTGTGAGAGAGAGCGCGCCTATTCTTTCTACCTAATTTGTGCCGTGTCTTCAACCGGCCCAAACCGTAATCCCGACCGGGATACCTGTCAAGGGTCGCTTCACGCAGGGTCGCTCCACGCAGGGTCGCTTCACGCAGAGGGTCGCTTCACGCAGATCATGCAAGCATTAACCCATTTATTCGGACACGTTCGCCACGGCGTTGTTCCGGTCTAAGTGGTAAGTCTTATCAAGTGAAGTTCTAGTACGGCACTTTTCCGGTTACGTTTGTTGAAAAACTCTTTCGGGTCGTCATTTCGAAGTGCGCTGCGACACGGAATCTCTTTTTTTGTTGGGTTTTAGCGATGAGGAATTCCTCGCTGCGCTCGTAATGGCGAGTTCAGGAGCCTTTTTCAACAAACTGCTAATCAGGCACTGACGAACATTGCGCCTGGAGTTCGACGGATATTCCGTGCACAGTGCATGCACCATTGGTACACTTTCACGAATGACGGAAACAATTCGTCCTCGGCACTCTCTCTTCGTTCGCGTCACGCATTGGCTTACCGTGTTATCCTTCCTGTCCCTGCTCGTGACCGGAGTGGAAATTATCATCTCTCACCCGCGGTTTTATTGGGGAGAGACCGGCAACGTAAATACTCGCCCCTTATTCACGATCCCGATTCCATCCTCTCGGTCCAGCGTTCCCACCGGGTATGGTTATGTGCTTCCCGATCAGAATGGCTGGAGCCGCTATCTCCATTTCCAGTCTGCTTGGATAGTCGCTGGAACCGGTTTACTTTATGTGGCCTTCGGATTCTTCGGAGGGCATTTCCGACGGAATTTACTTCCCGCTCGTTCTGACCTCTCGCCCAAGCGGCTTGGAATTTCCATTGCCCATCACCTGCGTTTCGAGCGACCGAGTTCGGAAGAAGCCTGGTCGTATAACGTGTTGCAGCGCCTGACTTATCTGGTTGTCATTTTCCTGTGTTTTCCGTTGATCATCTGGACAGGTCTGGCGATGTCACCGGCCTTCGAATCCCTAGTTCCGGCCACGGTTCTGGGTGGCCACCAATCCGCGCGCACCATACACTTCTTTATGACAGGATTTCTGGTGGTGTTCCTTCTACTTCATGTACTGATGGTTGTTCTTGCCGGATTCCGAAATCGGATGCGCGCCATGATCAGCGGTCGCGTCACCGAGCCTCAGGAGCGAGTATGAACAAGCTCTCTCGACGCCAAATCATTACTACCGGGCTCGCGGCCACCGCGGCTGCTTCCGGGCTGGCCGTGGCTGGGAAGCTCGCCGGGCGATATGGACTCATCCCGCCGGATTCGGGCGGCATTTATGGGCCCGGCGAAACACTCACCTACGTTGCGCAGCGGGTATTGACTCGCCACACTCTGGCGCGTGAATTTTCTCAAAGCCAGATCTCCAACGATCCGTTTGCAAATTCAGTCGATCCGCTGGGCGAAGAGTTCCAGCGCTTTCAGAGCGGGGCGTTTGTGGACTGGCGTCTGGCCGTTGATGGCATGATCGCCCGCCCGGCGTTCTTCTCGGTTGCTGAACTCAAGAGCTTTCCCGCCCGCACCCAAATCACGATGATCGGCTGCGAAGAAGGCTGGACATATATTGCCGAATGGACAGGCGTTCCACTCTCACACATCCTGGAACTGGTCGGAACGCTGCCCCAGGCTCGATACGTTGTGTACCGCTCGATCCAACCCGAGGCATGGGATAGCATCGACATGGCTGAGGCGTTACACCCGCAGACTCTCGTCAGCTACGGTATGAACGGCGTTGATCTGCCTGTGCCATTCGGCGGACCTCTGCGCATGCGAATTCCCCGCCAACTCGGCTACAAGAACGTCAAATACATCACCCGCCTCACGATCACTGATAACCTCAAACAGTTCGGCAAAGGCTTGGGCTCCGGCGAGCTGGGGGCAGAAGATGGCTACGCGTGGTACGCAGGCATCTGACAGGGCAGACCATCGAATGTCTTGCACTGTGTATTTCACATCCATCCCTTGCACAAATAATCTCAACTCTTGATTGACGCTCTTACCGTACAAGTGAAATCGCCGCGATCCTCAATGTCCGGTAACGCGGCAATCAGACAAGTCGAATCCACGTCAAGTACTTGCTGCTGCAGTTTTTCCACAGCCGCCATCATGTGATTGCCGCTGGCCAAGAAGAGCGTTTGGCCTATCGGCCAAACGGGGATCTCTAAGTTTCGTCAGTGGCCCGAGCCCTTCAGCTCATCGCGCTTGATCTCAATTGGAAAGGGGAACGAAGATATTCCGGCACCGCTCACGATGAGCGAGTAGTTGCCGGGTGTAACTTCAGGATTAGGGGTGAAGTCTACAGTTTCGATTCCGTCTTCACCCACGACAATCTTGCTCCAGTTCGACGTGCGGGCGTAGAGGACGTTTCCGTGCGAGTCCACCATGCGAATGATCGGGTAGTTGGAGTCCATCTGGTCGTCGTCACCGTACGCAGCGCCCGACGATTGCCCATCGAGCTGCAGGCCGCTGAGCCGGAACTTGCCGCCACCCAGAGCGTTGACCTTGGTAATGAATGGCCGCAAGAACGGATTGGGCGCGTCCTCCGAGGTGTAAACCCAAAGCTGCGAGGAGCTATCGGAAAAAAGCAGCTGGCCTGTGGGAAGAATTAGCATACGCGTGGGATAGGAAGGTTCAAATGGGAGGTTGGGATCAGGCAGGGCCGAAGTGATCTGGTGAATCGAATTCATCAGCGGATCGAACTCAAACAGCTCGGTGGGAAGGCTGAAGGTGCCTCCCCAACTGATCGCATCAGCGCTGGTCGTTGCTGACGCCGGACTGCTGATGGTCACCTGTGAGGCAGAGTCCACACTCAGAATAAAGGATCCGGGCGTGATTCCTGAGCCGTTCACACTCCAGAAAACTTGCAAGATCGCCGTGGAGGGAATGCCGGTAATTACCTGTGAGCCCGCGGTGATGTGAGGATGTCCGAGTTTTAGTTGATTGCAGCGACTCTCGATGTTCGGCACTGTAAGTCTACCTACAACCAAGTTCAAGCGACTTCTACTGCCCGGACCTCCTTCTGCTGAATGCGCGACGGATTCAGACGTTCCTTCAGCAACAAGATTTCTTGATAGCCTTTGATGCGTCGGAACTTCTTTTCTGCTTCCAACAGTCCGGTGGCGGTCCAGCGCAGCGGCTGATTTCCCTCGCGCCAACGTTTTACGTTCCGCGCCACCCGCTGCACGGTCGACAAGCACGATTCGATCGGGTTGGTGGTGGCCAGTTTCCGCCGCAACACCGCTCCTACTCCCAAGCGATGTACCGTCAGCGTTTCTTCCAGCCCCTCCTCCAAGCTTCGGGCAGCGCTCGGATTGATTCTTTCCAGTTGCCGGAAGATTTTCTGTAGCGCCTCTTTGGCCTCCGCGTAGTTGCTCATCGCGTAGGCATTGCGCATTCGCCGATCGTAGTCTTGCTGGCAGTTCTCCGGCAGGTACTCCTTCACGTTCCGTCGCTTGTGGATCTGACAACGCTGCACTTCCACTTGCTCTCCGAAGACACGTTCCACACCGGCGCGCAGTGCTTTCGATCCATCCAGCACCACCAGATACCGCCGCTGCACATCCAGTCCGCGCTCCACCAGATCTTCCAACAACCCCTTGACCACCGTGCTGTTCTCCGTGGCTCCTTGCCACACTCCCAACACGTGCTTTTCTCCGCTTTCTGCAATGCCCAGGGCCACCACCAGCACCTGGCCGCCAAAGTGAATGCCATCGATCATCAGCACCACCAGATTTAGATCCTCCAAGCGTCGCTCGCAGAGCGCCCGCAACTGATTGCTACTGGCCTCTACAAACTGCCGACTCACGCTGCTTTTCGCGATCCCGTAGCCTTCCACAACACTCTCCACCGCGCGCCGGTAGTTCCGTGTGGACAACCCGGCCACCAGGCGTTCCCGCACCGCTCCTTGCAGTTTTCCGCCCTGTTGCAACTGACCGTAGCTCTCTAATTCCACTTCTCGCCCTTCGCGGGTTCGTACCCGCGGTCGTTCCAGTGGAATTTTCTGTCCAGCAAAAACTACATAA
>Ga0210398_10006196_pt1 | contig 11046 bp, 6 predicted proteins | sample IncBWC4OmetaG_FD_161047 | JGI IMG/M metagenome (GOLD analysis project Ga0210398, IMG submission 161047) | Forest soil microbial communities from Barre Woods Harvard Forest LTER site, Petersham, Massachusetts, United States - Inc-BW-C-4-O | ecosystem: Environmental > Terrestrial > Soil >... | reverse complement strand
CGGGTGCGCAGCAGTAAGTAGAGCCTCTCCTCCCCCAGCACCCGCCGCAGCTCCATGAAGCCAAACAAAGGAATAAACGCGCAGAATACGACGATCGTCCGCGCAATCAGATCCTCCCACCGCGTCTCGTACAACACACTCCCAAACGGCTTCCCCTGAATCACGCGCTTCACAAACTCCTCCACGATGTGAAACGCAAACACAACCACCCCGAAAATGAATGACTTATAGAGAACAGACTGATACACCGGCTTCGCTTCATACCCCCTGCCAAGGTGCGCCATCTGCGCGATAAGAATGACCTTACCGATCACCAGAGCATTGATGATCGCGAAGCTATAGTTCATATAATTTTCGAGGTCATACTTCCGCAACAACAGCATCGTATAGGTCGAGAGCGCGCAGAAGAAAAACGCCAGATACCCCGAAATCCAAAGGTATTCTTTGAACTCCCGCGCGGCCTTCTGCTTGAAACCAGGTGCTGCCGGATCCTTGCTGCTCATTTGAGTTCTCCTGTGCGCCGCCGATAACTCATTCGCTCTGCCGCCGATCCTCTAGCGCCCTCTGCCTTAGATCGCGCCAGTAAGCGATCTTCTACGTGTACTCGTGACGCTCGCGAACGGAACCAGCAAAGGATAGCAGGCCCCAGTGACAGAATCAGGCGCCTAGGCGGACAATGTTGCGATGAGGGTTAAGCTCTCCAGGCGCGACGTGTTGCGGGGCGGAGCCGCTGTCGTGGCTGGCGGAACGCTGCAGCACGCGGGCTTTGCCTTGACGTCTGCTCCTCGTCCACTGGAGCAGGTAGGCTACGACCAGGTGACGTTGAAGAGCCCGCTGCATCTGGCGCAGATGGAGAACGCACGCTCTATTTTGATGGGTCTCAGCGACGATAGTCTGCTCATGCCGTTTCGCAAGATGGTGGGCCAGGAGGCGCCTGGCGAGGACATCGGCGGGTGGTACCAGTACCGTGCGGACTACGACTACAAAAAAGACGATGCAGGGTTGGCTCCGGGCGCGACCTTTGGCCAGTGGGTATCGGCCCTTTCGCGAATGGCTGCGATCTCCGGCGATCAGCAGCTGAGTGAGCGGGCCGTGCGGCTGAACGCGCTATACGCGCAGACGATTTCGACGGGATATTTTGCAAAGAATCGCTTTCCAGCCTACTGCTTCGACAAGCTGGTGTGCGGACTAATGGATGCGCATCGGCTGGCCGGCGACAAAGATGCATTGGAGATTTTGGAGCGCACACGCAAGGCCGCACTGCCGGAGTTGCCCGGGCATGCCGTGAACCGGGACGTTATCTGGCGACAAGGCAGAGATAATTCCTGGATGTGGGACGAGAGTTATACGCTTCCCGAGAATTTATACCTGGTTTCGGCGCAAATGGGAGCTGAGGAGCGCACGTACCGCGAGATGGCAGAACGCTATCTGGATGACGCAAGCTACTTCGATCCTCTCGCTCGCGGAGAGAATGTGTTGGGTGGCAGGCATGCATATAGTTACGTGAATGCACTTTGTTCCGCGATGCAGGCGTACATGGTTGGGGGGAGTGAAAAGCATCTGCAGGCTGCTAAAAATGCCTTCAACATGCTACTTGCCCAGAGCTTCGCGACGGGGGGATGGGGCCCGGACGAGATGTTGCAGAAACCTGGATCGCAACATGTATCCGGGAGCCTCGCAAAGAGTCATAACAGCTTCGAGACGCCGTGCGGAGCCTATGCACACATGAAGCTGACGCGGTATCTGCTGCGCTGTACGCGGGACGGGCGGTACGGCGATAGCGTGGAGCGCGTGATGTACAACACCGTACTGGGGGCGATGCCGCTGCAGCCGGATGGACACGCCTTCTACTATTCGGACTATCATTCGCATCGAACGCCCGACGCTCCCACAGACTCCGTCGAGAGCGCTCCTAATCAAGCGCCGGTCGACGCAGCCAGACGAGTCTATTCGGACCATCGCTGGCCCTGCTGCTCGGGTACGCTTCCGCAGGTAGTCGCCGACTACTGGATCAACGGATATTTTCGCGAGCCTGGTGCAGTATGGGTGAACTTATATATGCCCTCCGTTCTGCGGTGGAACGAGGGCGAGGCAAAGGTCGAGATGGAGCTAGACGGCACGTACCCGGATACGCCCGATGTTCGTTTGTTGATGAAGACCTCGCAACCAGCGTGGTTCTCTCTCAAGCTGCGAGTTCCCGCGTGGACCGATGGAGCGACTGCGCAGGTGAATGGAAGACCTGTTCCGCTCAAGGCAACGTCGGGGTTTGCCACCATTCGACGGAAGTGGCGGACCGGCGACATCGTAAAGTTGGTGCTACCAATGAATCCTCGGATCGAGGTGTTGGATCAGACGCATCCCGAGACCGCGGCGGTGATGGTCGGGCCGAGAGTGTTGTTTGCCCTGTCGTCAAATCCCGTGGTGACGAGCAGGGCTCACGCGCTTGCTGTGCAGCAGGCCGAGGGGAACGAATGGAAGATGGAGACGGCGAATGGTCCGGTAAAACTCGTGCCATTCACCTCAATAGGTGACCGAACCTATTTGACTTATATTCAAGTGGTTGGCTAGATGTCACGGTAATCGGACGCGGAGCAAAAATTTATATCGTAGAGATCATCGGCAGCATCCTAAATCCCATGGAATATAGACAGCTTGGTAAGTCGGGTTTGAAGGTGCCGGAGCTTTGCTTCGGTGCGGGGACGTTTGGAACGTCGGGTGAGTTCTTTGAAGCCTGGGGAAAGACGTCTGAGGAGGAGGCGAAACGGATCGTCGACATCTGCATGGATGCGGGGCTGAACTTCTTCGATACGGCTGACGTTTATTCGAAGGGCGGCAGCGAGACCGCGCTGGGCAAGGCGATCTCGAATCACAAACGTAAAGACGTTCTGCTTTCGACCAAAGCAACCTTCCGCTTCGGCGATGGGCCAAATGATGTAGGGTCGAGCCGATACCACTTAATCCAGTCGCTCGAGAAGAGTTTGAAGCGGCTCAAAACGGATTATGTGGACGTGTACCATCTGCATGCGTTTGATGCGACGACGCCGGTAGACGAAACGTTGGACACACTGAACAAGATGGTGAGCGACGGCAAAGTGCGTTACATCGCATGTTCGAATTTTTCGGGATGGCATCTGATGAAGTCGCTCAGTGTGAGCGAGCGGTACGGCTGGGCGAAGTATGTTGGGCACCAGGTGTATTACTCTCTGGTTGGCCGCGACTATGAGTGGGAGTTGATGCCGCTGGCCGTGGATCAGGGCGTTGGCGCACTGGTATGGTCACCGCTGGGATGGGGACGACTGACGGGAAAGATCCGTCGCGAAACCGGAATTCCAAAAGACAGTCGCCTGAATGCCAAGGTAGTCGCGGACGCTGGCCCGCAGGTGCCGGAAGAGTACCTCTACAAAGTCGTCGATGCCTTGGATGAGGTGGCAAAGGAGACGGGCAAGACGCTTCCGCAGGTTGCTTTGAACTGGCTGCTACGGCGGCCGACCGTATCCACGCTGATCATAGGAGCACGTAACGAGGAGCAGTTGAAAGCAAACCTGGGTGCGGTGGGTTGGAAGTTGACCCCAGAGCAGGTGGCTAAACTGGATGCGGCGAGTGAACTTCCGAAGGCGTATCCGTATTGGCACCAGGTGCAGTTTGCGGAGCGAAATCCGTTCCCGGTATAAGCGCGTAGAATTGGCGGTGATTCAGAGGCTCGCATACTTATTGCGAGCCTCTGTCAATTTAGTATGCGTGAGGGTTGAATGCGACGAAAGATTCCTGCGTTGGTGTTGTTCTGTCTCATGGCTTTTGTCTGCGGCTACACGCAAACTCCGCAGGCGCATCAGTTCGCAGTGGATGGCAATCACTTCGTGCTGGACGGAAAGCCATTTCAGGTGATCTCCGGAGAGATGCACTATCCGCGTATCCCGCGGGCTTATTGGCGCGAGCGCTTTCGCATGGCCAAGGCGATGGGCCTCAACACGATTACAACCTATGTCTTCTGGAACGTGCATGAGACACAGCCGGGGGTATACGACTTCTCTGGCAACAATGACGTCGCTGAGTTTGTGCGTGAGGCGCAACAGGAGGGGCTCTATGTGATTCTGCGTCCCGGCCCTTACGTATGCGCCGAGTGGGAGTTTGGCGGCTTCCCAGCGTGGCTCCTGAAGGATCACGACATGGTGGTTCGCACCAGCGATCCAAAGTTTATCGCAGCAGTTGCTCGATGGACCGCCCGCCTTGGTAAAGAGCTGGCACCGCTCCAAGTCGGAAACGGCGGCCCGATTATCCTTACGCAGGTAGAGAATGAATATGGTTCGTTCGGCGACGATCGCGCGTACATGGAACAGATTCATAACCTGCTGGTCGATGCTGGATTTACGCAGTCGCAGCTTTACACCGCAGACGGACCAGAGCAAGTACCTGCCGGTTCGTTGCCAGAGCTTCCGGTTGGAATCAACTTTGGCGGAGAGCACGATGGCGATGCACAGGCGGCGTTTGCTACGCTGAAGAAATTTCGCCCCAATGGCCCTTTTATAAACAGTGAGTATTGGGCGGGCTGGTTCGATCACTGGGGTGGCAAACACGCGCAAACGCACGCGGACAAGCAAGCGGATAATCTGCAGTGGATGTTGTCGCATGGCTACTCCGTGAGCTTCTACATGTTTCACGGTGGAACGAGCTTCGGATGGATGAACGGCGCAAACAGCGACGGCAAGGGCAGCTACGAGCCAGACGTAACGAGTTACAACTACGACTCTGCGTTGGACGAGAGCGGACGCCCGGCAGCGAAGTACTTTGTGTTTCGCGATCTGATTACGAAAGCCACAGGTGTCACGCCGCCCTCGGTGCCCGACATCGAACCTCCGATCACTACTCCAAAGACGAAGATGGTGGAGTCTGCCTCGCTATGGAAGAATCTTCCAGCGCCAATTCACTCAGAACAGCCCCTAAGCATGGAGGACCTGGATCAGGCGTATGGATACATCTTGTATCGCACTCAGTTGAAGGAAGGCGCGAAGGGCGAGCTTGCGCTGGATCAACTTCACAGTTATGCGCTGATCTATTTGGATGGAAAGCTGGCTGGTACGGTGGACCGGCGGTTGAAGCAGGATCGCATTACGCTCCCCGCAGCGGCGAAGAATGCTCGTCTGGATATCCTGGTAGAGAACACAGGCCGAGTTAACTTCGGCAAGTTTATTGGTGGCGAGCGTGCGGGTATCACGAAGCAGGTGACACTGGCAGGTAGTACGCTTACCGGATGGGAGATCTATCCGTTGCCCATGCACGATCCCGGAAAGTTGAAGTTCTCGAAAGAGCCATGCGAAGGCGCATGCTTCTATCGCGCCAGCTTCGATCTCAAAACTGGCGGCGACACCTTTCTCGACACCAGCGAGTTTACGAAGGGGCAACTCTGGCTAAATGGCCATGCGCTAGGCCGCATCTGGAGCATTGGCCCTCAGAAGACGCTGTATGCGCCAGCTCCGTGGTTAGTCGAAGGGAAGAATGATGTGATCGTCTTTGATCTGCAGGGGAAGATGGGAGCGGCTATCCGAGGCTTGGACAAACCCATCCTTGGAGCAGCCGTGAAGTAACCCATCGATAACTAAAAATGGGAAGTAGATAGGCGTCACCGCCGACCCTCAGCAGGGAATTGAGTGGCATTCAAGAAGCATCAGCAGAGCAAATTCAGGAAGCATCAGTAGAACAAAGGGCCTGCGACGAAAGTGTCGTGGGCCTGTCGTTTTTAAACGGGTTCATTCGCATATGAATTCTTTAGGCTTTCCTTACGGTTCTTTTATGGTTCCCCGCATAACCTCACTTATGTCGTCGTTACGGTTGCGGGATTTGCCAAATATTCGATGCGGCCGGCGGCAAGGAGACATATGCATTCCCTTAGTACGATCTATGGCTCGGCGCGAGTTGCGTGCCTGAGTCTTTTTTTTGCGTGCGCCGGTAGCTTTGTTGCCGCACAGGAGTCCGGTGTTAACGATTTAACCGGAAGCAGCACGGTAGTTGCATCTGCGCCGGAAACTACCGAAGGCGTTATGTATCATGTGCCCCTTATGCTTCCCGAGACACAAAAGCAGGGTACAGCTAGTGCAACTGCGGCTCAAACAACTGGCCCCGACTTACAGGGAAACTTCTTTGAGCGGCTGGGAGAGTTTTACTGGAGGGATTGGACGGGGAAGCTGCCGAGCACTCCGGCGCCTGCTCGCCGCGCCTTGGAGGCGCCGCTTGATTCGCCGCCGTATCCCAGCACGGACTGGGGGTATGGCGGATCTCCTCTGATCGGAGTGCCGGATACCAATGTATATCCGCTAATGACGGCTCTGAAGAAAGAGAACAGCCGGACGAAGGTGTACGGATGGGTTGCGGGAAGCGTGAACGCGAGTACTTCGTCGAACAACAACTTCCCCGTGTCGTATGACATCTTTCCGAATCGAGTCGAGCTGAATCAGGCTGTGATCTACATTGAGCGACTGCCGAATACGGTGCAGAATACGCATTTTGACTGGGGCTATCACCTTACGGCGTTTTATGGCATCGACTACAGGTTCACGACTGCGAAGGGATTCTTCAGCCAGCAACTGTTGCAGAAGAACCATGTCTATGGGTTCGATCCGGTGTTGGAGTACATTGACCTCTACTTCCCTGTAAAGCAAGGGTTGGACATTCGAATCGGACGATTTCTGTCGGTCCCTGGAATCGAAGCGCAGTTGGCTCCAAACAACTACAACATGACCCACTCGCTGCTGTATACCATCGATCCATTTACTGATACCGGCGCGATTGCGACTCTCAAACTGTCGAAGCAGTGGCTCGTGCAGGCGGGTATATCGGCAAGTCATGATGTCGCGCCGTGGACCGTTGATCGCAGGGCTTCTCTCATCGCTTGTATCGACTACTCGACGCCAAGCAATCACGATAACTTCTATGCGTGTGCGAATGGCATCAATGATGGCAAGTACGCATACAACAATCTGCAAGACTATGACGGTACCTGGTATCACAAGTTCAACGCGAAGTGGACTATGGCCACTGAGGCCTGGTACATGTATGAGAACGACGTTCCGAACGTCGCGGGCAACGTGGCGAATCCTGTGCCAACAGAGCTTGGAGCCAATGGAGCCTTCTGTCTCGCTGGCGAATTGCGTTGCACAGCGCCCGAGTGGGCTTTTGTGAACTACATCAACCGCCAGGTCAATTCGACGCTCCTTGTCGGATTCCGTTCGGACATGCTGGACGACAAGAAGGGCCAACGCACCGGCATTCCCGGAAAATACACGGAGAATACGCTGTATGCGACCAAGTACATTGGCACCACCATCATGTTGCGGCCGGAGGTGCGGTTCGATCACTCATGGGACGCACGCGGCTACGACAACGGAACGGCACGGAATCAGTTCTTCTTCGGTATGGACCTGATCTACAAGTTCTAACGATGCTTCATTTAGATCAATTTCAGGCCCTCCCTCTACGAGCTCAAGGGAGGGCCTGTCTGTCGAACCGCAATAAGGATGGGAAAGCGGAGTTAGTGCCCGGCGGAGGCGCTGGCGTGCTTCGGTGGGCGAGGAATGAAGAACAGCAGGGGTAGCATGCAAGCGCAGAAGACCGCCATGTACTGAATGATGTCGAGGTAAGCGAGCATGCCGGACTGGCGGTGCAGCTCGTTATAAAGATAGGCTTGGGCCGTGTGAGAGCCGGCACCCGTCATTGGGTTGCCGCTGCTGTGGCCGCCGAACATGCCCTTCAGCTTTGCCACTCGGTCCATAAAGGCCTGGTTGCCCGACGTCAGATTGCGCACCATGTTGGTCTCATGCGCGGCGGAGCGGCGAGTCAGCATGGTCGCGACGAACGCCGTTCCGACAGAGCCGCCGATGTTGCGGGCAAGGTTCGTCAAGCCGGAGACGTCATTGTTTTCAGACTGCTTCACCCCAATGTAGGCGATCGTGTTGATCGGTATGAACAGGAAAGCGAGCCCCGATGCCTGGAAGCAGCGCACGAAGACGAGGTACCCATAGCTCACGCCTAGGTTGAGGGTGTGCATTGTGATCAGCGACAGCGTCAACATGACGAAGCCGTAGCCGATGAGCTTACGTGGATCTACCTTGCCAACGAGGATGCCGACGACCGGCATCATGCACATCATCATGAGGCCAGCCGGTGAAAGGACGAGACCCGCAAGCTCCGCAGTGTAGCCCAGTAGCGTCTGCACAAACTGCGGAATAAGAATCGTCGTGCCATAGAGAGAGAAGCCGAGCACAAACATCAGCAAGAAGCTGATGGCGAAGTTGCGACGTTTAAAGAGCGTGAGGTTGAGGATGGGCCGATGCCCTTCGCGAAGTTGCTTAAGCTCCCACCAGATCATGGCGATGAACGCAATGACCATGGCGACCGCGAAGAAAGTGATGAGGTGAGATGAGAACCAGTCATCCTCCTGGCCTTTGTCGAGGATGAACTCCAGGGAACCAAACGTGAGGCCAAGCAGACCGAAGCCGAGAAAGTCGAGCTTGATGCCGCCCTTCTGCGAGAGTTCAACCTGCTTCTTCACGTAAGGTGGATCTTCGACGATGCGCGATGTGAGAAACAGAGAGATGAGGCAGATCGGGACGTTGAGGAAGAAAATCCATCGCCAGTCGAAGTTGTCGGTGATGTAGCCGCCGAGCGTTGGGCCAATGGCGGGCGCGCAGACGACGGCGAGGCCATACATCGCGAAGGCCTGCCCACGCTTTTCGGGCGGGAACGTATCAGCGAGGATTGCCTGCTCCGATGGTGCGAGACCACCGCCGCCAACTCCCTGCAGGATGCGGCAGAAGATAAGGATAGGCAGCGAGGGAGCAAATCCACAGAGTGCGGAGCTAATACCAAACAGTGCGACGCAGATCATGTAGAACTTCTTGCGTCCGATGAAGGTCGTCATGTACGCGCCGGCCGGCAGAATAATGGCGTTGGCAACTAGGTACGCGGTGAGCACCCAGGTGGCTTCATCCTGCGTAGCGCCGAGACCCCCAGCGATGTGAGGCAGGGCGACGTTTGCGATCGAGGAGTCCAGCACCTCCATGAACGTGGCCAGTGTGACCGTCATGGCGATGATCCACGGGTTGATACGCGGCCGCCAAGGCTGTTCCACGGTGGAGTGCCGGTCTGGGGCCTGCGATTTGGGGAGCTCCGCCTCGGGGAGGTCTATTACTGTGGTTGCCATGTATGGGTTATTCGATTGTATCGGCATTGGCCGAGATTCAGAGATTCTTACGGGAAAAGCAGCAATCGCTCGAATGACTTACCTCAGGCTGCGAGTGATAGGTTGATAACGAGAGCCACTTCGAGGAGCGAACGATGTACATTCCCCGGCCAAATCAGGAAGACCGTATCCCCGTTATACATAAGTTGATGGAAGAGCAGCCATTTGCGTCTCTTGTCACCATGGGGACCTCTGGCCTGTTCGCATCACATATTCCAATGGTGCTACAGCGGGACGGCACTCCGTTTGGACAGTTGAGGGGTCATATCGCGCGTGCGAACCAGCAGTGGAAGGAGTTCTCGCCCTCCATCGAGGCGCTCGCAATATTCTCCGGCCCCCAGCACTACATCACACCAACGTGGTACCCGGAAAAGCAGCTGACCGCGAAGGTCGTGCCTACTTGGAACTACGTGGTCGTCCACGCCTATGGGCACCTCAAAGTGATTGAAGACAGCGAATGGCTCATGGCCCATCTGGAAAGCTTAGTCACTATCCACGAGGCCGGTTTGCCAGTACCGTGGAAGATCAATGATGCCCCGGCGAACTACATCGCATCGCAAATAAAAGGCATCGTCGGGTTGGAGATGGTCATCCTCCGTCTTGAAGGCAAGTGGAAGGTCAGCCAGAACCGTTCGGAGGAGGACCGCGTCGGCGTGGCGGGTGGCCTGGCGGAACTGAACACCGAAGAAAGTCTGGCGATGAAGGCCCTCGTCGAGAAGCGGCGTTGACTCAAGAGCAATCCCCAGAGAATCGCGATAGGCTAAAGTCAATGCTCACACGTGCTCTCTGCAACCGGTCCTTGCTCGTATCGTTCCTGCTTGGCGGTCTTTCGACGCCCATTCTCGCGCAGACATCGCAACCCGCCGCCCCTCCTACCCCACCTCCCGCTGTGGCCGAACCAACCCATGCGGACCTCCTGCGCGGCTCCTATGGACCGTATCGCGCCAACAACGACCTGCTCTTCTACCACCTCGATCTGCGCGTCGATCCTGAGAAAAAGTTCATCAGCGGCACCAATACCATCCGCTTCAAGATGCTCGCGGACGGAACCCGCATCCAGCTTGAGCTCTTTCCCACCCTGCAGATCGACAAGGTAGTGATGGGAAAAACATCGCTGAAATATGTACGCGACGGCGGCACCTTCTTCGTCGATTTTCCAAAGGCGCTCCATATGGGGCGCACGTACTCGATCGACGTCCACTACTCGGGAAGCCCTGTGGAGACGGGCCGATTTGGCTGCTTCACCTTCAAGCAGGACACCGCCGGACATCCCTGGATCAACACCGCCTGCGAAGAGACCGGAGCAAGCGTCTGGTGGCCGAACAAAGACCAGTGGCGCGACGAACCGCAGGAGGGCATGGAGATCAACGTCGCCGTCCCGAACGGCCTAATGGATGTCTCGAACGGCAAGTTCGTGGGCAAGAAAGATCTTGGCGACGGCTACACCCGTTGGGATTGGAAAGTGCACTACCCCATCAACAACTACGACGTGGCGCTGAACATCGGCAACTACGTCCACTTTGATGACAAGTTCGAGGATCTGCCGCTCGACTACTACGTTCTGCCCGAAAGCCTTGAAGGAGCGAAGCGTCAGTTCGCACAGGTACCCGGCATGATGAAGGCCTACTACCACTACTTCGGCGAGTACCCCTTCAAGAAAGACGGCTACAAACTCATCGAAGTCCCCTACGCAGGCATGGAGCACCAGAGCGCCGTCGCCTACGGCAACCACTTCGCGAACAGCTACCTGGTCCCCGACTGGACTGGCGTCGGCATCAGCCCTCGTTTCGACTTCATCATCATCCACGAGAGTG
>Ga0210398_10006194_pt1 | contig 11047 bp, 11 predicted proteins | sample IncBWC4OmetaG_FD_161047 | JGI IMG/M metagenome (GOLD analysis project Ga0210398, IMG submission 161047) | Forest soil microbial communities from Barre Woods Harvard Forest LTER site, Petersham, Massachusetts, United States - Inc-BW-C-4-O | ecosystem: Environmental > Terrestrial > Soil >... | reverse complement strand
GCTCGATCTTGCCCACCACCTCACCGCGCACCGTGACCTGCGCCCGGCTAACGCGCTGCACTACGACCCGCATCGAGCATCCTCCTCAACATAACAATCGGACCCATATTCTCACAGCGCTTTTGATTGACGCCGTCGTCGTTCCACCCTACAATTTCGGCTTTCCGCACACTTCCGTTTTCAGGCAAGGACGCAGGCATGAATCGCATCGCGACCCGCTCCGCTTTCCTGCTTTTGGCATTCTCAACCGTTGTTATCCAAGCTCAACAACCGCCAGCCGCCCATAACGAAGTCGTCATCCGGAATGCCGTAGTGATGACCGTCACTCACGGCATCATTCAGAATGGCAGCGTATACATCAAAGACGGAAAGATTGCGGCGGTGGGTAAAGACGTGAGCGCGCCGTCGAGTGCGACCGTGATCGACGCTGGCGGCAAGTATCTGACGCCGGGCATTGTCGATTCCCATTCGCACATCGCGCTCGATGACGACGTCAACGAAGCCACCAGCCCGGTAACTCCGCAGATGATGATGATCGACGCTTTCGACTATCAGGACAAAGCTATCTATCGCGGCCTGGCTGGCGGCGTAACAACTTCTCTCCTGCTGCACGGCTCGGCCAACATGATCGGCGGCCAGGCTGTCGTCATCAAGCACAAGTACGGATTGAACCGCGACGCTCTCTTATTTCCTGGCGCGCCGCGTTCCATCAAGTTCGCCAGCGGCGAGAATCCCAAGCGCGTCTACGGCGGCAAGGACCAGCTGCCCTCAACCCGCATGGGCAATTTCGCTGTCCAAAGAGAAGCCCTGGTCCAGGCCCAGGATTACATGCGCGAATGGGACGACTACAACGCAAAAGTCAAGAAAGGCGACAAGGACGCCAGCGCTCCCAAGCGCGACCTGAAAATGGAAGCGCTGGCCGATGTGCTGCGTGGAAATCTGCTGGTGCAGATCCACTGCTACCGTGCCGACGAGCTCCTCACCGAAATGGCCATCGCCAAAGAATTCGGCTACAAGGTGCGGGCCTTTCACCATGCGCTCGAAGCCTACAAAGTCGCCGATCAACTAGCAGCAAACAACGTCGCCATCGCAACCTTCTCCGACTGGTGGGGCTATAAGCAAGAAGCTTGGGACGCGATTCCGTGGAACGCGGTGATGTCGATGCGCAAAGGCGTGCGCGTGGCCATCAAGAGTGATTCCGAGGACTTTGCCCGACGTCTTAATCAGGAAGCTGCCAAGAGCATCCGTTACGGCGGTGCCACTGACGAGGAAGCGTTGAAGATGATCACCTTGAACCCGGCCTGGATCATCGGTGTAGATGACAAGGTGGGATCGATTGACGTGGGCAAAGACGCTGACCTGGTGATCTGGGATGGTTATCCGCTCTCCAGCTACGGAGTTCCCAACAAAGTGTTCATCGATGGCGATATTTATTTCGACCGCTCGCTGCCCGGCTTCGGCATGACGCACTACTCGGAGGGACAATGAATCGTCTACTCGTATCTTTCGTCCTTTTCTCAGCCGCTGCCGCTTTAGCCCAGCAAAAGCCGACCGTATTGAAGGGAGGCAAACTGCTCACCGTCTCGCACGGCACCATCGAAAACGGCGTGCTCGTGATGCAGAACGGCAAAATCACCGCCGTCGGTGCCGAAGGTTCCATCATGATTCCCAAAGATGCTCGCGTCATCGACGCCAGGGGCATGACGATTTATCCCGGATTGATCGACTCCGAAGACAATCTCGGTCTCACCGAAATCTCCGCCGAGCAGAGCACCAACGATCTCATCGAATCGAGCGACGAGATCATGCCGCACATGCACGTCTATGATGCCTTCCATGCCGAATCGGAGTTGATTCCCGTCACCCGCTTGAACGGCGTCACCAACGCGATCATCGCGCCCGACACGAAAGACACGCTGCCCGGTCAGGACTCATTCGTGCAACTGGCGGGCAAGTCTTCTCCAGAGATGATTCTGATCCGCGATATCGCCATGCCGTTGAATTTCACCGGCGAGCAGCGCCACAACGAATCCTGGGACAAGAGGAAATTCCCCCAAACGCGCATGGGCATGGCCGCCCAGCTTCGTCAGGCCTTCCTCGATGCTCAGGACTATGCCCAGCATTGGGCCGACTACGAGAAGAAGAAGAGCGAAGCCGCACAAAAAACGGACGATAAAGACAAGAAGCCCGACGAAAAGGACAAAGAAAAAGACAAGAAACCGCCCACCCCCAAGCGCGATCTGAAACTCGAAGCGCTGTTGCCTTACTTGCAGGGCAAGAAGCCAATCGTTCTTGCCGCCGAGGAAGCCAACGACCTGCAAACCGCCGTATCCCTCGCGCACGAGTTCAATCTCAAGTTTGTGCTGAGCCACATCAGCCATTCGCAGTCTGTCCTCGATTATGTGGCGGGACTCAAGGTTCCGGTAATCGTCGGCCCCATTTACGAGGATCCCAAACCCTACGAACGCTATGACACGGTTTATAGTTTGCCGGCGCAGTTGTACAAACGTGGAGTCAAGATCGTCTTTGCGTCGTTTGATGCCCACAATGTGCGCAACCTGCCATACCAGGCAGGCTTTGCTACTGCTTTCGGACTGCCCTATGACGAGGCGCTCAAGGCCATCACTCTGAATGCCGCCGAAACCTGGGGCGTGGCCGACCAGTTGGGATCGCTCGACGCCGGCAAGACTGCCAACGTGGTAGTGGCCAATGGAGATCCCTTGGACCTGCGAACCGACGTGAAACAGGTATTCATCGCTGGACAGGAGATCCCGATGACTAGCCGCCAGACGCGCTTGCGGGATCTGTACTCCGGCCAATGAACAATAACTAGCCGTGGTTTGACCGCCTCAGCGGCCAGCAGTTAGGATGCAAGTGGGTTGAGCCGTCGCATTTCCACTTGCTTGCAGCGGAACCCTTCTTTACACCGATTCGTGCTGGCCATTACACTACTTCTTCCCTTTTCTTTGCCTTCAGGAAGGTGAGACGTACATGGCCGTTGCCGCGAAAAAAGAGGTCGTCGAGAAAGTTAAGCAGATTGTTAGCGAACAACTGGGGGTCGATGAAGCGGAAGTGACACCCAGCGCATCCTTTGTAGACGATCTAGGGGCCGATTCGCTCGATCAAGTGGAACTGGTCATGGCGCTGGAGGAAGCATTCAACATGGAGGTCGGTGACGAAGATGTAGAGAAAATGCTCACCGTCCAAAGCGCCATCGACTACGTCGATAAGCACGGGAAGGCTAAGTAATACTGAACCCGGTTCGTCCCGGACATCTGGAACCAAATCCGCATCACTCAGCACAAGGAGAACTCATGGCAGCCGTTGATGAGAAGGTGAAACAGATCATTGTGGAGCAACTGGGCGTGGAAGAAGGCGAGGTAACCGCGACCGCATCGTTCGTGGACGACTTGGGCGCTGACTCGCTGGATACCGTGGAGCTGGTCATGGCATTTGAGGAAGCTTTCGAGTTGGAGATTCCCGATGAGGACGCGGAAAAGATCCGCACCGTGCAGGATGCGGTGGATTACATCGGCAAGCATGCGAAGGGCGGGAAGTAATTGGCGCGACGCGTCGTAGTCACCGGGGTGGGTCTGGTTTCAGCGGTGGGCAATACCAGCGCAGAGACTTGGGCAAACCTGCTCGCCGGCAAGAGCGGCATCGCTCGCATCACTCATTTCGATGCCTCGCAACATGCCTGCCAGATCGCCGGTGAGGTCAAGAACTTCGACCCATTGCAGTTTGTCGAGAAGAAAGACGTCAAGAAGATGGGCCGTTTCATCCAGTTGGCCATGGCGGCCGCGGATGACGCCATGAAGTCAGCCGGCCTCCAGGTGACTCCCGAGACTTCAACTCGGGTTGGAGTGCACATTGGATCGGGAATTGGCGGAATCGATGTTACCGAACGGGAACATTCGAACCTGCTGAGTGGCGGCCCTCGCAAGATCTCCCCGTTTTATATCCCCGCCACCATCATCAACCTGGCTGCGGGACAAGTCAGCATCCGCTACAACGCCCGAGGCCCCAACGAAGCCACGTGCACGGCGTGCACCAGCAGTGCGCACTCCGTGGGCGATTCTTACAAGATCATCGCGCGCTGCGACGCCGACGCGATGATTGCCGGTGGAACTGAAGCTGCGATCACTCCACTCTCCGTCGGTGGATTCGCGGCCATGCGCGCGCTCTCCACTCGCAACGATGAACCGGAGAAGGCCAGCCGCCCCTGGGACTCGGCGCGCGACGGATTCATCATCGGCGAAGGCGCAGGGATTCTGATTCTCGAGGAGCTGGAATTCGCCCGCCGACGTGGCGCAAAGATTTTGGCTGAGATCGTGGGCTACGGCATGAGCGGCGATGCCCACCATATAACCGCGCCCGCGGAAGACGGCGACGGCGCCTGCCGAGTAATGCAAAACACCATGCAGGATGCGAAAGTGCAACCCCAGCAGGTGGGTTATATCAATGCTCACGGCACCTCCACACCTCTCGGGGACCGCATAGAAACCACCGCCATCAAGCGTGCCTTCGGCGACCACGCCTACAAGGTCGCCGTCAGTTCCACCAAGTCGATGACTGGGCACTTGCTGGGTGGCGCTGGCGGCCTGGAAGCCGGCATCACGGTGTTGGCGCTTCGCGACCAGATATTGCCCCCGACCATCAACCTGGAGCATCCCGAACCGGAATGCGATCTGGACTACGTTCCCAACCACGCCCGCAAAGCTGCGCTGGAGTACGCCATGACCAATTCCTTCGGATTTGGCGGGACTAACGGGGCTCTTCTCTTCCGCCGCTGGACCGAATAACACCCCTCCGTTCCCAGGCGTCTACCTTTGCCGTAAAGCCCGACCCACCAAAAGCCGATGTGTTTGGCAAGTACCGAATGCCGCGCACCGGGACATTGCTGGTAATAAGACCTTGGTACTCAAGGATTGTCCTTCTAACCCTTTGCCAAGCCTGCACATGCAGGCCACAATAGGTTTACCCGGCAAGATGAAGAACGAAGATTTGCCTATGGAAAAAGCCACTGGAACGGCTGTTGCCCCGCTGCCTGCCGGTAAAAAGGCCGCAGCCCGGGCTGCGCTGGTTGATCTCCAGGAACCAGTTCGGGCCATGCTGACCGAGTGTTTCCGGCAGTTTGGGATTGAGACCGTGGTAGTACCCGGTAACGCCGCCGAACGCTTGCAGAAGGAAAAGTTCGAGGCCTGTGTTTTGAAGCTGGGGCCAATTGCTCAGCCCATGATGGAGGCTGCCCGTACCTCGCTATCCAACAGCCGCATGGTCATCTACGGACTTGGCGGCAGCGCCCAGGATGCCATGCGCTTTTCCAAGTACGGCATTAATGCGGTTTTTCAGGAGCCTTTGGAACGCCATGCGGCGTTGAAACTGGTGCGGTCAACCCAGATGCTGGTGCTGCACGAGCTGCGCCGCTATGTCCGCATTCCGGTCATAACCGAAATCACCGTAATCATGGCGAGCGACAATCGCCGCCTTACCGCCACCAGCGTCGAACTCAGTTCCGGTGGCATGTCCCTGCGCTCCGCCGAGGACATTTCAGCCGGACAATCGGTCGAAATCTCGTTTGCTCTTCTGACTCTGCCCCGAGTCTGGGTACGCGGCTCAGTAAGCTGGCGCAATGCACCGGGTAAAACTTTCGGGATCCGCTTTGACCCTCAGGACGAACGCCGTCAAAAAATTAAAGAGTGGATTGATTCCTACGTCGACGGTCAGTAGTTCTATTCCTCATTTTGTCATCCTGAGCGAGCGTTCTTTGCATAGCGAAGGATCTAGGCGAGCCGCGCGAAGGGTCGCGTTTTTTGCGACCCCACAATCGCGCGTTTGGCTCGCTTCTTTATAGCCAACGTGTAAAATCACAAATACATGGCGGGCGCTGCCCAACTCGTGCAAATTGATGTCGGTCCTCCCGTCCGTCAACCCAAGCCGGATTGGCTTCGCGCCAAGGCTCCGGTCGGCGACAACTTCCATAATCTGAAGAAGCTGGCTCGCGGACTCGATCTGCATACGGTTTGCGAATCCGCTCAATGCCCCAACATTGGCGAGTGTTGGAACAATCACACCGCGACTTTCATGCTGCTGGGCGACATCTGTACTCGCCGCTGCGGCTTTTGTGCCGTCCCTAAAGGCAAGCCCGGACCCATCGACTGGGAAGAACCGGCGCGCGTTGCCGAAGCGGTCGCCACGCTCGGCTTGCGGCACGCGGTCGTAACCAGCGTCAATCGCGATGACGACAATCTGGGCGGTGCTCGCGTATTCGCCGAAACCATCCGCCAGATTCGCGAGTTGACACCCGGCTGCCGGGTCGAGGTTCTCATCCCGGACTTTCAGGGCTTGGATGAACCTCTCCAGATCGTGCTCGACGCTCAGCCTGACATTCTCAACCACAACACAGAAACCGTGCCACGGCTCTATCGCGTGGTTCGATCCGGCGCTCGCTATGAGCGCACTCTGCGCCTGCTCGAAAACGCCAAGAAGTTTGCGCCCGGCATGGTCACCAAATCCGGCGTGATGGTTGGACTGGGAGAAACCGCCACCGAATTAATCGAAGTCTTTCGCGACCTGGGTTCACGCGGTGTGGACATTCTCACCGTCGGCCAGTATCTGCGGCCTTCGCGCGACCACTTGCCCATTGCCCGCTTCTACACTCCAGACGAATTCCGCACTCTGAAAGACGCTGCGCTCGAATACGGCTTCCGCCACGTGGAGTCTGGGCCGCTGGTGCGGTCGAGCTACCACGCGCACGAACATGCGGACGCGGCTGCCAGAAGCTAGGATATCCCCCTCTACTCGTGTGAAATCATCACCGTAGCGAGAAATTCCTGCTAAATCTGTTTACAACAGTATCCGCGCAGTGGCGATTGGACAACCCGCTCCGCAACTAACGCCCGAACTTCGGGTTCAGGCAAGCAACCACTCTCGGTCGCGGGCCGGACTTGCTTTGGCCAGAGATACCGGAGGACGACAAGGCGTATTCGGGTACTGGCCGCGGGCTGGAACAGAAGCCCACGGCGGCTTGGAAACTAGGTTCACCTCGGGCGAGCCGACGTGTGCCAGTGAGAGAGGGAAGATGAAATCCCCAACGTACACGCACGTATCGCGTATGGTCGCACTGGCGATAGCGCTGCTTCTGCTGCCGCTGGGACATCAAGAACTGCTCGCGCAACAGGCGCCGCCAGCGACACAGGGAGAGTCGCAGAACGCTCCCTACAACGGACAGTACTCGCCGGATCAGCAATCAAGCGATGGACAACCGCTGGCCTCCGGCCAGGTGTATCCGCAGCAGGATGATGGACAGGCGCAACCACCGGCGGAGCCACTCCATGCGGAGCAACTGGAGCAACTAGTGGCGCCGATCGCGCTTTATCCGGATGCGCTGATGGCGCAAGTACTGGCTGCATCCACCTACTCACAGCAGGTGGTGGACGCCGCTCATTGGCGACTGGCGCAGGGCTATGCGTCTCCCGACCAGATCGCAGCCGGAGCCGATGCGCAGAACTGGGACCCGAGCGTTAAGGCGTTGACTGCGTTTCCGCAGGTGCTGACGCAGATGGACAGGAACCTGCGGTGGACCACGGACTTGGGCAACGCCTACTACAACCAACCGCAGGACGTATTGCAGGCGGTGCAAGTGATGCGCCGGCGTGCGCTGTCGGCCGGAAATCTGCAGAGCACTCCCCAGGAAGTAGTGAGCTACGATCAGGGCCACATCGAGCTGGCACCCGTGAATCCGCAGGTAGTGTATGTGCCAGCCTATGACCCGTGGAGTGTATACGGGGAACCGGTCTCGCCCTATCCGGGGTTTTCGCTATTGGGTGCGCTGGGGTCATTCTTCGGCTCATCGGGTTTCGGTTCATCGGGGGTACGCTATGGTCTGGGGATCGCGATGGCGGCCTTCAGTCACACCCCATGGGGCTGGCTGGCCTGGGGCCTGAACTGGCTGAGCCAGTCAGTGCTCTTCCATCAGGCGAACTACTATTCGCAGAGCACCGCAGTGGCCGATTGGGGGTTCGCGAACGGCGGAGGCCGGGTAGGCGGAGTGTATCACTCGACACTCGGACAGGGATTTGTCCCCCGACCACCTCAAAGTTACAGCCAGTCAGGCGTTGGACCGAACGCAACGCTTGGGCGGGGATTCATCCCCCGGCCACCTCAAAGTTACAGTCGGCCAAGCGATGGACACGCAACTCCCGGACGCGCTGTTCCTCGGCCACCAACTCGATATGCAATGAACCGATCAGGAGAAGGCTCCGGCCGCCGCACCTACGATGGGGTTCAAACTGGCCACGACAGCAGAGCGGGTGCAGCCTATTTCAGTCCGCATCGGTCTGATCGCGCGCCGAAGAGTGCCTTTCAACGCGTCAACTTCAAAACGCGTTCTTCGGGGGGCAGGGGGTTTGGGAAGTCCGCCGGCAAGCCACCGCACTCGGGCGGTTTCCATCCGTTTGGCGGCGGACATACGCCGAAGAGCTTCGGCGGCGGGAAACATTTCAGCAGCAGGCACTCGGGCGGCGGCGGTCATTTTGGTAGTCACTCGAGCGGCAGACATCACCACTGAGGTAACTGGTATGTGCGCTTACAGCGTCGACAACCATTGGCGATATGAAGTTCCATCACTAGCTTTTATGGATCTCTGGATTCGCTTCCGTAAGCTGGTCCAATTTCGGGGTAACCACGACAGAAGTGCCGCGAATCCAAGCGACTTTCAGGTGCAAATCCAACCGGATCGGGGATCGTATCGATTAGTGTCCTCCTTCGTGTGCGATCGTCTCCACTAAGGCTACAACCTCGTCGCACGCAAGGTTGCCACCTTTGGCCTTGGGCGGCGAGAAACCTTCCCGTCGCAGCTGAAGCCGAATGCCATTGAGTACGACTACCACAAACCACAGTCCGTTAGCAGGAAATCCTCCGCACAATGCTGTTCGTAGGGGTCTGGGGCAGCGGACGGCGTTTGAGTTTTCTTGCCATGGTCCCGACGGATGGAGATCATGTTTATGAGATTCACAAAATATGGGAGGAATGGAACAGAGCGGGAACTTTTGGCTTTCTTGTGACATTAAAGAAGCATGAACGATGTGAAAGATGCCGAAGAAGGATTGCGCGGACTGAGCTGGCACACGGACTATGACTAGCGACGAAGCCTTGATGCTGGAGTTCCAGGGCGGGTCACGCGCAGCCTTCGAGGAGCTGTTTGCCCGCTATCGCAAGCCACTGTACGGCTTCTTCTGGCGCCGGCTGAACCACCCCGAGCGGGCGGAGGATCTGGTCCAGGAAACTTTCCTCGCGGTGATCCGCGCAGCTTCTCGTTACGAGCCGCGAGCCTTGGTTCGAACGTATCTGTATGGCATTGCGCTGAAGCTAGTAGCAGCGGAACGGCGCAAGTTCTTGACGAGTAGCACATTGGGGCACTCCGCTCCGGAGCCTAAGACTGACGGAACTCCCGAGTTCGTGCTCTGGGTCCGGCAAGCCATGGAAAAGCTGGATTCGCCGGACCGCGAAATCTTGATGCTGCGCGAATACGAACAGCTGAGTTACTCCGATATTGCGGAGCTACTGCGAATTCCCATCAATACGGTCCGTTCCAAGCTTTTTCGATCGCGTCTCGCATTGAAGGGTTACCTAGAGTCGGAGGCAAAAACCAATCCTGCCCTGAGAGCGAGCGCAGTGCGGCCATACCCGCGAAGACGAGGCTTGCAATGAGCACGAACCGACACCCGATCGAACAGGAAGAACTCATGGCTTATCTCGACGGCGAACTGCCTACAGATCAGGCCACCGAGGCCATGTCGCACTTGGAACTGTGCCCGGAGTGCCAGACTCTTGCTGCCGATTTCCGGGATGTTTCACAAACATTAATGGCTTGGGAAGTTGAGCCGCTAGAGGTAGGCATTCCCTCGGAGATCAATGTGGCGCTTGGGGAGCGTTTCCAGAAGCGGAAAGCGGCAAAGGTCAACTGGTCGAACTTGGAAAACAGGGTGATTACGAGCGGCTGGCTCTGGGCCGGAGTCTTGGCTATCGTCTGCGTGGCCGTGGGAGTGCAGTTAACACTTACCAGCCGCAATCGAAATGAGGATCGCTCGACAGTGTATCCGAGCATGGCTTCGATCGAGCAATATCTGATGCCGGATCGCAATGCCGAGATCGCCATGGCGCGAAGCGCTGCGCCGGAAGCTATATCTAGCGACGCAAAGATCCTGGTCCTCGGGTGGCGGGGCTATGAGCCGGCCAACCCAGGAAAGAATGGTTTTGTATGTATGGTGGAACGATCATGGATGTCCCCATTCAACTCCGCGGAGTTCTGGAACCCCAAGGTGCGTGTGCCGATGTGCTTCAACCCAGCAGCCGCGCGATCCATTCTGCCTCTCACGATCAAGCGGACGGAGATGGTATTAGCCGGGATGTCGAAAGCGCAGATGATCGACAGCATCAGAGCCGGATTCGCCAATAAACAGCTACTGGCACCAGAGCCGGGCGCGATGTGTTACATGATGTCACGCGCAGGCTATCTTAATGACACCCTTGGGCGCTACGTACCTCATCTGATGTTCTACTTTCCACTGACCGACAAATCCTCCTGGGGTGCGGATCTGCCCGACTCGCCGGTCACGTTGAATCCGCAGTTTCGGGACGGTCCGGAGCCCATCACTGAGTTTGTGATTCCGGTTGGCAAATGGTCGGATGGAACGGCTGCACCGGCTATGTAGCAATGTCTCAATGAGAACCAGCGCAACCACTGCCCCGAAGTCGATTTACAAAGGTAAGACCTATTACTTCATGTCAGGTTCGGAGGACGTAAATGAGAATTAGATGCTCAACAGTCACTTTTCTGATATTCGCTCTCACGCTTGTCTTTGCCGCGGCATCTCTAGGGCAAGACAACTCGGTGGGGTCCACCATGGCCTCAATCGATCCATATCTGATGGACCGCGATACGGAGATTGCGATGGCCCGCAGCGCCGGTCCGAACTCCGTTTCGAGCGGGGCCAAGGTGCTGGTCCTTGGACGGCACGGCTATGAAACGGCCGTAGAGGGGAAG
>Ga0210398_10006193_pt1 | contig 11048 bp, 10 predicted proteins | sample IncBWC4OmetaG_FD_161047 | JGI IMG/M metagenome (GOLD analysis project Ga0210398, IMG submission 161047) | Forest soil microbial communities from Barre Woods Harvard Forest LTER site, Petersham, Massachusetts, United States - Inc-BW-C-4-O | ecosystem: Environmental > Terrestrial > Soil >... | reverse complement strand
ACGGATTTTGCGGCGCGAGCAGCTTCTGCAGGCCGAACATCAGCGCCACGAAGCCGATCCCGATGATCGTAAGGGCCAGCGGCACGCCAAAATTAAGATACATTTGATGTTACCGAGTCTTGATTAGTTGGACTGGACTGGGCTGTCAAGAAGCCTCGCTTCACCGGTGGATGTCTTCGCTTAAGCAACGCTTAATTTAAACTGTCGCGCGGCTAACCTATTTTGGCGCCTTCAAAACTGTTTTCAATATCGGCTCGTCGAGCCATGCGCCATGGCCGTCCGGGCAAGCGTGCAGGTGCACCCCATTGTCGGTCTTGGCCACGAGGTACTGCTTGCACTTCGGACACGCGTGTTTGTTCAAACGCTCGCGCATTTTCTCGAGCAACTCTTCGTCACGCTGCCGCGCCCACTGATTTTCCCGCGCGGCCTCGGCGTCGTGCAGCTTGCCGCCCAGCCGATCCTTGTTGTCGTCCGCCATAATGCCGCCTCAGATCATCTCCTTGATCAGCTTGCCGCTGCGAGCTTTCTCGACCGTCGCCTCGAACTTCGAGCCGAGATCGACGCCCATCTCCTTGGCCCGCTTCTTCGCCCACATCCCGACGTTGCGCGAGTCGCGATAGTAAGAATCATCGCGCGGCTTAGACGCGTCGAAACTCGCCAGCCGCGACGCCTCGCTCTCGACCACGGCGAACGACGACATCACGCGCCGCAGCCGCGCCGACTTGCATTGCGGGCAACCGAGGCGCTCGCGGCGACGCGACGAACCCATCACGACATGCGAGCTGACGAGCCCGCATCGGGCGCATTCATACTCAAAAATCGGCATCGGATCTAAAGAATATCCTGCCCGGGTAGCGCCCGCAAATCAGCACAGCGCGGACGGGAAATCGAATGCGGGGCTGCGCGCCCCGCACCCGCGGCAGGGGTGACCCCTGCACCCAGTGTTAAGAAAACGAAGATGCGGCCTTACGGCCTGTTAGAACTATTTTGGGAGAACGGTGGATTGTGTATCTGCGCCGCCGGACACGAACCCGCTTCGCGTCCTCGCGCCAAAAACCTCCTAACAGGGCGTCAGCCCGCATCCTGCCTGTGTGAATACTGGGTGCAGGGGTCACCCCTGCCGCGGGTGCGGGGCGCGCAGCCCGGTCTTTACTTCCGCCAGGTTTCGCGGATATCGAGGACTGGTTTTGCCAAAGGGTTTCCGACCATGAACAGGAGGCCAATCGCGCCGACCACTGCTCCGCATCCGAGCCACCAAATCGAGCGGTACTCGATGCCGATCGCGAGCATCGCGAGCGCCCACAATGGGATGATGAGCGAGACGGCGAAGCGCATGAGCGCGCTGATCGCGTGTTCGGCCTGTTCGGTGGGATCAGCCATCGCCTTCTATTTAGCGGCTTCGGGCGAAATTTCAAATAGCGCCGGAGGGCCGCCGCCTCCAATCAGATTGGACTTCTCGATGAGTTTGAGGCGCGCGCGATAGTCGGGCGTCATCGCGTCCAACTCGCGCGGTGTCGCGAGCAGGAAGGCGCATCGCGGATTGCTGACATCGGGCACCGCAGCGCCGTAGTAGTACGACAGCTCGTAGTTGATGCCAGCCGGAATGCATAATTGGTCGGCTTTGACGCGATCGACGATGGTCGGAACGAAACTCCTGACGCTGCGCATTTCGGCGAGCATGGGTCGCAACGTCATGGTCCATAGGAGACAGAGAACGAGCGCGGTGAGACCGAACGCAATGCCGACTCCGAGCGTACTGCGTCGTTGCGGCCGGCTCAGGATTAGTACTTCGATAGTGACGGCGACCAGCCAGACGTCGAAGAAATCGGAGATGGGGCTCGCCCAGCGCATCGCCCTGAAGAGGGCGTAGTAGGCGGAGTCGCTCGATTGAAGATCTACGTGCGGCGCATGGTCGGGGAAAAACGCGACATAAAGGATGACGACGATCGGGGCGAAGACGAACGCCGCAACGAGGGCGTCGCGCAGCTTCGCGGCGGCGCCGCGGATCCCATCGAGCGAAAATTGAGACGTGCACAGGATCGCGATGCCCGGTAGCGCCGGCAGGATGTAGTCGTCGCGCTTGACGCTGGCGATCGAGAAAAATAGCAGCACTGCGAGCGACATGCTGATTTGGTAGATCACCGGGCGGCGCTTGTCGGCAGAAATCTCACCCGTGTAGAAGGCTAGCGCGGCGGGCACGATCAAGAGCGTCATCGGAAATGCGCCGCCGAGCAGGCGCGCGCCTATATAGTAGAAGGGCCGATAACTCTCGCCGGTGCCGCCGAGCCGGGCCGGCATGAAATGTCCGAAATTCTCGGCGAAGATGATCCTGACGATTTTGTGACCGCCGACGAGCGCGGCCGGCACGTACCAGACCGCACCGATCGCGATTGCAATCGCGACGGCCAGCCACGGCCATCGAGTACGCATGAGCGCGATTGGATTGCGGCGCTCGATCAACAGAAAAATTGCGACGGCGAGCGCGCACAGCACGATCGCGACGGGGCCCTTGGTCAGAATCCCAAGACCGAGCACTGCGCCAATAAAAATTATCCTGCGGGCTGAGCCTGGTGATGCGGGCGTTGGGGATTCCAGCAGCGGATAGATCGCCGAGTATGCGGCGAACAGCAGGAACGTCAGCAGCATGTCGGTCAGCGCTTCGGTGGCGCGCGACGCGAAGCCGTATGTGCCGAGCATGAAGAGGAACGCGAGCCATCCTTCGGATGCGCCGACGTTGGTGACCGTCCACGCGAGGACACTTACCGCAAGCGCGGTGCCTGCCACGACGGACACGGTGCGCGCGCGAACTTCGTCGACGGTGCGGCCGGTGCCGTCGGCGACGATTGCGGACATCCAGTAGAACAGCGGCGGTTTGCGATCGGTGTAGCCGTAAGCGTCGTGTGGTATCAGCCAGTGTCCATCGCGCACGATGCTCTGAATCCACTGCGCCGATTGCGGCTCTGCATCTTTCTGAAACGGCGCACTGACTCCCTGGATCAGAACGACCAAGGCGAACAGCGCGGCCACTGCGAAAGTCACAGGTCGCAGTGACGCGGGGCGGCTGGTGGCCGGCGACGTATCGGGATGCTCGGGACTCACGGACGGCGGGCCGTCGCGATCGGCTCGAGCCACAGATGCTGCACGCCGCCTGCGGGATCGTAGCGCGCCACCTGCATCGAGGCGGCGTTGTGGGCGTAGCCGATTCGGCCGCGGCGGTCGATCAGTATCAGTCCGGCCTCCGCGCCGGTTGCGTCGATCATTTCGGCGATAGCCTCGCGCGCGACGGCCGCGGGCGACGCGTCGGCGAGCGCCAGGACTGCTTCGCGGCACAGCGCGGTCAGGATGATCGCCTCGCCCTGCCCGGTGGCGGACGCGGCGCCGAATGCGTGCGCGAAAGTGCCGGCGCCAATCAGTGCGGAGTCGCCGACGCGTCCGAAAAGCTTGCCGGGGACGCCGCCGGTCGAGGTCGCCGCGGCGATCGCGCCGTGCAGGTCGACGGCGACTGCGCCTACAGTGCCGTGACCGATGGCGGCGCGCGCGGCGGCCTCGGCCTCGAGTATCCCGCTCTGTTGCTTTCGCGCGCGCCATCGTTCGCGCGCGCGCTCGGTCACCATTTCCTCGGGACGCACGAGCCGGATGCCGACCTTGCGCGCGAAATTTTCCGCGCCAGGCCCCGCCATCAGGATGTGCGGCGAATGTTCCATCACGGCGCGCGCGAGCATGATTGGATTTCGCACGCGGCTGACCACGGCAATCGCGCCGGCAGAGACGCTGTAGTCGGCATCGTGGGAGTGAGTTCGAATAGGGCGTTTGCCGCGACGGGTGGAGTCTGAAAAAACGGGTTCGGCGTACATCACCGACGCGTCCATCTCGACGTTTCCTTCGGAGTTGAGCAGCGAGCCGTAGCCGGCGTTGAAGAGCGGATGATCCTCGAGCGCCGCGACGGTCGCGACGACGGCCTCGAGCGCGCTCCCGTTGGCGCGCAGAATGCCCGCGCCGAGCCGTATCGCTGCCATCAACCCGCGGCGGCGCTCGGTGCGCTCGGCGCCCGGTCCGGCGTTGCCCGCGCCGCCGTGCGCGACGAGCGCGGGAAGATTGCGCGCGCGAGCCATCTCAGGGTCCGGGCCGGCGGCCCCAGATGAAGAGCCGTTTGAAGTCGAACGTCATCGCGCCGGAAGTGCCGTAAGCCGCATTCAATCGCGCCGTCACTTGTCCAAGAAATTCTTCGTGACGATCTTCCGCCAGCGTGTCGAGAAAAGGCCGCAGCCCCGTCGAGCGGTACCATTGAACGACGTCGGCCGGCCGATCCATCGGATGGTGAAACGTCAGGTGATAGCAGTCGATGCGGTCGTAGCCGAGCTTCGCGAGCATCGCCGCGTAAAACTCCGGCGGCTCTTCATGGAACGCACGTTCACGCCCGCCCAGCATCGTATTCCACGGCGTCTCGCGCGCAAGCCGGCCGATTTCCTGCTTCGCGGTCTCGGTCTCGTTGGCGGGCATCTGCACCACGATCGTTCCGCCGGGGCGGAGCGCGTCGAAGCAAGCGGCGAACAGCGCGCGATGGTCAGGAATCCATTGAAAGGCAGCGTTCGAGAATATCAGCGAGTACCGGCGGTCGGCGCGAAACTCTGGAAGGTCAAGCAACTCGAATGAGACGCGGTGCTTCAGGTCAGCGGGCTCGCCGTCGAGCAGCTTGCGCGCCGCCTCGACCATCGCGGGAGAGCCGTCGACGCCCAGCGCCGTCGCGCTGGAGCTGCGCCGCGCGAGTTCGAGCGTATTCTCGCCGGAGCCGCATCCGAGATCGATGATTTTTTCGCCTTCGATGAGTTGAAGGCGCGAAAGAATATGCGCGACAGGTTCCGCGCGGTAGCGGCGAAAGCGGTTGTAGAGTTCAGGATCCCAATCAGCCATGAGCGTCGCCTTCCTGCAACGCAGCATAAGTGGCGAGTGCAACGCTCACAAGCGCGTTTGCGGTGGAGCGTTCCAAAGCTAGCGCCGAGGCGCGAGCAGTCACGCGAACCCTTGCGGTGGCGTGTGCTATCGTGCACAAGCATTACCCAAGCACTACCGATGAGCGACCTTTCCGAATCTCAGCCGACGCCGCCGAAGCGCAAGCCGCGGCGTATCTTTGGCATCGGCGCCATCCTGCTAGGTGTTCCAATTGTTCTCTGGATGGGGGCGGCTTTCTTCGTCGCGCGATCGTTGATGTACCCGGAGTTCTTCCGGCGCGGCGGGCAAGACGTTTTCGGACAGCATGTTCCGGCGTTCAAACGAGGCTCGGTGACGGACATCGGCGCTGCGCTGGGCGTCGAGCCGGAGCGACTGGATTGCGGCGTGGTCGAAGAGGACGGCTTTCAGCATCGCCAGGTCAGCGTGGTCGGATGGTATTTTCCCGGTAAGCGACGCGAGGTGGTGGTGATCGTGCCGGCGGCGGGGTCGCCCGAAACGGCGATGATTCCGTACGCCAGGTTTCTGCTCGGCGCCGGCTACACCGTTGTCGCGACCTACAGCGCCAATAATCCGATCTACGGAATCAACTGGGGAATGCTGAAGCGCAAATTCGCGCTGGCAACCGCGCGCACGCTGATGGACGACGGCTTTACGAAAATTGCCGCGCTGGGAATATCCGAAGGGGCCGCCGGCGCAATCATGGCGCAGGCCGAGCAACCGGTCTTCACCGCGATCGTCGCCGACAGCTCCTACGCAAATCTCGAGCAGCTCTTCATGCGCAGCCCGTCGATGTCGCGGCTGAATCCCGCGTTCCTTGGCACGGTGATGTGGGAAGCGCAGTTCTGGTTCGGCCGCAAGCTGGACAAGATCGCGCCGGTCATCGACGCGGGCAACCTCGGCGCGTGCTCGTTGCTGATCATTCAGAATCGCGGCGACCAGGTAACGCCGCCCGCGGACGGCCAGGCTTTGCTCGCCTCGGCCGGCTTCAACGCACAAATATGGACGGCGCCGTCGGAAGGGCACGGCGACGCGATCTACGAAGATCCGAAGGGCTACGCCGCCCGCGTGCTTAGATTTCTCGACGCGAGTTTTGCGCCTGACGAAACGCCCGCCGCCAACCCGAAGGGTCATTGACGGCGGACGCCATACCCCTCGCCCCCCGCGCTCATTCGATCCCCAACTGCCAGGCCAGAAACGACCACTCGATGCAAAGATCCTCTAGTACCTTGGAGGTTGGTTTGAATCCGGCGTGTCCGGCGTTGGTGTCGTAGTAAAGCAGAATCGGTAGGCTCGAGGCCGTTGCAGCCTGCATCCGCGCGGTCATTTTCCGCGCCTGCGCGGGCGGGACGCGGGTGTCGGCATCGCCGCTGGTCAGAAGCATCGCCGGATACTTGGTTCCCGGTTTCACATGCTCATAGGGCGAGTATGCATAGATAAACTTGAACTGGCCCGGGTCGGCGGGATTTCCGTATTCGAACAGCGCGGGCGGATTGTTGTTCTTCGTGTAGTTGTGGAAGCGCACCATATCCAGGTCCGGGTGCCAGCAATATACCGCTCGCATAAGGTCGGGGCGCTGAGTCATTACAGCGCCTACGAGCAAGCCGCCGTTGCTTCCGCCGGAGATCGCGAGCTTGTCAGGATTGGTGTATCGGTTCGCGATGAGCCATTCGGCCGCCGCGATAAAATCGTCGAACACATTTTGCTTCTTCTCGAGCATGCCGGCGCGATGCCACGCTTCGCCGAACTCGCCGCCACCGCGTAGATTCGGAACCGCGTAAACGCCGCCTTGCTCGATCCACCATGCGGCGCCGTAGTTGAACTCTGGCGTCATGCTTGCGCTGAATCCGCCATAGCCGTAAAGCACAGTCGGCCGATTGCCGTCGAGCGCAAGACCCTTGCGATGAACGATGAACATCGGCACGCGGGTGCCGTCCTTCGACGAATACCAAACTTGCCGCATCGCGAAATTTTCAGAGTCGAACGGGACAGCGTCGCGATACCAGAGATCGGATTTCCCCGTCGAGGAGTTGTATCGATAGATTGAGTATGGGGTCGTGTATGATCCGAAATACAGGATGCCTTCATCACGGCCGTAGCGTCCGTAGATACCCGCGGTTCCGTCTGCGGGCAACGGCGCCTGGCCGAGCGGCTCGCCGTCGAGCGAAAAGATCGCGATTCGCGCGGTCGCGTTGTGCAGGTAGTTGACGAAGACTTTGTTGCCGATTACGGCGAAGCTGCGGATCGCATCAGCGGCTTCAGGCACGATCTCTCGCCACTTCTCCCGGACCGGTTCGCGCAGATCAATTCGCAAAATTCGACCGTTGGAAGCTTCCCAGTCGGTCTGCACGATCAGGTAGTCGCCGGCGAATTGCGGATAAAACTTGGCATCGATGCCAGCGATCAGCGTGACAAATGGGGCATTTTTCTCGCGAAGGTCCTGGAGGTGAAGCTCTATCTTGAGCCAGCCCCAAGTGACTATCGCGAGCAGGTAGTTTCCGTCCGCCGAGGCCTCAGGAAATATCCCGTTCTCGGGTCGATAGCCCCCGCCGAATACTTCCAGGTCCGCCGCCGCGTCGGTCCCCAGCGCGTGGAAGTAGATTCGTCGGCCGACTCCGCGACGGGCGAGCGAGTAGTAGAAACCGCTGCCGTCTTTTTTCCACGAGATGCTTTGATACAAGCCGCGCGGCAGGTGATCGGGCAAATCGTGCCGCTTACTTACGTCGAGCACGCGGAGTTCGGTCTCGTCCTCGCCGCCGTGACGGATGCTGTAGCCCAGCAGCCCGGCGTCCTCCGAGGGTGCAATCGCGCCGATGCTGATGCTGCGATCGATGCTCATCAGATGAGGGTCAATCAACAATTCGTCACGTCCGCCGATTCCTGTTCGGCGATACACGCTCCACAAATCCTGCTCCGCACCTCGCTTCAAGAAAAAGTAATCGCCCTTTCTCTGGACCGGCGCGCCGATCGAGTCGTGGACGAGCATCTCGCGGAAACGGGCGCGCATGCGGTCGCGAATCGGGAGCGCATCGAGGAAAGAACGAGTGTAATCGTTTTGCGCGGCGATCCACGCGCGCGTTTCGGGACGGTCCGCATCCTCGAGCCAGTGGTACGGGTCTACAAGTTCAATCCCGTGCATGACCTCGCGCACGTCGTCGCGCCTGGTCTCGGGCGGCTTGCGGCGTTCAGCTTGTTCGCGAGCTGGAACCACGGCGCTCTACATGCGCGGCTGACTCAGGTCTACCAGCAGCGTGTTCTTGAGACGCTCGAAAAGGTCGTCGACGTTCCACGGGCCGTTGTTGTAGAGAACTTTGTCGGGCGTGATGTGCCGATAACGCATGAGGCGGTAGCCTGACGCGCCGAAGCATTGGCCTGTGACGTTGGCGGCATCGTCGCTGGCGAGGAACACCACTATAGGCGCGACGTTGGCTGGATCGCGCGGCGTGCCCTCGACCTTGTCCGACTGCGGAATACCGGTCGCGCCGGGCATCCTGCCCGCGGGAATCGTGTCGGTCATGCGGGTCGATGCGCCCGGCATGATCGCATTCACGGTGATTCCATATTTGTGCAGCGAGTTCGCGCTCGAATACGTCAGCCCCAAAATTCCCGCCTTGGCCGCCGCGTAGTTCGGCTGGCCGGGACTACCGAGCGCCGAGTTCGACGAGAAGTTGATGATCCTGCCGTACTTTCGCTCGCGCATGTGCGCCGACGCCGGTTTGATCGTGCAGTAGTGCCCCTTCAGGTGCACCCGAATCACGTCATCCCATTCCTGTTCCGACATGTTGAAGATCATGCGGTCGCGCAGGATGCCAGCGACGTTAACCAAAATGTCGAGCTTGCCGAATTCCTTGATCGCCTGGTTAACGAGACCCTCGCCGCCTTCGACGGTGGCGATATCCATGTGATTGGAGACCGCGTTACCACCGCTGGCCTTGATTTCCTTGGCGACGTCATCGGCAGGCGATTGCGTTTCTTTCTGCCCCGCGACCGTGACGCCAAGATCGTTGACTACTACTGCGCATCCCTGCGCGGCGAATGCCCTCGCGATGCCGCGGCCGATGCCGCGACCACCGCCAGTGATGGCGGCTACTTTTCCGTCGAGCTTGCCCATCGCTCAATTCTCCCTTGCGGCATGATGCCGGAATCCAAACGCGCCCAGCGTTTTGGTTCGTGTGATAAAGCGCTTATACCGCAAAACTTGGCGAACGGAACAGCCGCGCCATCGCGCGCGGCGCGGTCACTCGCGCCTCATTCCGCTACTCATCGGCGTATGGATTCGAGTAAACGAATTCCCTGACGTCGCCCGCGGTTGTCAGGCGGCCGATGTTGCCGTTGGGCTCGGTGAACCACAGGTTTCCGTCGGGGCCGGCCGTGATCAAGATCGCCATCGACTTTTGTGGCAGGGGGAACGCCGTGAAATCTCCCTTTGGAGTCATCCGATAGATCACTGGCGCGCGAGCCACGGTGATCCAGAGATTTTTATCGGCGCCGGCCGCGATTCCGAATGGCACAGCGGCGGCGGGCATTGGGACCTCAGTGATGTAGCCGCCAGGGGTAATTCGTCCAATTTTCCTGGCCTGCGCCTCTGAAAACCAGACGTTGCCGTCCGCGCCCAGAGCCATCATCGCGGGGATGCTCCCGGGAGTCGGGATTTGGAATTCCTTGACGTTGCCCGAGATTGTAACGCGGGCGATGCGATTCACCTTGCTCTCGGCGAGCCACAGGTTGCCGTCGCTGCCGGCGACGATTTCGCTCGGGCCGGTCCCGGCCGGCCGGCCGATCTCGGTTAGCGTGCCGGTGGTGCTGAGTCGTCCTATGCGATCGCCGGAATGCTCGGTGAACCAGAGATTGCCGTCGGGCCCCAACGTGATTCCCGCCGGGCCGCTGCCGGAGTGAGGCAATTTGACGTAGGCGATTTTTCCGTCGGGCGCGACCCGGCCGATCCGGTTGCCGACGGTATCGGTGAACCAGACGGCGCCGTCGGGGCCCGCGGTTATCCGTTCGGCGAATCCGTCGGGATCGATTGGAAAGCGTTTGGTGGCTCCGTACGGAGTCATCTCTCCGATGTCGTCGCCCTGGAACTCCGTGAACCACAGATTGCCGTCAAGGCCCGCAGTGATTGCGAACGGCGAGCGATTACCGATCGGCGCGCCGGTGGGAGTTGGGGTCGCGCTCGGGACCGCCTTCGCGACAATAGGTGCTTGCTTCGAAGGCGCAGTATGTCGTGTCGCGCATCCCTGCACGATCGCGCCCGCGGCGATAACAGCGGCGGCAAGAGACGTAGATGCCAGCGCGTGGCGGATCGAGCGACAGGTCAATTGACGATCCGATTGGCTCTCAATTCGGAAATCTCACCGGCGCCGAATCCGAACTCTCCGAGAATTTCGTCGGTGTGCTGTCCCAGGTCGGGTGGATGACGCCACAGCTCGGGCTCGGTGCGCGAAAATCGCGCGGGCGATCGCACGCCGCGCACACGTCCCGCCTTGGAATGCTCGTATTCGAAGAACGTCTCGTTCGCGACGAACTGCGGATCGATCCAGATCGAGTCGTAGTCGTTGACCGGTCCGCACGGAACGTCGGCCGCCTCGATCCGCTCGAGCCAGTACGCCGACGGCTGCGTCGGGAACAGCGTGATCAGGCTCTTGATCGATCGCCGTACTCGGTCGGGCCGCGGCTCGTCGCCTTCGAACCATTCCGGATGCCCGACCGCTTTGAGAATCGCAGTCCAATGCTTGTCGGTGAGCGGCGCAATTGTAATGAAACCATCTGCGGTCTGAAACGGCTCGAGCGTATTCATCGACGGCGGGACGCCCGCGTCGTGCGGCAGATAGGTGTGGCGCGAGGCGGTGTCGGGCATCAGGTAGTAGGCGACGGCGTCGATCATCGCAATCTGCAGATGCTGTCCGCGGCCGCTGCGCTGCGCCTCGGTGAGCGCCGCGAGAATCGAGATCGCCGCCGTCATCGCGGTGACCTTGTCAGCGAGAATATTCTTGACCGCGCGCGGCCGACCCTGCGTGCGCTGCGACGTCATCACTCCCGCCATCCCCTGTATTATCGGATCGTAAGCAGGCTTGTTGACCGACGGCCCCGAGAAACCATAT
>Ga0210398_10006192_pt1 | contig 11048 bp, 12 predicted proteins | sample IncBWC4OmetaG_FD_161047 | JGI IMG/M metagenome (GOLD analysis project Ga0210398, IMG submission 161047) | Forest soil microbial communities from Barre Woods Harvard Forest LTER site, Petersham, Massachusetts, United States - Inc-BW-C-4-O | ecosystem: Environmental > Terrestrial > Soil >... | reverse complement strand
GTGTTTGTCATCCTTATCCTCTCGTGCGCTTGGGCGTCCTCACCCAAGGTGGGAGCCGGATGCGGTAACGCCGCCCGTCCGGATCTGTGGAGGGGGTCATGAGCGATCATGGTCCCTACTCCGACTTCTGAGGCGGTGCTGTTTATCGCAGCGCTCGAGCGCTGCGCCATCCAAACTCGAGACCACTGCATCCAGACGCCTTGTGGTACATAGGCTTTGAAATTTATTCGCCAGTGCGTCCGCTCGAGGAGACGCCAAGTTTGCGCAGGCGCTCGCGGGCTTGCAGAGCTTCGGGAGAGCGCGGGTAGCGCTGGATCACGTGGCGAAGTTCCGCGACTCCGTCATCCTGTTTACCCAGTTCGATCAGCGAAAAACCTTTCTTCAACTGAGCGGAAGCGACCTTGCTTCCGGTGGGAAAATTCTGCAAAACCTGGTCGTAGTTCTGCGCGGCTTGTTGATAGTTACCCTGACGGAATTGAATTTCGCCCAGATAAAAGTAGCAATTTCCGGCGAGATCGGTATTGGGATAGAACTTGATGTAATCGGAAAACTCCTGGATGGCCAGATCATTCTTGGCGCCGTTGTAATCGCGCAGGGCATTGTTGTAGAGAACGTCCGGTGGAGGCGCCTGGGCCATAGCCTGCTGCTGCGCCTGTTGCTGAGCCGCCGTTGCGGCCGTGCTTTGCTGCGAGGACTGCATGTCTTCGAGTTGCTTGCTGAGTTTGGCGAGGCGAGCCTTGAGTTCGTCGAGACTGTCGTTGAGCGATTGGATCTGGCCGGAGAGTTGATCGACGTGCGAGGCGGAGTCGCCCTGCTGTTTCTGCAGAGTGGATTGCAGCAGAGTGACGGCGGCGGCAACTTTGTTGACCGCGTCGGTATCACGTTCGACCAGATTGTTCATGACGCCCATGCGCTCGTCGAAGCTGCGCTGCATGGCCGTCATCTGTTCCTGCAGTTGCTGAACTTGGGTTTGCAGTTGAACCATTTCTTTGCTGACGCCCCACGCCGGTACGGTGGCGAGCGAGAGCGTAGCGAGCAGAGCGAATCGAGTGCAGCAGCATCGTAGATTCATAAGCAAAGGTTTCCTCGAACCATTTTAGATGGATCGGGCCTGGCGTGGGTGGTTAAGAGTTGGCCGGGAACAAGGAAAGTCAGGGGCGAAGAAATCTGCGCCCCTGACCGGGAACGGCCCACTACTTCTGATAGACGAAGTGACCGCGGCGGTTCTGCTGCCAGCAGGCTTCGTTTTCTTCCATGCAGAACGGCTTTTCTTTGCCGTAGCTGATGGTCTTAATACGGCTGGCACTCACTCCGGCCGCTACCAGCGCGTTCTTTACCGAGGACGCGCGCTGATCGCCCAAGGCCAGGTTGTATTCGGTTGAGCCGCGGGAATCGCAGTGTCCCTCGACGGTGAAGTTAATGCCGGGATGCTGGTTGAGGAACTGGGCATCGGCCTGAATATCACCCTGCTGATCGGCCCGAACGTCAGACTTGTCGTAATCGAAGTAGACATCCTTCACGCTCTGGCCGAAGAGATCTTCGTCCGTGGGTGATGGGGTAGCGGCCGGCGGCGGCGGCGCCTGAGTGACCGTGAGGCGCGTAGTCGCATCTTGCGACCCGCCGGAACCCTTGGCCGTGAGGTGATAGGTGGTAGAAGCAGTCGGGCTGACCTGCTGCGATCCGCTGGCCTGCACCGCGCCGATGCCGTCGATAGAAACGTCGGTCGCGTTGCTGGTTTGCCAGGTGAGGGTCGAGGATTGGCCCGGCTGGATGGTATCGGGACTGACAGAGATGGAGGCCGTTGGTGAAGGTGGCGGTGGTGGCGGCGGCGGCGGTGGCGGAGCTGCTTTCTTTTTGCAGGCTCCGAGCATGAGTATGGCGCTCAGTGCGATGACGGTGGCGACAGACTTGAAAACTTGACGTTTCATGTTAATCCCCTTCACGGTTAAATCCTCCTGCGAGCCCGAAATCGGTTTCGAGTTCGAACGAAGTGCCTATTTCCAACTCCAGTTCGGTTGCGAATTACGTCCTGTAAAGGTCAATTGATGGAGCTTGGTGCCATCGGCCAGCATCTCCCAGATTTCTTCCTTACCGGAGCGGCTGGATTGGAAGACGATATGGCGGCCGTCCGGAGACCACCAGGGGAAGTCGTTGCGGCCGCCATCGTGGGTGAGTTGAACCCATTGCTTGCTGGCGATGTCCATCAAATAAATGTCAGAAGAGCCGGGCTCGCCGGGACCATATTTGCGGATCCAGGCAAGGCTGAGAAATTGGCCGTTCGGCGACCAGTTCGGCGAGACGGCATAACCCTGATCGGTCATGCGCTGTTGGTTGGTCCCATCGGCTTCCATGGTGTAGACCTGAGGCAATCCAGTGCCGCCGCCGACGAAGGTGATTTGAGCCCCGGTCTTGCGATTCCACGCCGGCGAAACGTCAGGTCCTCGACCGGTGGTCATGGGATGAAGGTTGGCGCCGGACGAATCACAAACATAAATTTCCGAATGCCCGCCGCGCGAAGACGAGATCGCCAGACGAGTGCCATCGGGCGACCATGAGGGGGAAAGATTGGTGCCACCCAAATGCGGGAAGCCGACCAAACGGTTGAGATCGATCGAGTAGATCAAGATTTCCCATCCCGACTTGGTTAGGGAACTGAAGGCGAGACGGGAACCGTCGGGCGAGATGCGGGGCGAGAGCGAGATGGAGCTCTGGCGAGTCAGTTGACGCTGGTTGGAGCCGTCGTAATCCATCACCCAGATTTCTTTGTGGCCGGAGCGGTCGCTGACGAAGTAGATTTTACTTTCGGCGATTCCCGGGATTCCGCCACCCAGACGGAAGATGATCTCATCGGCGAATTTATGGGCGATGACGCGGGCTGCGTCGTCGGTGGGAACGTCGGCATATTGCTTGCCGAGGACCAGCGGGGACGCGGTGTTCTTAACGTCGTAGAGCCAGCCCTGGACGGTAAGTTTGCCGGCGGCTACGGCGAGATTGCCGAAGGCCAGCATGGCGGCGTTGGGAGGGGGAGAGTTCCACACGCCGAAGGTGACCTCGGGGGGCTGGCCGGGGACCTCCAGGGGATAAAAGCTTTTGGAGATCAACTCGACGACGCCGGAGTTATCGAGATCGCCCCATAAGGTGTCGTTGAAAGTCTTCAGCAGCGCGGTATTCTGCGGATCGCTGGAGGAGGGTTTGAAATCGGGAACCGCGAGCCGAACTTTGTCGATACCGAGGCCGGAACCGGTGCGCACCCAATCCTGAGCAAACGATGGGGAAGCGAGCAGAACAACCAGCACCAGGAGGGAAGTCAATCCGGCGAAAAGCTTGGCGCCGGGAACCGCGAGCGAAGATCGTCTGTGGCTATCGTCCATCCGTTTGGAGCCGTTACGCAGGGCCGGGCAAAAGGATACTGGGAACGACAATATCGTACTCCGATATGTTCTCATTGGCAAGTTATGATCCATCATAGTCATTAAGTGGAACCTGAAGAATAATCAGGTGAATGCGCCCTCGGATTCGTCCCTCGGATTCATAGTTCAAAAGCATTCACCCATGGATGTCGGTGATCGGCTCGGGGCTACGCGAGCACGAACATTTATCTCTTGTAATCGAACCAGTACTCCACGGAAATCTTGCTGCCGTTATAGTCGGGCGGCAGCGGGCCGAAAGTGTCGATGCGCTCGAGGGCTCGGGTTGCGGATTGATCGAGCGAGGGTACGCCGCTGGATTGCTCGACCCGCACGTTGAGCGGATGACCGTCGCGAGCCACGTCGAACGTGATGTAAACGCGCTGCGCGTTGTTGATGCGAGGATCGACTTCGTACTTCAGCCAATTCTCTGAAACCTTCCGCTGGATGACCTGGACATACCAGCCATACTTGGTACCGAAGTCGCCGCCGCCGCCGGTAACCCCGAAGCCGCCCTTGGCGCCACCCGCCGCGAAACTGCCATAGGGTCCGCTCACCGGGCCACCTTCCCCGAAGGCAACCTGATTCGTCTCTTCTTCAGGCTCGGGCTGGGGCTTTGCCTTGGTCGGCGTGGGCGGCTTCTTCGGCTTGACCTTGGTGTTCTTGCCCTGGATGTCGATGGCGTCGGGTTCTTTCTCTTCCACCTTAGGTTCAGATTTAGTGACCCCTTTGGATTCGTTGGCGAGAACGTTTTGCGTCTGGGCGGGAGTGGTGGGTAAGGGAACGGAACTTACCAGAGTCACTCCCATGGCGTCGCCACCGCCGCCGGTTCCCCAACCCTGGCCGCTGGATACTCCGAAGACATAGGGATAGATGAGAATGATCGCGGTGACCGCAATGTGGAAGCCGGCGGACCAAGCGAGGGCGCGTCCCCAACTATCGTGTTCGAAAAAGATCTCAGCGTTTTGCGCCATTTTGTTCTATCGGCTGAGTGACGATGCTCACGTTGGTGATGCCTGATTGCTTTACCGCGTCCATGACGGTGGCGAAGGCGCCGAAGGGAACGTTCTCATCGGCACGGATGAAAATGAACTGGTTGTGGGGATCGCGGATCTTCTGGCGAAGTCTGGCGGCAATCTGATTGATGTTGATGGCGTCGTTGCCGAGAAAGACGCGCTGGTCTTTATTGATAGTGATGACGGTGCGTTCTTCGGTGATCTCTTTGACGGTGCGGGTCTTGGGGACGTTGACTTCGATGCCTGACTGCAGGATGGGGGCGGTCACCATAAAGATGATAAGCAGGACCAGGACGACGTCGACCAGCGGGGTGATGTTGATATCGGCGAGCGCGGTCTGAGTGCGGCCGTTTGAGGAAGTGAACGCCATCAGCGCCTCACTTCGGTTGCGGCTTGGGGCTGGATGCTCTCGATAGCGTTCAACACTTCAAGGGAAAAATCATCGCCGCGGGCGGCGAAGACACGAATGGAATTACCGATCAAGTTGTAGGCGATGACGGCGGGGATGGCGGCGGCGAGTCCGGCAGCGGTGGTGATGAGAGCTTCGGAGATGCCGGGGGCGACGGCGCGAAGAGTTGCTCCGCCGGCGGTACCGAGGCCGTGAAAAGCGTCGATGATGCCCCAGACCGTGCCGAACAATCCGATGAATGGAGTGACCGACGCGGTGATGGCGAGCCAGGGAACGTTGCGCTCAAGGCGTGTGATTTCTTCCGAGGCACCGATCTGCATGCCACGCTGCACGGCGGTGAGGCTGCGCAGGGTTGCACTCGGAGTGGAGAGCTGGCGCTTGTATTCCTGGTAGCCGCCCTCGAAAACCCCGACCAGCGGGCTGGGACGGAATTGATCGGCAACGGTAGCCAGATCCTGCATGCGTTGAGCCTTGCGGAAGGCGCGCAGGAAGCGTCCACTTTGGACCCGGGCGCGGCGCAGCAGGTTCCATTTGGTAAGGATGATGGCCCAGGAGATGAGGCTGAAAGCCAGGAGGGTGACCAGGACGAACTTGGCGACGGGACCGGTGCTCGAAATAAGGTCGAGAATCTCGCCGCCGACGAAAAAGGCAGAGTATGGGAGCAGTTGCATCTTGGTTTGGAGGATACCCTGACGGGATTATAGATGATTCGAGCGGCGGGCTTCGCGGGGACGTATCCTAATCATAACCTTCGCAGGTTGAGAGCGAAGGGGTTCGGCTCCGCCCGCGGCTTGATCGAAGCCTTCTTTTATCTTGTATCTTGCTCTTCTGGGGCAAAGTAAATTTCACTGCTATACCCGCGGGCTGAGAGTAACATCCAAACCAGGCGCTGGCTAGAAATTTTCGGGAGGAAGAATCTATGGCGAATTACGGCATGCTGCGGGATTATCGCTTCACGGATGAGACGGAAGATATCCGGGGAGCCAAGTTGTATGGCTTCGACGACGAGAAACTGGGCAAGATCAACGATGTAATCTTCGACTACTCCACCGGATTGATTCGCTATGTGGTCGTCGATACCGGGGGATGGCTGAGCACGAAGGAGTTTATCGTCCCCGCCGAGAGGCTGCGGGCGTCGGCCAAGCACGATGACGACTTCACGGTTGATTTGACCAAGGCGCAGGTGGAGAGCTTTCCGCCGTACATGGAGACCGACCTGGAATCGGACGAACAATGGTTGGATTATGAAGGACGCTATCGTTCAAAGTGGGAGGCGGATCCGGTGATGCACCGGGCGCAGACCGATCGGAACATAACGCCGACCACCCAGCAGATGGCGGAGAATTCGCCTTCGACTGCGGATGCGGTGAGGCGCGAAACTGTGGGAGACGCGGAAATTGAGGACGCCGAGTCTGTCGAGCCTGGATTTGCCGCGGGGACGAGTACGGTGGAAATCGATACGAGCGCGGTTGGCATTGGTCCGCGATGGGACACGTTCCAGGATCGCTTGCGCGAACGACGGAAAGAAGTGATTAACACGGGAGGACTCGCGGACGAATACCGAAAGGCGGGTTAGCTGGGATTCTAGCTCGGGAGCCACGGCTTTGGCCGTGGCTTTCTTTTGCTGTGCCAAGCATGTTCAACTGCTAGGAGGTGAGAGCCCTCTACCCAGTCCGAGACGAAGGGCTAAGGGTTAGTGAAGCGCAAGGTTGAAATCACAGCCGCCGCGAGGCGGGGCCTGAAAGAGGCCCCGAGCAAAGACGCGAGCCGATGGACAAGAACCGGATATGAGGCCTACGGTGGCGGGCGAGCCAATGACTGCCAAGCCCATTGTCCATCAAGCTCACTGGTGGTAAATCTGGCGGTTCGGTGTCGAAGTCGGTCGAACTCACCCCGCCGTCGGCTTTGCCGCCAGTCATCCGAGACCGGTCATCCGGGATAACAACCAGATGCGCTAATCAGCGCCCGTGCGGGTTCGTGGAGGGCACGCGCAAACATCCAACCCCTGCTCCGATCCCGTCGCCCCCATCATGCGGTTTTTGGGTGCTACCCCTGTTATCGTCAAGGGCTAAAACATCGAGCTGATTCCCAAGGCTATCGACAACCTTGCTAGCTCCATGGAGCTCCGACAGGAATCCTGCGGCTTCATAAATCCGGCGGAGCGAAGGAGTTGAAATCGTATGGCAAGACTTCTGCTTACGCTTATTGACCTATCCCTTCGCTTCGCCAGCGCCCAGAATCCACCGGCGCGGGTATCCCGTCATGCGAAAACACGCTTTCTTCGGAAAATTTCAGCCCATGGGCGGCGTCACTTCGCGCCGCAATGCCTCATTAATTAAAGGGGCACAAGAGCGACAAGGTGGATGCGCGCCAGCTGGCCGATTTGCTGCGCACCGGCAGGTTGCGACCGGTCTACCACGGGGAAAATGGATTACGAACACTGCGCGAGTTGGCGCAGGTACCGGAGCATCGGCAGACATTTGGTACGGGTTATGGCGTTTGAAGAACGGAGAGGTAGAAATTAATTCGGCACGGTTTCCGAGGGATCGGTGAGGGCAATCAATTTGCCTACGGGATAGTCTTCCTGAGAAATAGGAAATTCAGGCTGCGGGTTCAAAATGGTCAAGACATCGCCACTGTGAACTCCGCGCACGCGGAGTCGATCATTCTCGACGCCAACGACTCGATACTTTTCGTCGAAAATTGACATGACATCCCTTCGGTCTACTGGATTGACTGTTAGATGCTCGACGATGCTCGCGCGATGCCGACGAAATTGCAGAGGAGCGGTCGAAGGTTGTAAATCGGGAAGGGATACTCGATACCACGTTCGTAACCCACAAAGACAGATTCTTGACGGGAACAGACGGCTTACGCGGGGCGCCCGGCCAATTCGTTTTCCGCGCCTCGGAACATGGCTCGCAGAGCTCGAATGACTACGCGGGCTAACAAGAGAATGATGGTGACCAAAATCGCGACGATGGTCGCAGCAGCGTAGGGATGCCGGGTGGCGAGCCAAGTCAGACCGACGGCGAGAACGTCTTCTCCCAAACTCAACGTGATATTCGAGAGAGGTTCGGGAGACGGAGTTACAGCTGCGCGCAGCGCGGTTTTGCCTCCGTGAGCGGCGAGCGCGAGGGCAGCCCCTAAGAAAGCAGCGAGAAGTTGATCGGCCGGGCTGAGCTGCGCGGTGGCACCGTAGGCCAGCAAGGCCGCCACAGGCACGCGAACGAAGGTGTGAAGAGCGCTCCAGATCAAGTCGAAGGCCGGAATTTTATCGGCGAAAAATTCGATGACAAATAGGACGGTGCTGGCGGCGATGACCGGCCAGCTTTCGAGTAAATGCAGCGACGGGGGGAGGGGCAGGTGGGAGAAGCGGGCGAGCAGGCCCAGAGCCGCGACGGTGGCATACACATTCAGGCCGGCAGCAAAGGCCACGGCTGCCAGCACGGCGAACAGTTCAGGGAGCGGGATGTGCAACCAGTCAAGCACAAAAAAGAAGGGCCGCGATGAGCGACCCCGGAAAATATTCTCCTGTTCACGCTTAGAGCGTGGACTCTATCTCGAAGCCCCAAGCCTCGAGAAGCGGCTCAGGGATGTACTTCGAATTCTTGTTGCGGCGCGCCCACTCCCGCAAGCGGGTCGAACGCAAATATTGGTCAGGAGTGAGCTTGTACTCGCGCACCACCTGTTCAAACTCTGTAATGGTGGGGACGACTGGTCCTATCGGTTCCGGCTTGCCCCAGTTTGGATTTCCGCGTCGCTTCGCCATGAACTAATGCCTTTCGTACAAATGGGGGATTTGTTCAACCCTTAAAAAATAGCCTAACTATATGATTCTCTGAGAGCTCCATGGATTCAGGAAACAAAACCGCGTCTCAGGATTACTAGACAGAGCTAGAGTCCCAGGGCCCTTAAAGCTAGTAGGAGACTGCGTATCATAGGGTAAGACGCAGCGAAAGTCAACGACGATTTGGCGCGATTTGCGAGGAATTAACTTTAATAAGTCGACTCTAAGTTGTTGACTGGTTGCGACTTGCCACTGAATTTGCGAGTCGTAGCGGTGCCTCTGAGCTGACCTTTGAGGAAGGTCCAGGTCTCGCGTGAGGGACTCGGAGAGCGCCATCCTGAAATCGTGCGGGTTACAAGGGTAACCTTCCGGCCCAAGACATGATTGCCTGAGCTTTGCGGGCGGGCTTAGAGTTGAGGGTATTCCTCGCAGGTGTCGGGCGGAATCCCCCTAAGCTGGGAGAGTTAAGAGCAGGCTATGACCCTGAAGTCACTGTTGCTGTGTTCGGACGATAAAATCGTGCGCGTGTTGCGCCGCACCCTGGGCGACCTCGACATTGGGGTTGAACATTGCACGAACTCGGAGACCGCTTTGCGCCATCTGACCCGGGAACGCTTCGAGGCAATTATTGTGGATTGCGCAGGACCCGGAGCTGCCGATGTGTTGCGAGGTGCACGGATGGCGCCATGCAACAAGCGCGCAGTGGCCGTAGCCATTCTGGACCCGGAGGTCGGGCTGCGGTCGGCATTCGAGATTGGGGCGCACTTTACTCTCTACAAGCCAGTTTCCGCCGAGCGAGCCAAGTCAAGTTTTCGCGCGGCGCGAGCCCTGATGAAGAGGGAACGCCGGCGTAATTCCAGGGTCTCGGTACGTTTTCCGGTGGAGATGGTGAGTGCTCAGTCGGGAGCTCGTTTCAAGGTGAACACCACCGACGTGGGTGAAGGAGGGTTGGCGATCACGCTTCCCCGACGCAGCAAGCCACAAGGCAAATGGGATTTGGCATTCACGCTTCCGGGCTCGACCAACAAGCTGGAGGTTCCGGCGGAGTTCGCGTGGGAGGGAAGTGGGCCGCAGGTCGGATTGCGTTTCCTGGATCTATCTCCGGAAGTTGCACGTCAATTGCGCGCCTGGCTCAGCCGCAACTCCCCAGACGCAGAAAAGGACGATCCTCCGGTGGGTTGCCAGCTTACGGATTTGAGCTTGGGTGGCTGTTATCTCGAGATCAGTTCGCCGTTCCCGGTCTCCACCCGAGTCACGCTGTCCATGCGTGCCGCAGGCGTAGAACTGAGATCGGAAGGTGTGGTTCGGGTGATGCATCCCGAAAAAGGGATGGGCGTGGAATTTACCCAGACGACTACGGAGCACCGGGCTTTGCTGGAAAAATTTCTGAGCCGGCTGACGGAAAGTCCGGATACGATGCCGGAACTTCTGGTTGAGCCGGAAGGTTTAGACACCGAGATCGGTCAAAGATCGAAACCCGCCGCCGAACCTTGCGATGGGGAGGATCCGTTGCTGGGTCTTTTTCGCAATCATGCTGAACTGGCGGTCGAGCCGTTCGTGGAGATGCTGCGCAAGCAGCGACGGCTGAGCGCCACCGCCTCTTGATCAAGCAGCTTTAACGCTTGATTCCGGCTATTGTGGCAGAGGTGTTCCTTCCGCTGGTCCACCTTTCACCAGAACCGTCTTGAAGGTCGATTTCTGATTCGCCACCAGGTCGATATCGGTCTCGAAGGTTTGATAACCCGGAAGGCTGATGGTGAGCTTGCGCTTTCCCGGCGTGACCAGCAGAGCCCTGCCCATCCCTCCGAACTCGGCGACGTGGCCGACAAAGACACCGTCGACAAATACGGCGGCGCGATTGGGGCTTACCTCCAGCTTGATTTCAGCGGTGATTTTCGGTAGTTGAACCCGGGTGTCTTTCTCCATCTTTACCACGACTCTTTGCGTATCTCCCCCGCGCACCGTTACCTTCTGGACGAAGTCCACGTATCCGCCCTGGCGAGCGATAATTTCGTGTTCACCCGGAAGAAGCAGGATTTTTTTCGATCCTTTGAGTTCGTGCAGATAGCCGACGTATTGTCCGTCGATCCAGACGCCGGCATCTTTCTCCACTTTGGTTACGCCTTCGAGATCGACTTGTCCAAGCACGTCGTTTCCGGCATGCAGGGCCGGAGCCAGGGTAAGAGAGCCTAGGAGAACGAGCAGACACGCCACACCCGCCGATTTCAAAGAAAAATTCATACGACCTCCACGGTATGGGTGAGATGCGGGCATATGAAGCAGGGTAGCCCGCGAGAATGGTCAAGCAAACGACTCTACGGACACATCGCATTCGTACTGGTAAGTTGGCCGGTCGCCTACCTGAGCGCAACGTCGAACCGCAGCGGACCAGCAGCGCCAAAGAGACCGCTTGAAGGGCATCCTCC
>Ga0210398_10006191_pt1 | contig 11049 bp, 5 predicted proteins | sample IncBWC4OmetaG_FD_161047 | JGI IMG/M metagenome (GOLD analysis project Ga0210398, IMG submission 161047) | Forest soil microbial communities from Barre Woods Harvard Forest LTER site, Petersham, Massachusetts, United States - Inc-BW-C-4-O | ecosystem: Environmental > Terrestrial > Soil >... | reverse complement strand
CGGCAGCGGCGCGGGGGCCGGTTGGGGACGCATGCCAAGGAGAAGACAGCCCCAAAGATGTGGTTGACTAAATGGGCACAGCTGCGCCGTACGCCAATCAATCCGGCGCATGCAGTCCGACCCACAGGTGTGGGCCCGACAAAGATGGGGAAGCAAAGAATGAGGCTTGTTGACAGGTTTCGTGGCGCGGCAAAGAGGGTGCCGCGCCGACTCGTAGTGGGAGCCGCCGCAGCGGCGCTGCTGCCGGGGCTGATCGGCGTCGTGGGCGAGTCCGCGACCGCGGGAGCGTTCTCCCGGCCGGGTCTGCCGGTCGAGTACCTGCAGGTGCCGTCGGCGGGGATGGGCCGCGACATCAAGGTCCAGTTCCAGAGCGGTGGCGCCAATTCGCCGGCCGTGTACCTGCTCGACGGTCTTCGGGCCCAGGATGACTTCAACGGCTGGGACATCAACACCCCCGCCTTCGAGTGGTACCTGCAGTCCGGGCTGTCGATCGTCATGCCGGTGGGCGGACAGTCCAGCTGGTACACCGACTGGTACAGCCCGGCCTGCGGTAAGGCCGGTTGCCAGACCTACAAGTGGGAGACCTTCCTCACCAGCGAGCTGCCCGCGTACCTGGCATCCAACAAGCAGGTCAAGGCCACCGGCGGTGCCGCCGTCGGTCTGTCGATGGCCGGTGCCTCGGCGCTGAACCTGGCGAACTACCACCCCGACCAGTTCATCGAGGTCGGCTCGTTCTCCGGTCTGATGGACCCGTCGCAGGGCATGGGACCGTCGCTGATCGGCCTGGCCATGGGTGACGCCGGTGGCTACAAGACTAAAGACATGTGGGGCCCGAAGGAGGACCCGGCCTGGCAGCGCAACGACCCGCTGGTGAACGTCAGCAAGACCGTCGCCAACAACACCCGCGTGTGGATGTACTGCGGTAACGGCAAGCCGTCGGACCTCGGTGGCGACAACATGCCGGCCAAGTTCCTCGAGGGCTTCGTGCGGACCAGCAACATGAAGTGGCAGGACGCCTACAACGCGGCCGGTGGCCACAACGCGGTGTTCAACTTCGACGCCAACGGCACGCACGACTGGCCGTACTGGGGTGCGCAGCTGCACGCCATGCTGCCCGACCTGCAGCAACATCTCGGCGCGACGCCGGGCGCGGGTCCTGGGCCGGCTGCGGCTCCGGGTGCGCCCGCGCCCGCGGCCTCCGCGACCGGCCAACACACCGGACGGTAGACCAACACGACTGACGGCGGCGACCTTGCGGGGTCGTCGCCGTTAGTCATTTCCGGCGTCCGGGTCGCCCCGGGTGTGATTGACTTTCTCGCGGCAGGGGGCGATCTGCGGGATTGGCCCCTGGGTTGGTGGTCGAGCGACGAGTGAGGTCGGTATGAAGGGTCTGTCGATGCTGCTAAGGCTCCTGTGCGCCGCCGTGCTGACGATCGGGGTCGGCGGCCTCGCTGCGGTCAACGGCCCATCCGCCCGCGCCGCGGGCTACCAGACGCTGATGGTGCCATCGGCGTCGATGGGCCGTGACATCCCGGTGGCCTACCTGGCCGGCGGACCGCACATGGTGGTTCTGTTGGACGCGTTCAATGCCGCCCCGGATGTCAGCAACTGGGTGACCGCAGGTAACGCGATGAACACGCTGGGCGGCAAGGGGATTTCGGTGGCCGCACCGGCCGGCGGGGCGTTCAGCATGTACGCCAATTGGGAGCAGGACGGCAGCAAGCAGTGGGAGACCTTCCTGACCAGCGAGTTGCCGGACTGGCTGGCCGCTAACAAAGGTCTGGCTCCGGGCGGCCACGCCGCGGTGGGCGCATCCCAAGGCGGATACGCCGCGATGGCCCTGGCCACCTTCCACCCCGACCGTTACGGCTACGCGGGTTCGCTGTCGGGCTTCCTGTACCCGTCGAACACCACGACGAACGGCGCGATCCTCGCCGGTCTGCAGCAGTTCGGCGGCGTCGACGGCAACGGCATGTGGGGCGCTCCGCAGCTGGGTCGGTGGAAGTGGCACGACCCCTGGGTGCACGCCGACTTACTCACACAGAACAATTCCAGGATCTGGGTGTGGAGCCCGACGAACATGGGCGGCGATGCCGGCGCGATGATCGGCCAGGCCGGCGAGGCGATGGGCAACGCCCGGTTTTTCTACCAGCAGTACCGCAACGTCGGCGGGCACAACGGCCACTTCGACTTCCCCAATAGCGGCAGCAACGACTGGGGCTCATGGAGCGGCCAGCTGGGCGCGATGTCCGGCGACATCGTCGGCGCGATCCGCTAGCTCGCCAACCCGCCGTCTGTCGCAGGCTCGGCGCAGCGGAGGTGGTGCCGCGAACCGGTACCGTTGAGGGGTGCAGCCGACGTTACGGCCCGTGCAGTGGCCCGGACGTGGCGCGCGAAACACATTGCCCGCCGCCGACTGTGCGACCGAACGACTCTGCTAGCAGGAGACCATGGCTGTTAACTCGCGGCGTAATTCCCGACGGAAGCGCCACCGCACCCTGGCGTTGATCGCTGCTGCGTGCGTGGCGCTGGTCGTGGGGCTGGTCATCTTCGCCGTGGTTGCCGTCCTGCGGCAAAAGGAAACTCCGCCGAGCGCGGTGCCGCCTAGCATCGTGCCGCCGACCAGCAGTTCGACCTACCCACACAAGCCACGGCCGGCCTTTCAAGACGCGAGCTGTCCCGATGTGCAATTGATCGCGATTCCCGGCACCTGGGAGTCGTCGCTGCAGGACAATCCGCTGAACCCGGTCGAGTTCCCGAAGGCGTTGTTACTCAACGTCACCCGTCCGATCAGCGAGCAGTTCAACTCCGGCCGAGTCGAGACGTACACCGTGCCCTACACCGCCCAGTTCCACAATCCGCTGAGCGGGGACACCCAAATGTCGTACAACGACAGCCGCGCCGAGGGAACCCGCGCCGCGGTCAAGGCGATGACCGACATGAACGCCAAGTGCCCGTTGACCAGCTATGCGCTGGTCGGCTTCTCGCAGGGGGCGGTGATCGCCGGCGACATCGCCAGCGATATCGGCAATGGCCGCGGACCGGTCGACGACGATCTGGTGCTCGGTGTGACATTGATCGCGGACGGCCGTCGTCAGCAAGGTGTGGGCCAGGACATCGGGCCTAATCCGCCCGGCGAAGGCGCCGAGATCACCCTGCAGGAGGTGCCGGTGCTGTCCGGACTCGGTTTGACCATGACCGGCCCGCGGCCGGGCGGTTTCGGCGCGCTCAACGGCAAGACCAACGAGATCTGCGGGACTGGCGACCTGATCTGTGCCGCTCCCCAGGAGGCGTTCAGCCTGGCTAATCTGCCCAGAACGCTGGATGTGCTGGCCGGCGGCGCCGGCCAGCCGGTGCATGCGCTGTATGCCACCACCCAGTTCTGGGGCTTGAACGGACAGCCGGCCACCGAGTGGGCATTGAATTGGGCGCACGATACGGTCGCGAACGCGCCGCACCCGAAACACGGGTGATCAGGCCGCCAGACACGGGTCGGCGTCATACAGGTGACGAATGCAACAAGCGGTACCTTCAGATTTGGTTCGCGGCGCGGCACCAACTAACATTAAGAGATATTTAAGAACAACTGTGTCGGCCTCCCGCGTCGACGCGTCGCGGATCGCCAGGCGTGCGTCGGTACGATCTGTGAGGTTTGCTGTTCGCGACAGCCCTGCGCAGGCGAAATGTGCGGTGTCCGATTGGCCGGCCCGCGTCGGATGTAACCGTCGATACAGCTCGCATAGCTGCAGATCGACCTAGAACTGTTGCGACAGGAGAGACTGGCATGGCGTACCACAACCCGTTCATCGATAAGAACGGGCGGATCAGGTTTCCGGAGAACACCGACCTGGTCCGTCACGTCGAGAAGTGGGCGAAGGTGCGCGGAGACGGGTTGGCCTACACGTTCCTCGACTTCTCCACCGAACGCGACGGGATCGCGCGCAATATCTCCTGGGCCGACTTCGGCGCCCGCAACCGTGCGGTGGGCGCCCGACTGCAGCAGGTCACCCAACCCGGTGACCGTGTCGCCATCTTGTGCCCGCAGAACCTGGACTACCTCGTTTCGTTCTTCGGCACCCTGTACGCCGGTCGGATTGCGGTGCCGCTGTTCGACCCGGCCGAGCCGGGTCACGTCGGCCGACTACACGCGGTGCTCGACGATTGCGAGCCGTCGGCGATCCTGACCACCAGCGACTCCGCCGAAGGCGTTCGCAAGTTCATGCGCGGCCGGCCGGCCAACCAGCGGCCGCGTGTCATCGCCGTCGACGCGGTGCCCACAGAGGTCGGCTCCACGTGGGAGCACGTGCCCGCCGGGCACGACACCGTCGCCTATCTGCAGTACACCTCCGGCTCCACCCGCACCCCGACGGGCGTCCAGATCACGCACCTGAACCTGCCCACCAACGTGGTCCAGGTGATCCATGCGCTGGAGGGCCAGGAAGGTGACCGTGGTGTCAGCTGGCTACCGTTCTTCCATGACATGGGCCTGATCACCGCGTTGTTGTCGACGGTGATCGGCTACCACTTCACCTTCATGACACCCGCCGCCTTCGTGCGCCGGCCCGGCCGGTGGATACGCGAACTCGCGCGGAAGGACGGCGAGACCGGCGGGACGATCTCCGCCGCCCCGAACTTCGCCTTCGAACACGCCGCACTGCGTGGCGTGCCCAAGGACGACGAGCCGCCGCTCGACCTGAGTAATGTCAAGTCGATCCTCAACGGCAGCGAGCCGGTGTCGGCGGCATCGATCCGCAAGTTCAACGAGGCATTTGCGCCGTACGGCTTCCAGGAGAAAGCGATCAAACCGTCCTACGGTCTGGCCGAGGCCACCCTGTTCGTCTCGACCACCCCGATGGCCGACGCGCCCAAGATCATCCACGTCGAGCGGGAGGCGCTGAACAACAAGCGGTTCGTCGAGGTGGCCGCTGACGCGCCGAACGCTGTCGCGCAGGCCTCCGCCGGCAAGATCGGTATCGACCAGTGGACGACCATCGTCGACGCCGAGTCCGCCAGCGAACTGCCCGACGGGCAGATCGGTGAAGTCTGGTTGCACGGCAACAACATGGGTGCCGGTTACTGGAACCGGGAGCAAGAGACCTCCGAGACGTTTAAAAACATCCTCAAGTCACGCACCAACCCGTCACACGCCGAGGGAGCCGCCGATGACGGGACGTGGGTGCGCACCGGCGACTTTGGCACCTACCACAACGGTGACCTCTATATCACCGGCCGAGTCAAGGATCTGGTCATCGTCGATGGCCGCAACCACTATCCGCAGGACCTGGAGTACTCGGCGCAGGAAGCCAGCCGGGCGTTGCGCGCGGGTTACGTTGCCGCGTTCTCAGTGCCCCTCAACCAGCTGCCTGCGGCGGTGTTCGACAACCCGCACGCCGGGCTGAAATACGACCCGGATGACACCTCCGAACAGCTGGTGATTGTCGGCGAGCGTGCCACCGGTGCGCACAAGCTGGACTACCAACCCATCGCCGATGACATCCGGACGGCCATCGCCGTTCGGCACGGGGTAACGGTGCGCGACGTCCTGCTGGTGTCGGCCGGATCGGTTCCCAGGACGTCCAGCGGCAAGATCGGCCGCCGGGCTTGCCGCACCGCCTATATCGACGGCAGCCTGCGCAGCGGCACCGCGGTCCCGAATGCCTTCCCCGACCAAGCTGACTGAGCCCCAACATGACTGATACAGACACCGATTCGGAACCTTTGGCGCAAGCCGCTGCCGGGCCCGCCGACAAACCCGCCCGCACCGACATGACCGTGCCAGAGGTGCGGCAGTGGCTGCGCAACTGGGTCGGCAAGGCCGTCGGGCAGTCGCCCGATGCGATCGACGAGGCCACGCCGATGGTGGAACTGGGTCTGTCGTCGCGGGATGCGGTGGCGATGGCCGCCGACATCGAGGATCGCACCGGGGTCACGGTGTCGATCGCCGCCGCCTTCGAGCACCCGACCATCGAGTCGCTGGCCACCTGGATCGTCGAGGGCGACCCCGAACTCGATGCCGGCGGCACAGACGACGCCGACTGGACGCGTCAGGGTCCGGTCGAGCGGGTCGATATCGCCGTGGTGGGTCTGGCCACCCGACTGCCCGGCGACATGAACACCGCCGACGAGACCTGGCAGGCGCTACTCGAGGGCCGCGACGCGATCACCGACCGGCCCGCGGACCGCTGGTCGGAGTTCATGGATGAGCCGCGGCTGGCCGAACGGATCAACAAGGCCCGCACCCGCGGCGGCTACCTGAGCGACATCAAAGGTTTCGACTCCGAGTTCTTCGCGCTGTCCAAGACCGAAGCCGACAACATCGATCCACAGCAGCGGATGGCGCTGGAGCTGACCTGGGAGGCGCTCGAGCACGCCCGCATCCCGGCGTCGAGCCTGCGCGGTGAATCGGTCGGCGTGTTCGTCGGGACCTCCGTCGCCGACTACAGCTTCTTGGCGATGTCCGACCCGACTGTCGCCCACCCTTACGCGATCACCGGGAACGCGAGTTCGGTTGTCGCCAACCGGGTTTCGTACTTTTTCGACTTCCACGGACCGTCGGTCGCGGTGGACACCGCCTGCTCGAGTTCGCTGGTCGCCACCCACCAGGCGATACAGGCGCTGCGTAACGGTGAATGCGACGCCGCCGTCGCCGGTGGCGTCAACGCGTTGATCACCCCCGTCGTGACGCTCGGTTTCGATGAGATCGGCCAGGTGCTGTCACCAGACGGCCGGATCAAGTCCTTCTCCGCCGACGCCGACGGCTACACCCGCTCCGAGGGTGGCGCGATGCTGCTACTCAAGCGGGTCGACGACGCCCGCCGCGACGGCGACCAGATCCTCGCGGTGATCGCCGGCAGCGCGGTCAACCACGACGGCCGGTCCAACGGTCTGATCGCACCAAACCCGGACGCCCAGGCCGACGTGCTGCGTCGGGCCTACAAGGACGCCGGCATCAACCCGCGCACCGTCGACTACATCGAGGCGCACGGCACCGGCACGGTGCTGGGCGATCCGATCGAGGCGCAGGCACTGGGACGGGTCATCGGCCGCGGCCGTCCCGCCGACAAGCCCGTGCTGCTGGGGGCGATCAAAACCAATGTCGGGCACATGGAGTCGGCCGCCGGCGCGGCCAGCCTGGCCAAGATGGTGCTGTCGCTGCAGCACGACAAGTTGCCGCCGTCGATCAACTACGCCGGCCCCAACCCCTACATCGACTTCGACGCGACACATCTGCGCGTCCTGGACACCGTCGCCGACTGGCCGCGCTACGGCGGCTACGCCGTGGCCGGGGTGTCCAGCTTCGGCTTCGGCGGTGCGAATGCGCACGTCGTGTTGCGTGAAGTGCTGCCCCGCGACGTCATAGAGCGCGAGCCGGAGCCTGTCGAGGCACCTGCGGCGCCCGTCGAGGAGCAGCACGTCGGGCTTGTCGGCGGTATGCGCTTCGACGAGTACGGCGAGTTCGTGGAATCCGCCGAAAACGGCCACGCGGCGCTCGACGACGAGTACGAGCTGCCCGGCATCACCGACGAAGCCAAGCGACTCAAAGAGATCGCGTTGGAAGAGCTTGCGGCCGAAGAGACACCGGCGCCGCTGGTGCCGCTGGTGGTGTCGGCGTTTCTGACGTCGCGCAAAAAGGCCGCCGCAGCCGAGCTCGCCGATTGGCTGGAAAGCCCGGACGGCCAAGCGTCTTCGCTGGAGTCGATCGGCCGTTCGCTGTCGCGGCGTAACCACGGCCGTTCGCGCGCGGTGGTGCTGGCCCACGACCACGACGAGGCGATCAAGGGACTGCGCGCGGTCGCCGACGGCAAGCAGAAGCCGAACGTGTTCAGCACCGACGGGCCGGTGACCAACGGCCCGGTGTGGACAATGGCCGGTTTCGGCGCACAGCACCGCAAGATGGGCAAGAACCTGTATTTGCGCAACGAGGTCTTCGCCGAGTGGATCGATAAGGTCGACGCGCTGATCCAGGATGAGCGGGGCTACTCGGTGCTCGAGCTGATCCTCGACGACTCACACGATTACGGCATCGAAACCAGCAACGTGACCATCTTCGCGATCCAGATCGCGCTGGGCGAGGTGCTCCGCCATCACGGCGCCAAACCCGCGGCGGTGGTGGGTCAGTCGCTGGGCGAACCCGCGTCGGCCTACTTCGCCGGCGGGCTCTCGCTCGCGGACGCCACCCGGGTGATCTGCTCGCGCTCGCATCTGATGGGCGAAGGCGAAGCGATGCTCTTCGGCGAGTACATCCGGTTGATGGCGCTGGTCGAGTACTCCGCTGATGAGCTGAAGACCGTGTTCGCCGACTTCCCCGGCCTGGAGGTGTGCGTTTACGCCGCACCCAGTCAGACTGTGATCGGCGGGCCGCCCGCAGAGATTGACGCGATCATCGCCCGCTGCGAGGCGGAGGGCCGCTTCTCCCGCAAACTTCAGACCAAGGGCGCCGGCCACACCTCGCAGATGGATCCGCTGCTCGGTGAGTTCTCCGCTGAACTGCAGGGCATCACGCCGATGAGCCCGACCGTGGGCATCTTCTCCACGATCCACGAGGGCACCTACATCAAGCCCGGCGGCGTGCCGATCCACGATGTCGCCTACTGGATCAAGGGGATGCGGCATTCGGTCTACTTCACCCACGGCGTCCGCAACGCGGTCGACAACGGCTACACCACGTTCTTGGAGCTCGCGCCCAACCCGGTCGCGCTGATGCAGGTAGGTTTGACCACCGCTGCCGCGGGATTGCCGGATGCGCAGCTGATCCCGACGCTGGCCCGCAAGCAGGACGATGTCGATGCGATGACGTCGGCGATGGCGCAGTTGTTCGTGTTGGGGCATGACCTCGACGTCCGCACGCTGTTCACGCGCGCTTCCGGCCCCGAGGACTATGCGAACGTCCCGCCGACCCGATTCCGCCGCAAGGAGCACTGGCTCGACGCGCACTTCTCCGGTGACGGATCGGTGCTGATGCCCGGCACCCACGTGGCGATGCCGGATGGCCGGCACGTGTGGGAGTATGCGCCGCGTGGTGCGACTGACCTGGCCGCACTTGTGAAAGCTGCAGCAACACAAGTGCTTCCGGATGCGCAGCTCACGGCCTCCGAGCAACGGGCAGTGCCCGCCGAGAACGCCCGACTGGTGACGACGCTGACCCGCCATCCCGGCGGAGCGGCTGTTCAGATCCACGCGCGCATCGACGAGTCCTTCACGCTGGTCTACGACGCACTGGTATCGCGGGCCGGCCACGCCTCCGTGTTGCCGACGGCCGTTGGCGCGGGTGCGGCGATCGCCCCGACGGTCAACGCGGCGCCGGCCGAAGCGGCGGCAGCTGTCGCCGAGCCGGCGGCTGCCGATGACGATGCGGGCACGCTGACCGACAGCCTGACCGCGCGTCAGGTCGCCGGGTTGAGCAGGTGGTCACCGGATTCCGGTGAGACGGTGGGCGAGCGGCTGGCCAGCATCGTGTCGATGGCGATGGGCTATGAGCCCGAGGATTTGCCGTGGGAGGTGCCGCTGATCGAGCTCGGCCTGGACTCGATGATGGCGGTGCGGATCAAGAACCGCGTCGAGTACGACTTCGACCTGCCGCCCATTCAGTTGCAAGCGGTTCGCGATGCCAACCTCTACAACGTCGAGAAGCTCATCGAGTATGCGATCGAGCACCGCGACGAGGTGCAGGATCTGCACGAACACCAGAAGACCCAGACCGCCGACGAGATCGCCAAGGAGCAGGCGGGGATGTTGTCCGGGGCGACGCCGGCTGCGGTGACGGCGCCCGCGCCGGCTTCCGACGCGCCGATCCCGCCGCCGCCGACTAACCCGTCCGGCCCGGCCGCGCCCGCCCCGCAACCGAACCTGGCGGCTGCCGCGCAGGCGCTCAACCAGCAGGCCGTCGCCGAGGCGCTCGGTTCCGACATTCCCCCACGGGACGCCGCCGAGCGGGTCACCTTCGCCACCTGGGCGATCGTCACCGGCAAGTCACCGGGCGGCATCTTCAATGCGTTGCCGAAGCTAGACGACGACGCTGCCGCCAAGATGGCGCAACGGCTTTCCGAACGGGCTGAGGGCCCGATCACCGCCGAGGACGTCAAAGCCGCCGCGACCATCGAGGAGCTGGCGACCGCGGTGCGCGAGTACCTGGAAGCCGGCCAGATCGACGGATTCGTGCGCATCATCCGCGCCAGGCCGGAAGGCTCCACCAAGCCCGCGGTGTTCGTGTTCCACGCTGCGGGCGGGTCGACTGTGGTGTACGAGCCCTTGCTGAACCGCCTGCCGCCGGACACCCCAATGTACGGTTTCGAGCGCGTCGAGGGCACCATCGAGGAGCGTGCCGCCCAGTACGTTCCCAAGCTGCGCGAGCTGGGCGGCGACGGGCCGTTCATTCTGGTCGGCTGGTCGCTGGGCGGGGTGCTGGCCTACGCCTGCGCGATCGGGCTCAAGCAGCAGGGCTGCGATGTGCCGTTCGTCGGGCTGATCGACGCGGTGCGCGCCGGTGAGGAGATCCCGCAGACCAAGGAGGAGACCCGCAAGCGCTGGGAGCGCTACGCCCGGTTCGCCGAGCGGACCTTCAACGTCGAGATCCCTGACATCCCGTACGAGCACCTCGAAGAGCTCGACGACGAGGGACAGGTCAGGTTCGTGCTGGAGGCCGTCAAACAAAGCGGTGTGCAGATCCCCGGCGGGATCATCGAACATCAGCGCACCTCGTATCTGGACAACCGTGCGATCGACACCGTCCAGATCCAGCCCTACGACGGTCATGTCACGTTGTACATGGCCGATCGCTACCACGACGACGCGATCACCTTCGAGCCGCGCTATGCCACCCGCAAGCCCGACGGCGGCTGGGGCGAGTACGTTGCGGATCTGGAAGTTGTCCCGATCGGCGGCGAACACATCCAGGCCATCGACGAGCCGATCATCGCCAAGGTTGGCGCGCATATGACCCAGGCGCTCAACAAGATTAAAGCAGAGGATCGGCTACAAAAAAGGGAAGCCAAGTGACCACCAAGACCAGCGCCGAGCTACTGGCTGAACTCCGCGAAAAGCTAGAGCTCG
>Ga0210398_10006190_pt1 | contig 11050 bp, 7 predicted proteins | sample IncBWC4OmetaG_FD_161047 | JGI IMG/M metagenome (GOLD analysis project Ga0210398, IMG submission 161047) | Forest soil microbial communities from Barre Woods Harvard Forest LTER site, Petersham, Massachusetts, United States - Inc-BW-C-4-O | ecosystem: Environmental > Terrestrial > Soil >... | reverse complement strand
TGTTGCGTGTCAGCTGCGGGGTACCGTAATTCGCCTGGTAGGTTGGCCCGGGGGTTATTGTGCCGTGAGTGCCGTCGTTGAAACCCCAAACGGTCTGCTTTGGCAAACTGGGCGATTGCAGCAATTGGACGGATTGCTGGTGCATTTGGTAAATGCGCGGAGGGGGGAACGGGAACATGGCGGGATTCAATTCGGGCGCCTGATGACAGGCCGCACGAACTTCCCCAGCCGCCGTGTTCGGGCAGATCGTGGGAGCCGTCTTAACCCCCTGTCCATTCACTAGCGAAGCCAGAGGGGTTTGGGCGGTCACCGGCATAATCGGAAGCGGATCGACGAACGCCTTGGTCATCGGACTGGCGGGTTGGTTGCCCGGCAGGCAGACCTGATTTGAGCCGCTCGGCGGAATAGCCTGTTGCTGGCCGTAGGCCCGCGCGCTCAGACCGCTCTTCGCCACCAGCATGCCGCCGGCGGTGAGTAACCCCAGCTTCATCAAATCGCGCCGGCTCGTCAGACCCGCGGTGATCAGCTCGCGCCGATTCTTTGCCGCGTTCACCATCTCTTTGTACCGCTTCCGGGAAACCTTCTCACCGAACACGTTGTAATACATCGCGCCTCCTCTCAAAATGCGGCCTGGTTATTCATCGCGACACACCCGTAATCATTCAGAAAATGATTGTTTCTGTAAGGCTGGGAACCTCAGAAAATCAATCGTCGCGACACACCCGTACTCACATCGAGAATGGCTGTGTCGCTAGAAACTTCAGAGAATCACTCGCTGCGCAACTTATACATTTCGCCGCGCTGCGGTTCAAGCGGAACTGGTTAGCTGAAAACGCTTTTGTTTAGCATTTGTCGCTGGAATCGTCCCGGAGCTTGGTGGAAAACGCGCTCGAACGCTCGCACGAAGCTTGAGGTGTGGCTGTACCCGACCGCCCAGGCAACTTCCTTCACGCTCATGTTGCTCTCGGCCAGCAGATGCGCCGCTCGCTGCAACCTGAGTTCCACCAACCACTGGCCCAGGCGAGCCCCAGTCCTTTCTTTGAACAAATGCTGCAATCGCGACGAGCTCAAACCGAATTCACGCGCGAGGTCGCGCATGGTACAAGGTTCCCCGGACTCCACCCTTTGCAGGATCTTCTCCAGATGCTCGCCGTGCTCGATGTGAATCGGCATGATCACTCCTCTCAGCTGAGAAGGACGATGCCAAGTTTCGTCCGGCATTGAGGATCTCGGCCTGTGTAGCTGACGTTTGAACGAACCCAGCTTTTAGACTCTTTCCAAAATCTGTCCACTCCCGTCGATGCTGCCGAGCAAGAAACTAACGGCCATTCCGGAAATTCTGTTGCGAACAGCGCCGCCGCGGCAATTTCCAGTCAAGGGAGTTTTAGCGCCTCGGATCTGTTTCCCTTGCTGAAAATGTGGATTTCGCCTTGCTAAAGCCAACCGCGCGAGCGAAATCCAAGCAGAATCGTTCGGTGTAATCCATGGTCACACCCCTGCTTCTGGCCTCACATTTCGCTTCGTTTAGTTTTTTTGCTGCAGAACGACTGGGCTGGTCCGCGAATGCCTGGAGCTATGATGCCGATGGGTGCGCAGTCTCGCACTTGGACTAACGGTAGTCAAGTACTATTTTAATACTTCCTTCGCAGTTACGGATGGACCAACTGGCTAGCTAAACAACGTGAATCCATTTGACTTGCAATTGACGAATCACGCGCTCCGGAACGCTCGGCTCCGCGAGAACCTCGAATTGACCGATTCGCACAATTGTTTTTTGGGGATCAAAAATCAGAAGTTCGTCCAAGGTCCGCTTCAATTCCACATGTCTGCTAATGTCGCCGGGAAGCGCAGGACGCGTGCTAATGTCGGTCCTCTTTTCGTAGAACGCGAGCAACCACCTTCGCCAAATCTCCCAGTCCTCCATGGCGAACTGGAAAACTTCTGCGTTCAGCGGCGTCAGTCGAAAGAGCTTGGCGTTTTCGTCCTTCGCGTCGTTCGAAACCCATTCAAAGAGGTGTGGTGTGCCCTGATAATTTGCGATTCCTTTGCGCGGCCAGCCAGAGTACTCCGTCACTGTGAAGACGGTCTCATATCCGGGGCGCAGATTCTCTCCGTTCATTTTATGAAGCCGCTTATGCGAATTGGACGCGATGATACGCCGCTGGGTAACGGAAATGGGTGTAAAGCTTTTGTCTTCAATGTATCTCGGAGATGTCTCGAGAGGGCCCGCTATACGGCGTGAACGCTTCCGCGCGGCCGGACGATTTGGAAACAGAGGAGGTGCGTTCGGGAAAACCTGGAGTTGAGGGGCGAATCAGTTCGTTTCGTACTAGTTAGATCGCCGGATGCAACAGAGCGCCTGTTCGTTCGGGTGCTTGGATGGTGCCAGCGACGCCAACGCCAATACCCACCTCCTGAATTTCCTCTCATTTCGGGCGGAATACTACGCGCCGCGGAAACTCGGTACAATCGTCGCGCGATATTCAGGCTTACGAACGAAATTGCGGCTAAAATAATGGCGTGAGCGGCGATATCCGCAGACGACCCGCCGTTGTAACCGTTACGGGCCTGCAGCCGTCCCTTGACTGGATTTCCGGGAGCCTTCGAAATGAAGAAATTGTTTTTACTAGCGGTCGCTATCTTATTTGGTGCCGCGGCCTTCGCTCAAGACGCGCCGAAACTGCAAGTCGCCGTGGATTATTCTTATCTCCACACTCCGCGAGACAGCTTCGTCCCCGGTTCGTCGTTCAACGGTGGAGGCGCATCCCTCACCTATTTCTTCTTCAAACACGTCGGCCTCAAAGCCGAGTTTACGGACTACGGCAGCTACGCGCAGATCGTTACCGTGCCGGCGAGCACCCAGGGCTGCAATAGCCAGTCCAATTGCGCTCTATCCGTTCACGGCAACTTGTTCACTTACACGATTGGCCCGGTCCTGCGCTTTCACTTCAAGCGCGTGCTGCCTTTTGCGCAGTTTATGTTCGGCGGAGCTCACAACAATATCTACGCGAATATCTTCAATAGTTGCGCTGCCCAGGGAGAATGTCTCAACCTCAGCAAATTGCCGAACAACAATTCCTTCGATTTCGTTCTCGGCGGCGGCTTCGACATCCCTTTCCGTGAACACATCGCCTTCCGCCCAGTTGACATTGCTTACGTTCATACCAGCTTCGGCAACCCCACCGCAATCGGCAACAGCACCCAAAGCAATCTTCGCGCCCAAGCCGGAATCGTCTTCAAATTCTAGCCGCGCAATTTCCTGGCGTTTCCCCATTCATCTTTTTACGTTTTTAGTGTACTAGTAGAATTGCACAGACAATCTGAATCGCAGTCGTGGCACGACCACATCACCCGGCGCCCGGTCTCTGGATCCGCTAAAGCACCGCAGCCCAGCGGCTATATGTGTTCTCCGGCTCCGCCGGCATCCCAAGGAGCAACGATTCGATGGCTCAAAGCAAGAATATCGGCATACTAACCGGCGGCGGCGACGTCCCCGGCCTCAATTCCATAATCAAATCCGTCGTGTACCGCGCCACAGAAATGGGTCACTCCGTCACCGGCATTCGCAAAGGCTGGAAGGGTCTCACCAACATGAACCAGGCCGATACCGGCGACGATCGCCTCGATCGCCAGCTCACCCGCGAAAATACGCGCACCATTGACCGCAGCGGCGGCACCTGGCTGCACACCTCCCGCACCAATCCCCGCAAAGTTGCCACCAACAAAGTTCCCGCGCACATCTCTGCCGACCAACTCAAAAAGCTTTCCTTCGACGGCAAGTTCTATGACTTCACTCCCATCGTCCTCGAAAATCTCCAGCGCCTCGGCATTGATTGCCTCATCGCCATCGGCGGCGACGACACTCTCAGCTTCGCCTCCATCCTCTCCGGCAAAGGATTTCCGGTCATCGGCATTCCCAAAACGATGGACAACGATGTCCATGGCACCGAATACTGCATTGGATTTTCCACGGCCATCACGCGCGCCAAAGATGCCATCAATCGGCAGCGCACCACTCTCGGTTCTCACGAACGCATCGGCGTCTTCCGCATTTTCGGCCGCGATGCCGGCTTCACCGCGCTCTACACCTCTTACATCACTTCCGCGCGCTGCCTCATCCCCGAAGTTCCCTTCGATCTCGAGAGCGTCTGCAAGCTCCTGGTGGAAGACAAGCGCAAGAATTCCAGCCACTATTCCCTGGTGATCGTTTCTGAAGGTGCCACCTGGACCAACCGCGTCGTGGACGAGTACGGCGAAGCCGACGCCTACGGCCACCGCAAAAAAGTGGACATCGGTCACGCCCTGGCAGATGAACTGCAACGGAGAACCGGCGAGGAAACCATCGAAAGCGATCTAACCTACGACCTGCGCAGCGGCGAACCCGACGCGATTGATCAGATCGTCGCCATCACCTACGCAAATATCGCCCTGGATTTGATCCGTGATGGTGTCACCGGGAAGATGGTCGGCGTGCAAAACGGCTGCTACGCCTCCGCGCCCCTGCCCGCGTCGTCCGCCGGCGCGCGCAGAGTAGATGTGGCCACGCTCTACAACACGGAACGCTATCGCCCCAACTACACAGCCAAGCTGGGTGCGCCACTCCTCTTCGGCCACGACTAAAATCAGGATCGGGGATCGCAGGGGCGCGTCCTGCAGCATCGCGCGGGACCCGCCGCTGCACCACAACGCAGTGCCCTGCGCGCGACGCATCGCGCCGCCCTCTCACTGCAACGGAATGCGATACAGGTTTCGCTGCGTGCTCTCCACCACGTACGCGTAGAGCGATCTATTCACCACCGAGCCCACCCGATGTGGAATCACCGCCATCGTCTTGACCTTCTTCAGTGTTTCTGCGCTTTCATCCCCGATCCCCGCGTCCGGAATTCCTCCGGGCTCGCGCAACGACAGCAGGAACGTGCTCTGGTCCGCCGACTGATAAAAATTCAAATGCATAAACTCTCCGTGCACGCTCCATCCCGCCCAGCAGGCTATCGAGCAGACTCGGACCCCAGCCCCTCCCTCCAGCGGCACCACCATTACGGTAGGCGACTTCTCCTCGTCGCTCCCTTCGCCCAACACGAGCGCCAACCGGCCGTTCGGCGACGCGTCGAACAAATCGAAGATTCGCTCCGGCATTATTTTCTGGCGCTGCGTTCCGTCTATCCGCATCCGGTACAGGTAGTCAATTCCTCCCTCGACCGAACGAAAAAGCAGGTCGCCGTCGGGCAAGAAGCGCGGAGAATCCTCGATCGCCGCGGACTCCAAATGGCGCGGCGCTGAACGGTGGTTCAGCGCCACTACCCACAATCCCGTGTGGCCGCTCGCATCGGCCTTCGCAAACACCACCTCTTTTCCGTCTGGGGAGACCGTGTAGTCCTGCATCGCATACCCGGGCAGCACCCGTTCGGTCGTGCCGCTTGCAACGTCGCGCACCCACAATTCGAAACCTTGCGTCTGGCCGTTATCCATCAAGTAGTACAGTTTTTTTCCATCCGCGGAAAAAGTAGCTTCTCCGGCGGAGCCCTCCGACGAAACCTGGTGATCGCCGCTTTCATCGTGCAGCCACACCGTTCCATTCCGCATTCCCACCGAAGTGATCAGCGACTTACCGTCCACCGCCATCGCGATCCCTTCCTCTTCGTTCGGCCCGGAAGTCACTTGCTCCGGCTCTCCGTCCGGAAATTGCTGCCGCCAGATGTGGAATTTACCGGCGGTGCTCGCGGTCAGATAAATCCACCTGCCGTCAGGCGACCACGCCCCCGACGTGCAAACGCTATTGGCAGGACCTACTTCTCGCGCCCCACTGCCGCCCTGGAAGGGCGCCACCCGGCAAGGCACAAACAGCGCTTGCGGACCCATTTCCACAATCAACACCCACTTGCCGTCCGGCGAAAGATACGAGTGGTGCGCCATCGCGCGATCGTTGACAGGCACGTATACGTCCCGGTTCTGCCCGCGCCCCTGATCCGTTGTCACCACCGCCATGTGGATTCCTTCTTTGATCTCGGAGAACAGCAGGCGCTTTCCCCCATCAATCCATGTTAACGACGACGCATTCGGAAACATCATATGCGCCTCGCCTCCCAGTACCGGAACTTCCCACATGTCGAAAGGCGTCGCCGTCCCATACGCAATCCGCGATCCGTCCGGCGAAAACACTGGGCTCATCTTCGCCGTCGCATCGTGTGTTAACGCCACCGGCTCGCCGTCTGGCAGCATCTTTACGTAAACCTGCCCCGGCCCGAAAAATACACCCGCGCCGCGAATGAATGCGAGCATGTGTCCATCCGGCGAGAGCGCCGGGTACACCGCCGAATCCGTGAAATACGTCATCTGCTGCCAAGTGGTGCTCGCCGGCGTCGCAGGCCGCGTTGTGCGATACCACCAGATTCCGCCGCCCACCGCCGCCAACACCACCGCGATCGCCACGATCGAAAAAATCGCGATTTTTCGAACGCGAGCTTTCTCTGCTGCTGGTGACCCCATCATCGGCGCCGTGTTGCCCGATTCCGAATCGCGCTTCAGCCGCCGCAGATCAGTGCGCATCTCCCCCGCAGACTGATATCGCAGATCGCGATCCTTCTCCAGCGCCTTGTGGATGATCTCTTCGAATTTCGGCAGCACCTGCGGATTCAGCCGGCTCGGCGTCACCGGCGCGCGATTCAGAATCGCATCGAAGATCACGCCCGTGGTGTCGCCCGGGAATGGCGTCTTCCCCGTGCTCATTTCGTACAGCACCGCGCCAAACGAAAATAAATCACTGCGCGCGTCCAGCTGCTCGCCGCGCACTTGCTCCGGCGACATGTACGTCACCGTCCCGGCCACCGAACCTGCCGCGCTCTGCAACGGCCCTACACTTCGCGTCTGCTGGCCCTGAGTGTGCTCCAGTCCTTCTCCCGTTGCGCTCGCATGCTTCGCTAGGCCGAAATCCAGCACCTTCGCCTGCCCCGTACTTGCCACAAAAATGTTCGCCGGCTTGATGTCGCGGTGAATAATGCCCTTGGAGTGCGCCGCATCCAGCGCGCCGGCCACCTGAATTGCAAAATCCAGCAATTCGCTCGCGCTAAATCCGCCGCGCGCGATTCGCTCCTTCAGCGTCTGGCCCTCCAGAAACTCCATCGCCAGAAACGGCCGGTCTCCATCTTGCCCAATCTCGTAAATCGTGCAAATGTTCGGGTGATTCAACGCCGAAGCTGCCCGAGCTTCGCGCAGCAGCCGTTCGATGGATTGCGAATCTGTAGCGGAATCTTCGGAGAGAAACTTCAAAGCCACAAAACGCCGCAGCTGCGTGTCCTCAGCCTTATAAACCACGCCCATCCCGCCGCTGCCCAGCTGTTCCAGGATGCGATAATGCGACACCGTCCGCCCAATCATCGCGGCATTATACGACGTGCACCACAAACCGTCTCGCCCACTTGCCCTAATTCGCGCGTGCCCGTGCCTACCTGTGCCTCACCTTCAACCCACATTTTCCGCGAGCGGCCTGATAGCGGAGGAATTGCCAGGAGCGTCGCACCTCGAGGTGTCGGGCAACTGAGCCTGCGCGACTGGCACCATCTGAACCAATCTAGTCCGTAATCCTGAAAAAAGTCCGCCACACCGGATTTCCATTCATCACCACGTCCAGCCTGTAAACTCCCACTTCCAGTTTTCCGATGTCTAGCGCCTTGCTCAGAAAGACAAGTTTTCCGCCGGGTGTTGCGGAGACGTCTGGAGCGCTCTGGCTCACAGCCTTGTTGTCCAAATCAAAAACCGAAATTGTCGTTGCCACTTTTTGCTTCCGCGTTGGATCAAGACTGAGCAACACCGCCGCATGTCCGTCGCTTCGCGAGAATTCATATTTTTCCTGAACCGCATCCACCAGCCCGTCTTTCTCCCGGCGCAGTTCCCGCGCCATCGTGCCAAACAAAATGTCCTCGCGATGCACGACCGGCGCCACGAATTGCCCCGTCTGCGTCAATTCCTCCAGCGTCGTAGTATTCACGCCAGGCGCCGGCACGGAAATCTGACTCATCGGCGTCGCCATTGCTGGCACCGCCAGTCCTCCCGCCAACAAAAGGCTCGCGGGAACTCCGGCACGCACGCCTTCCAAAGTCGAAACTCCCGGCACCAGCAGGCCTCCTGTCACTCCGATCACGTCTCCATATTCATCGAGCAACGCCGTCCCGATTCCCGTGTTCGCAGGTGAGGTCCCCAGGCTGATTCTGTCGCCGGCATGCGGAAAAGTATTTTTCCCCACGATTGACGTGGCCACAATAACCCGATTGCCCGGCCCTGCCGCGTCCAAATAGAAGCAGCGATCTCCCACGCTCCACGAATCCGCTTTCGCAATCGCAAACGGTGGCTCTTCGACTCCCGCAACCTGCAGAATCGCCCAGTCCTGGCGCCGATTCCACGCCGCCACGGTCTTCGTATCAATAGCCCGCCCGCTCACGCCCGTAACTCGCAATGACGATGCGCCGTCAATCACCTGAAAAGCAGTCAGCACCAACCCCGGCCCGATAAGAAATCCCTCCCCGGTATTCAGCAGCTGCCCTTGCTCGTTCCGGTTTTCGATCGTAACCGTGCTCGCGTTCGCCTTGCCGTACAGCGCAGCAGGCCCCAGCGGGCTGCGCATTGGTTCCGCAGATCCCAGCGCCGCGTCTGGTCTGCCGCCGGCGCTCGGCCCCGCAAGCACCTGAAACGTGTGCGTTCCAGTCAACTCGCCATCCACCAATGCTTGCACCGTCCACAGTCCTGTTGGCGTATTGTCCGAAATCAGCATGTCCCAGTAGCCGCCGAAACGGACCTGTTTCGCGTCATAGTCAAAATCAGACACCGACGTGATCTTTCCATCCGGGCTTTTCCACACACCCTCGAAACGATGCGGGCCCAGCGGCCCTTCCCACTCGAAATAAACGATCACCCGATGGTCTTGTGGTATGTGGAAGGTAGTGCGAGGATCACGAATGATGTAACTGCCATTTTCCTGCGCCCCGGCAGATCCCGAAATCGAGCGGACCACGCGAAATCTCGATTTCCCCGCCGGCATGCCCCCGCTAGACGTAACCTGCGCCGTTGCCACCGGCACAGCGGCCTGTTGATCCGGTCGCGTGGACAGCTGATTTTGTGCGAGCGCTGCGGGTACGAAAATGGTCAGAATCGCAAGCTGCGGTAAAAATCTCATCCATTCCCCGCTCCCAAGTTCAGAGCGCGGGCAGCTTACTAAAATGTAATTTATCCAGCAAGGCGGAATCGAACGCAAATTTCCTGGTTCGCTCCCGCGGTTCAAGCGGACGACCGATCTCTAACCTCGGATCGTTCAGAAATATCGTACGAAGGGCTGCTCAGGCGCGCTCGTGCGCCGTTTCCATAGCGCCAGCACTGCAAGTCCCGCGCCCATCAGCAGCAACGTTCCAGGCTCGGAAACGTCTTGCACCCCAAGCTCGCGTCGGAAAGGATCCGGACGCTCGATCCTAAGAAACTCGCCAAGACCTCCAACGCGATAGGCCCAGATGTTCTCCGGCCGCAGCCGCGTGGGATCAGATTCAATGGAGCGTTCGCCAGCTTCTTCTGAATCTCCAAAACGCGAGGAAACAACCAAATCACTCAGTCGCGCGGCATCGCTCGCCTGAAGAAAAGCCCCGCCCGCGCCGAACGCCATACTGCCCGGTCCAGGCAAAACATTCGAACTCTGCAGCTCCTCTGTGAATTGCGCGTCAGACCACAAGTCTGCATTCGCACCAAGGGCGTAATCCCAGTCGCCATCCTCGATACCGCCGGCATCAGCAACCACCGCAAACGCCGGGACCGCCAATCTAACCGGCGGTTCGGCAGCCTCCTCCGAATCGCCAAAATTCGAATGATAAACAAAATCAGTCAATTGCGCGGCATCGCCCGATTGAGAGGAAATCGCCCGCGCGCGCAACCCGATGCTCCGCGAATCGGTCAAAAGTTTCGAGCCGTGCAACGTCTCCGTAAACGACGCTGGAGACGGCAATTCGGCTGCGACGCCCGCGGCGTAGTCCGGCCCGCCATACTCGATTCCGTCAGCATGAGCAACCACCGCAAACGCCAAGACCGTCAAAACTAAGCCCATGGCCCGTTTCATATCTCTCTCCCGAAAGCATCCTCGATTTAATATCTGGTCTCACAAAACAGCGTGAATCTTGGCGCTAGACGAGTCCCGCTCACTACGAATCTAAATTCGTAAAAATGCACACGCAGAGTTCCTCGGCTGTCTGCGATTCTCCTTCACCAGGGACAAGCTAGGGAAATCGCGAAAACCCAGCTCCCCTGCATGTGTGCATTTCTAACCGCAGCCTGAGACCAGTCCCGATCCGCAACTCAATTTCTCGCTCCGGCACTTACACTCTCAGAGAGCAGTGCGAAGCACCCGCGCCTAGGAAAGTACTGCAGCCGTGTCGAAGGCACTATCAGCGAAAGCCTGTATGCCGCAGACCTGTTTTCTGGTAGCCCAGCCGTACTGGGCTCCCCCGTGGGGGAAGAGACCTCAGCTAAAAGTCGCCCACAATCGCAGTGATCACTCCAATTGATTTTCGGGGCGCTTCACCAAGGGCGCTCGCGCCAAACTAGAGATATTCAAGCGCCAACGACCGCACGGAGATTGCGCGCCAAAAAAAGACATTGTAATAGAACGAACGGTCGTGCTATTATCAGTGCAGCGCAATGAACGCACGCACCCAAAATTCCGCGCCTCCACCAAGCCGCGCTGCCGCCACAATAAAGCAGCCGTCGCGCCGTCCCCGCGGCCTGAAAACCCGTCGCGCCATCCTCCGCAAAGCCGTCAACATCGCTTCTCTGGAAGGTCTCGAAGGCCTCACGATCGGCAAGCTCGCCGCTACCCTGCGCATCAGCAAGAGCGGCCTCTTCGCCCACTTCGGCTCCAAAGAAGATCTGCAATGTGCCGTTGTGGACGAAGCCCGCGACATCTTCATTGAAAAGGTCATTCGTCCCGCCGCGCAACTCCGCGGCCTCCGCCTCCTCCGCGCCCTCTGCGAAAATTTACTCGCCTATGGCGAAGAAAAAACCTTCCCCGGCGGATGTTTTT
>Ga0210398_10006189_pt1 | contig 11053 bp, 6 predicted proteins | sample IncBWC4OmetaG_FD_161047 | JGI IMG/M metagenome (GOLD analysis project Ga0210398, IMG submission 161047) | Forest soil microbial communities from Barre Woods Harvard Forest LTER site, Petersham, Massachusetts, United States - Inc-BW-C-4-O | ecosystem: Environmental > Terrestrial > Soil >... | reverse complement strand
TCCCTTTCTGCCGTTTCCGGCTTGTTTCTTTCTTCACTTGAGCGGCAGCGGGAAGAAACAAGGCGGAACGGTGAAAGGGACAGAACGGAGGCCGAAGGAGGGTGGCAGGGGCGTGAGTGAAAGCGCGGTGAGTGCCAAACGGGGTTGGGTTTAGTTTGGCGCGAAACCGGCGCAGTCCGAAACGCCCGTCCGAGCCGCGGCCGAGCGGCGTCCACCCGGAAGAGGGGGAAGTGGGGAAAAGACGGCGTAGCCCCTCATCTGCTCTGGAATGCGAAGATACTGGGCGGGGGTGCTGGCTCGGTAACTTGTTTAGCTATAGGATGTTAGGTCATATTCAAAGCTGGACGGCTTGTCCGCCATCGGAGGAAGGGATTGCAACGGCCTGAATTTTGGCTTGATTTCTAGTCTGAACGATCCAAGGAAATGTCCAACCATCAAGAACATGCAAATCTAATCTGGCAGATCGCGGACCTGCTTCGGGGCCCCTACCGACCGCCCCAGTACGAGCGCGTTATGCTCCCAATGACTGTGCTTCGTCGTTTCGATTGTGTCCTCGCTTCGACGAAGGCAAAGGTTCTCACCGAATACGAGAAGCGGAAGGGCGGGAAGCTAAAGGATGATGCACTCGACAAGGCCTTGAACCGGGCAGCCGGCCAGCGGTTCCACAACCATTCCCCACTGACGTTCGAGAAGCTCAAGGGCGATCCCGACAATATTGAAAAACACCTGGTTAGCTACATCAAAGGGTTCTCGGCCAACGTTCGTACGATCTTTGAATTTTTCGAGTTTGAGACCGAAATCGAGAGGATGAGTGAGTCGAATATCCTGTATCTCGTCGTCTCCAAGTTCTGCGATGTAGATCTCCACCCCAGTTCAGTTCCCAACGAAGAGATGGGACTGATCTTTGAAAATCTCATTCGTCGTTTTAATGAGTTGGCAAACGAGACGGCAGGTGACCACTTCACACCGCGCGAAGTTATCCGTCTCATGGTGAACATCCTGTTTATCCATGACGACAATCTCTTAGCTACTCCAGGCACTGTACGCAAGATGTTAGACCCTGCGTGTGGCACTGGTGGCATGTTGGCTGAAGCTCAGAACTACCTGCGTGAGCACCATTCTGCCGCCAAGCTCTACGTCTACGGACAGGATTACAACAAGCGTGCCTTCGCTACTGCTGCTTCCGACATGCTGATTAAGCAGGTGGACCACAACGGCACTGGCGACAACGTCCGTTTCGGCGACAGCTTCACTGACGACCAGTTCCCCGGTGAAACGTTCGATTATTTAATCTCCAATCCACCTTTCGGAGTGGATTGGAAGAAGCAACAAAAAGAGATTCAGCAGGAGCACGATAAGCGAGGGTTTGACGGTCGGTTTGGAGCCGGCCTGCCCCGTGTTAATGATGGCTCTCTGTTGTTCCTTCAGCACATGATTAGCAAGTTCGAGCGCGCTGAACCAAAACAACAAAAGTATGGGTCGCGGCTGGCGATCGTTTTCAGCGGTTCGCCCCTCTTTACCGGAGGCGCTGGTTCCGGCGAGGGCGACATCCGCAAGTGGCTTATCGAAAATGACTGGTTGGAAGCCATCATCGCCTTGCCAGAGCAGATGTTTTACAACACTGGGATAGGCACCTATGTCTGGATCGTCACGAATCGGAAGGAGAAGCGCCGCCAAGGAAAAATTCATCTTCTGGACGCCAGAGAATATTTCATCCTTATGCGCCGTAGTCTTGGGGATAAACGACGCAAGATGGGTGAAGGCAGGGACGGAGAGGCAGATCAGATCGCACAAGTAGTGAAATTGTACGGTCGATTCACCGACAACGAGAGGTCGAGGATATTTGATAACACTGACTTTGGTTATACCCGCGTTACGGTTGAACGACCACTGCGGTTGCGTTACCAAATGACCACCGAGGACAAAGCTCGCTTTCTTGATGCGTGCCCACACTTGCTCGACGATACCCAAGACATCGACAAGGAGCTCGGACGAGAGCCTCAGCTGGATTGGAACGCTGTGCGGTTGAGCATAATTGAGATCCTCGAAAACCGGGGCTCCCGTTGGAAGAGTTCTGAAGAGAGACTTTTTCGTTCGGTCTTCACTCGAAAAGACCCTGCTGGAGACCCTGTCGTCAAGGATGCCCCTGGCATAGAGTACGAAGCCGATATTGATCTGCGGGATTTCGAGAATATCCCGCTCAAGGAGGATGTCGATGCCTATTTTCTGCGCGAGGTCCTGCCGCACGTTCCGGACGCCTGGATGGACCACGAAAAAGATAAGGTAGGGTATGAAATCAATTTTAATCGGCATTTCTATCGGTACCGACCTCCACGTTCCCCGGAAGAGATCGATGCCGAACTCAAACAAGCAGAAGAGGAAATTGTTCGTTTACTCAAGGAAGTGACGACGTGATTGGACGCATTAAGCATGAAAAACGAAAGCTTAAATACGTTGCGAGCATCAATGATGAAACCTTGAGCGAGGAGACCAGTCCCGATTTTGAACTTCAATATGTGGATATTGGAAATGTTGACTCCGCGGGGGGCATTCAAGGGGCGTCCAGTTATCGCTTTCAAGAGGCTCCGAGCCGCGCGCGCCGTATTGTTCGCGATGGTGACGTGATCGTCTCTACGGTTAGGACCTATTTGCAGGCTATAGCCGCCATCCGATCTCCCACGCCGAATCTGATCGTGTCCACGGGATTTGCAGTCGTGCGGCCCAGAAGAAATGTTCTAGCTCCTGGATTTTGCAAATATACGCTACGCGAACCCGGATTTCTCGCGGAGGTCGCAATGCGCTCGGTGGGTGTAAGCTACCCAGCAATTAATGCGTCAGAACTGGGTGACATTTTTATTTTTCTACCTCGCATATCCGAGCAGAACGAGATTTCCGAATACCTGGACAAGGAGACAGCGCGCATAGATCAATTGATAGGGGCGAAGGAACGGTTAGTGAAACTACTTACAGCTAAGCGAGCAGAGTTGATCACTCAAGCCGTAACACGGGGACTTGATCGACGCGGTCCTCTTCGCGACTCCAGGCTGGCATGGATCGGTCAGATTCCTGCACATTGGGCGCTCGAAAGACTCAAATTTCATCTTTTCGGAATTGAGCAAGGCTGGTCTCCGCAATGTGATAACAATCCAGCCGGGGAAGGGGAATGGGGCGTATTGAAGGCTGGGTGCGTAAATGGATGGCAATTTGATCCAGCTGAGAATAAGCGCTTGCCCGAAGAACTGGAGCCATTGCCAGAGTACGAAGTCCGCGCTGGGGACCTATTGATGAGCCGAGCGAATACGACGGAACTGCTTGGAAGCGCGGCGCTGGTGAGGACAGTAAGACCTCGCCTAATGATCTGTGACAAGCTGTACCGGCTACGTGTGAATGAAGCTCGACTTGAGAAGGAGTTCTTAGTGGCCTTTCTTCGATCGTCGGCGGGACGATTTGAGTTTGAGCGGGACGCCACGGGAACTAGCAAATCAATGCAGAACATCGGGCAGGATTCGGTTAGTAACGTATGGCTACCGATTCCGCCAGTCTCTGAACAACGTGACATTGTCGCCCACATAAGATCCGAGACGGGAAAGCTGGATTCGGCACTTGCAGCGACGGAGCGGAGCGTTGGGTTGCTGAAAGAACGGCGCGTTGCCCTTATTGCCCGCGTAATCGCGGGACGCTTAGTTGAGACACAATCATGATCGTCGAGAGATTGGAAATCGAACAGTATCGGGGATTTGAAAGACGTACTTCGATTACTTTCAACCCGCGATGGACCGTTATTGTCGGAGAGAACGGCGTCGGCAAGACAAGCGTCCTCTGGGCACTGCGCGTCCTGCTATCTCACACTCTCAGCAAACTTACGAAGGCTAATCGGAAGTTGCTCTATTTTGGGCCAGATGACATCTCAAACAACTGGCCCTACTTGCGAGTTGAAATTGCGGCTCTTGACTCCCCCGGAAGTGAACACCACACGGTTTGCACCGCTCAAACAAACGCTAACCGATTTGCCAAGAACGACAATCAAGACGGGCGGCCAAGGGACCACGCAGTCGACACGCCAGATAGGTACGAAGTGGTCTCGGGAAAATTAGGGCCGGATCCGTCACGTGAATCAGGTGCACCTCTAGCGGTTTATTACTCAGCGCATCGGTCTCTTGCGTTGGAGCGAGGCTTGCGTAAGGCTCGTGCCATTGGCGGAATCAGTGCAGCCTATGCTGAAGCACTCGATGACCGTGAGCTTCGCCTGCGAGAAACGGCTGAGCTTTGGCACAAAGAGGCCGCGCTCGAAGCGACAGACGGAAGACCTGCGTGGGCGAACAGAGCCATTGAGAAAGCGTTGCCGGCTTTCCTCGACGAGTTTAGGAACATAAGAACGGAAGGGGCAGACAAACCACGACTCGTTATTGAGAAGAGAAAGACCACTCTCAATTTGAGTCAGTTATCAGACGGTGAGCGCGGACTGCTTGCCATACTGATGGACCTTACGCGACGACTTGCTTTAGCAAATCCGAGTGTTGAAGAACCAGCTCGCGACGGGCAAGCAATTGTGTTGATCGATGAACTTGATTTGCACATGCATCCTCGTTGGCAGCGGTCCGTTGTGTCACAGCTGTCGGCCACTTTTCCGAAGTGCCAATTCATCGCTACAACTCATTCGCCGCAGATTATCAGTGAGGTCCAGCCAGAGAATCTTCTTTTGCTCCGTCAGGAGCTAGATCGAATCGTGGTGCAAAAATGCGGACAAGCCTATGGGCTCGATGCCAACTATGTTCTTGAACACATTATGGGCACCGCGCCTCGATCTGAACCCGCAGGCAAGGCGATTCACGCTGTTGAAGATGCCCTGGAAGCGGGTGATCTTGAGACAGCACGGTTACGTTTGGACGATTTGCGCGGCCTTCTGCACGGAGACGATCCGGTGGTAGTGGGGTTGCAAGCAACAATTAACAACCTAGAGGCATTGGCTAATGCGACAGATCCAGAAGAGAAATGAACCCCGACTTCTGACTCAGTGGCGGGCGGCCCACCAGAATGACCCGAATTTCGGGTATGGGTTGATAGGGGCTGATCTAGGGCTCCAGATAAGACGGGCGCTTGTGCTTGAACAAGGCGCCCTATGCGCATATACGGGGAGGCGAATCAGCGAGCATACATCTCACATTGAACACTTAAAGCCGCAAGCCAGATGCCGAGACGGCGAGGACATTTCTTATGCAAATATGGTTGCGTGCGTCCCGAAACCAAATAACGAGGAGCAATTGCCCTATGGAGCACACAAGAAGGGCTCTTGGCCTGATGCGACCGACGCACACCTTTTCGTTTCGCCCCTTCGACCTGGATGTGGACCGCGATTTTCGTTTACGTTCAGAGGACAAATAAAGGCCACTGTCGCGACAGACGTCGCGGCAGCAGAAACTATTAAACGACTCGGATTGGATCACGAAGTCCTTATCAAGTTTCGACAAGCCGCAATTGACGCAACTCTGCGCGCAAGGGGTGGCGGGCCCGCTTCCCTTAACATTAAAAGTGCACGCAAGCGGATGGAAACATTGGAACGGGCTGAGAGGAACAATGCAATGCTTGAAGAGTTTTGCTTTGTGCTTCAACACGCGTTGAGGAAACACATCCAACGGTTGGAAGAAATGCGAGCGAGGCGAGCTCAACACAGATGAGGCCAGCGACGCACACCGAAGCTGCATTCGAGACTGTTGTTGAGTCGCACTTCACAGCACACGGCTATGTCGAAGTATCGCGTGCCGGCTTTGATCGTGACCGCGCCATCTTTCCAGAAACCATATTGGCGTTTATCCGTGAAACTCAGCCAAAGGAATGGGAAAAGCTGGAAGCGCTACACGGTGCGAAAACAGGAGATCAGGTACTGACGGATTTATGCAAATGGATGGACCACTATGGTTCACTGGCGATTCTGCGGCATGGCTTTAAGTGTTATGGGCGGACCTTGCGTATAGCCTTCTTCAAGGCTGCCCACGAACTGAACCCAGAATTAGAGATGCGATACAGTGCCAACCGCCTCGGTATCACCCGCCAACTCCATTTTTCGCCGCGTTCTGAGGCCTCGCTTGACGTTACGATTAGCCTAAACGGCATTCCTGTCATTACGCTTGAGCTGAAAAACGCTTTGACGGGCCAGACTGTAGAGAATGCGCTGTGGCAATACCGGCATGACCGTGATCCGCGCGAGGTTATCTTTGAATTCAAGCGCAGAACCCTAGTGCATTTCGCCGTGGATACAGAGGCTGTGTTCATGACAACACGGCTAGCGGGCACGGCTAGTCATTTCCTGCCCTTCAATCGGGGCTCTAACGGCGGTGCGGGCAATCCGCCTGATCCCGCAGGAAGGACCTACCGCACAAGTTATCTCTGGGAAGAAGTACTACAGCGGGACAGTTTGCTCGACCTGCTCGCGCGGTTTGTTCACCTGCAAGTGGAGGAAAAGCGGGACGAGCAGGGCCGTAAAGTCCTGAAAGAGACCATGATTTTCCCCCGGTACCATCAAATGGACGCGGTACGTTTGCTGGTGGACGATGCCCGAAGGGAGGGCGTGGGGAACAACTACCTGGTTGAGCATTCAGCGGGCAGTGGCAAGAGCAATACAATCGGCTGGTTGGCCCATCGCCTTGCTTCCCTACACAGCGAGCAGAATGAACGAATATTCGACAGCGTCATCGTGATTACAGATCGTATAGTGCTTGACCAGCAATTGCAGGACACGATTTATCAGTTTGAACACAAGCGCGGGGTAGTGCAGAAGATTGACGAGAGCTCTCGACAATTAGCGGAGGCATTGGAGAGCGCAGTGCCCATCATAATCACCACGTTGCAAAAATTCCCCTTTGTCTCCCGGCACCTGCTCAAGATGGCCCAAGAGCGTGGCGAAGCCAGTACAGGCACCCTACCCACGCGGCGTTGTGCAGTGATCATAGATGAAGCGCACAGTTCGCAGTCTGGCGAGACCGCAACGGAGCTGAAGGGTGTATTGGGGGGCGAAACACTGCGCAAGGACGCAGCGGACCGAGCAAAAGAAGACGGCGCCGAGGACATGGAGGAACTATTTCGTAGTATGGCCAAGCGGAGTCGGCAAGCGAACTTGAGCTTCTTTGCGTTCACGGCAACGCCGAAGCACAAGACCTTAGTCTTCTTTGGCCGCAATGGGCAGCCAGCCCATCGTTACACGATGCGCCAGGCCATTGAGGAAGGGTTCATTCTTGATGTTCTGAAGACCTATACGACGTACGCGACGTATTTCAAACTCCTCAAGGCCAGAGAAGATGATCCGAACGTTGAAAGGAAGAAGGCGGCGCGCGCACTGGCGCGTTTCCTTAGACTGCATCCGCACAACATAGCACAGAAAACAGAAGTGATGGTGGAGCACTTCCAGAGCTTTACTCGCCACAAGATTGGTGGACGGGCGAAGGCGATGGTTGTAACAGGTTCGCGGCTGGAAGCAGTGCGCTATAAGCAGAGTTTTGATCGGTATATCAAGGCGAAGGGTTACCCCATTAAATCGCTGGTGGCGTTTTCAGGTACGGTTCTGGATGACGAGGTCGCGGATGTCACGTATACCGAAGAAGGAATGAACCACGGGATTAGGGAAAAGGAACTGCCAGAAAAGTTCGGTACGCAAGAGTATCAAGTGCTGTTGGTGGCGGAGAAATATCAGACTGGTTTTGATCAGCCGCTTCTGCACACGATGTACGTGGATAAGCGGCTCGCGGGAATTCAAGCAGTGCAGACGTTGTCTCGACTGAACCGTATCCATCCACTGAAAGAGGATACTTTTGTTCTGGACTTTGTAAATGACCGGGAAGAGATTCGACAAGCCTTCAAGAGCTATTACGAAGGTGCTGAGATGGGCGAGGAAGTCGACCCGGCTCGAATGTATCAGCTAAAAGCTGAGCTGGATTCGTCCGGGGTCTACCTTGCTGAAGAGGCTGAACGGTTCTGCCAAGTTTACTTTAAGCCAAAGCAAAGACAGAGTGCAGTCGATCATCAAGCGATGAACGCGGCGCTTGACCCCGCGGCGTCGCGCTTCACTGCGCGTCAGCAGGAAGATGAGGCTGAAGCCGAATTGTGGAGAGGTCAGGTTCAGGCTTATCGCAATCTTTACGGATTCCTGAGTCAAGTGATTCCGTATCAGGATAGCGACCTGGAACGGCTCTATATCTTCTTGCGGCACCTTGCCGCGAAGTTGCCACGACGACACAGCGGGCCTGCCTATCAGTTTGATGATGACGTACGGCTAGAGTATTACCGTTTGCAAAAGATCAGCGAGGGGTCGATCAGCCTACGGGATGGGGTAGCCAGTCCGTTGGATGGACCTTCAGAGGTGGGATCCGGGATTGTTCGCGAGGAGCAAGTGGCACTGTCCCAGCTGATTCATGTTGTGAACGAAAGGTTCGGGACAGATTTCAATCAGTCCGACCAACTGTTCTTTGATCAAATGGTTGAAGCGGCAATCCGGGATGAAACGCTCAAGCAGGCAGCAGCAGTAAATCCTGGAGACAAATTTGAGTTGGTTTTCAAAAACCTGCTTGAATCACTATTTGTGGAGAGGATGGATCAAAATGAAGAGATTTTCGTACGATTCATGAACGATGCGGCGTTTCAAAAGGTCATAACCAGCTGGCTTTCGTCCGAAGCATACAAGCGCCTTCGAGGAGAGCGGGTACCGTGACTGTGCAGTATAAGCGCAGGGCCTTTTGAGCCTGTAACAAGACTCCGACCGGCACGCGTCTTGGCTGAGCGCCGCGACTACATATGAGCGAATCCCTCTGTTTGAAGACGATCTATGAACTGCGTGTCGATGCGTCTGACGATCCTTTCCGCTACTACATCCCGGCCTACCAGCGCGGCTACCGTTGGACGCCCACGCAGGTGACGCAACTGCTCGATGACATGCGCGAGTTTACCAAGCGAGAGAATCCGCAGCCGGAAGAGTTCTACTGCCTGCAGCCGCTCGTTCTGCGCCCGAACGATGACGGCGCCTACGAGGTCGTGGATGGCCAGCAACGCCTGACGACGCTACTGCTGATCCTGCGCCATTTCAACGAACGCCTCGCGGTCCGCTATCAGCAGAAACTCTACCGGCTGGAGTATGAGACGCGACCCGATCTCCACGGCTTTCTCGAGAATCCGTCGCCGAAAGGGGCAGCATCGAACATCGACTTCTTCCACATCGATCAGGCGATAAAGACCATCTCGGAGTGGTTCGAAAAAAGAGACAGCGAGGTGGAAGCCATCAAGGATAGCTTCCTGAATAAAACCAAGATCATGTGGTTCCAGCTGTCGCCCGAGGAAAATGCCGTGGCGGCGTTCACTCGCCTGAATGTCGGGAAGATCCCGCTGACCAATGGCGAGCTGATCCGCGCACTCTTCCTAAAGGGCGGCAAGGGCGGGTCCCCGGAACAGCTGCAGTTCCGGATTGCTCAGGAATGGGATGCGTTGGAAAAAAGCCTCCAGGGCGGGGATTTCTGGAGTTTTCTCAGCAACGATACGGAAAAGCGTGGCAGCCGAATTGACTTCATTTTCGACCTTGTGGCTCAGCGGGATGGGATGACGCCGGGCACCGACGAGTACGCCACCTTCCATCACTTCAGCCAGAAGCTCACCCGCAAGGACGCCGACCTCGAAGAGGAATGGCTAGAGATCAAGAGAACATTCATGCTTTTGGAGGAGTGGTTCGCGGATCGCCGTCTGTACCACCTCGTAGGCTACCTGATCTGGGCGGGGGAGGATGTAAACACCCTGCGTGCTCTGGCAGCCGGCGACACGAAGCAGCAGTTCAAGAAGAAACTCAAAGCGAAGATATTTGAGTACGCTTTCGGAACGGCGGAACCAGCGCCGCTCATCCGGGAATGGATTGCCGACCAACTGGATGCGCAGGAGTATCGTCCAGGCTCAGGAAGGATTCGCCGCATCCTGCTGCTGTTCAATCTGGCGACACTGCTCGGAAACGAGCAATCCAACATGCGCTTCCAATTCGAGAGCTTCAAAAGGGCCAAATGGGACATTGAGCACGTACGTTCCGTCGCCCCGGACCGACCGGGCACGCCAAAAGGAAAGATCGAATGGCTCGAGCGTTGTAAGAGCTATCTCGAATCGGCCAATCAAGCGCCGGAGCTCCGGACGGACATTCAGGCATTCATCGACCTGCCAAACAAGGAGGCAAGCGACGCCGCGTTTGATGCCGTGTATGAGAAGGTCCTCCGTCACTTCCAAGAAGACGGGGAGGACGAGGCCGACAATAGTATCTCGAATTTGGTGCTCCTCGATTACGCAACAAACCGAAGTTATGGAAACGCCGTGTTTGCGGTGAAGCGGCAGCGGATCTTGTCGCTGGACCGGGACGGTGTGTTCGTGCCGCTGTGCACGCGAAACGTGTTCTTGAAATGTTACAACCCGCAAGTCGATCACGTAATGTTCTGGACTCAGAAGGACAGAGACGGCTACCGGCAGGTGATGATTGACACGCTGCATACATTCTTCACCAGCGGGTGGGCTCATGACTGACTTTAATCGACCCATAACATTCTGTCAGCTCCTGGTGAAGTACCCGAGAATCGAGGTGCCGCTTATCCAGCGCGATTACGCACAAGGTCGCGAAACGGAAAAGGACGTCCGCGATGACTTTCTGAAAGCGCTCCACGGCGCTTTGGGACTCCCGCCAGGGGATCCCAAGTTGCCTCTGAATCTGGATTTCGTCTACGGCAGCATGGAGACTGGGGGTTCGGGCGGCTTTCTTCCGCTGGATGGGCAACAACGCCTGACCACGCTGTTCCTGCTTCACTGGTATATGGCGTGGCGTGACGGGCAGCATTCCGAATTCGAAAGCATGCTATGGGATGGAAAGCACTCCCGATTCACCTATGGAGTACGACCGAGCAGCACGGAGTTTTTCGATGAACTGGTTCGTTACATTCCTCACGTCACACCGGACGAAGTGTCATCAGTCAGAGAGCTAGTAGAAGATCAATCGTGGTTCTTCCTCCACTGGCGCCTCGATCCCACCGTTCAATCGGTCTTAGTCATG
>Ga0210398_10006188_pt1 | contig 11054 bp, 7 predicted proteins | sample IncBWC4OmetaG_FD_161047 | JGI IMG/M metagenome (GOLD analysis project Ga0210398, IMG submission 161047) | Forest soil microbial communities from Barre Woods Harvard Forest LTER site, Petersham, Massachusetts, United States - Inc-BW-C-4-O | ecosystem: Environmental > Terrestrial > Soil >... | reverse complement strand
GGAGGAGTTGTTGAATTATCTGCGCGAAGAGATCCGCAAAGAAGTGGTTGGCGAACCAAATCCAGGGGGCGCTTCTTGATATGGCCACATTTGTGCTTGTTAATAAAATATAAGCGGCCCCTCTCTCCAACTCTCCCCGCTCAAGAATTCGCGGGGCGAGAGAGACCGAAAGCGCGCTTACATAAAATGAATGATGCTCTTACGGTTGCCTCCGGACTGGTCCAGGAATACCGCGACATCCGGTGTTCGAACTCAGACAGTCTGCCCGCGCTCCTGACGCAACTGCGTTTGTCGATCCTGATCTCCACCTATCAGACGGGGCATCTGGTGGTGGTGTCGGCCCGGCAAGGGCGGCTAACGCTGACGTTTCACCAATTCGAGCGGGCGATGGGCATTGCCGTCAAGCCGGGAACCATCGCCGTCTGCACGCGGAAGGAGGTATGGTTCCTGCGGGATGCCCCGGACATCGCCGCGAAGCTCCAGCCCGCGGGACAACATGACGCGTGTTTCCTGGCGCGCACGTCGCACTTCACGGATGACATCCATGCGCACGAAGCCGCATGGGTCGGGGGAGCCGGCGGCGGCGAGTTCTGGATCGTCAATACGCGCTTCTCGTGCCTATCCGCGCTGCATCCGCATTACAGTTTTGCGCCGCGCTGGCGGCCGCCGTTTGTAACCGCATTACGTCCGGAAGACCGCTGCCATCTCAACGGCGTGGCCGTCGTCAACGGCCAACCGCGCTACGTCACGGCGCTGGCGGAAACAGACACGCCGTCCGGCTGGCGCGCTTTGAAGCTCAACGGTGGCTGTATCATCGAGGTGCCCAGCGGACGCCTGCTGACGCGCGGGCTGTCGCTGCCGCACTCGCCACGGGTCGAAGGCGAGAAAATCTTTTTTCTCCACTCCGGTCAAGGCGAGCTGGCCGTGGCTGATCCGCAGATCGGTGAGGTGACCGTGGTTGCGTCCGTGCCGGGCGTGGCACGGGGCCTGGCCATTCACGGCGGTCATGCGTTCGTTGGACTTTCCAAGGCGCGGCCGACGCTGGAAGGAGTTCCCATCGTGGCTGAGCGCGATAAGTTGCGTTGCGGGCTTTGGGTGGTTGATTTGCGGACCGGATCCGTCGCCGCGCATCTGGAATTTCACACGGGAGTGGAAGAAATTTTTGATGTTCAAGTGTTGCCGGGCATTGTGTCGCCTTATGTTTCCGGACCCGCAGCGGACAAGGATCTCGGCCAGCCGCTCTGGACAGTCCCTCCGAATTTCACCTGACCCAATCTTATTTGCTTCCCGGCCGGTGTGCGACCATGTTGGATCGAATACTTCGCACACGAAGTATGAAGGCCATTTAATAAAACTGTCCTCTCGTGGGTGGATCGGTGGCATCGATGATGCTCGAAAAGTTAAAGCAATGGGCAAAATCAAGCGGCATAGGAAACGGGTGGCATTGCTGGCGGCGGGCGCGGTGCTGGGGCCGGTCTGTCCGGCGATGGCTTCATTGCTGGGCGACCAGCTTTATCCCACGAACTATGCTTGGAACCAGGTCATCACCAACGCTCCGGTGGCGACGAATTCGGCGGCCATCATTTCGCACATCGGCGGTTCGATCACCATCCACCCGGATTGGGGAGCGGACAGTCCGACCAACGGGACCGACCCGTTGTACGGCATTCCTTACAACGTCGTTCACGGCAACACCACCGCGAAGATCAACGTCGTCATCGACAATTATCCCGACGAAAGCGACATCGTGGCGGTGCCGATCCCGGCGAACGCGGTGATTGAGGGCGATTATCAGAACGGGCCGAATCCCAACGGCGCGGGTTACAACGCGGGCCAGCGCGGCGACTCGCACCTGATTGTTTGGGACGAGGACAACAACATCGGTTACGAGCTGTACGGAGCATGCCGGCCGGCCGACCCGCTCACGTTCAATGAAGTTTCGCATACTGACGGCAAATGGCATGCCGCCCAGGAATCGGTCTGGAATTTTAACACGAACAGCTTCCGCGTCCTGGGCTACACGTCCGCGGACGCGGCGGGACTGTCAATTCTGGCGGGATTGGTGCGGCCGGATGAGGGGTTGAGCGTGGCGCAGGGAGGCCAGGGTGCCATCAACCATGCGTTGCGCATGACGCTGCCCTCCGGCGATGTCAACCCACAATATATATATCCTGCTTCGCACATGGTTTCGACTTTGCATGGCGCGAACAACGTGCCGCTGGGCGCGCGATTGCGCCTGAAAAACACGCCGGCGATCAACAGTCTCATCAGCACGATGGGTCCGCAGTCGCAGAACGTGGCGCGGGCGATGCAGCAATACGGGCTCATCCTCGCGGACATCGGCAGCGCGATGTATGTCACCGGCACCTCGGCCTCGCAAACCACCAACAACGCAATCGCCCACACCTGGGACCTGAACGACATTGAAGACGGGCTGACGCAACTGCGGGCGAGCAATTTCGACGTGGTCAATCTTGCGCCGCTGGTGACGGGCTTCAATACCACCAACGGCGCGCCCGGCGGCTCGGTCACCGTGCAGGGCCAGAATTTTTCCGGCGCGGCGGGGCGTCTCTCGGTTTTTTTTGGGACCAATGCCGCCAGCTCGGTCAATGTGCTAAGCGACAGCCAGATTTCGGTCACAGTGCCGAGCGGTTCCGGGACGGTGGATGTGACGGTGCAATCGGGAACCAACGAAGTGGATGAAGTCAGCGACAGTCCCGGCGCGAACGTCAACAACCCCATATTTGGCTATGGAACATCGGTTGTGACGGCGGCAGACAAGTTTACGTTCAGCGTGGCGACGCCAACGATCCAGCATGTGGCGTTGAGCGGCGGGAATTTCATCATGAGCGGGGTGAACAACAGCGGGCCGGGCGGCACGTATCACGTGTTGACCTCGAGCAATCTTCTGGCGGCGCGAACGAACTGGACGGTGTTGTCGAGCGGAAGTTTTGACGGCAGCGGGAAATTCGCGTTTACGAACGCCATCGGAGCGAACCCGCGGTTGTTTTATATTTTGAGGGTGCCGTGAGCGAAAAGGATTTGGGGCTGTTCAAGGAGGCGACTGGGTTTGCGGCGGGCGGGGTGGGAAAGAAGTGAGGAAGGCGTAAAGGTAAGCGGAGGGAAATATCAAGAATTGACCTCTTTTCGATACGGTGGAATTCTCGCATCATGCTGGTTGACCAAAAGCAATAATAAGTGTGTTGATTGCAAGGACTTGCTTGGAAGTTGAATCGAACCTTTGTATGGTTAAATCCGATATAAAACAACATGCTGCTTGACGACGCACACGCTTCACTGGGATGGCCACATCCTGAACAGGTATTTAATCCTGATGGTTCTGGCGCAAGTGTTTACGCCACTTTTGCGAAGCAGAAGATCGGCGAAGCACTGCGCCGCCGCTTCCCAGATTTGCAGGTGGAAACTGGTGTGCTCGCTGCCGACCCAAACTCGGACAGCACAGAAGCTCCCATAGCTGTAGTCTGCCAATTTCCATCTGGCGCTCGCGAAGACGTTTTGGACGAGGCCCACCGTCTCGCATGGAATTTTTCTCGTACCGCGTTGCTGATAACTCTTGAGCCGCATCGTTTAATTGCATGGTCATGTTGTCAGTCTCCAAACGAGCCTCTCGCTCAACGGTTGGTTTGTGAGCTGCCGACCTCACAAGGTGCTTCATTGACCGGCACTGCCGAGCAGCGTTCTGTTCGTGACCTTTTGCATTGGGTGAGTCTCATCACGGGCAATCTGTTAAAGGAACAACAAATTAAATTTCCAGCGAACGGACGGGCTGACGCATTGCTCCTTAAAAACCTCAAATACATCCGACGAGAGTTGCTCGATGACGGCATACATGAGAAATATTGCCACGATCTGCTTGCGCGAGTTATCTTCACGCAGTTCCTGTTTCATCGAAAGGACAGCGATGGCCGCCCTTTCTTCGACAAGCCCCTGCTCGAAGGCAAGTGTGAAGGAAAGCTCCGTCGCGTTCACGACGGTCTCCCGAGTATTCTCGCCGACAAAGGCGAAACTTACGCACTGTTTCGCTGGCTGGATGAGAAATTCAACGGTGATTTGTTTCCCGGAAAGGAAAACCAAACAGACGCAGAGCGTAAACAAGCTTGGAAAGAAGAGGAAAATGCAGTCACCAGCAAACGTCTTCGTCTTCTTGCAGACCTAGTATCTGGAAATATTGATTCGGAAGACAAGCAGCTCGCGCTTTGGCCGCAATACTCCTTCGATACCATCCCGCTGGAATTCATCAGTAGCGTGTATGAAGAGTTTTTGAACGAAGAGAAATTCCGTGACAAGGCGTATTACACGCCGGCGCATCTTGTGGATTTTGTTCTCGATGCCGTCTTGCCTTGGGGTAGCGATGAATGGGATCTAAAAATTTTAGATGGGTCATGCGGCTCGGGAATTTTTCTTGTAAAGGCTTTCCAGCGCCTAATTCATCGCTGGCGACGGAAGAATAAAGGCAAAGACCCACTTGTTTCAGACCTCAAACCGATCCTTGCACGCAATTTTATTGGTGTGGATAAAAATGAAGAAGCCGTGCGAGTTGCGTGTTTCAGTCTTTATCTGGCAATGGCAGATGCGATTGAGCCAAAATATTACCTCAAGCGTGAAAAGGTTTTTCCACCCCTTCGCGGCACTCGACTTATTGCCAGAGATTTTTTTGACGAATCAACTCCAGGCTATCGCACGCAAGAAGATGCGGGTAGCTTTGATCTTGTAATCGGAAATGCGCCGTGGGGTGATCGTTCTATAAAAGACTCATCCGATGTCCACGTCAGCATTGTTTCGGTTGGAGACAAATTGAAGAAGTCTTTGAAAAAACCGAAAGCGGCGGCAACCAAAGCCGAAGTGTGGGCTCAACAAAACGGATGGCCCGTGGCGAATCACGACATCGGCCCGCTTTTTCTTGCGAAGAGCGCCTCCTTGGTGAATGAGACTGGCAAGGTAGCAATGATTCAACCTGCTCCGTTGCTTTATCAAAGGGCAGAACCTGCGCGGGATTTCCGCCGAAAGTTCTTCCTCAGCTACACAGTCGACGAAGTGACCAACCTCTCCGCCATACGCCGAGAATTATTTGCCAATGCTATCGGCCCGGCTTGCGTGGTCGTTTTCGGCAGGCAGAAACCCGCACCGGAGCAGACGCTGCTTTACATGTGTCCGAAACCTTTGAGGGATAAACAAGCCGGACATCGTTTTGTTATTGAACCGCAGGATGTAAACCAGATTACACACGACGAAGCTGCCAACGAAGCGATCGTATGGTCGGCATTGGCAATTGGAGCACGGCGCGATCTTGCACTGGCGCTGCGTCTATCTCAACTCTCAACGCTAAATAAATTGGAGTCCGATGGAAGCGTGATCTCCCGTTTGGGCGTCATTCCTGGTGACAAAATGAAAATTTTAGATGGTAGACTCGTCAAGAGTCGACGAGGGAATTCGGTTGTCGAAACCAAACTTCCCGACCTCCGTGGTAAGCCGTACTTTGAGGCAAAGAGGTTTCCTCCTGACGTTTTTTTAGAGTTAAACGCCGACGATATCCTTGCGTGGAATGACCCACGCGTCGACGACAAAGGCTCAACAGATTTTGCTGCGTTCAAAAATCCACAACTTTTAATCAAATTGAGCTTTAGTGTCCAGGAAGGTCGCCTCCGCGCTGCCATTGTGCGATCCTCTGATAAGGAATGGGGTGTAATCTGCAAAAAGACTTATGTCACTGTGCATGACGTATCAACCGATAGGCATAACATCGTGGCCGCTTGTTTCGCATACAATAGCCAATTAGCGACCTATTTTGCCGGACTGACGAGTAGCAGAATGGGTCACTACATCACAGAGTTGTTGGCAGATGAACTGCTCGATGTCCCGTTGCCTCCCACTTCCGTCAAGGCCTTGAAGGAATTTGATTCATTCGCTGCTATTGATGAGGAGGCAAAGAGGGTTTACAAACTTACGAAGGCTGACTGGATACTCATTGAGGATTTCCTCACCACAACATTGCGTGATGCACTCCGCAAAACGCCCGGACCAGGGCATGAGCTTACCGCGCGGACGGGTCCTAAAGCCAGCGTTGAACCGGAGTTAGTTAGCTACGCACACCATTTTACACGCGTAGTGAATAGCACCTTTGGGAAGGCTAAGAATGTCTGTGCCACGGTATTTGAAGAGCCTGTGGGCAGCCGTCGGCTTCCAGTTCGGATGGTTGCCATTCATCTGGACTGGCAGGGCCATGAGCCACTGAGAATTGAGGAAATGGAAGCCGAAGGTCTTATGGAGACCTTGGGGAAATTATATGCAACTTCAATGGAGCGCAAAGTTCGCGCGCATAGCGGGGCGGGTCTTGGGTTTCAACGTGTCGCGTTCATCTTCCACACGCGCAAAGTTGAGACCGGGCGGGTACGCAGTCTTTACATCATAAAACCGGATCAACGACGTTATTGGACACGTTCCTTGGCCATGCGCGATGCTGACCAACTTTCAGTTGCCATTTTAAGAGCTGTTGGGAGAAAGACTTTGAACAAATGAGCCGCCGTCCCGCCCTGAGCGAGATGCTTTGGCCGGACGATCCGGCTGACGCAGACTTGCCGGTACAATGGGCTGAAGGCATTTCAATACTAGTGCTCGACTGGCTGTGGCGAGGCTACGATCAGTTGCGGGATAAACATTTGTCGCGTGTGGACATGACTCAATCTATCGAGCAGTTGGAGCGCAATCTCACCTTCCTGCACTTTGGTGAAATTCTGGAAATTTGGGCTCGTGATACTGAAGGATTCTGTTCGTTACGTCCCGGACATGAAATCCCCGAATTTGAGAACCGGATTTCTCCATCTGCCAAACCGCCAGCCTATGATCTCGGATTCGTGCATGCGGAAAATCAACGCTGGATTTGGCCGATTGAGGCGAAGGTTTTATCAACGTCTGCTGCATTGGCAGAATATATGAACGATGTACGTGGGAAGTTCGTCGCGGGAATTGCCGGGCCGTTTGTCGGTGAAGGCGGCATGATTGGTTACTTGGTCCATGGTTTGCCCAGCGATGTGTTTGATAAATTAACGCGTGAACTTGGACAACAATTGTTGCTTGTTTCAGAATTCAACGCTCGCCAGCATCGTTCCAGTCATCACGTGCGGACGGATGCGCCTTCTCTTCGGCTGCATCATATGATCATGGAGCTGGCCAATCCTTCAGCTTCCAATTGAGGCGACTTGACAAACGGCAGGTCGTGGCGGATGATGCGGGTGTTGGTGTCGGTATGGAGGTCGGCCTGAATAAATAAAAGGGGCCGGAGACAATTTAATAAAAGTTATGAAGAATTGCGTACGGCATGGGCGTGAGGGTCCTTCCGGACTGGCAACGGGGCGTGGGGCGCGGGGCGAAATGCCCGGTCCAAAGCCCAAAGTCCAAGGTCCAAAGTCCGGAATGGGCCGGATTGGCGGTCGCATGGCCCTTCGTTGCGCGGGCTGCTCGCGGAGCACTGCTCCGCGCTCCTTTGGCGGCGGATAAATGCGCCTGTAGAGGTTTTGGAGGCGGGGTTAGCCGCCGGGAAAGGCGGGTCGGAGGCGGGAATCCGGCGGGTATCGGACGATAACGACGGGTATCGACGCATAAGATTTTTTTGTTCTTTGATAACATAGAAAACAGGCACGGGGCACGGGGCGTGAGGCCGTGGAAATTCGAAGTCCGGAGTGCAATGAGGCCGGTCATGGATCCATAACCATGTCGAAAGCTCCAGAGGACTGGAGCACTCCAAGACGCTAGCGCGAGGTTCTTGAGAGGCATGTACCGGCTTTTCGACGCAAGTGGTTGATTTCCCGCGTCTGAGTTGGCGGGAAAAGGTTCGAGGCATGGGGAACGAGAGAAGTCAGGGCATTGACGAAGCAATACCCTCCAAGTGGGGAATCCCACGTAAGTGGTTGATTTCCCGCATCTGCCGGAGGGTTTTATTGGAAAAGAGGGTCGCGGACCCGCCTTCGCCCCCCCGCCGCCGCCAAGGCTTCAGCGCGGCTAGCGGCAAAATTGGGCTTTGGCGGGACGGAGCCGGATATTAGAGTATGCGCGTGTTGAAACAGTTGAATGCACAGCTCGGGGAGGGCGAGGACCTGACGGATAAACAGGTGGCGCAGGCGGTGGGCGAGCTGGTGGAGGCGTCGGCGCCGGACGAGCTTAAGGCGGATTTTCTGTGCGCGCTGGGCCGGAAGGGGGAAACGGTTTCGGAGATCAGCGCGTTTGCGCGGGAGCTGCGGGCGCGGGGAATCGTGCCGCCGATTGACTCGGAAACGCGGGCGGGCACGATCCTGGATGTCTGCGGCACGGGCGGCGACCGGTTGAACACGTTCAACATCTCGACGACGGCGTCGTTTGTTTGCGCGGCGGCGGGAGTGGCGGTGGCGAAGCACGGGAACCGGGCGATCACGTCGCAGACGGGCAGCGCGGATGTGCTGGAGGCGCTCGGGCTGAAAATCGAGCTGCCGCCGGAGGAGGCGGCGCGGTCGCTACGGGAGCACAGGTTTGCATTTTTCTTCGCGCCGTTTTACCGGCCGGCGTTCCGGAACATTGCCGGGGCGCGGAAGTTGTGCGCGGCGCGCGGGCAGCGGACGATTTTTAATTTTCTCGGGCCGCTGTTGAATCCGGCGCGGCCGGACACGCAACTGGTGGGCGTTCCCAGTCCGGATTTGTGTCCGAAGCTGGCGCAGGCGTTGCAGGCGCTGGGCTTGCGCCGGGGCATGGTGGTGAGCGGGCGGGTGGGCGAGGCGTGGCTGGACGAGCTTTCGACGATGGGAGAAAACGTGATTGCGGAGTTTTACCAGGAGCGCGGGTTTGCGGCGTCGTCGCTGGCGCACACGGATTTTCCGGTGCAAAGCGCGGCGCTGGCGGACTTGGCGGGGGGCGACCGGCAGGCGAACGCGGCGATGATCCGCGCGTTGTTGGGCAATGAAGATCGCGGGCCCAAGCGCGACGCGGTGTTGCTGAACGCGGGCGCGGGATTGTTCGTGGCCGGAAAAACGCAATCGGTCAGCGAGGGCTGGGAACTCGCGGACGAGTTGTTGGCGTCGGGCCGGGCGGCGGCGAAGCTGGAGGAGTTGATTGGGGCGCGACCGTAGCGTATGGGCAAGTCACTCACTGGTTTCTTGAGGACGCGCTGGTTGAAAGTGCTGATTGCCCGGCAGCAGCGGGAAGTTTTGAAGCAAGCCTCGGCGGAGATTACGCACACGGACTGGGAGCGGAGCCTGACAGAGCCAACGGAGTTTTACCTGGATTGTTTTCGGTATTTCAACGAGCGGCTGCCGGCGGAGGTGCGTGAGCATCGGGCCTATTTTCGTCAGCGACGCCGGGGGTTGAACGAGGACGCGATGCATGTGATGTGGTTTCTGCTGTTCCGGGAATTCAAGCCGGCGAACTTTTTGGAGATAGGAGTGTATCGCGGACAAACCCTGAGCCTCGCGGAGTTGTTGTCGCGATTGAACGGAGTGACTTGCCGGGTGCAGGGGGTGTCGCCGTTCACGCCGGCGGGAGACGCGGTTTCCAAGTATTTGGAAAATGTGGATTATCTGCGCGACACGCTGGAGAACTTCGAACATTTTTCGCTGCCGCGGCCGGAGTTGCTGAAGGCGTTTTCGACGGACGCGGAGGCGAAGGCGCTGATCCGGTCCACGCCGTGGGAGATGGTGTATATTGACGGCAACCACGATTACGAAGTGGCGCGGCAGGATTGGGAGGTGTGTTCAGAAAGCGTGAAGGCGGGAGGGATCATTGTTTTGGACGATGCGAGCCTGGACACGGGGTTTCGCCCGCCGTTGTTTGCGACGGCGGGACATCCGGGGCCTTCGCGAGTGGCGCGGGAGGTTGATAGTCAGCGATTTCGTGAGATAATGCGGGTGGGACACAACCGGGTGTTCCAGAGAAAGCCGTGATTTAACGGAATGAGACTTGCTTTAACATAACGTTTGCGAGCATGAGAACGAGCATTTTTCGGGGGGAAACAGGGCTGATATGAAGGTCGCGATCGTCACGACGGACAATCGTCAGCACTACCAAACTTACGGCGCCACGACGCCGACGTTTGGGGCCGCGCCGGAGGCATTGCTGCAGGGGTTCGCGCTGATGCCGGAGCTGGAGGTGCACGTGGTGGGTTGCACGATGAAGCCGATGAAGTCGCCGGAGAAGCTGGCGGAGAACATCTGGTTTCACAGCGTGTATGTGCCGAAGATTGGCTGGATGCGGACCTCCTACAACGGCTGCATGCGCGCGGTGCGGCGAAAATTGAAGACGATCCGCCCGGACATGGTGCACGGACAGGGAACGGAACGGGAGTGCGCGATCAGCGCGGTGTTTTCAAGATTTCCGAACGTGGTGACGATTCACGGGAACATGCGGAACATCGCGGAGGTGAACCAGGCGAAGACGTTTTCGTTTTTCTGGCTGGCGGCGCAACTGGAGAAGGCAACGCTGCCGCGGACGCGCGGGGTGATTTGCATCACGCGTTACACGCAGGAGGCGGTGAGCGATCTGGCGCGGAAAATGTGGGTGGTGCCGAACGCGGTGGATGCGACGTTTTTTGAGGTGCAATCAGAACCGGACGACACGGGGACGATACTTTGCGTGGGAGGGATTTGTGTTCGAAAAAACCAGAACCGGTTCATTGAGGCGCTGGATTCGCTGGCGGCGACGCGGAAGTTGCGCGTGGTTTTTCTGGGCGGCGCGGAAAAGGACAATCCGTACGCGACAGAATTCATGGATTTGGTGGCAAAGCGGCCTTGGTGCGAGTACGCCGGTTTTGCAGATCGTGACACGCTGAAGGCGCGGTTGAAGAATGCGACGATGCTGGCGCTGCCGTCACTGGAGGACAATTGTCCGATGGTGGTGCTGGAGGCGATGGCGGCCGGAGTGCCTGTCCTGGCGGCGAAGGTCGGCGGTTTGCCGGATTTGATTGAGGACGGGAAGAGCGGAGTTTTTGTTGATCCGCTGGACGCGGCGAGCATGCGGTCGGGCGTGGAAAAGATTTTGAGTGATCGCGGCCTGGTAAAAAATTTGGCGGCGACGGC
>Ga0210398_10006186_pt1 | contig 11055 bp, 9 predicted proteins | sample IncBWC4OmetaG_FD_161047 | JGI IMG/M metagenome (GOLD analysis project Ga0210398, IMG submission 161047) | Forest soil microbial communities from Barre Woods Harvard Forest LTER site, Petersham, Massachusetts, United States - Inc-BW-C-4-O | ecosystem: Environmental > Terrestrial > Soil >... | reverse complement strand
CCTAGTTGGTAGGTAATAAACGGTTGAAGGAACAAGGCGTTCGCCGCCGGGAACTTCGGATCCCCGGCGTATGAGATTGGATTTTGGGCCAGCACTCCGAACAGCCAATTGCGCGGTGCGAACGCCACGGCAGCCGCGGGTCCAATCTGCCATTTGCCTTGACCAGTGGTAATTTCGTTGGCGGTTGGAAAGACAAAGGTAGGACCGATTCCGAAGAGCAGGCTGTGGCCTGCATCAAGGATTGCGAGATCGACAAAGCGAATGTCGCCGAACCCGGTCGATGAGCCCAGAGGGAGCGGAAGCGTGACTGCGGCGGGAATCGTTAGCAGCGATAGCTGCGGAAATGGCAGCAGCCGATATTGTGGTAGAGGCATGCCGATGGCAATCGAAAAGAAATTGCCCTGGCCATGCAATGCTCCCTGAAACGCGGGCGCGTAAGCGTCCTGTAATCGGATCTGGAAGATACTCGAAATAGGGGCGTTCGCCTGATTGACGAGATCAGACTGGCTAACCGCCGGCGCCGCGGTTCCATTGTCAGCACCCGCAATACCCGATCTCATACTCGCGCCGAGCAGCAAGGCCAAAAACAAGGCCAATGCGAGATCACTCATTTCTTTTCTGCGCCAGAATCGGGGGCTACTAGTTCTGCGTGCTGACTTGTCGATTGCGTCATCTGCATTCCAACGAGTCGCGCGACTAGTATCGCCAGGTAGAACTGTCCGGTGATGCCTTCGGCCACCGCTGCATAGCGGGCCTGCAGAGTTACCGGCGTTATGTCGCCAAACCCGATAGTTGAGAGAGTAGTCAGACTAAAATAGCCGAGAACAGGGAAAATGTGCTGAAATCGGGTCGACTGGATGGAGCCTGCGGCTACGATACCAGCAAAAGACTCCGGATGCCGCTGGAATATGATTGCGTACAGAAGAGCCCAGCAAAAGCCCATTAGCAGATACACCGACACCGCCATGCAAATGGTTTCTCCGGTCACCTCTCGCTGCCTCAGAACGCTGCGCAACTGGCTGGCCGTGACAAATGCGACGAATAGCAGCCAGCAGACAGTACCTATCATGTCGAGCGTCGGGCCGGACGCAACGATGGTCGCTATTCGTTCTGTTCCGGCTGCGGCTGCTAGTATCCAACCCAATAGTCGGCGGTGCCTCGCCTGGGTCAGCAGCACACCTCTTTCACCGACCAACTCATCGATGTTGATGTTGTACAGCGCCACCAGCAGGAGAAAAACCAGCGCAACACTGAATAGTATGAAGCCCGCTCCGGTGTCGCCGATGACGGCGCGCACTACGAACGCAGCGATGAGCGCCAAGAGCAGTGCACTATGCCGGTGCGGGCCGAATCGAGTATGGACTGCCTCTCGAAGTTGGCCGAGAAACCTGCCCTCGGCTGTCGTCTTTGCCCGGGCCCCCATTGTTGCGGGCCTACTCGTCCACTTCGTCCCAGGTCTTATCGGGATTATACTCAGTCATACCGCTCGCCAATTTTGCCGTGTCAGGACCCAGATCCTTCTGAACGATGACACCGTCCTGTTCGATCATGAATGTCATCACACCCGATGCGCGGTACTCGGCGGGATAGGCCAGAAACGCGAATCCATTCGTCATCTTGCCGTCGACTAAGTACTTCTTTGCGCCGCCCGGAGCGTTCCTACCCTGCCCTGTCAATATCTTGTAGTAGTACCCGTGAAAAGGAATAGGATTGTCGCCGCTGTCTCTCTTGTAGCCCGCCGCGGTGGCCTTCGCGACGAGTGGTCCGATGGGACTCTCGGGCTGTCCTCCGGCGGTCTCCCAATATAACCCGTTCTGCCTACCCGTGTCGCTCAAGATTTTCTGCGCAAACTCGCCTTCGCTCCCACCATCGTGCGCACTGCTGGCATACTCCGACTGAGCGTCAGCCAGATCTTCGAGAACCCTGATCGTGAACAGTTCGTTTCGACCGATTCGCCTGAACAATAGCTCATCTTTGCCGGCGGCTGTGTCGAATACCCACCCGCCATTGTTCTTGACGAGCGGGATCGGAACCGGCCAGTTTCCAGCGCCGATATAAAGGATGGCACGACCTTGATCGTCGTAAGCGAGCCGATGCATTTCATCGTAGCGGCGCACGAACTCGTCGCGCGCGTTCTTGTCTGCGACCGGATCTCCTGACGAGAGGATTTGATCCGAGTCCGGACCGAGTATCGAGCTCAGCGCTTTCATGTCGTCCGCTTTGTCAGCCGCAACTAGCGCGCCGACTGCGGCGGCGGCCGTCGGAAACACTTGTTGCGGTGCGATGTCATCTGCTGACGCGAGCGGCGTAACGAACAACCACGCCAACAACAACGAAAGAGCGAGTGAGAGTGTAACTCTGGTAGTAGTCATTTCATTAGTCATTGCAATTCCTCATCTGCCCTTTTTCCCGCCGCCGCGATTCCCACCGCCGCTTTTCCCACCACCTCCGCCGCCACCGCCGCGATTGGCATTACCGCCGCCGCCACCGTTCCCGCGACCGCCAGCAGGCTTCTGATTTCCCTTGACACTCGCTTGTCCGCGGTCGCTCGCAGCCCGAGTATTTCCACCGGGCTCATAGCCACCTAAGGCGCTATTGCGGGCGCCGGTGCTGTTACTACCTTTCGCAAAGCCTCGGGCCGGGTCCGCTGCGCGATTGGCGGGCTTGGCAGCGGGCCGATTTTCAGCAGCGGGATTGGCTGGCCGAGTTCCAGCGACAGGATTCGCAGGTTGATTAGGTCGATTCTTCCCGACCTCTTTCTTGTTCAAATTAGCACCACCCGGATTGTTGGGCAGCGTGCTCGCCTTTGGGAAATTGGGTTTGGCGACATTGGGATTAGCCGGCCTCGCGGTATTCTTGTCGTACGGCCGCGTTGCCGGGACCGCCGGGTTGTTAGGACGATTGTATCCGCCGCCGTTGGCGGGCCTGGTAGCTGGATAAGGAGCCGGTCGTGGCCGATTTCCTGGGTTCGGGTAGTTTGAATTGGGCGGACGATATGCGGGTGGCCGATAACCCCCACCCCCACTAGGATATCGTCCTGGATATACATTGTTGTTAGTCACGTAAACGTTGTTGTTGTACTTGACGGAGCTGCTGTGCCCGCCGCCTCCATACCAATTGCAGCCCCAGTTATTGTTGCCGTTGTTGATCAACGACCCAAGCAAAATTCCCGCTCCAAACGACAAGACGCCGGTTAGCAGCAGATCGCTCCCCGTATATCCCGCCGGCGCTGGGACTGGTGCTCCATAAGCCGTAGTCGGATTGTACTGAGGAACGTAGACCGTATTCGGCTGAGCCGGCTGAATGATCACAGTCTGCTGCACAGAGGGCTGGGCACTACCTTGAGCCGCGGCCGGAGGAGCCGGCTGCACTTCAACTTGCTGTTGCGCAGTAGACTTCAACGTTCCCGCGCTCATCGCCATGTTGCGAAGGACCTGGATGGCATTCATAACCTCGGCGGGCTGATTGTAGTAAGCCTCGCCCAGCGCCGAGGTCCACGACAGACTATCGTTCATCGTTTGAAGCACGGAGGGAAACTGAGTCAGTGACTTAATGCTCGGATCCCACTCCTGCTGGTTCACCTGGCTAGCCAACTGATCGCCGGTAAGATTTGGATTCTGCTTCATCCAACGGTCGGCTTCCACCACCTGTGTCGGGTAGGTTGATCCAGCAAGGATCTGGGCTACCAGCACGTCGGGATAGAGCGCGATGGGCGAGACCAGCTCCTGCAGCTCTTGCGGGGTAGCAGCGCCCGGGGCTGGCCCGGGTTCAGCGGCCGCGGCAGGAGGAGGCGGCGGCGGGGCAGTCGTGGCGACGCTCGGTTGTGCCTGGGTTGACGGCACCGGTGCAGGTTGATCCTCGCCACGCGAGCAACCAGTTACCATCGGCGACGTGGACATTAGCACTGCCGCCGCAAGGATCATCGGCAACGAACGTCCCTTAGGCCGGGATAGTAGCTTTATTTTTCTCATGAGATCATTCTGTCCTTTGCCTGGAGTAAATCGGTTACAACACTAGCTGTTAGGATTTCTGCTCGGCTTCCGCGCGGATTGCGGCCGCGATGTCGCCGCTCATCTTTGCTATCGCCTGGCTATGCGCGGCTGCGAGCGCATCGAAGCCTTGACCTTGCACGGGTTCACGCGCGACTGTGCGACCAGAGCGGATTTCGCCGCCTGCAGTCTTACGCACTGTCCATACCGCTTCCACAACCGCCGCTTGTCCTTGTATTGACTCGAAGCGTTGAACATCGATCGTGACTCTGTAGTCAGGCACGAAGTTGGCTAACTGTGAATTGGCTATTTCCGGCGTGCCGAGGAGCACGACAAGATCGCCGGCGACGGCGCGCGCTATTGAATCGTTAAGCGGTGAGACCCATCGATTAAATTCATCGACCTGTACGCGGTTCGGCGCCACCTGCACCACGAATTCAGGTTGATCCACTGCGGCGGGTATCGTGACCGGACCTACCATTACCGCCGCGGAAGTCGGCGGCGTACCGTCTGCGGTTGCCGTCGAGGCCAGCGAGTAAAACCGCGACGGGGCGGTGCTGCATCCGACCGCTACTACCGCCGTCAAAGCCATCGAGATCAGTTGAGCCATTCGTCGTGACATCACTTCGCCTCCCCGGGCTTGCCTCGCAGGAGCGCGTCGGGATGGCGCTCGAGATAATCTGCGAGCACCCTCAGCGATCGCGCCGCGCGGCTCACCTCCTGCAGAGTATTACCGATTTGCTGAACCTGCGAGGAATTCGGCTCGGTCAGCAGGCTGGTGTTGTTGAGAGTTCCGCGCGCGCTCGACAGCGTGCCTTGTGCTGAGACCAGCGTTGTATTCAGCTGAGCGATCGCCTTTTGCAGCTCTTCGCCGATCTCCTGGAACGGCACTTTGTCGAGTTTCCTGATGATGTTCTCCACCGTCGCCTCGGTCGCTTCGAGCTGTCCCGAAGTGGTCGGCAGTTGCACCGGCGTTTGCGACCAGTCCACCGTTGCCGGCGGCGATCCGGGAAAGAAGTCGAGCGACACATACGCGGATCCCGTCAGGAGGTTCCCCGTCTTAAGCTGCGCCCGGACTCCATGCGCAACCATAGCGTCGATTAATTTCCGGCGCATGGTCTCCAGATTCACACCGGGACCCAGATCAAAGATTTTGACCCCGAGTCTTCGTGGATCCAGACTGATAGTCACCGGCGCTGTGAATTCGAATGTCTTGAGGTCGATTTGCGCGCTGATGTCTGAAACTTCCCCGATCGGAATGCCGCGGAACTCCACCGGCGCTCCTGGTGATAATCCACGGACTGAATCTTTGAAAATAAGCTGGTAGGTCTGCGGATTACGCGGGGGCGGGTTGAAGGCTTCAGTCCGGTTGCTGTACAACGTGAAGACGGCGTTCTCGTCGGACGGCGGTAAGACCAAGGCGGTCGCCGCGGTCTCGAACGCGACGCCACCTATAAGGATCGACAACACAGATTGGGTCTGCACGCTGAGACCGCTCGCTGAAAGCGATACATCGATCCCGCTCGCATGCCAGAAGCGGGTGTTGGGGTTGACGTACTGATCGTAGGGAGCTTGCACAAACACTTTGACGGTCAGATCCTTGCCGTCACTATCGAGCGCGTACGAAGCCACCTGGCCAACCTGCAGCCGGCGGAAGTATATCGGCGTACCGGTGTCCAGCGAGCCTAGATCAGATGTCTTCAAGACGAAAAAGCGGCCCGGGGTTGCACCGGTTACCACCGGCGGCGTTTCGAGTGCGACAAAGTCGCGTCTGTCCTCTTTCGAGGATCCTATCTCTACACCTATGTAAGCCCCGGATATAAGAGTACCTAGCCCTGTAATGTTGGCACCGGATATCCGCGGCCGCACGACCCAGAACTTGGTGTCTGCGACCAGGAATGATTCCGTCTTGGGCGCCATCTGCGCGGTCATGATCGCGTGCTGGTGATCTTCCGATAGCTCTATGGTTTTGACCGTACCGATATCGACGCCGTTGTAGTGGATCTTGGTCTTGCCGGCTTCCAGTCCTTCCGCTGAATTCATAACGATCGTTATCTTGGGGCCCTCGCTCAGTACGCGCGTAACTGCCACCCATGCGCCGACGATCGCGGCCAGAATTGGGATGAACCAGACCAGCGAGAGCCGCGTGTGCTTTTTGGGTACGTTCCTCGACTCGGGGACCGAAGAGCGTGGTGGATCGCGATCAGGCATAAGTTACCTCTTTCGAACCTGCCTCTTGCCGACTTGCTGAGTCCCAGATGAGCCGCGGATCGAACGACTCGACCGCGAGCATCGTAAACACCACCACCGCCGCGAAGAAGATCAGGCCGGGCCCGGGCTCGACCGACATGAGCGGCTGAAGCTGGATCAGCGCCGCGGTGAAAGTATCGACGAATACATCGACCATCGACCAGCGCCCTATGAACTCGACCATCCTGTACATTCGGATGCGCTGTTCGTTATTCGCGACCGAGCCGCGCTGAGTCGTGATAAGCAGATATCCCAGCGCCAGGATCTTCGCGCTCGGAATCATGATGCTCGCGACCAGTACTATGATCGACAGCGGCCATCCGGTCGGCGACCACAGCAGCACCACTCCCTGCAGGATAGTGTCGGAGTCGGCGCCAGCAGCGGTCGTGGTCGTCAGAACCGGAAGCACGTTGGCGGGGATGTAGCAGATAGCCGCGGCGATCAGGTATGCCCACGTCCGCTGGAAACTGTCGGCCTTTCGAAATTCGAGCTTCTCGTCGCAGCGCGGGCAGCGTCCTTCATGTTCGCCGGGCTCTGGACGCGATAGCAGTCCGCATCCTTCGCAACTTTGCAGGCCTTGCTGCATCGCGGTGAGGCCGGTCGAACTCACGAGGTTCCCTCCGCCAACTCACCCGCGCCATCACGCTGCGCTTCGTCCGCCCATTGGATCCTATTCCACACATCTCGAGAGTCGAAGCTGGCCGACATCCCGGCAAGGACAAAGACGAGCACCCACAGTACGAACAGCGCCATGCCCGGAATAACTGTCGCGTAATCCGCAATCTTGACCAACGCGACCAGCACGCCGACCATCATAACCTCGATCATGCTCCAGATGCGCGTCGTGGGATGATAGCGAAGTAGCGTTCCTACCCATCTCGGCGGGCGCGCGCGCATTCCTCCGAGCACGATCGCCAGCATCAGTCCAATTTGCAGTGCCGGCGCAATGACGGCGGTGAATAGCACGAGTACCCCGACAATCTTCTGCCCGTTATCCCACAAATGCTGGGCGCCTCCGATCACTGTGGTTGAGGCGTCGCGCCCGACGATAGTTAGTCCCAGCATGGGAACTGTGTTCGCGATCACGTACAGCAATACCGCGCCGAGCGTCAGCGCGAGCGTCCGGTTGAGCGAGTCCTCACGATGGCGCCACAGCTCTTTGTTGCATCGCGGGCATCGGGCAGACGCGCCCGGTTCCAGGTCTGGAATGCGCTGCAGCAAATCGCAGTGCAGGCAGGCGATAAGCGAGGTGTCCCCGACCGGTTCGTTATAACTCATCGCGCTATTACTTCCGACGAAGATTTCCTTTCGGTTTCAGCGGCGCTCGCATATCGAAGGCTCATAATGCACCAGATGGTCATAGCAATATGCAGCGCGACGGCCGGCCACAAGACCAGGCCAACGCGCTCGAACCGGATGCCGACGAAACCAAGGATAAATACTACGGCGACATTGTAGAGTACCACCGCCGTCACCAACCCTCTCGCGGCGCGGCTCTGCGTGTCACCACGCGCCAGCCAGAATGCTGCTCCCAAGGTCAGCAGGCCGGCCCCGCCGATGCGCGCCACCGCTAATTCTTCCGGCGCCACTAGCGGCGCACCGAGCAGGAGTTCCACCGCTCGCGAGGGAAAGCCGAGCAACGCGGAGCCGGCGCCTGCTTCAATGATTCCGGTCGCGATCTGAAGAGCGTCCACCGACGAGGAACTGCGGAACAGGACGCTCGCGGATTTCATATGTGACCGGCCGCCCTCCTAGTCTCTTGCCCGTGCGAGTTTCTCCGCAATGGCCTTTCGATCAGCGTCCGTCAACTGCTCGGGTCCCAGGTTGAAGGTCAGCTTGTCGATGGTACCAGTGAAGCGAAACGGCAGCTTGTAGTCGTCGTTGACCGCCGTACGGGTATCGCTACCTACGTCAAAGGTCTCGTCTATCGACATGAGTAACGGAATCGTGTGCGGGATCTTCTTGCGCGCTATTTCGTTACCGTCGAGCGAAAAGACGCCTTCGCCACCCTTGCCAGGGCCTGGCCCGTCGTATTTGAAGTCGAACACTATCGTATGCTTGCCCGGCTTGAGCGCCTCGGCCGTCGAGCCGTGGCCTAACACTCCTCCCTCCCAGCGGTAATGCGTCAGGTCGAGCATGTTGTAGTCGAAGACCGGCTTGCCTCTGAGCAGATAAAGGCCATAGCCGCCGAAGCGTCCGCCCAGGGTCACGATCATTCCTTCGGCGCCACCTTGCGGGATCGTCACTTCAGCAGTGATGGTGTAGTCCTTGTCCAAAATGCTGGGAGCATTTCCGACAGGAATGTTGGCGTTCTCACCCTTATAGGTAAAAACAGTTTTTCCGGCGACCGCGCTCGGTCGCGGCGTAAGAAGACGCGAGAAGCCCGTGTTGTCCAAGGGCAGGACCTGATATTTCGCGGCTTCAGTAAGGAACAACGCCTGCATTTCTTTCAGCTTGTCCGGCATTTTCGTGGCCAAGTCGTTGTTTTGCGAGTAGTCTTCGGTGATGTGGTATAGCTCCCAGTTATAGGCGTTTACGTCGGTCAATTTGCCGGTTGCAAGGAGCCAGGGCGCGGCAGGAGGCGTGGTCGAGGCAATCCAACCGTCGTGATAAATCGCACGGTTGCCCACCATCTCGAAATATTGTGTATCGTGCTTCGACGGAGCATTGGCGTTGGCTTTGTCGAACGTATAGGCCATGCTGACGCCTTCAATCGGCTTCTGTTTGATACCATTGACCATCTCAGGCGCCTTGATACCCGTCGCTTCGAGGATCGTCGGCACAATATCAATGACATGGTGGAACTGGGGGCGAAGGCCGCCAACATCTGTGATATGACCGGGCCATGAAATGGCCATCCCTTGCCGTGTGCCGCCAAAATGCGACGCAACCTGCTTGGTCCACTTGAACGGAGTGTCAAACGCCCACGACCATGCCACCGACATGTGCGGATAGGTCTTATCCGAGCCCCAGTCTGTGTAGTGCAACATCTGCAGAGGCAGCGGGAGGGTCAAAAGGCCGTTGTAGGCGGTCATCTGGTTATAGGTGCCCTCCAGGGTACCTTCGGCGCTGGTGCCGTTGTCGCCGCTGATGTAGATGATCAGCGTGTTGTCGAGCTTACCCTCGTCCTGAACCTCCTGGATAACGCGGCCAATCTCATGGTCGGTGTAGGCCGCGTAGGCGGCGAAGACCTCGGCCTCGCGTGAGTAGAGCTTCTTCTGAAGCAGCGAGAGCGAGTCCCACCTCGGCAGTTTTGCGCCACCATAGGCAGCCTGCCCGTCCGGCCATGGGGTCAGCTGGGTATCCGCCGGTATCACGCCGAGCCGTTTTTGGTTGGCGAATATCTGCTCGCGCAACTTTTCATAGCCCATATCAAACTTGCCTTTGAACTTATCGATCCATTCCTTGGTCGGCTGATGCGGCGAGTGCGTGCCACCGGGTACATAGTAAACGAAGAACGGCTTGTCGGGCGCCGCCGCGTCCAGATCGCTCATGTATTTGATGGCATCGTCCGCCAGATCGGTCGTGAAGTTGTAGCCTGGCTTGCCAACCCACGGAAAGACCGGGGTAGTATTGCGGTAAAGATAGGGTGTCCACTGGTCGGTCTCGCCGCCCAGAAATCCATAGAAGTACTGGAAGCCCTCGCCGACTGGCCATTGGTCGAAAGGCCCGGCCGCGCTGTATTGAAAGGCGGGAATGTTATGGTCCTTGCCGAACCACGAGGTAGCGTAACCATTGTCTCGGAGGATAGTGCCGATGGTAGCGTTGTCGGGCCCGATAATGGAGTCATAGCCCGGATAGCCGGTGGACAATTCACCGATCACGCCGTAGCCGACCGAATGATGGTTACGACCCGTGATCAGCGCCGCGCGTGTCGGCGAGCAAAGCGCAGTCGAGTGGAACTCAGTGTAGCGCAATCCGGCGTTGGCAATGCGATCCATCGCGGGCGTCGGGATGACGCCGCCAAATGTGCCCGAAACGCCATAGCCCTGGTCGTCAGTCATGATGAGCAGGATGTTGGGCGCGCCCTTGGGCGGCACAACGCGCGGCGGCCACCACGGCGTGGAATCCTTGGCACTTTCCTTGATCACGCCGCCAAACGGCATCGGCGGAGGCGGGAGTTGTTTTCCATCAAGCGTCACAGTGGAGCCGGGCGAGCCAGGTACGCCGTTGATTTGCTGGGCTCGCGCGCGGCTGGCAGTCAATAGCCAGGTCACCGTCAACGCCGCGAGTAGCGATATGCTCACGCCGATACGCCGCTTAGTCCCCATATTTTGATTCCGCTTTCTCGAGTTACTGGTCCGTATTGTTTTGCAGGCTGTCTGCCATGGTCGAGCGTCACACATCACGACTTAGTAGTTGTAATTGTAAGTGGGCGCAGGCGGCGCGTAAGTGACTTGGCTACCGTTGTAGTACGGTTGATACCCGGCCGGCGGAGGAGGTGGTGGATAGTAACCATACGGGTTGTTCTCGATAACAGTTGTCGTCGGTTGAGGTTGCGAACTTCCTGCCATCATACCGACCGCCATGCCCCCGACAGCCCCGAGTGCCGCCGCGCCTGCGACTTCGCCATTGCTCGAACCATTGCTCCCCCCGCCATAATAGTAGTTATTGCTTCCTCCGCCTCCTCCGCCACCACCATTCCAGTTGGTGTTGCCGACGTTGTTGTTGATCGTGGCATCTTGCTTGTTCTGTAGCTGTTTTTCGGTATTTTCGTTGTTCTTCTGAAGAGTATTCGCTTCGTTGTACTGAGCCTGCTTCTGAGCCTCCTGGTTTGCGTTGTACTCGTTGTAATCCGCCTGCTTGTTGGTTGAAC
>Ga0210398_10006180_pt1 | contig 11061 bp, 12 predicted proteins | sample IncBWC4OmetaG_FD_161047 | JGI IMG/M metagenome (GOLD analysis project Ga0210398, IMG submission 161047) | Forest soil microbial communities from Barre Woods Harvard Forest LTER site, Petersham, Massachusetts, United States - Inc-BW-C-4-O | ecosystem: Environmental > Terrestrial > Soil >... | reverse complement strand
AAACTCGGTTATTATATGAGCACCCGCACGATCGAGATCGCACCGCTGGCCTATATGCGCGGACGTACACTCGATCATGCCTTTATCATCCTCGACGAGGCGCAGAACGCCACCGACCTTCAGCTGAAGATGTTCCTCACCCGGATCGGCGCCAACGCCAAGGCGATCATTACCGGTGACCTGACGCAGATCGACCTGCCGAAGAACCAGAAGAGCGGCCTGGCCAAAGCGCTCTACATTCTGCAGAACATCGACGGGATTTCCCATATCGAGCTGGATGAGGAAGACGTAGTCCGCCACCGACTCGTCAAGGCCATCATCAAGGCCTACGAGCGGGAAAAACTGGAGCAGGAACAGGAACAGGAGCGCCGTATATCGATCCGGCCAGCCGGAAAGGACGGAGGACTCACGCCGGGAAAGGAAGGATGATTTACTGTCAATTCCCTAACTTTAGCCCCATGATCCGAAAAATCCTCCTGCCGGCAGTCCTATTACTTGCCGCATGCAATAACATTCATTCCTATCCAAAAGCGGAAGACGCCCAGGATGCAGGCCGCCAATTCATCCGGGCTGCTCTGGACGGCGACTACGACAAAGCCAAATTTTATCTTTACTCGGACTCTACGAACAATTTCCTGCTCGACAAGTGGAAGAAAGACTATGCCGGCATGCCGCATGAAGAGCGGAAGAAGTATCAGGATGCGGATATTCTGCCCATAACCATCCAAACGGTTAATGATTCGGTGACCTCTTACACCTACGCCAATAGCTATAAGCGCGATACCACCACCATCCGGGTGGTCCGCATCAACGGCGACTGGCTGGTAGATCTCAAAGAGTTCCTCAACCACAAGCGATAGGTGAAGCTACTTTTCTACATATTCCTGGGCGGCGGTATCGGCAGCGTTTGCCGCCACTTGCTGGGGCTGTGGATCGACCGGCAACTAACCACAGCCTTTCCTACAGGCACCTTTGTCGTCAATATCACCGGCTGTTTCCTCATCGGGCTGTTATACGGGATCGCTATCCGCTACTCCTGGCTCAACGTGGAGTGGAGGCTGTTCCTGATCACGGGGATCTGCGGCGGCTATACGACCTTTTCCACTTTTTCGTACCAGGCCCTCGGACTGATCCGGGAAGGCAATTACGGTTATTTCCTGCTGTATGTCGCGGGAAGTGTCGTCCTCGGCCTGCTGGCCACCATGCTCGGGACAGCCATCATGAGATAGTTTGCCGATTCGCCAACAGGAACTGGCCGGAGGCCAGTTCGCACTTTAGTGCAGACATATATGATATGTCGACAAAAAATTATATTTCCCAAAGATTTTTTGTCGACAATTTTCCTTTAGGTTTGTGATCTCACTTTCAAAAGCCCCCATTATGATGACAGTCTCCCACCCCTGGCACGGGGTTCCGGTAGGCAAGAACGCCCCCCGGGTTGTCAATGCGATCATCGAGATCCCGCAGGGCTCGCGCTGCAAATATGAGATCGACAAAGATTCAGGGCTGCTTAAACTGGACCGGGTCATCTACTCTTCCTTCTACTACCCCGTCAACTATGGTTTTGTTCCCCAGACCTATGGCGACGACAAGGACCCGCTGGATATCCTGGTCATTACCTCCCTTCCAGTGCAGGGCCTCACCCTGATGGAGGCAAAGGTCATGGGCGTGATGCAAATGGTGGATAGCGGGGACGCTGACGACAAGATCATCGCCGTGGCGGCGCACGACCCCAGCGTCAATCACTACAACAATATCGAAGAGCTGCCGAAACATTTTTTCGAAGAGCTCCGCCATTTTTTCGAAGAATACAAGAAACTGGAGAACAAAACCGTGGTCGTAGAAGAATTCGGCGACAAGACAACCGCCATTAAGGTTATTGAAGAAGCTGTCCGCCTCTATGACGAAACTTTCCGCAAGAGTTAAATCAGTAAGCGCTTGATCAGCCGCAGATGATGTGTTCGCTCGGAAGTCTCCGCCTGGACGATTCCCATATTATCGATCTTATCGATCCGCACCTTTCCTGATGCATGGATGATCTCACTGGGGTTGAGCAGGATGCCGACATGTGTGATCCGCCCTTCCTCATTATCGAAAAATGCCAGATCGCCGGTCTTTGTCTCTTCCAGGAATCCGATCGCCTCGCCCTGACCGGCCTGCAGATGGGCATCCCGCAGCAGGGAAATACCCATGAATTTGAAAACGCTTTGCGTAAATCCGCTGCAGTCTATCCCGAAAACACTCTTTCCGCCCCACAGATAGGACGTATTGAGAAATTTGTACGTAAGCTGTCGGATTACCTTGGGATCAGTACCTGCTTCCGCCGGGTCCCAGATCTTGCCCTTGTAATGGACCTGGTTCTTTCGCCATTGCGCCTTCCCGTTTTTCATGGCCGTCAACTGGCTGCCCATCGGGACCATCATGGGGTGACCATTGTATTCAAGCGCTGTTACCCATTCCGGCGTCAATGCCTGTCCCGCCGACTCATATTCCGGTTCGTCCACCTCCACCAGATGCGCCGGCTGGCACCAGCCTTCATACCCGTCAAATTTAACGCGGATGCGATACCAGTCCCGGCTGGCCTGATCCAGGATCTCACAGCACTCCCCAAATAATAGCTGGCTGACCATTTCAGTCCGGTGTGCCGGTTCTGACCTCAAAGGGCTGACGGGGACGCAACAAATTGCCTGGATCATGGCCGAAAATTAAACAGTAAATCGGCTTTTGCAAAATTTTATGACCCGGCGTTCCGTTAGAACCTTTGGGAGCCGATCCTTGTTGTGAAATTGTGAACTTTTGCAGATTGTGCATCTTATATAGACATCCTGAACGTGAACAAAGGGCCTTTTCACCATATGACGGACCAGGAACTGCTGGACCAATACTATACCAGCGGGGACAATGACTGGCTGGGCATACTTCTCCCGCGCTACACCCTTCTGCTCCTGGGGGTGTCGATGAAGTACCTGAAGAATGAGGAGGAAGCAAGGGACTGCGTACAGCAGATCTTCGTCAAGGTCATCACGGAGCTCGCCAAATACCGGGTCGAGTATTTCAAGTCCTGGATCTACACGATCGCCCGCAACCATTGCCTGATGAAGCTGCGCGATCGCCATGGGCATGCGGAACTGTCCGAAACCATGCTTGCCGCCTGGGATGAGGACCCGGGAAAAAGCAGCCACCGGGAAAAGGAACAGTGGCTGGAGTGGATGGGACAATCCCTGGAGGAATTGGGAAAAGAGCAAAAACTCTGTGTAATTTTGTTCTACCTCGAGAAAAGATCATATCAGGAAATCGCGTTAACTACCGGTTATACCCTGATGCAGGTAAAAAGTTATATCCAGAATGGAAAACGGAACCTCCGGCTGAGCATGGAAAAAAAGGCCCGGGAAAAAGCAAGCTGACATGAACAAGGATCTGCTCAACATATTAGCCAATAGTAACAAGGACATCGACAATCAACAGTTGATGGACTATCTCAGCGGCAAGCTTTCCGGCGAGCCGCTGCACGATGTCGAACGTTCCATGGCCGATAACGCGTTTCTGAACGATGCCGTTGAAGGCCTCCAGCAGTTGGACAGTAGTAAGAACATCCAGGCTTATGTCGATCAGCTGAACACCAACCTGCAAAAGTCCATGGCGAAAAAGAAACAACGCCGGCTGAAACGGCGGTTGAAAGACGACCCCTGGACCTACGTCGCCATCGCGCTGGTGATCGCGCTTTGCGTCATCGCCTATTGGATCGTACGGATCTCCCTTTTAAAAAAATAAGCCGCCCGAAGGCGACTTCGAAGTCCGAATTAACTCTTTTTACGCACCGGAATGCGCCAGGGCAGCCACCAGGATCAGCAGAAGAGCTACATAGCATCCGAATCCGATCCAGGCCCATTTCACGCGCCGGTGATGGTAGTCGTCATTGATCAGATAGGCGATCAGCACTCCGATTAATCCGATGAAAAAACCAAGGGCAAATCCGCCGATGTGAAAACTGCCGTCGTCATCATAATAACCTCCGCGCAGCCTGGCCAGCGACTTCTTGTCGATGGTACCGTCCGGATTGATGGAATGACGAAGCTTCCGCAGGGCCAACTTGAATTCCATCCTTTTGAGCCACCCCATTTTCTTCCCGGTCAGGTGTTCAAGATCATCCACATTCATGGTAGACAATTCCTGCAGACTGATCGTCTTGCCCGTACCCGCGATCGGGATCCGGATATCGGACGCCTTCAACGGCGTCACGGATGCAGGTGGAGTGGGAATGGAAGAAGCCACGACGGCAGCAGAGACGCTGCATGGAATGAGAACTCCGAAAACAAGAGCAAGGGCTAAAGTTTTTTTCATAAATGGTTAACCGATTAGAGAGTTAGGAATTAATTTGCGGACTAAATATAGAGTTTACTCATCAATTCAACAAATCTATGCCTTTATTCCCGCGCTTACTTGTCCTCCTGCTGTTGACCGGACTGGAACCGTCATTTGCCCAACGTGTCAGCTATATTGTTTCCTTTCCCAACCTGGCCCATCACGAAGCGCAGGTCGAGCTCATCGTAAGCGATATCCCAACCCGGTCAGCCGTTTTCCGAATGAGCCGGTCTTCACCGGGCCGCTATGCGACCCACGAATTCGGCAAAAACATCTATGACTTATCCGCAACCGATGAGGCGGGCAAGCCACTCACGGTCAACCGGATAGATGGTGATATATATGAAGTCTCCCATCCCGGCGCCTATGTCCGGCTGAAATACACCCTCTATGGCAACTATGCGGACGGCACCTACGCAGGCATCGACCCCGCCGGCGTCCACCTGAATATGCCCGCCACCTTCCTATGGATGAAAGGCGTCGACAATATCCCGATCACCATTCATTTCAACCTCCCCCAACAAGAGCATTGGACCATCGCCACGCAGCTCCAGCCTACCAGCGATCCCTATACGTTCATGGCACGGGGGCTGCAATACTTCATGGATTGCCCTGTCGTGATCGGCAATCTTAGCTACCGCAACTGGACGGTGACAAACCCCGACGGAAAAAAGTACAACTTCCGGATCGCGCTCGACGGGGCAGCTGACAGCGCCGACTTTTCCGCATTCAGTGATAAAGTGCAACGGATCGTGCGGCAGGAACAGGCCGTCTATGGAGAAGTCCCGGCCTACGACTATGGTACCTATACTTTTCTCGCAAGCATCAACCCTTATGTTCACGGGGATGGTATGGAACACCGCAATTCCACCATGATCACCATCGGATCCGCCTTTCATGGCGAAGACCGGATGCTGGGTGTTTTTGCCCACGAATTTTTCCACTGCTGGAATGTAAAGCGCATCCGGCCGCGCACGCTGGAGCCCTTCAACTTTGAAAAAAGCGATATGAGCCACGAACTCTGGTTTGCGGAAGGTTTTACTCAATATTACGGCAACCTCCTGCCCGTCAGGGCGGGTATCGGAAAAGACACCGACTTTGTCAAACGAACGGTCGCGCAACTGATCGACACGAAAACGAATACGCCCGGCGCCCGGCTCTATTCCCCCGTCCAGGCCAGCGAAATGGCGGTATTCACCGATGCAGGCGTGTCCGTCGATATGACCAACTTCCAGAATATCTTTACTTCTTACTACCCCTATGGCGCCTCCATCGCACTGGCGCTCGACCTGGAGCTCCGGGAAAAATACAATAAAACCCTCGACGACGTGATGGAAGCTGCCTGGAAGAAATTCGGGAAACCCGAAGTGCCCTATACCGTCGCCGGTCTGCAGGAAGTCCTTGCCGCCGTAACGGGCGATAAGAAATTCGCGCAGGAATTCTTTGGAAATTATATCTACGGGCACCAGCCGATCGACTACGACCCGCTCCTGGCTCCTGCCGGCTTCCACGTCCGCAAGGCAGAGCCCGGCAAAGCCTGGATCGGCAATCCCCGTACAGCGGAACGCGAAGGGCTACTGATCATGCAGAATACCCTCCGCGGCACGCCGCTCTATGATGCGGGGCTGGATGTAGACGATAAAATAATTTCAATTGATAATCAGGATATTAGAACATTATCCGACCTGACTGCCGTACTGGACCGCCTCCATCCGGGCAACCCCGTCCCCATCCGGTACCTCCATCGCAATGAGGATCACATGGCCCGGATCACGCCTCAGGAGAATCCCGGCCTTCTCATAGAAAGCTTTGAGACTGGCGGTCTTGCGGTTACGCCGGCCATAATGAAATTCAGACAGAGCTGGCTTGGTCCGAAATGACCCCGGGCTACCCCTCGGCCAATCGCCAGGCTACCCCCCCCCGCGGCACAGCAATTGCGAGGTATAGTATAAATCGCCTACTATGAGCACGTTGCAACAAATCAGACAATGGAGTGCCGCCCACCATCCCCGGTGGCTGGTGATTGTCCGGATGGCCCTGGGGCTGATTCTGCTGGGCAAAGGCATCAGTTTCATGCATGATTCCGCGTTGATGGACGACCTGATCTATCACAATAACCAATTGGCGCACGACGGCACCCACTGGCTGCCGATCCTCATCACTTGGGCAAACATGCTTGGCGGTTTTATGATCCTGGTTGGCTTGTGGACCCGGCTAATGTGTTTCCTGCAGCTACCGATATTGATCGGCGCAGTCATCGACATCTATGCCCAACGGAGTGGATTGGACGTAGGAAACGAATTGGGGATCGCCGCGGTGGCCCTGATCCTGACGGTCTTCTTCCTGATCGAAGGCAGTGGCCCGCTGTCGCTGGACGGATACTTCGAGCATAACCGCCGGAGCCAGACAGGCACGAACATGCCATGACCGCCTACTGATACTGAATCATAACCTCCTACTGATACTGAATATAGATCGGGCTTGGCTTTTGCGCCAGCACTTGCGCCGGCGTCATCAAATTGGTCGGGGGTAAATGGACACCGCGCGGGGGCTTTCCGACGTCGTTCTTATAGAACAGTTTGAATCCGGTGAATTCTATCGGAAATCCCGCAACATAACTCTTATAGCTGTCCGTCTTGAGGCTGACGGGTCCCCAGCCGTCCATATCCATCACAAACTGACAATCGGGTGTCGGATGGATCTGCCGGGCGTTGGTGACCATGTCCTTCGTAAAGCGATGGAACATCAGGATCTTGGGCGGAAGGCCATTTGCCTTCGCGAGTTTCGACAGATATTCAATACACCAATTGGCATCCGAGGCATCTAACGAGCCGATTACCTTCCCCGGCTTCTTTCCGGATTTAGCCATGGCGAATTCAGGGTCTATCCCAAGATGCACATTGGGCATTTTCAGGTACTTCTCCAGCAGCGGAACCTCCGTCTGCACATTGCTGAAGCCGACCTGTATATCCAGGAAAACGATGGCGTTGACCCGCACAGCCATATGCAAGACCGAGTCGATCTGTTTAAAGGGCATCCGTGCCCGGTACTTGCCGTCCTTGCCGGGAGCACCTTGCGCGGTGACGGCGATATAGTGAAGGCAGGGCAGCACGGGGATCGTCGGATCGGCCGCCTGCCACTTCTTACACTCACCCTGCAGCTTCTGGAGCATTTCATTGGGCGGATATTCCCCGAGCACGCCCATATGCTTGGAATAGAGATTCCCGTAATAAGCAACGATCCGGTTGAATGGCAGAATCGCACCCGGGTTCGGATACGCCGTATGAACCGGCCAGCGGTGGGAGGAATCGCCATTCGCGAGATGGACCAGCAATTTATTATAGAGCGCCGTATCCAGCGGCCCGGCAACCACGGAAGCCGGACTAACCGTGTCTTTCTTTGGCGCGGCGGCTTTGGCGGCGGCGGCAGCAGTATCCCCCGCTTTGCCCGCTTTGGAATTGCCGTTGCTGCAGGCGGTGGCACTGATCAGGACGAGGCTGCATACGCCCGCTACGCAAATTGCCCTGAAGGCCTGATGAGAAGAACGAAGATGAAATTGAGGGTGAGAACGATCATTGTGCTGCATGGTAGACCTCGCCGGAAATTTTTTGATGTGCGGGCAAAGTTAACGGAAAACGAACCCATTCGATTTTTATTTTATAACAAAAACCTAAAAAGTTGCATATTATTAGTCTACAAATTTGGTAGACTAATTGTCTATTCATATCTTGCCCACGGGTTCACATGAGTTACGTGGCCGAGCGGAGAGGCGGAGGTCCGCAAGACCTTTTACGAAGGTTCGAATCCTTCCGTAACTGCGGCTGAATGTTTTTTTATGGCAACAATGGTTAGACCTGAAACGGGTGGTGTTTTTACACTGCCCTTTTTATTTGTCTACGGGCTTGACGTATAACGGATGCCCAGGCAAGACGTAAACCGGTCGGGGCCCGTTCAAATGGAATCCGTTAGGCATCGGATCGGCATTGGCTGACCGGCATACCGGCATCCGCTCCACCTTCGCAACATCGGGGATCAGGCAGGACATGTGATCAGGTTTCAGCACCCGCACCGGTCCCTCAGGGGTGCTCAACAAGCCTTGAGCCTTTTCCGGCGATTGCAGCAAACCACTGATTGACAAGGGAGAAGCCCCCGTGACCTCCAATTTCCATCGCAGTAGCGCGCTGTCCGACTTGGGCAACCCCTGACCATCGGCGGCGGCCCCCATCATCAGACCCAAAAGGAGATATAAAATACTTTTCATGGAATTCCAATTTATGGGAGGATGAAAAACCCCTGGAATTTACATAAGCAGAGGTTATCTCATTTTCTTAAACGCATTGATCAGTCCGTTGGTAGAAGAATCGTGGGATTTGATCTCGTCATCGTTCTGAAGCTCCGGCAGGATCTTCCCCGCCAGCTGCTTACCCAACTCCACTCCCCATTGATCGAAGGTAAAAATATTCCAGATGACCCCCTGGACGAAGATCTTGTGTTCATAGAGTGCGATGAGCTCTCCGAGGCTGAATGGCGTTATCTCTTTGATCAGGAAGGAATTAGTAGGCCTGTTCCCGCTGAAGCCCTTATAAGGGATAAGGGCCGCGGGCACCTTCTCCGCTTCCAGTTCCTCCTTTGTTTTCCCGTTCATCAGCGCCTGCGTCTGCGCAAAGAAGTTGGACAGCAGTTTGACATGGTGGTCGCCGATCGGGTTATGGCTGATTGCCGGAGCGATAAAATCACAAGGGATCAGGACCGTTCCCTGGTGAATCAGTTGATAGAATGCGTGCTGGCCGTTGGTTCCCGGCTCACCCCAGACAACAGGGCCGGTGGACCAGCCCACGGAGTGACCATTCCGGTCCACACTCTTGCCATTACTTTCCATATTCCCTTGCTGGAAATATGCTGCAAAACGATGCATGTACTGGTCATAAGGCAGGATCGCCTCCGTCTGCGTTCCGAAGAAATTGGTGTACCACAACCCGATCAGGGCCATCGTGACGGGGATGTTCCGGTCGAACGGGGTGTTCCGGAAATGCAGGTCGGTCTGGTGCGCCCCCTTCAGCAAGGTTTCGAAATTCTCATACCCCACGGTCAGGACGATGGAAAGCCCGATCGCGCTCCACAGCGAATACCGGCCGCCCACCCAATCCCAGAACTCGAACATATTGGCCTTATCGATCCCAAACTTCACGACTTCCTTTTCATTCGTCGACAACGCTACGAAATGTTTAGCCACCTGCTTTTCATCCTTCGCGGCTTTCAGGAACCAGTCCCGCGCCGTATGGGCATTCGTCATCGTCTCCTGCGTCGTAAAGGTCTTGGAAGCGATAAGGAACAGCGTTTCCTCCGGCGTGATCTGTTTGAGGGTCTCTACGATCTGCGTGCCGTCGACATTGGAAACGAAATGCGCTTCCATTCCCGGTACCCAGTAAGGCCGGAGCGCTTCGGTAACCATGACCGGACCGAGATCGCTGCCGCCGATGCCGATATTGACAATGTATTTAATTTTCTTGCCCGAGTAACCCTTCCACTCCCCGCTGTGGACCCGGGTACTGAAGTCTTTCATCTGCGCCAGCACCCGCCGCACCTCCGGCATCACGTCCTTGCCATCGCTATATACCGGTCCGCCGGAAAGGTTGCGCAGCGCGGTATGCAGGACGGAACGATCTTCCGTCTGGTTGATCTTCTCGCCGGTGAACATCGCCTCGATCGCTTCCTTTACCTGACATTCCGCCGCCAGCTGCCGCAGCAATTCAAGGGTCTTGTCGGTAACGATATTTTTCGAAAAGTCGAACAAGATATCGTCGAGCCTCAATGAATACCGGGAGAACCGCGCCGCATCAGACTTGAATATCGAGCGCATATGCGTTCCCTTTATCTCCTTATCATAGTGCTGCTGTAATTGTTGCCAGGCGGTTGTGTCTTTGGGAGTTAGTTTGGGGAACATAGCGATTATTTTTGTTAAAGGTATTTACAATTAGTGCTTTACAATTGTTCGATAGCCGCTACCGCCTGCTCCACCATCGCAGGACTGATATCCAGATGGGTGACGAATCGCACCTGGGTGGGCGCAATTGCAATAACCAGAACGTCCAACTCCCGAAGCCGCTGCGCCAGCGTTTTCGCCGGCAAGGCCGGATCTACGTCGACAATGATGATATTGGTCTCGACCGGCATTATGCTTCGAACAAACCCTTTCTTCTCCACCGCCGCCGCAATCATCCTGGCATGTGCATGGTCGATCGCCAGCCGGTCGATATGATGCCGCAGTGCATAGATCCCGGCCGCTGCCATGAACCCGGCCTGCCGCATCCCGCCGCCAAAGACCTTCCGCACCCGCCGGGCCTGCCGGATAAAGGAGGCGGGCCCCATCAGGATGCTCCCGATCGGGCATCCCAGCCCTTTATTCAGACAGACCGATATGCTGTCGAACACCTCGCCGTAAGACTGCGCCGTCTGCCTCTTTGCCACCAGCGCATTGAAAAGCCGGGCTCCGTCCAGATGCAGCTTCAGCCGGTGGTCGGTACATAGCTGCCGGATTCGCAACACCTCGTCCCAATCATAGCAACTGCCTCCGCCCCTGTTGGCCGTATTCTCCAGCGAGACCAGGGAGGTCCGCGCCCGGTGGACGTCATCAGGATTGACCGCCTGGCTGATTTGCGCCGCCGTGATCCGCCCCAGGTTCCCCTCCAGGGCCCGGAC
>Ga0210398_10006178_pt1 | contig 11065 bp, 10 predicted proteins | sample IncBWC4OmetaG_FD_161047 | JGI IMG/M metagenome (GOLD analysis project Ga0210398, IMG submission 161047) | Forest soil microbial communities from Barre Woods Harvard Forest LTER site, Petersham, Massachusetts, United States - Inc-BW-C-4-O | ecosystem: Environmental > Terrestrial > Soil >... | reverse complement strand
ATCCGTGCAAAGCAGGGAATCGACGGTTTTGCCATGCTTATCAACGGCCCTGTAGAGGTAGTGGTTTCCGCCCCGCACTGAAACCGCAGTCTCATCCATCCTCCACGAAGAATGCACAGGCAGGGCGTAGCGAGCCCAGCGCTTCTCGAACTCCGGAACGTATCGTTGCACCCACCGAAGGATGGTGGAATGGGATACGGTGACGCCGCGCTCGGCCACCATATCGACAAGATCCCGATAACTGAGCCGGTAGGTGAGATACCACCGGACACACAATTCAATGATTTCGGGTTGGAATCTCCGGTGCCGATAGATCGGATCCCTCGCGATCGCCTGGGTCATTTGGACTTCTCATGATCTTGCTAATTACGATCGCGCCCTGACTGCACCAGAACCCAACGATGCCCCCTCTGGAGGCTCGCTGTCAAGGAACCGTTTAGGACGTCGTTGGACGCTAAAACCCTGTGTTTTTCGAGGTTTCTCGCTCATTCCGACGCCTTGTTAGATTCTATTGGACGTCGTTGAATGAGGGAAATGGTGGGCCCGCTCGGACTCGAACCGAGGACCAAGGGATTCACTTAAGCCCCGCCGTTTCCGGAGGGAGTGGACTATCTCTTCACCCCGGTGGGGTGCGGGACGCTCTAGCCTGTCATTAAGCGCGACTCGTACGCGCTCAGGTAGTCTCTGCACCTTCCGGCGGTGTACCGCCGGCTTGGCTCAGGGTTGCCATCAGCCGCGGCTGGTGAGGTTTCCCTGAATTCATCCCGTCCACTTCGCACCTTGCGATGCGAAGGCACCATTACTGATGAGTCCCCTGCTCTAACCAACTGAGCTACAGGCCCGACGGCGCGCATCTTAGCACGTGACCTTCCCAAGCCGGCATGCCCTTGGGTTATCGTACGGCGCCTGTGAAAACGCCATTGCTACCCGATTTGCCCATCAACGAGGCCCTTCCGGCGCTCCACCAAGCCCTCCTCGAGCGCCGCAGTGTGCTCATCGAGGCGCCGCCGGGCGCCGGAAAAAGCACCATCGTACCGATCGCGCTGCTGCAGAGCCCGTGGCTCGAAGGGCAGAAGATATTGATGCTCGAGCCGCGGCGCATTGCCGCGCGCGCGGTGGCCATGCGCATGTCCGCGCTGTTGGGAGAACCCGTCGGCCGGCGCGTGGGATTTCGGACGCGGCTGGAAACCCGGATCAGCGCGGAAACCTGCGTTGAGGTGGTCACCGAGGGAATACTCACGCGCATGTTGCAGGAGGATTCCGCTCTGACGGGCATCGGCTGCGTCATCTTCGATGAATTCCACGAGCGCAGTTTGAATGCCGATCTCGGGCTGGCGCTGTCCATCGAGAGCCAACAGACCCTGCGGGAGGATCTTCGGCTGGTGGTGATGTCGGCGACGCTCGAGCTGAAGCCGCTGGTGCGGCTGCTGGGGAATGCGCCGGTCGTGTCCGCGCCGGGACGCAGCTTCGAGGTGCGGACTCACTACGTGCCAAGGCGCAACGAACTTCACCTGGAGCTGCAAGTCTCGCAGGTGGTTCGCACGGCCCTGGCGAAGCACACGGGCGATGTGCTGTGTTTTCTGCCGGGCGCGGCGGAAATTCGCCGCGTGCAGCGCAACCTGGAGGAAGGCGATCTCGACCGCAGCGTTCGGGTGATGCCGCTGTACGGAGAACTCGACGGGCCGGATCAGGATGCGGCGCTCGCGCCGTCGGCTCCGGGTGGACGCAAGGTCGTGCTGGCCACCAGCATTGCGGAGACCAGTCTCACCATCGAAGGCATCCGCGTCGTGGTCGACTCCGGAATGCGGCGCTATGCGGAATTCGATCCCGCGACCGGCATGAGCCGCTTGGTCACCGGCAAGGTGTCGCAGGCTGCGGCGGATCAGCGCCGGGGCCGCGCCGGCCGCTTGAGCGACGGGGATTGTTATCGCCTTTGGTCGGAAGGCACGCATGCGTCCTTGAGCCCGCACACGCCGCCGGAAATACTGCACGCCGATCTTGCGCCGCTGGCGCTGGAGCTTGCCTGCTGGGGCGCGGTGGAAGCGACGAGCCTGGCCTGGCTCGATCCTCCGCCCGCGGCACCGCTCGCCCAGGCGCGGGACTTGTTGCTCAAGCTGGATGCCATCGATGCGCACGCACGCATTACCGCGCATGGACGCACGCTGCAGAGACTCGGCATGCATCCGCGCCTCGCCCACATGCTCGTGAACGCTCGAGAATTGGGTGCCGCCCGGCTGGCGTGCGATCTGGCCGCGATCTTGAGCGAACGTGACATCCTGCGCGCCGGCATCGGCGCGCGCGACGCGGATTTGCGCCTGCGAGTGGCCGTGCTGCGCGGCGACAGCCGCGAAGTGCCCGCGGGCGTCACCGTGGATGCCCGCGCCAAATCCCAGGCGCAGCGCAATTCCGGCCATTGGCAGCGCGACATGAAAAGTGCGCCCGACACGGCGGATCCGCACGAGGCGACCGGAATTCTGCTGGCGTGGGCCTATCCCGACCGCATCGCGCGAGCACGCGGCGACGGGGCGCGCTATTTGCTGGCGAACGGCCGTGGCGCTCGATTTGGCGAACCACAGGCTTTGGCCAAATCGGAATTCATCGTGGCGGCAGAACTGGACGGCGCGGATCGCGAGGCGCGAATATTCCTCGCAGCGCCCATCACTCCGGAGGATCTGGAAAGGCATTTCGCTTCGCTCATGACCGATAGCGCCGACATTCACTGGGATGAGCGCGCGGGTGCGATCAGCGCCAAGCGCGAGCGAAAGCTTGGCGCTCTTTTGCTGGAATCCTCCGAGATGCGCGCGCCCGATCCTGACGCCATGCAAGAAGCTGCGCTGAGGGGCCTCAGACAAATGGGAATCGCGGGGCTGCCATGGACAAAGGAACTACGCCAGAGGCAGGCACGCATCATGCTCATGCGAAAGTGGGAGGTCGCCGGCCCCGCGCCATGGCCGGACTTGAGCGACGAAGCGCTCGAACACACCCTGGAGGCGTGGGCGTCGCCGTGGATCATGGGCTTCACCCGGCGTGAGCATTTCGCCCGGCTGGATTTGAGCAATGCGCTGCGCGCCTTCCTCTCGCGCGCTCAAGAAAGCATCCTGGACCGGGAAGCGCCCACCCATTTTACGGTTCCCAGCGGGTCGCATATCCCCATCGACTACCTGGACGAGAACCCGAGTTTGTCGGTGCGATTGCAGGAACTGTTTGGATTGTCGGAGACCCCGGCGGTCGCCGGCGGCAAGCTGCCGCTGCTTCTCAAGCTGCTCTCCCCGGCCGGACGCCCGGTGCATATCACCAAGGATCTGGTCAGTTTTTGGCGTCACGGTTACCACGAAGTCAAAAAAGATCTCAAAGGCCGATATCCCAAACACTATTGGCCGGACGATCCTTACACCGCACAAGCCACACGCCGCGCGCGGCCGCGCTAAGATCGCACTGCGCCATGATTTGCCAATATTCGAAGGAACTCTTCATGCATCCACCCGCATTCTTTGCAGTTCTTCTACTCGGGTTACCCTGCGCCATGGGCATCGCCGCGCCGGCAGCCGGACCTCGCGCAACTGCCGCAGCGGCGGCGATGGACCCGGCGGCGGCCGCCCGTTTCGCGGGCCTGGCGCTCAAATGCCTGCACGATGAGTATCCCAACCACATCAGTCTCAGCATGGATCAAGACGCCGATGCGCGCCCGCCGCGTCAATTGACCCCCGCCTTTTATGGCTGCTTCGACTGGCATTCCGATGTGCATGGCCATTGGCTGTTGGTGCGCATGCTGCGATTGATGCCCGATGCGCCGTTTGCCGCACAGGCAAGGGCCGAACTGGCGCGCAGCTTTACGCCGGAAAACATGGCGGGCGAACTCGCCTACCTGAAGCATCCCGGCCGCGCCTCGTTCGAGCGTCCGTATGGTCTGGCGTGGCTGCTCGAGTTGTCCGCGGAGCTGCGCGAATGGAATGACCCTCAGGCAAAACAATGGTCGAACACATTGCAGCCCCTGGAAGCAGAGGCGGCGGCGCGCATCAAGAGCTGGCTGCCCAAATTGCACTATCCCATTCGCATCGGCGAACATGATCAGACCGCGTTCTCCTTCGGACTGATCTGGGACTGGGCGGGAATCGCCGGCGATACGCAGATGCGCGCGCTGCTTGTGGACGCTGCGCAAAGATTCTATCGGAAGGATCGCAGCTGCCCTTTGAGCTATGAGCCCTCCGGCGAGGACTTCCTCTCAGCCTGCCTGGCGGAAGCGGATTTCATGCGCAGGGTGATGGAACATAAGGCGTTCGCGGCGTGGTTGACGGGATTTCTTCCGGGCATCCCCAAGAGCGGCCGCGGCGGCTGGCTGCCGCCCGGGGTGGTGACCGACCGTTCGGACCCCAAGCTCGCCCACATTGACGGACTCAACTTGAGCCGCAGCTGGATGCTCGAAGGGATTGCGCACGGACTGCCGGCGGGTGATCCACGCATACCGGCCCTGCTGGCCAGTGCCGGGGAGCATCGGGCGGCTGCCCTTCCGGCGGTCACCGGAGAGCACTACGAGGGTGGCCACTGGCTGGGGACATTCGCGGTATACCTGACGAGCGCGGCCGGTTTGCGCTGATATAATCGGACGCCGCTTGTCTGTGAGGACCTCATACATGACTGACCCTAGCGAGATGGATCGCGCCACGTTCAAGGCGATGACGGAAGGCACCCAGGCGGACTGGGGAAAGATCGCGACCGCCGCAATCGAATTCAACGGCGGACTCGCCGATCGGGTGCTGGCGCATCTTAAAATGCTGAAGGGCGATTGCGGCGGTTTCTCGGTGGACCGCCTGGAGCACTCGCTGCAATCGGCAACCCTGGCCTACCGCGATCGCATGGACGAGGAATACGTCGTGTGCGCGCTGCTGCACGACATGGGCGACATTCTCGCATCGACCAACCATGCGGAGCTCGCGGCCACCGTGCTCAAACCCTTCGTCTCCGAGCAGAACTGGTGGCTGCTGCACCACCATGGCATCTTCCAGGGCTATTATTTCTTTCACTATCTGGGACTGGACCGAAATATGCGCGAGCAATATCGCGGCCATCCGAATTTTGAACGCACAGCGTTGTTCTGCGAGCGGCATGATCAGAATGCCTTCGACCCGGGCTACGACACCATGCCGCTGGAGGCATTCGTGCCCATGGTGCAGCGGGTCATGGCGCGGCCGAAGCGCTCGATCTATATGCGCGAGGGGAAGGAACTGCTCGAGGCCTAGAATCCAACAGGCTGCTAGGACTTTACCGCGGCCATTTCCTCTTCATCGTTCTCCACCCCGATGACGGCCGGGGTACGCCACCCGCTGCGCACGCCCCAGAAATAAAACGCCAGCGATGTCAGCGCCACGCACAGCTGATCCCAGCCAAAACCGATGTAATCGTGGCCTTCGAATTCCTTGCTGCCGGCCCATGACAGAATCGTGATGGTGATGAGATAGGCGAGCAGCCACCACGAGGCGCGCAGCTGACGTCCGAAGTCGCGCCAGTTGCCCTTCGCCTGATAGTACAAATACACCGGCAGCGGCAGAATCAGCAGGAGCATGATCTGGCCGGTATGCGGCCAGCGCGCCCAGAACAACATGAGGGTGGCCAGCACGAAGGCGATGGGCGCAAGCAGCGGCAGACCGGGGACACGCAACGGACGGTGCAGATTGGGCGCGGTGCGGCGAAGCACGATGACGCTGATGGGCACCACCAGATAGGTGATGATCGTTGCCACCGAAATCACGGCCGCCAACTTTCCCCAACCGCGAAAAAAGAACAGGAAGACGAAGGACACCGCCAGGTTGAACCACATCGCGGGCCGCGGAATGCCGTATCGCGGATGGACGCGGCCGAAAACTTCAGGAACCGTGCCGCTGCGTTCCATGGCGTAGATCATGCGCGCGGTCGTGGCCGTATAGGTGCTGCCGGTGCCGCTGGGACTGACGAAGGCATCGGCGTAGAGCAGGATCGCGAGCCAGTTCAGATTGAGCGCCAGCGCCAGTTGCGCGAACGGGGAGCTGTATTCCAGCGCCGCCCATCCTTCGCCCAAGTGCTCCGGCGCGACGGAGCCCAGAAAGGCGACTTGCAGCATCAGGTACACCACCGTGCTCAGTGCGATCGAGCCGAAGATCGCGAAGGGTACGCTGCGTCCGGGGTGGCGCGCTTCGCCGGCGAGATTCACCGGACTCTGGAAGCCGTTGTAGCTGAAGACGATGCCGCTCGTGGCCACCGCAGTGAGGATGGCCGCGAGATTGCCCACGTGCTTTCCGCCGTGGACACCCACCTGAAAGTTCTCCCAATGAAACCCCGTACAAACCAGGGCGATGGCGGTCGCCGCCGGCACGATGAGTTTGAAAAAAGTAATGGCACTGTTGGTGTCCGCAAAAACCTTCACGCTCCAGAAATTGACGAGGAAATAGAGCACCACCAGCACCGCGGAGATGGAGATTCCCGCAACGGTCAGCTCTCCCTGGCCATTTGCCGCATGCACATACAGTGCCTGCGCCCAAGCCCACGGCCACGAGCTCATGTACTGCACGGACGCCTCGGCCTCCACGGGGATCACGGAAACGATGGCGATCCACGCGGCCCAGCCGGCCACGAAACCCACCAGCGTGCCATGTGAATAATGCCCGTAACGTACCGCGCCGCCGGACTCGGGAAACATGGCGCCGAGTTCCGCATAGGTAAGCGCGACGAACAAGATGACCACCGCACCGATGATCCACGCATAAATCGCGCCGGGCCCGGCCAGTTGGGCGGCGCGCCACGCGCCGAACAGCCAGCCAGAACCGATGATGGAGCCTAAGCCCGTGAACATCAGTGCAATGGCGCCGACATCGCGACGGATGGCATTTTCATTCGACATTTTTGATCTCCTTGTCGAACTGTAACGGCTTTGCACCGCTCAGCGCTACGGGCAGTGGCATACTCGTCGCACTCAATCGCTGAAAACATTCTTGAAAAATTGGCTGAACTGGGGGCTTCTCGAACCGCTGGTGGCCCTGCTGCGGCAGGGAATGTCGCCACGGCGGCTTGCCTTGTGCGTCGCCATTGCCGTCGTGGTCGGCAATATTCCCATCCTGGGCGTATCGACGATACTTTGCGCCTGCATCGCGCTGATCTTCCGGTTGAATTTGCCCGTCATACAGCTTGTGCAGGCGGCGATGGCGCCCACCCAGATCTTGCTGATCATCCCTTTCGTCCGGCTCGGTGAATGGATCGCGCGTGCTCCGCCCCAGGTGATATCCATCGAGGCCGGACTGGCGCTCATGTCCCACGGAGTGTGGCAGGCCGTCGTGGTTCTCCGGGATGCGATCTTCCACGCGGGTGTTGCCTGGGCCCTGGTGGCGCCCTTCTGCATCTATCTGCTTCAGCGGCTGCTGATACCGGTATTCGAGCGCATGGCCGCGCAAATCAGGCGGCCGCCGGCCATATCCACTCGCAAGCCCTGAGCAGGCTCCCGATTGGTTGTATTGCCGGCACGTTTCGTTATATTGGCGCCACCTCGCCACGTCGCGTTGCCGTCAGAAAATCGCCTATGAACAGGGAAAGATCTTGGTTGAAAGCCGCCTGCCTGCTCGCAGCCGCATCGCTGGCAGGCATGGCGGCATCATCGGTCATGGCCGCGGAGAAGCCGAAGTTCATGCTCACGAGTTCCGATCCCCAGCTCGCGATCAGCGTTCCCTTGATCTACACCGCCAAGGCTTTCGGCTGTTCCGGGGGAAATCTGTCGCCGGAACTGCATTGGTCTGGAGCGCCGGCGGCAACGCAGAGCTTCGTCGTCACGTTGTTCGATCGCGATGAGCGCAGTACCCCGTCAGGATGGTGGCACTGGGTCGTATACAACCTGCCGAAGAATGTCAGCAGCCTGTCGCAGGGAGCCGGCGCCGAACACAGCAGCGCGCTGCCTGCCGAGACCCTGCAAGGCCGCACCGATCTGGGTGAGGATGCGTATCACGGTCCGTGCCCCGCCAAGGGTGATCCGCCGCACCGCTATGTGTTCACGGTTTACGCCCTGAATGTGGCGAAGCTGCCGGTGCCCCCTGATTCCAGCGGCGCCATGGTCACCTCGATCGTGCAGGAGCACCTTCTGGGCAAGGCCGTGTTCGTCGCGCACTACGGCCGTCCCTGAAGCCTTAGGCGGATTACTTTAGAAGGGCTCTAGGCTGCGGCTTCGTCCTCGCAGCCATGCTCACATCGATCTCTTTCGATTTGCAGCGTGGCGTGCTGGATCCGAAAGCGGCGCTTCAGATCCGGCGTCAATGAGATCAGAAGCGCATCCTCCGCGCCGCGGTCCGGCACGACGAGGTGCGCCGTCAAGGCGACGCTCGTGGTGCTGAGCGCCCAGATATGCAGATCGTGCACGTCGGTGACGCCGCGCTGATCCGCCAAGTAGGACATGACCGCCGATGAATTGACGCCGGCGGGCACGCCGTCCAGAGATAAGGTCAGCGAGTCCTTGAGCAGCCGCCAAGTGCTCATCAAGATCACCGCCACGATCAGCAGACTCACCATCGGGTCGAGCAAACTCCATCCCGTCAACATGATGAGCAGACCCGACAGCAGCACACCGGCTGAAACGGCGGCATCGCCGAGCATGTGAATGTAGGCGCTTCGGCGATTCAAATCACCGTGACTGCCGGCGTGAAGCAGCCATGCACTGATACCGTTGAGAACGATGCCGACGGCGGCAACGGCCATGACGGTTTGACCCGCCACCGGAGGCGGCGCCGAAAGGCGGCTTACCGCCTCCCAGGCAATGGCGCCGCAGGCCAAGAGCAACAACCCGGCATTCGCCAGTGCCGCCAACACGGTCGAGCGTCCGAGGCCATAGGTAAATTTGGCGCCGGGCCGACGCCGTCCCAACAGCAGCGCACCCCATGCGAAGATCAAACCCAGCACATCACTCAGGTTGTGGCCGGCATCCGCAATCAACGCGACAGAGTTCGATAAAAACCCAAAACCGCCTTCGATGACCACGAAGATGACGTTGAGCGCCACGGCGACGCCCATTCGCAGGTTGATGCCGCCGGATGGTATGAGGTGCCCATGCCCGTGAGCACCATGACCATGGTCATGCGCGTGCTCATGATCGGCGTGCTCATGATCGGCGTGGCCATGATCGGCGTGGCCGTGATCGTGATCGTGCGCGACCTCGTCTTTGTGTTCCATCGGGTCGAATTCCTCTGATGCTCAAATGGCCAGCGTATCACCGCACAATACCGCAAAGGTCCGGCGAAAAGCCCCGGCGTCGTTGTGCGGTGCAGCTTACGTGCCGGCTACAGGCCCAAATCGTTCAATGAAGGGTGTTCCTCCGGGCGCGGTCCTAACGCCCAACGATAGAGCCGTTCGGTTTCGGCCACCGGCAAATCGTTAATGCTGGCCAAACGCCGCCGCATCAAGCCCTGTTCATCGAATTCTCCGAGGTGCGCAGGGTACTCGACATGCGCTGCGGATTCGCTTCGATATCCTGCGTAAACAGCACATTCAGCAACAGGCCGTGGCAATGCTGCAAACCTTTCAAGTGCCCGGCGAACTTTCCCGAACCCAGAAAGAGGATTGGATCGCCAAACACATACGCCGACTTGAAATACTTCTCCACGATTTCCACAAACTCCGCAACGCCGCTGCCCTGCTCGCGCAGCTGGTCCGGAGAGAATTCCACATAGAGATTTCGGGTCCTCGCCAGCGTAGATTGCGCCCCGCGCATGACGGCGACCTCGCTGCCCTCCGTGTCCATGACGATGAGGTCGATCGAATCCCAATCCGCTGCGATGGTGCGATCGAGCGTTTCCATGTTCACGGTGATTTCGCCGGCGCACGGCGCGACACGGCTGTTTCCCGTGTTGAGGGTATTCTCGGTGAATTGAATTCTGCCGCACTTCTCTCCCAGCGCTGCATTGATCGTAACCACGCCGTCGATGCCGTTCAATTGCAGATTCATGGTCAGCAGCCTGAAATTGCGGGGACTCGGCTCGTAAGCGATCACCGCGTGAGTTGCCGCATGGCGCACGATCGGTATCAGCACCGCGCCGATGTGAGCGCCGGCAAAAACCACCCGCGACGCGGCGCCGAGCAATGCGTTGAGCCAGGTGATTTGCGGCCAGTCGTATTCGCCATTCATGAGCAAAGTACGCGAGACATTGAAGTCCCCGGCAGGCACGGCCAAGAGACCATTTTTCGTCTCTGCCACGATGCCGACGCCATGCCTGCCCAGCGACTTGGTCCGCCAGCGGCTGCGCAGGCGCCTCGAGATCTGCTTTAAATAGGGATTTCTCACTCAATGATGCCGCATGATTCTCGGTCAACCGCCGGCGCGCAGCGATTGGATCTCGAATCCGGCGGGGCCGTTCAGCCAGGTGTCCTTGTCGCGAATGATGGCCTGCGCCGGCAGGGCGGCGGTTTTGACGGCCGCCCCTTGAAGCTTGCGTACGGCCGTGCCCACGGCAAATATTTCGACCAAGCTTGCGCCGAGCTCGACGATATAGGTTTTGATGCCGACCACTTCTTCCGCGCCAAGCGCTCCCGCCTCGTTCTTGATCCGCTCGAAAACCTGTTCCCGGGCCTCGTAGATCAGGGTCGTCAGGTCACCCAACTCGCCCCGCACGAGGCTCTGAAATGCCGCGCGAATACCGCCGATGGCGCCGAGCGAATAAACTGAGGTCGATATCAAGAGCTTGATGGGCATGTATCCCAGCTGTGTCATGCCCCAGAGTTCTTCGCCAGTCAGATCACTGGTGACGGGTGAGCCGCGCGCCTCGGCCGGGAGCAATGCATGGAACGTGGCGGTGCCCGTCATGTACATTTCGTGGAACCCGGCAAAATGCAACACATTGGTCCGCACGCCGACCACGGCATTGGCTCCCACCGCTTTGGCATGCGTCACGAGGCGGTCGAGCGCGTGATGGCGGGTTTCGTTGAACACGTCGCTGAATTCCCTGATCTCTCCGCGCACCAGAGTCTTCAAGGTCCCGGCGATTCCGCCCACGGCGCCCACCGAGTAGGCAATGTTGCCGAAGACGAATTCCTTCGGGTCGTAACCCGCATCCATGTGACAGTA
>Ga0210398_10006176_pt1 | contig 11067 bp, 8 predicted proteins | sample IncBWC4OmetaG_FD_161047 | JGI IMG/M metagenome (GOLD analysis project Ga0210398, IMG submission 161047) | Forest soil microbial communities from Barre Woods Harvard Forest LTER site, Petersham, Massachusetts, United States - Inc-BW-C-4-O | ecosystem: Environmental > Terrestrial > Soil >... | reverse complement strand
AGAGAGGCCTGCCTGCCGCAGGGAGGGATCTGCTTTCCCGCGCCGCCGTCGCGAGCTCGCTTGAAAACTCTGCGAAGTCGCGGCTCGCTCTACGCCACCCGCTCGAAAATTCCTGCCGCGCCCATTCCGCCGCCGACGCACATCGTCACCATGCCGTAGCGCGCGTTGCGGCGTTCCAATTCGCGCAGGATCGTGGCTGTGAGCTTCGCACCCGTGCAGCCCAGCGGATGGCCCAGAGCGATCGCGCCGCCATTTACGTTCACACGCGTCGGATCGATTCCCAAAAGCTTGATCACGCTCAGCGCCTGCGCCGCGAATGCTTCATTCAATTCGATCACGTCAATTTGGTCCAGCCGCAGCCCCGCAAGCTTCAGCGCCTTGGGAATCGCGAACACCGGGCCGATCCCCATTTCTTCCGGCAAGTAGCCCGCCGTCGCGAACGCGACGAACCGCGCCATCGGCTTCAATCCCAACGCGCGCGCCCGCTCCGCGCTCATTACCACGGAGGCCGCCGCACCGTCGCTGGTCTGCGAGCTGTTTCCCGCCGTCACCACGCCCTGCATCTGAAACGCCGGCTTCAATTTTCCGAGCGCCTCCAGCGAAGTGTCCGCGCGCGGCCCTTCGTCCGTATCAAACGAAACTTTCACCGTCCTGGGCTTCGCGGAACTGCTCCCGCCTGCCGCCGCGGCTTCAAGCACCGTGTAGCTCACGTCCACCGGAACGATTTCATCCTTGAACTTTCCCGCAGCGATCGCGGCCAGCGCTTTCTGATGGCTCGCCAGCGAAAATTCGTCGGCCTGCTCGCGCGTAATCCCATATTTCTTCGCCACGTTCTCCGCGGTAAGCCCCATGTTCAAATAAGTATCCGGCTTGTTGTCCGTCAGCCAGGGATTCGGCGCGATCTTGTTGCCGCCCATGGGAATCATGGACATGGATTCGGTCCCGCCCGCGACAACGACCTCGGCGCCGCCGGCGATAATCCGTTCCGCGCCCAAAGCGATCGCCTGCAGCCCGGACGAACAAAACCGGTTGATGGTCATCGCGGAAACCGTCACCGGCAAGCCCGCGCGCAGTGACGCAATACGCGCCACGTTCATGCCCTGCTCGGCTTCCGGGGTCGCGCAACCCACAATCACATCGTCAATCTCCGCGGGATCCAACCCCTTCGCGCGCCCGATCGCTTCCTTGATCGCCGCCGCGGCCAAATCGTCTGGACGAGTGGCGCGCAATGTCCCCTTGCCGGCCTTGCCCACGGCAGTGCGCACAGAACTAACGATGACGGCTTCACGCATCTTTCACCTCGAACTAAGCAGACTTAACTATTACTGATGAACTCTATATTGGATGCAGCAGCAGGGAAAAAGCAACAGCGGGGAATGGCGCACGTTCTGCGCCCTGAAATCGCACGAAAATGCATGTGGATTCTGCGGAATGTGAAACGCTTTAGCGAGTTCCGCTGAACTTGATGGTTACGAGCATCTGCACTGCGATCGGCTGGCCGTTCAACGTCGAGGGCTCGTATTTCCAGCGGCGCAACGCTGCCAACGCCGGGCCGCGCAGCATTGCCGGACCCGACACCACCTGCAAATTCACAGGGTCGCCCTTCAGATCGATCGTGGTTTTCACCACCACGTCGCCTTGAATTCCGGCTTGCTTCGCCACCAGCGGATATTCGGGCATCACGCGCGCCAGCAGCCGCGGTTCCTTCACGATGCCGCCCACTTTCGCGACACCTTCCGGTTGTAGAGCGGGCGCCGCCGGGGCTGCCGCATTGGACGGAACGATTCCGGAAAGCGCGCTGCCGTTCGCTGAGTCTCCCGCGGGCGCAGCATCCAGCGACGGCGCCTGCACCGCCTGGTCCACTTCGCCTCTTTGCGTGGCCACCGGATGATCTTCCCCTGCGTTCTTCACCGCGTCGGGCGCCAGGTTCGACGCTGGCTTCGGCACAATTCTGGGACCTTCGCCATTCGCATCATTGCCGTTCACGACGATGGAAGGCGCGACTCCGGGCGCCTGTGCAATCACCGGCACAGGATGGATCGCGGAATTATGCACGGGAGCCACATCAGGTGTGCGGCTATCCGGAACGGCAGCAGGAGTCTGAAACGCCAGCGGCTGCGGAATCGCGGGTGAATTCGAATTGCTCGCGCCGTTGCGCGCGGAACTGGCCACATGCGGCCGGAAGTAAAGTACGCCACCCACGACGGTGGCAAACAGCAAAGTTACACAGGCGGCGATCAATATCCAATTGTTGCCGCGTGGCGCGCCAGCCTGCTCCGCGCCGGCTTCGCTCGTGGAATCGAGACGTGCGCCGAACGCATCCACCGGCACGGCATGACTGCCACTTAAAGACGTGCCGCCGCTGAAACTTCCAAACACAGCGCGCGAACTCTGCGCCGGAGCCTCCGCGACTTCCGCGGCATGTTGCTCGGCGCCCGCAATCGCTGTCAAGGCGTCGGCTGGCGCAATCGCCACAGGTCCGCGCTGATCTCCGCGCAGCTCCGTCATGGTCAACGATGCCGGCGTCGAGGCCTGCGGCGCCGCCGGAAAGTCCACCGGCGTACTGGGCAGCGCGCCATTTGCGGCGCTCGTCCCCGGAAGTGCCGAAAGAGGTTCTGAAGAAGTGAATGCCGGCAGCACGCTTTCCGGCCGCGTCGGCGCAGGCGCGACGTGCGAGACCGGCGCGAAGGGTTCCGGGCGCGCGGGCGAAGTGGACGAAGCCGCAGGCTGCACTTTTTCCTGCGTGCCCAGCGAAATGAAAGCTGGTTCTGGTTTGCTCGGCGCAGCTGGAATCGCCGGCGGTGGAGGAGGCGGCGGAGTAAACGCCGCCGGAACAACTGGCGGAGCGGGCGGCGGCGCCACCGGCGCGACAAACGAAACCGGAGCGGCAGGCGCTACCGGCGAAACCGGCATGGAAACATTGTGCACCGGCGCAGCTTTCACCGGAGCTTCCGGCGTCACCACGGGAGCCGCAGCCGAAATCACCGGCGCAGTTTGGATCACCGGAGCTGCAGCTGGACCCTCCGACGGAAAATGAACGCCCCAATATCCTGGCTGTTGGTGCGTGAATTCCACTTCTACATATCCCTGCATATTCGAAAACGTGCGCACCTTCACCACGCGGCAAATCGCGTCCTGGCGCGTCTTTAAATTTGTCACCACCAGCATTTGACTCGCGGTTACTGGGGTGGACATGCGCAGCACGCCGCCATGCGGAAACACAATCATCGTGCCGGTTTCTTCCTCGAACGGTTCGGTGTGCGGCGCAACTCCGCGCGCCACTTCCGTCACGCGCGAGCCATGCACTTTCACGGGGACTTCGAGCGAGAGAGCATCAGCGCGCAAAGCACCGCCAGCCGCGGGCGGCTTCGGCGAAACGCCGCTTTGCGCAGGCGGCGCAGCGGTAGTCGAGTTCGCAACTTCAACAGAATCTTTGATCAGTGGCGCCATATTCCTCAACGGCAGTAGTACGCCGTCCCCCGGAAATAAAACGTAAAGCCCCGCAATCAGTGAATTTTCGCGGGCTGTGCCAAATCGCGCCATAGTACTTTGGTACTTGGGGGAGAGCGTTTTAGGCACCAAGAGGGAAGAGAAGAGGAGGCGAAAGTCCGAAGTGCAGAAGCGAAAAATTTTTACACGCTGCACGCGGCAGATAACGGGCGGCGAAGCCGATCCGGGCGATGAAGTAGCGAAAATTTCACGCGCACACAGCAGCACGGAGCAAAAACTTCAGCTCGCGTCAGCGCAAGCTGAACCGATTATTTGCCTTTAACGGGAATGAAGACGGGAACAGGCGGGGTAACTTTGTAAATCTTCGAAAAATCGCGCTGGTTCACCGCAAATCCCACGCGCCCGCGCGAATCCAGATACAGTAGCGGCTCGCCGATCGCCACTCCCATGAATGTCTTCACGTAAGGCAGCGTGTAGGGCTTGTTGTCAATCTTTACCGTAACTTTTTCGCCCAGCACGTAGCCCAATTTTTTGAAATCGTCGCCGGAAATATCGGTGATCAAGCTGCCAAACGGATCGTCGAGGCCAATCACCTCACCACTGATTCCCTTCGCGTCCAGGGTAGCGGTTGGCGGATTCAACCGCACTAACTCATCCACCGCCGGCCCAGCCTGCGTCCAATCTTCGCCCAGCGCCAGGTGCGCGCCCGCCGGGGAAAAAATATCGCGCCCGTGAAACGTCGAAGAAATCTTATTGCCGATCATCCACGCCGGATTGGTGATTTGCCGCGCGCCTTCCAGTCCGTCCGCATCCACGATCCGCGTCATCAATCCATTGTCGGGGACCACGAAGTATTGCCCCTTTTTCGTCTTCACGATCACCGCTTTGCGCGACGTCCCCACGCCCGGATCCACTACCACTACAAACACCGTGCCCGCCGGATAATATGGCGTCACTCCGGAAAGAATTCGCGAGGCCTCGCCGATCTGATACGGAGTCACCTGATGCGTGATGTCCATGATGCGCGCGTCCGGCGCGATGCCGATCATTACCGCCTTGCAGATTGCCACCGCGTCGTTCGCCGTGCCGAAGTCCGTCATAAATACGATCGTGGGCCGCGCGGCCGGTTTCTTCGGCGCATCCTCCGGAGGGTTTCCCTGTCCGGCGCAGCCCGCAAAAGCCAGCACTGCAAAAAGTAAAATTGCTGGAGCGCTGCAACGGCTGCGGAAGAATTGCACGGCTTCTCCTTGGCGTGCACGCGGCGAAAAACTTTTTACTTCGTGGCATTCACTCGACGGGCACAAATCAGAAAAGCGCGCCGCCCGATGGCCGAGCGGTGCTATCAGCCGATCCGATCGACCGATCCGCCAATCAACGCGCCGGCTGCGGCCTCTTGCGATATTGCTCGTAAAGTTCGCGATGCTTGTTATCCGTGCTGGTCAGCTGCCCCTTGATGAAGAGATAGCGCACTTGCGTTTGCAATTCGAGCGGATCGCCGTTAGTCACAATAACATTCGCGATTTTGCCCGGCTCCAGCGTGCCCAGCTGATCCGCCAAACCAAAAATCTGCGCGGCATTCAGCATCACCGCTTTCAAGGCCTCGTCATGCGGCAGTCCGTAAGCCACCGCGGTTCCCGCATATTGTGGCAGCCGTCGCGAAAAAGACGTGCCGAAACTCGAAAACGCGATGGGAATCCCCGCAGCAAATAATTCTGAAGGCTCGGTGTAAGGTTTGTCGTAAGGCGTGTCTATCTGCTCCGGCAAACGATTCGTCGGCGCCAGCACCACTGGAATTTTTTTGTCCTTCAGCAGCTCTTTCAGTTTCCACGCTTCCGCCCCGCTACCCAGAATCATCCGCAGATTCTGCTTCGTGCAGAAATCCACCGCGTTGCGAATGTCGCGCGCTTCGTCGGCGATCACTAGCACCGGGAGTTTCCCCTGCACCACCGGAACCAATGCTTCCAGTTTCAAATCGCGCTCGTAAAGCGCCGGCGAGCCCTTTTCCTTCGCTTGCGCGTAGTGCCGCGCGCGATCCATCCAGTCACCCAGCGCGTTCACCGACTTGTCGTATTCCTTCTTCACGTCGGCGTAGGGCTTTTCCTTAATGCTGAAAGTGGCGAAATCGAAACTTCGCGTCTGGATCGACGGCCAATTGATCACCATCGCCACCGAACGATTGATCTGCATCTCGTCCATCGTCCAGCCCGCCATATTGAAAGCGGAGGCTTGCCCCGCGATCAGCCCGCCACTTTGCAGATCGAATCCAGTGGTCCCTGGCGCGGCGATTACTTCGGTAATGCCGTTCGCGCGGGTTATCGGGATATGTGCGCTCGCGGGATTCACGGCGGTAGCCGCGACCAGTTCCGGGTTGTAATCACCAAGCTCGCTCACGTCCAGCGTGGCGCTCACCGCGCTCACTTCGTTCAACCCCATCTGCGTGATTGGATCGAACATCCCGGGATAAACTTCCAGACCGCTCGCGTCAATCACCTGTGCATCGGCGGGAATTGCGATGCCCGCGCCCACCGCGGCAATTTTTCCATCGCGAATCAGCACCGTGCCATTTTCAATCGCGGCTCCGGCTAAAGTGAAAACTTTGCCGCCTTTAATTGCATAGGAAGTGGGAGCTGCATTCTGCGTCCACGCTGGAATTGCCAGTGACGCTGCCAGAACCAAGGCCACCGTGCGCGAGCTGAAATTTAATATTTTCACCGCAAGCCTCCCGCAACACCGCTCTCGACAGCGCCGCCATCATCCTGGGGCGGTTTCTTCTTCTTGTCTGGTTTTGTCTCGGGCTTCTTGTCGGACTTTTCCTCAGCTTTCTTCGCCTCTGCGGCTTTCTTTTCTTTGTCCAGCAGCGTTTGTTTTTCCGCGGCGAGTGTCGCCCGCTCTGCAATATCGCGTTGCCGGTCGAAATAAACCTGCCCATCAATCAAAGTTTTCTGCACCACCGCGTACACGCTGAGCGGGTCGCGATTGTAAATCGCCAGGTCGGCGTCCTTGCCCACGTCAATCGAACCTGCGCGTGCATCAATCCCTAATTGAATCGCCGGGTTCAGCGTGATCAGCTTCAGCGCGTCGTTCGCCGAAAGTCCGCCGTTCTTCATGCTCTTCGCGGCTTCCTGATTCAGTTGGCGCGCTTCCTGCGCATCGTCGGAATTTACGGAAACAATCACGCCGCGCTCGGTCATCAACGCCGCGTTATAAGGGATCGCGTCGAACGCCTCCATCTTGTAAGCCCACCAATCCGAAAAAGTAGAACCGCCCGCGCCGGAAGCGGCAATCTCATCCGCGATCTTGTAACCCTCCAGCACGTGCTGGAACGTGCGCACCTTGAACCCAAATTCGTTCGCCACGCGAATCAGCATCAATATTTCATCCGCGCGATAGCAGTGCGCGTGCACGTAGCGTTTGCCTTCCATCACTTCCACCAGCGGGTCCAGCTGCACATTGCGCCGCGGCGGAATCAGATTTTGTTCGCCGGACGCTTTGCGCTGGTTGTAATCGTCCCACTGCTTTTTATATTCGCGCGCTTCGATGAACGCTTGCCGGATCACTTCTTCCACGCCCAGCCTGGTTCCCGGATAACGCGGCGTCACTCCCGGCGGCGTCGGAAAATTCGAGTGCTTGGGATTTTCGCCCAGGGCGAATTTAATTCCAGGCAGCGCGCCTTGAAACGGCAATTCGCTTGCAGGCTTGCCCCAGCGTAATTTGATCACGACGGTCTGCCCGCCGATCGGATTCGCGCTGCCGTGCAAAATATTCGCGGTAGTCACGCCGCCCGCCAGATCGCGATAGATATCAATGTCGTCCGGATTCAGCACGTCCGCGATATTGGCCATCGAAGAAACCGCCGGCCCCGCTTCATTCACGCTGCCGTCCACCGCGATGTGCGAATGGCAATCGATGATCCCCGGCATCACGTACTGGCCGGTGGCATCAATGATGGCCGCGCCTTCGGGAGCTTTCAGGTCCGCGCCCACTGCGGCGATTTTCCCGTCGCGAATCAGGATCGAACCGTGTTCGATATTTCCGTGCGTGACAGTGAGCACCGTAGCGTTCTGAATAAAAATGGTGCCGGGATTTTGGGCGCGCGTCACCAGAGGTGCACAAGCGGCGAACAGCAGCATAGCAGCGCAGATAGTTGCTCGCTTCATCGGCCCACCCCTTCGACGCCCTTTGCTTGCTTCGCTCTCGCGCCGTCATCATCCTCCGGCTTTTTCTCGCCCGGCTTTTCCGGCGCTGCCTCTTCGTGGATCTCAAACCAGCGCCCGTCCACGAAAACGTGCTTCACTTTGGTCTTCTCGTTGAAGATGTCGCCATCGGTAATCACCAGATTTGCGATTTTCCCCGGCGCGATGCTCCCCAGCCGGTCGCTCAATCCCAAAATATCCGCCGCATCCAGAGTCATCGCCCGCAAAGCCGCGTCTGGCGTGAGGCCCGCGTCCGTGGCTCTCTTCACGCTCTTGAAAATATCCTTCGGCCCGTCGAGTCCGCCGGAGTACAACGCAAATTTCACGCCCGCCTTCGCCAAAGCCGCGGGCGTGCCCGGCGCGCGATCGCGAAAACGCAGGTCGCGCAAATTTTGCTCTGCTTCCGGATCGCCATCCTTCGCGCGCTCCGGCCATTTCAGATTCACCAGCACCGGAATTTTGCTCGATGCCAGCGCGGCCGCCACTTCATACCCTTGTTGCCCGCCATAAAGAACCGCGCGAATCTTCCATTCGCCCGTCAGGCGGATCGCGCGCAAGATCTGAATCGTATTGTTCGCGGGCAACAGCACGATTTCATTCGCCTGCAGCGCGCGGTTCAGGACAACCTCGGTGCGATCGTACGGCACTCGCTCCGTTTTTGTGGGATTCGCCTGATAGATCGGCTCGGCCTGCGCGTACCACGTGGTATCGTCGAGCACCTGACGCACGTAAGCGATGGTGCCCATCAGCGAATCCGGGAAACCGAAAAATCCGCCCACTGGCTTGAACGAAACCGGCACCGACGCGCGCGGGTTCACCACATAATCTCCCGCGCGCTCGCCGCCCAGATCAATCACCGTCGCCTGACCCGGAAAAATTCCACCTTCTGGCACGGTGAGCGCCGTCGTGAATCCCGCGTTGCGCCACGATTCAATGCGCTTGTCGTCCGTCTTCAATTCGTCAGCCGCCACGCGCCACGGTGTCGTCGCCGGCCGATCTTCCGGCCCGGCAGCGCCCGCACCTCTGGCAGGCTTCTTGCCGTCCTCGTCCTGCGCCAGACCAATGTTTGTGCCAGCGTCAATCAGCCCCGGATACACGGTCAGCCCCGCGCCATCAATCACCCAAGCTTCAGGCGGAATCGTCACGTTCGTTCCAACCGCCTGGATCAATCCTTTGGCAATCACCACCGTGCCGTTCTCGATCACCGCACCCGAAACCGGAACGATCCGCGCACCCTTCACCGCGAAATAGCGCGGCTCCCCGCCTTCGCCGCGCGCCGCGCAGGCCCAGCCAATCAAAATCGCAGCGCATAAGGCCAGAACCACCACCGGAATCGAACGGCGACGCAATCTACGGTTCATTTCACACCCCTCATCGTGTTTCAAGACGCTCTGCCCTTGAAAATAGCCAGACTTGCAGGCCGCGGACATCCGCGCGCGCGCGGATTAAAAGCGACTGATGCTAGCGGCACTCCGCCGCGAACGCAAGTTGTTTGCGAGGCACACGATCATGTGCAAGTTCACGCGCAAGTTCACGCAGCAGAGGGACAATCCTGGACTGAAGCGACAAAACAGACTGTAGAAAAACACACTGAGGCGAAGGTCTTGGCAACTCCGGAGGCGCATAGCCAGGCGTGACTGTGCCAAACAGTCACGCGGGAGGGGGGAGCCGTTGACGTTGGTTCGCCGTCGCTTGTTGCACTAGCGGCTCACTTCAAATCGCTATCGCCACCCCTATTTCTTGGTCGTGCTGTTCGGTTTATCCGTCGAAGACTGCTGCGCTCGCAAACCAATTCTCAGCGCAGCCACAAGAACGACGAACCCCAGCATCACTCCAGCTTTGCGCATGGGCAAATACGTCCTCGTGGATTTACTTAGCAGCGGGTTTCCACAGGCCGACCGTATTTCCTGCCGGATCCTGGATCCACGCGAACGTTCCACTGGGAATCGGCACCGGCGGCACCAGCATCTTTCCGCCGAGCTTCGACGCTTTATCGATGTACGCCTGCACGTCGTCCACTTCCACGTAAAAAATCGTGTACTGAAACGGCTCGTGCCCGAGCGCCGTAATATGCCCCGTCGGTCCCTTTCCGGCGTCAATCATCGCGGCCGGCCCAGCCTCTGCGATCTTCCAATCAAATAGTTTCGTGTAGAAACTTTGCGTCGCCTTGCTGTCCTTGCATCCAATTTCGAAATGCACCACGGGATTCGCCATGTTGTCTCCTTGAACGAATTTTTCACCCATCACCGCATTCACCCCGGAAGGGTAGCGTCTCCAGCCACCGCACTCAAAGGAAAAAGCGCCGCCAACCGCTCCACCGCCGCGCTCATTTTCTTCTCAAGCTCCGGGATCTCTTCAGAATTCAATCCCCAGCTCATCACCCGCACGCCCACCACGCGCTGCGGCCCCATCGGAAAAGCTTTCAACTCCAGCACACCGCCAACTTCATCCCAAGAAAGCATCACTTCGCGGTCCGTGATCGCCAGCACGCAGCCCGTCAACCTGCCCGTGTTGCGCAACTGCAGTTCGCATTTCTCTCCAGCCCTGCCAATCGCACCGGAAACAGTAAGCCACTGCGCAAGCTTTGCCGACTCTAGAAAATATCTCAGCACCTGCTCGTACGCGAATTTCGCCGGCCGAAAAACAAGCGTCATCGTCTTCCCGCGCGCGAAATGGTTTTCCAGGTAAAATTTTAGAATCCCCAGCGCGATCTTCCATCCCGAATTCACGCCTTGGTATTCGTCATCCCATTCCGCGCCCTCGCGAAACCCGGACTGAATCACGCGTACCGCCGTCACACCGCCCTCTCTTGCGATGCGCACTTCCAAAATCCCCGCCAGCCCTTCCGGCGGCTCCCATTTGTAAACAATCAATTCGCCCAGCACCGCGTCCACAATCTTGTAAGGCAGCACATATCCGAACTTGTCGAAAAACCACGTCATTGTCCCGCCAGCTTTCGCTTCACCTGTCGCGCGATCCACAAACCACTGCGCGATTTTCTCCGGATCCGCCCACGCCTCCCACGCTTGCTCGGGCGTCGCCGAAGTCGCAATCTCCGCGCGAATCATGCGTCCTTTGTGCTGGAAATTTGTGGAGTCCGCCATGGTCATGCACCTCCTGACGAATCGTTCGCCGCAATTTTCGGCGGAATCGGATAGCAACCAAGAATCAAACGATACGGTCGCCCTGCTCCCGCAGATCCGTCCGCCATGGTGTGCGGCGAAGCGTAGCGTCCAATCACCTCGATCATGCTGCGCCGCAATTCCCTCGCAAATTTCGCGCGTTGCTCCGCGCTTGCAAATCGCAGTTCCGAACTTACCGAAAGCGTCGTCAGCCTTTTCCGCTGCGCCGCAGCCTCGCGGCTCGCCCGCGCCAACTCCGCCTGTGCCATCGCCATTATTCCCAGCAAATACGCGGCGCTCAG
>Ga0210398_10006173_pt1 | contig 11072 bp, 11 predicted proteins | sample IncBWC4OmetaG_FD_161047 | JGI IMG/M metagenome (GOLD analysis project Ga0210398, IMG submission 161047) | Forest soil microbial communities from Barre Woods Harvard Forest LTER site, Petersham, Massachusetts, United States - Inc-BW-C-4-O | ecosystem: Environmental > Terrestrial > Soil >... | reverse complement strand
CCGATGAAGTTTTCATATTTGGATTAGACGCCACCCTGGCGAAGCGTATCGAGTGCTTGCTGGATGGACGTTTGTTTCACGATATCTGTGACTGCCATGACGATATCTCCTGTTTAGGCTGCAACGCTACCGCTTTGAGTCGCGAAGGTCGGTGATCGCGATCACATCTTGTAGTGATAGAGGACCGGAACAATCCAATGACGCGTTAAGAAACTAATGACGCGTTAAGAAAAAAAGTAGAGGCAGACGACGTGGCTCGCAACGTGACATCTTGCAACGAGCAACGTAGTCCGCCTCAACCTTGGTATCGCGAACGTAGCGTTAGATCCAAAGGTTCACGCGGCGACGTGAGTCTTGGATGTCTTGGAGCCGGTAGATTTCTTCGCGCCTGATTCGCCAGCGATATCGAGAACGATGCGGCCGTTGACTTTGCCCTTTTTGAGACGGTCGAAGATATCGTTGATCGACGCCATTGGCTGCTGCTCGATGGTCGCCTTCACTTTGCCCTCGGCGGCAAACTGCAGGGCTTCCTCGAGATCCTTGCGAGTGCCCACAATCGATCCGCGAACGGTTTGGCCGTTCAGCACCAGATCGAAAATGGAGACTGGGAATTCGCCGGGAGGCAGACCGTTCAGAACGCAGGTGCCACCACGGCGCAGAGTGCCGAGCGCCTGTTTGAACGCCGGCAGGGAAACGGCTGTCACCAATGCACCGTGAGCGCCTCCGGTTTGCTTCTGGATCGCCTGGACTGCATCTTCTTCTTTCGCGTCCACAGTTACTTCGGCGCCGAGCTTACGGGCCAACTGCAGTTTCTCTGGTCCGATATCAATGGCGGCAACGTGCAGGCCCATGGCTTTCGCGTATTGGATCGCAATGTGGCCGAGCCCGCCCACTCCGGAGATCACTACCCACTCGCCGGGGCGCGCTTGCGTTTGCTTCAAACCCTTGTAGGTGGTTACGCCGGCGCATAGGATCGGCGCTGCATCAGTAAAGGAGAGTTTGTCCGGAATCCGGCCCAGGTAATCTGCCTGACCCAAAGCATATTCTGCGAAGGTGCCGTTTACGGTGTAACCGGACATCTGCTGCTCGGGACAGAGTGTTTCCCAGCCAGTCAGGCAGAATTCGCAATGTCCGCAGGCGCTGTGCAGCCATGCGATGCCAACGCGGTCGCCTTCCTTTAAATGGGTTACGCCCGGTCCCAGCTTGGTTACAAAGCCCGCGCCCTCGTGCCCGGGGATAAAGGGCAGAGTGGGTTTGATCGGCCAATCGCCATCCGCCGCGTGCAGGTCGGTGTGGCAGACGCCGCTCGCTACCACTTCGACCAGCGCCTCTCCCGGTCCTGGATCTGGAACGGGAACGTCTCGAATCTGCAACGGTTCACGGAATTTATCGACGAAAACCGCTTTCATTGTCTTTGCCATAGTATTTTCTCCTGGGAATCCACGATTTGTTGGACTGATTGCGGTCCCGCGGACTTCCAATGAATTTGAATTGAATTGCTTGTATTGAACTCCCAATCGTCCGCCGGTTTGTGACTGGCGCACGCTTCACTTCTGGCCTCTTAGATTTTGTTAATTGCTCGTCCCGAGAGCGGCGACGGGATCTTCTCTGGACATGCGGGTCCCATGATCGCCGACTCGATGCGCGCTGTATGTGATCTGGGACACAGACTTATGTGCGCCAGCGCCTAGCCCTTGGCGTGCTGCCTGGCCCGATTGATATATTCCTGGACTTCCTGTTTCTGCGGATAATTCGGATTACGCCGCAACAGATCTTCCCAGGCCTGGACCGCACCTTTGGGATCGAGCTTTCCTTCCCAGCGAACTACGCCAAGGTTGAATAGCGTTCCGGGATGATCGGGGCGATAGCTGAGCGCCTTCTGAAATTCGGCGATAGCTCCGTCTGCGTCTCCCAGAAACCAAAGCGACGTTCCAAAATCAGTGAGCACGTCGGCGTTCGTGGGCTGAAGTTTCAGGGCGAGCTGGTAATACTTGACGGCTTCCGGATATTGCCGTCCGTCGTAGTACAGATTCGCCAGCTGCGTGATCGTGTTGAAATCGTCAGGACTGATTTTCAAAGTCGCGAGCAGAGGCGCCACAGCTTGATCGACCATTACTTTCTGCTGTGCGGGATTCATCTGAACTTGCGCGGGCTGGGCTTGATTCGGCTGAGCTTGACCTGGCTGACCCTGGGCCGCATTGCCGTCGGACGCGGCAGACGCCTGGGCTACCCCTGCGACCGGCGCGGCGGAGCCGCGAAACAGGTAGCCGAGCGCAACGCCCAGTACGAGACAGACCGCCGCCAGCAGGTATGCCTGAACATCAGTCCAAACCTTGTCATGGGAGGAGGTGTCTGGTTTGAGATTGGCCATGGTGTTCGTTACTCCTTACGCGACCTAGTTACTGCGATCTGGTGCCGGCAGCGCCGTTTCTGGCGTTTGGAGGTGGAACAGCCGCTGCACCGCGGAAGTCATCTGTTCCTGCTCCACCTTCTCTGGAAGTTCCTTGAGTTCACGGGCCAGGGACCCTGCGATCCTCTTGGTCATGTTGGACATAACCGCATTCAACATTTCGTCCTGGTCCTTGGGAAAAGGTCCGTTCTCTTCACGAAAGGAATCCAGTTCTTGCCGGCAAATCTCGTCGAGCCGCTGGCGCAGCGCAATGATGGTTGGCACAACACGCTCCGCCATCAGCTTGCGGCGGAAACCCAGCGCCTCGGCCTCTAGAATCTTCTGTGCATCGGCGGCGGCAGCCTCACGCTCGCCCGCGTTGTGGTCCACCACGTTCTCCAGATCGTCCAGGTTATAGAGGAAGATGCCCTTGACTTCGCGTACGGCCGAGTCAATGTCGCGGGGCATCGCGATATCCACGATCACCAGCGGTCGATCTTTGCTTTCTTGAGTCTGGCGTGCACGAACATTGCGCTCCTGCATCAGAGTCTCGGCTTCCTTGCGGCTGAGAATCGTGTGTGGACAGGAAGTGGAGGTGATGATGATGTCGGCCTCCGCCATATGCTGCCAGCGTTCCTCAAAGGGGATCGCGACTCCACCAAGTTTTGCGGCCAGTTCAGCTGCGTGCTCCAAAGTGCGGTTGATTACTTTGACCGAGCTGGCGCCGTGGTTGAGCAATCCACGGGCGGAAAGTTCGCTCATCTTGCCCGCGCCTAACAAGAGCACTTTCTTGTTTTCGAGGCTGCCGAGAATCTGGCGAGTGAGTTCCACAGCGGCATAGGGAATTGAAACTGCCGCGTTGCCGATCGCGGTTTCAGTGCGCACGCGCTTCGAAACCGTGAGCGCCTTCTGCATGACCGTATCCAGGAAACGGTCCGTCGCCCCGACTTTTTTGGCTTGCTGCCAGGCCTGTTTCACCTGGGCGATGACCTGGGGCTCGCCGACTACCATGGAGTCGAGGCTGGAGGCGACCCGGAAAATGTGCAAAAGCGCGGCATCGTCGAGCAGGCGGTAGAAATGTTTCCACTCGCAGAGTTCGAGTCCGTATTCGGAGCTGAGCAGCCGCATCACCGAATTGGCTGCCAGGGTCACGTCGTTCACCCAAAGCAGGAATTCCGTGCGGTTACAGGTGGCCAGAACGACAACCTCCTCGATGCCTTCGGCCCTTGATAATTGTGCCAGGGCTTGATAACGCCGGTCTTCGCTGATCCAGAAACGCTCGCGCACCTCCACCGGGGCAGTGCGGTAGTTCAGGCCGACGACCATGAGAGTGGGTTCCATTGTGTGCAATCTCCCCATAGACCACTCTTATGTAAAAGCATCTGCGTGGCCAACGAGAGGCATTTTGTGTGGAGAACTATCCGATGTGTTGTCAATTAGTTAGAGCGTGCTCGGGAGTAGGAACTGGGGTTCAGGAGGGTCTGGATTGCGGGATATCGCGCTGGTTTGGGGTCTTTTAACTCGCTGGAGAGGCTAGCGCGCGACTGGCGCGGGCGCGTTGCTCTTCTCCTTCAAATTCTGCTTCCAGTTTGCAGCGCCCGGTTGGTAGACGCACAACGGCTCCTCATCGAGATAGTTGCCGGTGGCGGCGAAAGCCCGCGCGCGGCAACCCATGCAAACGTTGCGGAACTCGCAGCAGCCGCACTTGCCTTTCAAGTTGTTCACGTCGCGCAGCTGATTGAATACCACGGAGTTTTCCCAAATGTCGGCGAACGGCTGTTTCTTAAGATCCCCTGCCAGAGCAGGCAAATATCCGCAGGGATAAACCTCGCCCTGATTCGAGATGAAACACACCGCGGTTCCGGCCAGGCATCCCTTGGTCATGGCGTTCATATCGGAAGGATGTTTGCCGGGATGACCGACCGCTTTCCCGATGCCGTTCGGCTTCAGCTCGATGCCGGTTGAGCCGGGCATCGTCATGTCGGTGGGGCCGATGCCGGGCGCAGCTTCGATTGCCGACAGTGCAGTCTGTACGGCCGCTAGCGCCGAATGGTGCTCGGCGGCGCGCCTTTGGCGAACTACCCGGAAGTAGTGCGGGGCACAGGTTGCCTTTAATTCGATGCCGCCCTCAAGAGATTGATCGTAGAACCAGTTCAGCATGCGCTCGTATTCTTCCGGGGGAACCATCTGCTCGGCGGCGATATCCACGCCGCAACCTACGGGTACCAGTAGGAATGTGTGCAGACCATCCGCTCCGAGCGACTTCGCCAGGGCGAGCACCTGCGGAAGCTGATGCGCATTGTGACGAGCGACGGTGGTGTTGATCTGCACTGATATGCCCAAGTCTTTCAGATTACCGAAGCCGGTAAGGGCGGCGTCAAATGCGCCGGGAATGCCGCGGAACGTGTCGTGAGTGAGGGCATCCGCTCCGTCCAGGCTAATGGCAACGCGTTTTACGCCGCTGTCGACGATCTTGCGAGCCACCTGTTTGGTTACCAGAGTACCGTTCGTTGCCAGCGCTACGCGCAGGCCTTTGTCCGTGCCATAACGCGCCAGCTGAAAAATGTCCGAACGGAAGAGCGGTTCACCGCCGCTGAGCACGAGGATGGGATTGGACACCGCGGCAATCTGATCGATGATATCGAGTGCAACCTGGGTGGAGAGATCGGAAGGAGAACTCAGCTCGGTCGCGCTGGCCCGGCAATGGATGCAGCGGAGATTACAGCCTTTCGTCAACTCCCAGAAGATCAGGCGGGGCTTGTTTTGCATTACCGGGCTTGAATTCTGCTCGTTGCCGTTCGACGTAGTCATGTGCGTTTCCCTTCCTTTGTCAACCCACTCAAGCCAGGCGCTGTTGCCCGTCCACGGGGCAACGATAAAAGAGAGTGAACCCGCGGGCGGTGATGGTCATCACCCCAAATTGTGATCCCCGTCACGCGACTTAAGTTCCCTTGAGTGGGGGGCGTTGCAGCGGCTAGTCATGATGTGCAATCTCGCGCAGCGCTGCTGTGTCGCGAATCACAAAGGTCGAGCCTTCGGTCTGCACGATCTGTTGCTTCTTCAGATCTGCGAACAGCCGCGTAACCGTCTCTCGCGAAGCATCCCCTTATGCAGAGGGCGGACTGAGTTCCGGCCATGCTGACTGCTGAGAAGAGGCCATTTCACTCAAATTTCGATATCTTGGAAGTCCATGCTAACGGGTGGAGCGATCCAGTTTTCAGGCGGGGGTTCACCCGCCGATGTCAGCGCCTTTTCTCGGCGCACTCTGTCGCCAAGTTACTACTGTAGTTTCCGCAGTTCGTAGCTCGATGAGGTATTGGTTTCCTTGTTCTGGAAAACACCATTAATGGATTTGCCATCGGGCGTAATGGAAAGGTGAAGAACCCCAACGACTTTCCCGTTGCGTTTGGAGGTTATCTCGACCTCGCTAGGGCTCAGTAGCTTTACATTGGTCATCGTGTGCCCCGGGTCGTCTTCTATGGGGCACCGGATACGTGGGCCGGAGGGCTCATGGCTCTTATCTTCCTCAAGCTCGGGTTCACGCTCAATAACAACAGCGGGCTTGTTGTCCGCAAGTGCGCACATGCCCCAATATTATGGCGCAGTTCGAACCAGAGGAGAACCGTTTCTCAAACGGCGCTGAGTCGAACGGCCAGCGTCCGACCTCGGAGTTGAGCCGCCCCCGGTGGGGGGGATTTTGGGTGTAAGAGAGATTTCACCAGCCAGCAGGCGTGCCAGTAGTAGTCTCTTTGCCCGTGGCACGCATTTGGCGGAGCCAGTCCACGTCTGCATCGTTCAGAATATAGTCGCCGCCCCCGGTTTTATCAGTGAACGTGAGCACAGCGTTCGGACAGCCTTGTAGGAAGGCGTAATGCCAGAGCTCAATAGGCGAGGACTCTGAGTGGAATTCGACGGAATCTGGCGGTCCGTAGATGATGTAGACTCGACCGCGATCGGTGATCCATCCGGGTAGGGCGGCCGAAAAGTGCTCGTTGGCGTGAGCGACGCGTCGGTAATGCTCCTCTTTGAACGAATTGTGCGCCGAGCCGGGCGTTGGGTTGCGGCTCTCCCAGAAAGCTGCGATGTATCCATCGCGCTGCTTGTCGGAGGTGAGATTCCGGAATTCTTTCCACTCCTGATCTGTGGCGATATAAACAACATCCTCTTTCAGCCACTTCTTGTATCTCCGGCTCACCTGCGGGTCGCGCCACAGACTCGTTGGGACGGTTGTGGGTGCGTTCTGCGATTCCGCAGGGCGGAGGAAAAGACACAGAGAAGCGAGCAGTAATCCGGTAAAAAAGCCCTTGCGGAAAGGTGTCCAGTACATGGAGGGAGCCTCGGCCACCATAAAATCGCAACAGAAATCTTAAGTCGGTAGGACGAATGCAAGCAAGTCTGAACTCGCCAGAGGAGAAGATTCGCCATTTTACGATGGGAACACCTCGTAAAGGCTGTTGGAGTCAGCCGAGTTCACGTTTTGCCCGCCGCCGAAGTCCAGCGCCTTCTCACGGCGCACTTTTTCGCCAATTGACCTCAAAAGCTCGTGGTTGTGATTTGGTCTGCCGAAGGTATCTCTACATGATCGATGACGAGAAATTCCTTTGGCATTAGCTGTGGCACCAGTTTCAGCCCAAGCTGCTCCTGCAGCGCGGCGGAAATTGCAGGACCGGGCAATTCGGAGTTTGCCTGCCACTGCAGCGTGATGTCGTAGTGGTTGGAGAGCCCGGTCTTGTCCAGAACTGGCCGCCCGAGTTGGTCGGACAACATCCTTGCCAGAGTAGCTGCGGGAACTTCTCGGCCCATGATCCGGCCACTGTCAACCTGAATCACGCGAGGGGCGGCGGAATCTGCGTCGGCAGGAATTGATTCTCGAAGCTTCGCACCATCGCCGGCGATGACGAGTTCATACACTGGGATCATTCTGGTTTGACGGTGGACCGCCAGTTTGAAGCGGTTAGACAAAAGAGCTTGAAGCATTCGTTCACTTCGTTCCTGTAGCGCCTCGCTTGCTAGCGTGCCCTCCCCTTCCGCAGAGGTGTCCACTTTGGCGTCGATATCGTATCGCTGAGAGTTCAGCCACCCCGGTGCCCCCACGATTTGGTCGTCCTTGATGTCGTAGGCGCCTTGGATGAGTTCCTGCGCAGTTTCATTCGCGACAGTCACCTCATCAGGGCTAATCTTTGTGTTCCTGTCTGCATGAATGCCAAACTTGGTGGGCTTGACGGAAATGGCCTTATACAGAGCCGCAACTGCGGTTGCATTGTCGCCCTCCGACTGAGCACGGCTTTGGGTTGCGTTTACCGAGGCCAATACAATTGGGGCGATGACGACCAAGGATCGCACAAGACTTTGGCGAAGAGACATGAGCGGACCTCCAAATTGAGTGCCCTTAGGACCGATTCCTCCGCGTTGACGGGAACTCTGGTGATGAGAGTCCGCCACGCCAACAGAAGGTTGCTTTATTCTGCTCCCAAAATGTTCCAATTCCGCGGGTTCCCCACATGAAGACAATGAGGATTTTAGAACCGTGGGGCGGTCAACTGTTGTAAACAGTTAGCAGTTTATCGCAAGTCCCGCCGAGCAGGAATCTGGCGCAAACTGGAGGGCAGTGGGAGTTGCATCCGCTGAAGTCCAGCGCCTTTTAAGGCTGGCCGAGTGCTCTCACGGCGTCACGAACACTGGCGAACAAAGTCTTATTCGTGCTCACGAAAGTCAGGTAATCATTATCTGCCACGTAGGACTCCGGGCGAATCCGTGCTAATTGCTCCCAGAACAAAGTGGCGAAGTGTTTGCTCCTCTCGGGTGGGTCCAAAGCGAAAGCATAATTCACGAGTACGCTTACGTGTCCATGATCCTGTGGCACTTCAAAGATATTCTCTGCAAGATGGCTTGTGCCGAGGTCTGTGGGAGTGTTGAAGATGTACCATTCGTCCCAACCAGCACGCTGTAAACCTTGAATATTTTGAATTTTGGGGCTGTACGCAATTTTGAGCCGACTCTCCCAACCAGCCGTCGTCTCCTCCTCGGTAGGCACAAGCAGGCCGCTGTCAATAGAAGTGATGGCGACGTATTTCCCGAGTACCACTTCCGGGCAGACCTTCAAGAGATCGAATTGCTGATCCGTGACCAACCACTCGTAGAGACCTTGCGATCCGACCGTGAGCATCAGGTTGATTGTACGTCGGCCAATTCGCAGCCGTCGTTGTAACGGCTGACCGAGGAAACCACTTCGCGGGTGGAGCGAATCAGTTCTCGGGCGGGAGTTGCACCCGCTGGAGTCCAGCACCTTTCACGGCGCACTGTTACGCCAGTTAAGCATTCAGGCGCTTTAAGCACGCATTCGCCCTTCGGATCACACACCATTGGAGGAGGTGCAACACGAAGAACACTACAAACCCACTTTCAGCCAAAGAACAGTCGAAAAGGAAGTTTCGTAGAATGTAGTAGTCTGTCGGAATTTTGGAATTGTCAATGACGTAGCCTATTGTTTGCAGGTTTGCAAAGAGAACGATACCGAACAGGTAAAACGTTGCATCGATCACCTGTCTCACGTTCCCCATCAAGTCACGAACGCCAGTAACGGCCCCTTGAATAGAAGCGAGGTCCTTGGCAGGATTCAACCTGCGCAAGGAGTGTAGGCGAAGCATTGCTTTCGTCGCCGAAAATAGGCAGTAGATGCTCGTTAGCAGAAGCACAAGGCAGAATGCACGATCCGTCAATCCGAGGCTCTTCCAAATCGTAAGCATGATGGCACCTCTGCGGACGGCCATCAACGGCGTAGGTCCACATTTACATTGGACACCGCCGCAGATTTGTCTTCATCTTACGTCCGTAACTGTCGAAATCAAGTCATAGCACTCAAAACCGCTACCGTTGGCCCTTTTCCACATCGCGGAGAGCTTGCCACGCACTGTAGAAGAACCCAGTGCACAAGATGAACACGACCAGCATCGCCATCGACAGGAGAACGAGATATTTTCCGAACGACTCCCAGTACTGGTGTAGTGGATGGCCTTCCAAGAATGGGTATACGCTGGCACAACTCAACAGTAGCGCGACAGTGGAGTAGATAGAACGCCCTCTCCAGAGGCCAATGTGTTCCTTCGCGTGCTGCCTAACCTCCAACATCTCCTGCTTGCTGAGAGGGCTTTCAGAGTCAAATATCGTCGGCATAGTGATCATCTATATGCAAGGAAGTGTACCTGAGAGCGACCATGATTGACGAAGACAGGCGATAGCGCCCAAAATCCCAGCAACTATGGATGTTTCGTCTGGTCGGGTGGCGGGGGGTGGTGAAGATCATATAGTTCGACGGGATTGTTCTTGTGCCAGAAATGAAGCACGGATGCAACGCCAGTTCCAAGCAAAACACTTCCTAACAGAAACCAACGACTAACTGGCAATCCAATCACAAAGATCAGAACGGTTCCAATCGCAAACAGAGCGCCCATGATGCTGCCGCCAACAGCCATACGATGCATTGTGATTCCGGGATGACACTCCAAATTCCTCATGTTAGAACCGTCTCAGTTTACACCTACCGCTACGGAACCTTCATTCGGCGAAGAGACACCAGTAATACTCTGGACTGCTTGCTGGCTCTGGTTGCAGCGCCGTCAGTTAGCCCCCGATTTCTGGCCTCGCGGTGATGGCACGCTGTGGAGCTTTCTTGTCGAGCTTGAGCCTGAGTTGCAACGGGTTGAATAACGCATTATCGAATCGGAGAAAATACGCACTTTTACCGCGTTGCGAAGAAAAGTGAAAATGCCCATTGCTGTCCGTCGAGGTGGAGCGCAGTACAGCAGCCCATCCCTCTGTGCGGTCTGTCACCGTCATGTTCCGGATGGGAGCGCCCGAAGGATCAAGAACAACACCCTCGACTCGCTGAGCAGGCTGGAGTTCTTCAATGACAACAAGTTGCCAACAGCGCCCGTCCGGGTCCCGCGCGGCGGGCAGCCAGCGATGGTGGTCCCTGCCGCGATCAACAGTTGACCGCCTATCGCAGTGCCGTGTCTTATTCATTCGAGATATTCTCATGGCAACTCTGCTCATTAGCTGTCGTTGCGATTGCGACTTATGTATCTCCGTTTGCCCTTATCTACGTTTGGGTGATTAGGCTTTGGGACGTGGACGGTAGGAAAGACCGAAGAGCGTTCTGGGCGTGGGTTTCCCTTGGGCTGGTCAGCTTGGCCGTGACAGTCTACTAGCTTTCGGCTTTCGGCGAGCCACCAGTTGCTACCCCTGAATGGGATGTCTATATCCGTCGCTGGTCGAGAATCTCCATAGCAGCTACGATGCTCGCCTGCACCACTGGATTTCTGGGCGGAGGCAGGGAGAAATTCATAGTGTGGGCCACCAGCTTGATTGTGCCCCTATCTTGGGCACTGACGAGAGTCCTTGAATGATGGCTGGCGTAATCAGGGTCGAAAGTCGCTGGTCCCGGCGCTGAAAACAAAACTGTTACTGGCACGACTTTCATGAGGTTTCGCGGGCCGGGGGCCCTAGATGACAGGCGTGGCTGTTGAAGAGTCGTAGACCCCTGCAAACGGCTTTCTACGATAAGAACCGGATGCGCCAATCAGCGCCCGTCCGGGTCCGGGGAGGAGCAGCCAGCAATGGGCTGTTCCTGCCGGGATCAACAGATAGTGAAATAACAAGGGCTCGAAGCTCGACCTCGGTCCAA
>Ga0210398_10006171_pt1 | contig 11076 bp, 11 predicted proteins | sample IncBWC4OmetaG_FD_161047 | JGI IMG/M metagenome (GOLD analysis project Ga0210398, IMG submission 161047) | Forest soil microbial communities from Barre Woods Harvard Forest LTER site, Petersham, Massachusetts, United States - Inc-BW-C-4-O | ecosystem: Environmental > Terrestrial > Soil >... | reverse complement strand
TGAGGGGGTGAAGAATGAGGAGAGCGAGGACCACCCAGATATCTTTGTGTGCGGACCGCCACGGGTACCCTGGCCGGAGTTCTGGATGAATGATCACCGGTTTGGTTAAGCTGGATTTTTTATTTTGTGGTGGGAGTGGCGTTTTTACAGGGGATTTTGCGATTTCCACAGTGTAAAAACGTGGTTTTTCTCTGGTTGTTAGTGCAATTTTGTGGTGATTTTTGTGGTTCTTAAGTGCACATTTTCAGGCCCGAAAAATTTTCCTCTTTTTCTGAATTTATTTTTGGTTTGACCAATTGGGACGACATCGAGATTTTCACTGCCGCGTGAGGCCGATAATGGCTGGAGTCTAAACAGCTCGGGCGCGAGTGAGGCGCTGGCGGAGTTGGGCGGTGGCTTCGCGGTGGCAGAGCAGGCAGAGGGTGCGGAGGTTGTCGAGGTCGCATTGGCCTCCGCCTTCGGCTACGGGGCGGAAATGGTCAGCGTCCCACAGGCTTCGGCGGGACGTGATGGACTTCATGCCATAGAGGTGCAGGCCGGCGATGCGGGCGGGGCCGCGGGCCCGTTTGAGGGCGTTGTAGGCGGCGATGGTGTCGATGTGGCAGACGGCGCAGATGCCCTGGTCGCGGGCGAAGACCTGGTCGCGGAGGTAGCCGGGGTCGGTGCGGAGACGCCATTGATGGACGCAGTAGTCGGAGCAGAAGGTGCGGCGGCGTTTGGCGAGGACCTCCAGTTCGCACCATCGGCAGAGAGGCAGGCCGTTGGGGCCTCGGGGTAGTGCGTGGCGAGTGGTGCGGCCGCCGGGGAGGGTCCGGGTGGGGACCATGGATCTACTTGTCTGGCCTGTGTTCTTCGGAGATGCGTTGCGAATCGGGGCTGTGATTGGTTTCAAAGTGTGAAATCTACCTCGATGGGGTCGATGAGAGGCAGGAGCCAGGTAAGGAGCCGCTCGTGAACTGGATGAGCGTTGTAGGCTTCGAAGGCGGCGCGGTCGGAGAATTTCATGAAGCCGCCGAACTCATAACCTTGTGCGCGGGGTGAGGTGTTGAAGCCGGCAGCCGAATCCAGGATGCCGGGGACCCTTGTACGAAGAGCGTTGACCTCGTCGAATACTCGCTGCTTCTGCTGCCCGGTGACACCTTGTTTCCAGCGGAAGGAGAACATGTGGATGAACATGGCAATAGTGTAACCATCGAGCCTTAGAATGGGGATTGATCGAGGCGGTACAGGATTTGATTCCGACTGCAAGGAGATGGAGAGATGTCGAAGACACAGTCGATGATGGTGGCGCTGGGAAGTGTGGCTCCGGCGTTTGAACTGATAGATGTGGTGAGCGGGAAGGCCGTGGGGCGGGACGATGTGTTCGCCGCGGTCTCGGACGATGCACGGGCGGATGGCGCGAACTGCGCGACCCGATGCCATGGGCTGCTGGTGATGTTTATCTGCGTGCACTGCCCGTATGTGAAGTATGTCGAGGAAGAGCTGGCGCGGATTGGGCGGGACTACGAGGGCAGGATCGCGATGGTGGCGATCTCGTCGAATGATGTAGAGACGTTTCCGCAGGACTCGCCTGAGGAGATGAAGAAGCAGGCCGAGCGGCTGGGGTTCCGGTTTCCCTATCTGTATGACGAGACTCAGGAGGTGGCACGGGCTTACGACGCGGCTTGTACGCCGGACCTTTTTCTGTTCGATGGTCAGATGGCGCTGGTTTATCGCGGGCAGCTTGATGACAGCAGGCCGCGGCGGGGAGATTCGGGGAACGATATTCCTGTGACGGGCAAAGACCTGCGGGCGGCAATGGATGCGGTGATCGCGGGGAGGAGGCCGGACCCGAACCAGCGGTCCGCGGTCGGGTGCAATATCAAGTGGAAGGAATAGATCGCGGGGGTTGGGCCTTCGGTACACTCGAAACGACAACGGTTACGTGAGGAGAGGCTTGTGAGCGACGTTCTGGCGGAGTTGAAGGCGGGGATTCAACGGTTTCGGACGGAGATCTATCCGAAGAATGAAGCGACCTATTTGAAGGCTGTCAGTGAGCCCCAGAGGCCGCATGCGCTGTTCATAACATGCGCGGATTCGCGGATTGATCCGGAGTTGATTACGCAGTCGGGACCCGGCGATCTGTTTGTGACGCGCAATGTGGGGAACCTGGTGCCTGCTTATGGCGAGATGATGGGCGGCGTAAGCGCGGTGATCGAGTATGCCGTGACAGCGCTGAAGGTCCAGCATGTGGTGGTGTGCGGGCATTCGGACTGCGGAGCGATGAAGGGACTGCTGCATCCGGAGGCGCTGGAGAAGATGCCGACAGTGAAGAGCTGGCTGAAGAACGCGCACGCTGCGTTGAGCGTGGCGAATTCGCTCGCAGAGGCGGACGAGACGCCGAGCGATTTAATGCGGCGGCTGACGGAGGAGAACGTCCTTCTGCAGCTGCAGCATCTGCGGACGCATCCTTCCGTGGCAGGGGCGATGGCGCGGGAGGAGCTGACGATCTCTGGGTGGGTCTACGACATTGGCAAAGGCGAGGTGAGGACCTCGGAGGACGGTGGGCGGGTGTTTCGTCTGGTGACGACTGAGGGTAAAAACGCATGATCGTTCCGCAGGGGCGACTAGCTGCGACAAAGTTATTGACCTACGTGGGCAAGCCGCTGTTGGTACTCGTTGGGTATGACGTGGCTGTGGTGGCAGGGTACAAGGTGGAGCATTGGAACTGGGTGGCGCTACCGCATATTCCGCTGGCGCTGTTCGGGTCGGCGATCGGTGTGATTCTGGCGTTCCGAAACCAGTCGTCCTATGGACGATGGTGGGAGGCGCGGACGCTGTGGGGTTCGTTGGTGAACAACTCGCGGAGTTGGGGGCGGCAGGTGACGACGCTGATGATGCCGCTGAGCGACGCGGAGGCCGGAGAGTTGAAGGCGATGCAGCGGCGATTGGTGTATCACGGGATTGCCTATGTGCATGCGCTGCGACAACACCTGCGCGGGTTGGAGCCTTGGGAGGAGCTAGTGCCGCTGCTGAGTGAGCAGGAGTTGGGCGAACTGCGGGACAAGAAGAACATTCCGCTGGCGATAGAGCAACGGATGAGTTCTCTCGTGCGTCAATGCCAGGCGCGGGGATGGATAGATCGAGCGCATTGGCTGGCCCTGGACAAGAGCCTGGACGATCTGGTGGATGCGCAAGGCGGGGCCGAACGCATTAAGAACACGCCCATGCCGATACAGTACTACTACTATCCAAGGCTGTTTGTGCAGATCTATTGCATGCTGCTGCCGCTGGCACTGGTGACGAACATGGGATGGTATACGCCATTGGGGTCGACGCTGGTGGGGTTCATCTTTCTGGCGCTGGACAAGATTGGGCGGGACCTGGAAGACCCCTTCGACAACACTATTTATGACGTTCCGTTGACTTCGATTACTAGGACGATCGAGGTGAATCTGCGGCAGCTGCTGGGAGAGACGACGGTCCCGAAGGCCGAGGTGCCGGTGCATGGGGTGCTCTGGTAGGGACCGTGAGACCGATGACTCCGGTCAGAGCCACTTCAGTTTGCGGAGGGCGTAGAGGAGGACGGCGGTCGCGAGGACGGTGATGCCGCCTACCCATTCGGCCCCGTGGGGAGAGTCTTCAAAGGGGAGGCCCTTGAGGTTCATGCCATAGATACCGGAGATGGCTAACGCCGGAAGGGCGATGGTGCCGAGGACGGTGAGGACCTTCATGACCTCGTTGGTGCGGTTGGCGACCGATGACAGATAGATGTCGAGGGTGTTGTTGAGGAGGTCGCGCTGGGTTTCGACTGAGTCGAGGAGGCGGGCGATGTGGTCGTAGGTGTCGCGGACGTAGGGTTGGTGGTCAGTGTCGATGATGGTGTTGGGGTCGCGCTGGAGGTGGAGCGAGGCGTCGCGAGTGTTGACGAGGACTCGGCGTAGGTCGATGAGCTCGCGCTTGATGGCGAAGACGGATTGCAGGATCTCGGGTGAGGGACCGTCGAAGACTTTATCTTCGAGTTGGTCGATGCGGTCGTCGAAGTGGTCGATTGCGGGAAAGTAGAGGTCAACGATTGTGTCGAGGATGAGGTAGAGGAGTTTGCCGGGATGCTCGTCGTCACCGTCGCGGCGGGCGCGGTCAAGGGCCTGCTGAGTGGTGGGGCAGGTGGGGTCGGAGATAGTGATGAGGAAGTCTTTGCCGGCGAAGATGTCGATGGGTGAGAAGGCAGGCATCTGTTCGCCGGGGTTGTCGGGGTCGGGCTCGAGGCGGACAGGTTTGAAGACGGCGAAGGTGTAGTGCGGCGCGGTGTCGACCTTGACGCTCTCGTCTTTGGTGCGGGCGTCCTCGATGTGGAGGGGGTGAAGGTCGTACTGGCTGGCGAGTTCGTCGAGTCTTGGGTCGCTGGCGTCGTCGAGTTGATACCAGGGCATGGCGGCTCCTTACTGCTGTTTCGCTTTTTCATTTTCTGTTTCGACGAACGCCTTAGCTTCTTTGAAGAGAGCGAGGTCCTTTTTGTAGTCTGCGGGTTTTCTGTGTTCGATGACAATCCACTCCTTCATGGTTCGTTTACCCATAGTGAGGAGTTCGATGTCGGCGCGCTTCAGTAGGTCGGCGATTCTTTCTTTGGGGAGTTTGAGTACGACACGATTGCTGGTGCGGCTGGTGAAGACGAAGACGTTTTTGCCGGTGAAGAAGCTGGTGTGATTGGGAAACTGCTTTTCTTTGACTCCGGAGAGTGAGCCGAGAAGGGACGAGAGGGTGGCGATCAGCTTCGGGTCAGCCATGGAGCTGTTTTCCTCTGCGGCGGTGAGATCGTGGGCTTGTTCCTGCGTCCATCGTACCGCTGGGACCGTCTATGATTCAGAAAACCAACCAAGATTTTGGAAAGAGAGACCCCGCCGGATGCCTAGCCGATGCCGTGTAAGCCTTTTTGTATCTCTGTTGGCGACTGTGTGTCTGCTGGCGGTCGCAACGCCGGCGCAAACTGCTGGCTACGATCCGCGGTTGACGTTTGCGCCGCTGACGCTGCCGGAGCCGGTGAATGCGTACCGATCCAGCAATGGGGCCCCGGGGCCGAACTACTGGCAGAATGAGGCAGACTATGAGCTGCATGCCACGTTGGATACTGCGGCGAAGCAGTTGAGCACGACGGAAACCATTATTTATACGAATAATAGTCCGGACGTTCTGCCGAGTCTGTGGGTGCAGGTGGAGCAGAACATTTACAGGAAGGATTCGCGGTCACGGATTGCGAGTGGGGGCGGACGCAGAGGACGGAGGGCAGCTGCAGATGCGCCTCCTGCCACTCCTGAGGTCACGACGACCGATGGGTATGTGTTCGACTCGGTGGAGATTGAACAGGGCAAGCAGATTTCAAAGGCAGAGTATCTCGTCAGCGATACGCGGATGCAGATTCGGCTGGCAACGCCGCTGGCTGGGCATGGCGGGCAGTTGAAGATCCACATCAAATACCACTATGCCATTCCTGGCGTTTGGGGCGGGCGGACTTCGTGGGGCGCGACCAAGAGCGGTGAGATTTATGACATGGCGCAGTGGTATCCGCGGATGTGCGTGTATGACGACCTGCGGGGATGGGACACTCTGCCTTATATCGGAAGTGAGTTTTATCTGGAGTATGGACACTTTGATTATTTTGTGACGGTGCCCTCGTCGATGATCGTCGCGGGATCGGGTGAGTTGGTGAACCCGAAGGAGGTGTTGACGGCGACGCAGATTGCGCGGCTGGAGCAGGCCCGGAACAGCGATAAGACGGTTTATATTCGAACGCTTGCCGAGGTAAGCGATCCGGCGAGCAGACCGAAGCAGGATGGGGTGCTGACGTGGCACTTTCATATGGACCATACGCGGGACGTTGTGTGGAGTGCGTCACCGGTGTTCGTGTGGGACGCGGCGAAGATCAACCTGCCGGACGGGAAGAAGAGTTTGGCGATGAGTGTGTATCCACCAGAGAGCGTGGGGCCGGACGCGTGGGACAAATCGACCGAGTATACAAAGGACACGATCGAGCGCTTCTCGAAGCATTGGTATCCGTATCCCTGGCCGGCTGCGGTGAGTATTGCAGGGTTCTCAAGCGGGATGGAGTATCCGGGGGTGGTGTTCGATGGGGTCGAGGACAAAGGGCCGTTCTTTTTCTGGCTGACGGCGCATGAGTTTGGGCATACGTGGTTCCCGATGATCGTGGGTTCGAATGAGCGGCGGCATGCGTTTATGGATGAGGGCTTCAATACGTTCATCGATATCGAAGAGTCGGCGGAGTATCTGGGCGGGAAGTATGGGCCGAAGCGGGATTCGGAGTACTCGGCTGGCGGGGAGCCACCGGATATGATTTTGAAGGTGATGGACAATCCGGACGCGGGTACGGTGATGATGCCGGCGGATAGCTATCCGGGGCAGCTTGGACATCCGATCAGCTACTTCAAGGGCGCTTATGGGATGGTGTTGTTGCGTGAGCAAATCTTAGGGCCGGAGCGGTTCGACTGGGCGTTCAGGAAGTACATCAAAGACTGGGCGTTCAAACATCCTTCGGCATCGGATTTCTTTCGCGCGATGGAGAGCGAAGGAGGCGAGGACCTGAGCTGGTTCTGGCGTGGGTGGTATTTGAATAACTGGAAGTATGACATGGCCGTCGACAAGATTGAAGGATCGGTGGTGACGATCTCGAACAAAGGACAGTTGGTGCTGCCGACGCCGGTTGAAGTGCGATTTAAGGACGGGACGAAGACGCGGGTGACTTTGCCGGTGGAGACTTGGCTGTCCAAGGGGATTTATACGTGGACGCTGGAGAATAAGACACCGATTGCTGAGGTGGTGGTCGATCCGGACCATGTGCTGCCGGATGATGATCGCAGCAATAACGACAAGAAGGTGGAATAGGAGGCAACCGTCGGCTAGCCCTGGCCGTCTTCGATGTGGGTGATCTCGCCGTCGCGCATGTGGAGGATGCGGTCTGCGATCTGGGCGGCCTCGGGGTTGTGGGTGATCATGAGGACGGTCTGGTTGAGCTCGCGGCTGGACTGGCGGAGCATCTTGAGGACAGCGTCGGAGTTCCTGGTGTCGAGGTTGCCGGTGGGCTCGTCGGCGAGGACGATGGCGGGGCGGTTGATGAGGGCGCGGGCAATGGCGACTCGTTGCTGCTCGCCGCCGGAGAGTTCGTTGGGGCGATGGTCGAGGCGACCCTGGATGCCGAGCATGTCGGTGAGATGGTCGAGGAGAGGCTTGTCCAATTCTCTTTTTGTGGAAGCGCCGAGGGTGGCGATGTCGTGGGCGATTTCGATGTTGCCCATCGCAGAGAGGGTGGGCAAGAGGTTGAAGCGCTGGAAGATAAAGCCGATCTTGGCGCGGCGCATTTTGGTGCGCTCGCCATCGGTGAGTTTGGCAAAGTCGGTGCCATCGATGAGGACCGACCCGGTGGTGGCGTTGGTGAGACCGCCCAGGATGTAGAACAGGGTGGACTTTCCTGAACCGGAGGGGCCGACGATGGCGACGAACTCGCCGGGGGCAATAGCGAAGTTGACGTTGCGGAGGGCGGTGACCTCAAGTTTGCCGGAGCGGTAGGTCTTGCCGAGGTCCCGGGCAAGGATGATGGGAGGGGCGGAGAGGACTTGGTCCGGCGAAGAGGGCAACGTGGAAGAATGAGGAAGCATTAGATATCTAAAGTCTATCCTGAATGGGGTGGGGATGAAGGTCACGGAGCTTTTGCTTCTGGGGTTGGTGGGGTGGACGACGATCGGCTTGCTGGGGGTGTCGGCGTCGCTGTGGCGTGGGGAGCGGCAGCGGGTGCGGCGGGGAGTGGCGTGGCTGGCGGGAGTGTGGACGGTCTATCTAGGCGTGGTGGTTGGGGTTTCCCTAGTGCAGCGGCAGAGGGTAATGGCGATAGGTGAGCCGCAGTGCTTTGATGAGATGTGCTTTACGGTGACTGGAGTGGAGGAGGTTCCAGGCTTTTTGATCAAGGATGGACGGCGGTTGGTGCGGGTGTCGGTGCGGGTGACAAATCGCGGGAGGAAGGCGCAGAGTGAGGGGCTGATATGGGCCTATTTGGTGGACGCACAGGGACGGCGGTGGGAGGAGTCTCCGGGAGTGAATGGGGTGGGGTTGACGGCGAGGGTGACTGGGGGAAACTCGGTGGTGAGTGAACCGGTCTTCAAGGTGGCGGCAGACGCGACGGCGTTGAGGCTGGTGTTTACGCATGGGTATTGGCAGCCGGGGGTGCTGGTGATCGGGGATTCGGACAGTTGGCTGCATCGGCGGACTGTGGTGAAACTTGACCGCTGAGCGGGTCACCTGCGGAAAACTCCGAACTGCTGAAAAGCAAATCGTCGGTAATTACCGGCAGGTTACCGCTTAAGGGTGGGTTTTCGAGACATAATTTTCCCTTGACATTTGCAAAAGGCTGCACTAAGGATCAATGCGTTTCGTGAATCACCCAGCAATTGCTGGTGTATCGTTTGGAACGTCAATTGCACTCTTGTGCGACCGTCAGAACTTCTGAACCTTGACATGGGCCCCCATCCCCAACCTGCGCGTGAAGGGTCACGCAAAATGCAGGGCTGACAGTCATCAGTTTGACGGGCTTCACGTACGAATTGGATTCGAATGCGACTGGCTAGAACGGCAGTCTGCGGCATGTATCATTCCCTACTCCGTTGCACCCCTGCGCTGGTTTCATTTCAGCCTAAGTTGAAGCCCTAATCGAGATTTTCGTTGATGCCCCCCCCGTGCGCCTTGGGTTAAGGAGAGCACGGGTCAGTGCGTCAGATGGTCCGCTTCGCAGCTAAGCTACGCTGCGTTGACGGTCGTGTTCGTCCACAAAACCACTATGGAGTTAGAGATGAATAAAGTGATTTGCACTCTCGTTACCGCTTCGGTTCTGGTTAGCGGCGCCGCCTATGGCCAGAGCAAGCCTAAAACAACTCACGACAAGCAGCCTCTGCGTGACAGCCAGATGGATAACGTCACCGCAGCGGGTGAGGAGAACTCTTCGATCGCGGCCAATAACTCGACCGTCACCGAAAACAATTCTGGCGCGGTGAGTCTCTCTGGAACCGCACTGATGGGCGCCAGCGGCATCAACATCGTGAACTCGACTGACTCCCTGGTTGCCAATGGAGTGAACATCTACGACGCCAGCCTGACAGCCGACGCCAAGGGCACGGGAACCGATGTTAAACAGAAAAACAACATATCTGAGGACAGCTCGTCGACCGCCACGCTCAGTGGCTACTCGCGGGGAACAAACAGTCAGCTGACGTTGAACAAGAGCTCGAGCGACACCTACGCAGATACGTCTTCGTCAAGCGTCAATGCTTCGCTGAATCACACGGCAAGCAACGATTCGTCCTTCACCAACGACAGCGCGACCACCGACGCTTTCGCAACCAGCTTCAGCAAGACCAGCAGCAACATGCAGCAGGCAGGGGCAAGCAAGTCGGCCTCGTTTGACCAGTCGGCTTCTGAGTCGAGCAGCGCCACCAGAAGCAGCGGCACAACTAATGCCTTTGCGGCGAATGCGAGTGAGTCGAGCGGTACGACGAACGCGCTTTCGGCCAACAAGAGCGAGTCAAGCAGCTTGACAAACGGGCTTTCGGCCAATTCAAGCAAGTCGAGCGGTACGACGAACGATGAAGCTGCGAGCGGCTCTCTAAACGCAAGCGCTTCAAAGAGCTCGGCTGCGTCCCTGGCTGGAACGGCAAACTTCAGCAACGCTACGAACAACACTGGCACCTCCAACAGCACTGGGGCCTTCGCAGCTGCCGGCAGGCACGGCAGTGCAACGAGCGACGGAACATCGTCATTCGGCAGCTCCGGCACAGGCGGCGGCGCAACTTCGTCCACCTCTGGTGGCGGAACCGACAATCTCCAAGCCTCGAAGGGCGCGATTTCCGGCAATTCGACCAGCAACGGTTCCAGCACCAGCGCAACCAACACTGCTGCCAGCGGCACGCTTAATGCGGCAGCGAACAAGTCGTCCAACGCCAGCCTGGCAACGAACGCGTCTCAGTCGGACAACTTCGCAACCAGCAAGAACTCTTCTGCGGCTCTGACCGATAACCTGGCTGCCAGCCAGCAGTCGGCTGCAGCGTTGTCGGACAACTTCGCAACCAGCCAGCAGTCGGCTGGAGCTGTATCTGACAACTTCGCAACCAATAAGTCATCGTCCTTCGGCCAACAGTCGGCGGAATCTTCTTCTGCAGACAAGTCCTCTTCCTGGGGCGAGTCATCGAGCAACGCGAGGGCCACAAACACTGCGACGTCCAACAACTTTGCGACGTCTCACAATGTCAGCGCTTCGGATAGCTCGTCAACCAGCACAGTCGCATCCCTCGTAGCCAGCACATCGGACACGAAGTCCAACACCTCGGTGAAGAACACCTCCGTGGTTAAGGACGTGCAGGGAGCGGTGAGCTTCGATGATGCCAGCGCGAAGAACATCGCCGTTGACGGATCCACCGTTACGGACACCAATACCTACAGTGTGACACTGGCCGGTTCTGCAGAGCAGAACGCAGCCGCACTGAACATCGTAAACTCGGCCGGCGGCATGGTTGCCAATGGGCTGAACATCGCCCACTCGACAAACCTCAATGCAATGCCGACCCTCACCCAGACCAACAACATCTCGCAGTCCCGCTAAAGACGGCAGCAGGAATGGGGCCCTCAAACCAGGGGGCCCCGGCCTGCGCTTCTCTGTAGTTTCAAGGAGGATTTATGCGTCGTCTTTTCGTCATTGCGAGTCTTGCTCTACTGACCCAAGTAGGCACGGCCCAAAACGCAGCCCGGCGTAAACCGCTAGCACCGTTGAATGATGCCGCATTGGATCAAGTGACGGCTGCTGGGGGAGGAGGGATTACGGCAGGACTAGCGAATGGGGTCATCACCTTTCAAGGGTCGGTGCCGACCAAGAACGGACTGGTTTCAGGAGCGGGGACTCTGGCGGTCTTAACCGGGCCTTCGTCGACCACTCTGAACCAGGGCACGTTGACGTTGAACGGTCAGGCGCAGCAGAACCTGAGCTCGCTGATCAACATCAACGCAGTCAACTCAAACATCAATGTGCTGCTGAACCTGAACGTCAAT
>Ga0210398_10006169_pt1 | contig 11078 bp, 7 predicted proteins | sample IncBWC4OmetaG_FD_161047 | JGI IMG/M metagenome (GOLD analysis project Ga0210398, IMG submission 161047) | Forest soil microbial communities from Barre Woods Harvard Forest LTER site, Petersham, Massachusetts, United States - Inc-BW-C-4-O | ecosystem: Environmental > Terrestrial > Soil >... | reverse complement strand
CGTTCAGAAGCAGAAGAACGATGCGTTCTTCGTGTACTCGGCGGCGGTGTTTGATACGCAGGATGCTCTGACGCCGGAAACGGGTGATGAGACGCTGAAGGCTGCGGTGACGAAGGCTGGGCTGGATCCGGCTGCGGTGGATGCCTGCGCGGCGACCCCGGCGATTAAGGCGCAGGTGGATGCTGCGATCGCGCTGGCCCAGGAGATTGGTGTGGAACAGACTCCGATGCTGGCGGTGAATGGACACTTGCTGCCGTTGACTGGGGTTCCGTACGAGACGTTGAAACAGATTGTGGCGTATCAGGCGGCGCAGGATGGGGTGAGCACGGGAGCGGCTGCTGCTCCAGCTAAGTAACGCCTCCTCGCAGATCGACCAAGACAAAGAAGCCAGCTTCGGATTGATACCGAGGCTGGCTTTTTGATTTTGGGTTGGTGAGCTTCAGTTTGAGATGGGAAATGACTGGACCTGGCTGCCATGGTAGTAAAACTGGCGGGCGGTGGCGGCGACCTTCTCGTAGACGATGGAGTCGCGGGAGATTCCTGCCTGGGTTCCGTCGATGCTGGCATAGTGGCCGGGAGGGAGCCGCCAGACTACGGATGGGGTGGTGGTTTGGGTGGGCGGAACGATGATTTCGGTGACGGGCTGGTCCTTCTTTTCGGCGACGAGAACTAGTTTTTCGAGGAGATTTTTGGGGTCGTCTCCCTGGATGAGAGCGACTACGTAGGAGGACTTCGTTTTGGGGTAGAAGTTGCCGACGGCGACCCCTGGGCATTGGCCCTGGTGGGCGTTCTTCCACAGCTTCCAGTCGGCCGTGGGGAGGTCGAACGGGGAGAGGATCTTCCAGTTGTCCTGCTCGACGGCGGATTTGAGGGAGGGGGGTAGGTTGCTGAGGCAGTCCTGGGCGAGAACGGATGTGGGGATAACGAGCGCGAGGGCGGCGAAGAGGAGATTGGCGGGGTTTGTGAGTTTCATGTTCTTCCTGAGGTGGAGATGGGATTTTTCGCCGAGAGCCTTGCGGCCAGTTTCGCAACTCGTGGGAAAGAGCGAAATACCACTTTTGATTGACGTGCGCGGTTGCGCGGGCTAGCATTTGCTGGCTCCCCTACCTGAACGATCTTTCGTGAGCTATGCCTCCTTCTGATTCTGGCGGTTCTCCCGCGCGTGTTAAAGGACATCTGCTTCGCATTCTCGGCGTCGGGTTCGGGATTGCGGTTATTGTTGGCAACACGATTGGCACGGGGATCTTTCGTACGCCCGGCGAGGTGGCCGGGCACCTGGGGAGCGCAGGGTTGTTGATTGCGGCGTGGGTTCTTGGCGGGGTGTATGCGTTCTTCTGCACGCTGGCGGTGACGGAGCTGGGAACGATGCTTCCGCTGGCCGGTGGCTGGTATGTCTATTCGCGGAGAGCGTTTGGGAATTATGGCGGATTTGTAGTGGGTTGCTGCGATTGGGTGATGCAGTCGGTGGCGATTGGTTACCTGGCGGTCGCGTTCGGTGAGATTGCGGCGGAGCTCCAACCGGCGCTGCGGGGGCACGTTAAGTTGATGGCGGTGGCGTGCGTGTGTGTGCTGGTGGCATTGAACTGGGTGGGTTTGCGAACGGGCAGCCGGACGCAGGAGTTGATGAGTCTGGCGAAGGCTTTGGCGCTGGCGGGATTCGTCGTCGCTTGCTTTGTCATAACTCCGAGTGTCGCGCCGACTGTTGCTTCGACGGCGACAGGATTTGTGGCTTTGCCGAAGGGAGGTCTATTACTGGCAGTTGTACTTTCGTTGCAGGCAGTGGTGGTGACTTATGACGGCTGGTATGCGGCTATTTATTTTACGGAAGAGGATGAAGATCCGACGAGAGATCTGCCTCGATCGTCCATCAGCGGCGTGTTGGCTTGTGCGGTGATCTTTTTGCTGGTGAATGCGGCGCTGCTTCATGTATTGCCGATCACCCAACTGGCGGGTTCGGCGATTCCTGCAGCTGATGCGGCGAAGGCGATCCTTGGGAGTCGTGGTAAACAGATGATTTTGGCAGTGTCGATGCTGGCGGCGATCAGCACGATTAATGCGTGTCTGCTCGTTTCGCCGCGGATTCTGTTTGGTATGGCGCGTGACGGTTTGATGCCGCGCTGGATGACTTCGATCAATCGAGGCGGGACGCCTGCGCCGGCCTTGTTGCTTTGCGCCGGGACCGCGCTTGCGATGATCTTCAGTGGGAGCTTCGAGACTTTGATCGCAGTCGCTTCGTTTTTGTTCGTGGCAGTTTACATTTCGGGATTTGCGGCTCTGTTTGTCTTGCGAGTCCGGGAGCCAAAGCTTGCGCGGCCGTTCCGTATGTGGGGATATCCGTGGACAAATGTTGGAGTTTTTGTGGCTTCGGCTGCATTTCTCGTGTTGTCCGTGGTTGCTGATCCCAAAAATGCTTTCTTTACTTTGGTGTTGGTCGCGCTGAGTTACCCGGTTTACTTCGTTACGGTGGCGAAGAATAAAGAGGCGCCTGCGGAGGTTGCGGTGATCGAACCGACCGACTTGCGCTGACGATTACTTGCGGACGATGTAGATGAAGCGGAGGAGGAAGAGGGCAGCGAGGAGGTAGAGCATCCAGTCCTTGCGGCGGGCGCGGCCGGTGAGGAGTTGGATGAGGGCGTAGCTGGTGAGGCCGAAGCTTAGGCCGTCGGCGATGGACCATGTGAGTGGAATGGTGGCGACGGTGAGGAAGGCGGGGATCGCGAATTGGGGATCTTCCCACGCGATGTGAGCGAGGCCAGTGGCCATGAGCGAGCCGACCAGGATGAGCGCGGGTGCGGTGGCAAAGGTGGGGATGGCTCCGACGAGCGGGGCGATGAAGAGGGAGAGGAAGAAGAGGATTCCGGTGACGATGGCGGTGACGCCGGTGCGGCCCCCGGCGGCGACTCCGGCGGAGGATTCGATGTAGCTGGTGACGGTGGAGGTGCCGGTAAGAGAGCCGAGGATGGTGGAGGTGGCGTCGGCGAAGAAGATGCGGTTGAGGCGGGGGATAGTGTGATCTTCCGAGATGAGGCCGGCACGTTGGGTGACGGCGACGAGGGTGCCGATGTTATCGAAGAGATCCACGAAGAGGAAGACGAAGACGATTTCGAAGAAGCCGATGTTAAGGGCGGCACGAATGTCGAGGTGGAAGGCCGTGGCTTTGATGGCGCCGAGGTTGTAGGGTGCGGGTTGCCAGTGGACCTGGTGGAAGACGACTCCGAGGAGTGTGGTGGTGAGGACTCCGATGAGAATCGAGGCCCGCACGCGGAGGACTTGCAGGATCGCGATGATGAGAAGGCCGACGAGGGCGAGGACGGTTGCGGGGGCGTGGAGGTTTCCGAGGGTGACGGTGGTGGCGGGGCTGGGGACGATGATGCCGGCGTTGCGGAATCCTATGAAGGCGATGAAGAGGCCGATGCCTCCACCGACGGCGGCGTGGAGTTGGTGGGGGATGGCGGCGACGAGACGCTGACGGATGCCTCCGATGGTGAGTATGAGGAAGATGATGCCGGAGAGAAAGACGGCTCCGAGGGCGGTTTGCCATGAGACGCCCATGCCCTTGACGACGGTATAGGTGAAGTAGGCGTTGAGGCCCATGCCAGGCGCGAGGGCGAGGGGGTAGTTGGCAAGGGCTCCCATGAGGATGGAGCCAAAGGCCGCGCAGAGACAGGTTGCGGAGGTGACGGCGGCGAGGGGCATTCCAGTTTCAGAGAGGATGGCCGGGTTCACGAAGATGATGTACGCCATCGTGATGAATGTGGTGAAGCCGGCGAGAATTTCTGTGCGCCAATCGGTGGCGTGGGCCGCGAAGCCGAAGTATTGCTCGAGATTTTGGAGAAGCGAGCGTTGTGGCGCTTCGATGGTTGGATTGTTCATGGAGTATGAATGGAGGATATTGAAAGTGTGGAGTTATGCAAAGGAGTTTCGATGACGAGTGGTGATTTGTCTGCTGAGGATGTGAAGGAGTTGCTGGGGTTGAAGCCGCATCCATGCGAGGGCGGGTGGTATGTGCGGACTTATGAGGCACCGGAGGTGGTGGTGGCTGAAGCGTTTGTCGATGGCCGGTATGCGGGAGCGAGGAGGACGGGGACGGCGATCTATTACCTGCTGGCACCGAATACTTTTAGCGAGATGCATCGACTGAAGAGCGATGAGGTGTTTCATTTTTATGCGGGCGATGCGGTGGAGATGTTGCAGTTGCGGGAAAGCGAAGGTGGAAGGAGAGTTCTGATTGGGAACGATCTGGTGAGAGGGCAGAGGCCGCAGGTGGTGGTGGAACGCGGGGTTTGGCAGGGGTCTCGGCTGATGGAGGGAGGGAAGTGGGCGCTGCTGGGATGTACAGTGAGTCCCGGGTTTGAGTTTGACGACTATGAGACGGGTAGCAGGGAGGAGTTGAGTGCGCGGTGGCCGGAGTTTGCCACGGAGATTGCGGCGCTGACGCGAAGAGTGAGATAAGCGACCGCGGGTTGTGGGGATTAGAACGGATGAAAGACTCGATTGTTACGGCTTCGGCTTTTAATCCGTTCTAACCTTGTGATTGGTATGGATGTCGAGGTTTTTGTAGTTGAGAATGGTGTTGAACATCATGCGGAACTCGCCGATGTTCTGCCAACGCCAGACGGGGTTCGTGGTGAACATAACGACTTCGCCCTTGCCGACCGAGGTACGGACAACCGCGGCGCGGCCCTTGATCTCGTCGGCTCCGTTCATCAGGCCGCTGAGTACGGCTTTGTCTCCGCCGGGGAAGCGCATGAGGACGTCGGCCTTGTTTTGGTCGGGGTCCATGCGGAAGAGTGGGCCGTTGGCGTAACGCACAGGAATGGTGGTGTTGGAGTAGCCGTAGAAGATTGGGTTTGTGGGTTGGGTGATCTCGGCCTCGACGATGGGGCCGGGGGCGTAGAAGCGTGGTGTGGTGGTGCCGGAGTCGATGCGGGGAGTGATGCCGAAGTCAGGCGGGAAGAAGCTGGAGGTGCCGAGGGTGACGAGGAGACCGCCTTGCTCGGTGAAGCGCTGCAGTTCAGTTACGCCCTGTGCGCCCATGCCTCCGGTGATATCGTCGGAGGAGCCGTAGTCGCCAAGGAATTTGAACTTGTCGGTTTTGGTGTAGGCGAGGGGGATCTTGCCTTTGGGGATGTCGGTGACGAGAGCTTTGGCGTTGCGGGCTTGATTGGGGATGAGGATGAGATCGTAGTCGGAGTGGAGATCGCCTTTGAGGACACGTTCCTTGAAGATGAGGTCGTAGGGGACTCTGTACTGGTCGAAGGTATAGCGGACCCAGCCTACGTCCTGGGTTCCTCCCCATGTGCTGAAGATGGCTACGCGAGGGAGATCTGCGTTGTGGGTGGCGACGGTGGGTTGTGAGGTGAGGGCTACTGCGTCGAGACCGAGCTGAGTTGCGGCCGGTTTCAGCTCGTTTGCGGCAGAGGCAGGGACGATGAAGGAGCCGGCGGGTATGGAGGTGTTGCCGGATTTGAAGGCGGCTTCTGCGATCTTGATGTTGACGTCTTTGAGTTGATAGCGGAGGGTGATCATGTTGGGTGAGCCATGATCGGGGATGGCGTAGGCTACGGCGGTTGGCTGGCTATCGATCTTTGATGGCGGGGTGTATTCGGTGACTGGTTCTACGGCTGTCATGAGGACGGCTGCGTCTGTGATGGGCGTGATGGTGGTGCGGGTCATGAGGCCCATGGTCCAGGCGCTGTCGTCGTAAGTGGTGAGTTCGGGGTCGGGGTCGACTTGTTTGCCGAGGAGGGTTTTGGCGAGGCGGCCATAGGGTTGGTTGCACTTCACGACGAGTGAGCCAGCGGGATAGGTTGCGTCTTTGAGTTTGATTTCGCTGGTGGCGCGGCCTACCTCGATGCCTTGCATGCGAAGTATCTTGATGACGAAGGCTGCGCGCGTCATGTCTTCCTGATCGCTGGGAATGATGAAGGCGTAGGGAGCCTGCGTTTCGCCGGAGTGGATGGAGTTTTTGCTCTTGGTGTAGAAGTTTTCGAGGATGGTTTGCGGAAACGCGGAGGTCATCTGGAGGGCGGTGAGGACTCCGGTCTCGGCGTAGTTTGTGTTGTTGCGCATGGACCACGTGACGTCTTTGTAGGGCGGGTTGGGGCGGTACCATTGGCGTTTGGTGACGTCGCCGCCGGGACCGGGGCTGCCGCCTTTGAGTTCGGGTTTGGATTCGGGGATGAAGCGGTGCATCGTGGTGGCGCCGCCGTTGCCCATGATCTCGTACATGCGCATCATGCCGTTGTGGTTGGCGGACATGATGGCGACGTAGCCTGGCGACCAGCCGTCGACGTAGCCGTGGGTCCAGACGCCGGGCATGCCGTATTTGGTGAGTTGCGCCATCTCGAAGTTGGAGAACCAGGGAAGTTCTCCCCAGAGGATGGGATCGAAGAGCGTGTTTTGCGGGGCCTGACCACTGTAGGTGTAGAGGAACCAGACGGACTCGTGTAGGTCGTGCATGATGGGTGGATGCCAGTCGAGGTACCACTTGAGGAGGTTCTGGTTGGCGAGGCCGGCGTAGTTGATGTCGCGATTGTCGTCGTGCTTGGTGTATTTGCCCCAGTAGGGAACTCCGCCCTCGAAGATGGCGTTGTCGTCGGTCACGTCGATGAGATAGCGGTTGTACCAGTCGATGCTGCGGTCGCGACCGTCGGGGTCGGCCACGGGCATGATGGCGACGACGACTTCGGAGCGAATCTTTTTGATGAGGGGAGAGTCCTCGGTGGCGAGGCGGTAGGCGAGTTCCATGAGCATTTCGGGTGGGCCGAGTTCGGCGCTGTGGAGGCCGCCGGAGAGGGTGTAGATGGGTTTCGTGTTGGCGATGATCTCTTTAGCCTGCTCGTCGGTGAGGCCGCGTGGATCGGCGAGGCGGGCGAGATTCTTCTTGTAGGTGTCGAGATTTTTGATGGAGTCTTCCGAGCCGACGAAGACCATGATGGACTCGCGACCCTCTTCGGTCTTGCCGATGTCGATGACTTTGACGCGCGGAGACTTCTCGGCGAGTGTTCTGTAGTAGCGCAGGACGTCGGCGTAGTAGGTGAGCCGCTTGGGTTCGCCGATGTAGTAGCCGAGGACGTCTTTTGGTGAGGGGACGGTGGAGGATTTGGGAAGGTGATCGACAAGCGGGCTCATGAACTCGGGCCGGGTGGTCCATTCCTTTATCTTGGTGGCGTAGTCCGGATCATTGTCTTGTGCATGACCGATGGGGATGAGCGAGAGGACGGAGAACAGGACCAACTGCGGGCACTTCTTCAACATGGATCGAACTCCTCGGTGGGCACAGTGGAAGGGCACGCCGACTCCAGGCGCGACGGCAGACGGCGATGAAAGGGACTGCTCGTAAAATTACCATAAGGGTGGAGGTGGTTCGCAGCGATCAGTTGGCGTCGCTGCTGCCTAAGGGGCCGATGTCTTCGTCGCAAGATGCGGAGCGATGGGCTCGCCTATTACGGCCTCGGAGCGGTGACATTTTCATGAGGACTTGAGCCGAGGCTCATGCTGAGCTTGCACGCTGTACCTTGGCTTCGAGGGGGCGACGAGAGAGCTCACACAAGTTCTAATCTTTCCCTCGTGCTGGTATTCGGAGCGCTATTGGTGAGTTCGAAAAGATACCAAAGCCGGCTACCTCCTCCACTCGTCTAGTCCTTGGTCTTCAATTTCGATTCGTTCTCGCGGATGAACGTCTCGATCTCCGCTGCGCTGGCCAGAATGCGGAGCCATTGTTCTTTATAGAGCGTAATCGGAAAGCGGCCCATTCCATAGAGAGACACCGCACCCTTCTCGCTTACCTTCAGATGGATTCCGGCCTTTGCTTTGGTCTTGAGTTGGGCATTCTCGTTTCGCAGACGCTCCAACTCCGCTTGCATTTCCAACTCATTCATCGGCTCTCCCTGTGCGGCTTCATTCAAAGGTCATGCGATGAACGTTCGCCGCAGTCTGACTCTAGATGGTAGCAGGGCCGAAGCTTTTTGCGTTGGCACTACTTAGTGAAAGTGATATGCCACGCCAATGCTCAAAATCATAGGGGTTAAACCGTTGGGAGGAAAACTAAACCAATCTTGATATTCGTAGTCCACCCGCACGTTCATTGCCGGCACAACGCGATAGTCCAGACCGGCTCCGATTGCGCCTATGTTGTAAGCGAGGTTGGCGGTTTTGCTAAGTTTACCAGTGGTGGGGTCCAGCATTAATGGATAGTTGAAGACTCCGCGCCCATACATGAGCTTGGCGTAGGGGTGGCAACGGCCATGGTGCAAAACGTAACGCGGCCCAATTTCGTAGGTGCGTTCGTAGATGCCTTCCGTCGAATCGGTCTGGTTGATCTGATGAAATTCTCCCTCGATGCCGACGTGATATTTGAAATCGAAGGTTGTGTAGAAGCCGTAGCCGTAGAACTTGTCCGGACGGTAGTCAGGTGCGGCGATGTTGAACATGGCGCCGATTTGCAAGACTCCGGGGGCCGATGCAGTGGGGTCCGCCTGGGCATGAAGACGACCCGCAGCAAAGCCGACCAGACAGATCGTCAGGAGAAGTCGCGATATTGTTTTGCGTCTTCTCGAGCTATCGGCGATTTTTCTAAAAGCAAAACGGTTGCTCATCTTATCGTCTCTCTTCAAGGTGCGATTTCTACTGTGGCGACTGGTCAATGTGGTAGTCGACGCTTACGGTGTGCTGAACAGTGTTGCTTGTCGCCGTGATCGTGATTGGATAGGTGTGGTCAAAGTAGCCGCTGCCGCACCCTGTCATCGATCCGATCGCTCCGAGGGAGAGAAGAAGCAAGGCAGAGTAGGAGATGATGCGGGTCAGTTTTCCAGCGGTGCGACGCGAGTAACGCAGCCCCAGAAGCGGGAGCAGGAAGAGGCCAAAGGCGACAGGAGAGATTCGTCCCGGCAACTCGGAGGATGCGAGCTTCCGGGTTGCAACCGTCAGGGTGACGTCCATTGGGCCGGCAGTCTTGCCGACGCTTGCCGGAGAGAAGGTGTAGGTGGCCAGGATGGGACCGCTTGGGCTCGCTTGAAGTTGCACAGTCCCGGGGTATGTTCCTCCGATGGGCGCTAAGTGGAAGGTGAACTGGCGGGTAGTACCGTAGACGCCTTCGACGGTGGATTGGCTGGTGAGCGTGATGGAGAAGTCGAGCGGCGTAATGAGGACCGTAGTTGAGCCAGACGATCCAGAGGCAGTGCTCGAGGAGAAGTTGACGTCGCCGCTGTAGACGGCGGTGATGACGTTATTCCCCACCGGGAGACTCGAGGAGGAGAAGGTAGCGACACCGTTCGAAACGCTTCCGGTTCCTAGAGGCGTGCCATTGTCGAAGAAGTTGACGGTTCCCGTCGGAGTGCCGCTCGTCGTCGACGCGACCGTCGCGGTGATTGTCACGTTCAAACCGTACGGAATGTTTGTCGTGCTCAGTGTGGTTGTTGTAAGGGCCGGCGCCTTTGTGATGGCCAACGTCCCGTTTTGCACAACCTGTGTGTAATCCGCCAGGTTCGTCCCAGTAACCGCAGGGATGATGGGATACTGGCCGACGGTCGTAAGCGTGCTTGCAGAGGTAGAGAAGGTTTCGGTAAACGTGTCGCCGTTTTCGGAGCCTGTGACCGTTCCGGTAAAGGTTGGGTTTGTAGTCCCATAAAGACGGGTGGAATTATTGGCTGTGATCGCGAGAGTGGCTTGCGTGACATTGAGAGGGACGGACTTGGTTGCAGTGGAGTAGTCCACCAGATCGCTTGGCGTGAAGGTTACGGACAGCTGCTGCAGGCCGACCATAAATTCGGTTCCGGCGGCAGGGGTGTAGACGAAGGTCCCGGCAACATTAGCGGTTGCGTCAAGCTGGATGCTGCTTAGCGCGGTTCCGTAAACGATGCTTGCCGGATTCGGCCAGGTTATGACGGGCGTGGCTTGATTGACGGTCAACTGCACTGTCTGGATAACGCTGGTGTAGTCGGTCGCGTCGGTGGGTGTGAACGAAACCGAGAGCGTATCGGTGCCTGCTCCAGGAATCGATCCCGCTGCCGGAGTGTAGACGAATGTGCCGGGGACAGATGCAGTTGCGTTCAGTTGAGCGATTCCCAGAGCGGTTCCGTATACAACGGGTGCCGGGTTGGCCCATGTGATGACTGGAGTAGCCTGGCCGATGGTCAGGGTGCCATTGATGTAGATGACGTTGTAGTCGGCGAGGTTCGTTCCCGTTGCTACCGGAACGATCGAATAGCTGCCGACTGGGGACGTTGTTGTGGCGGCTGTGCTCTCGGCAAAGTTGAAGGTGTCACCGTTGACTGCGCCGGTAGCGGAAGCCGAGAACGTTGGGTTAGCCACACCATAGACACGGCTGGCATTCGCGGCAGTCACGGTAAGAGTGGCCTTGCCTACGGCGAGGGTTCCGTTGATATAGATGACGTTGTAGTCAGCTAGATTTGGGCCTGTTGCGACAGGAACGATCGGATAGGTCCCGACCGGCGAGGCAGCGGTTGCGGTGGTGGTTTCGGTGAAGACAAAGTTGTCGCCATTGACTGCGCCGGTTTCACTTGCGGAGAAGATTGGGTTGGCGGCGCCGTAGATACGGTTGGCGTCGGCTGCAGTGACTGTTAAGGTCGCCTGGCCTACGGTAAGGGTCCCGTTGACGTAGACCACGTTATAGTCTGTGAGATTTGTGCCGGTGGCGATAGGAACGATCGGATAAGTGCCAACCGGCGAGGCAGGCGTCGCGATGGTGCTCTCCGTAAGGGTGAAGGTGTCGCCGTTGACGGCTCCAGTGGCGGATGCCGAGAAGGTGGGGTTGGCTGCGCCGTAGGTGCGGTTTGCGTTGGCTGCTGTGACGGTAAGGGTGGCTTGCGAGACGGTGAGTGTTCCGTTGTTGTAGACCACGTTGTAGTCGGCCAGGTTGGTGCCGGTTGCGACGGGAACGATGGGATAGGTGCCTACCGGCGAGGTGGTGGTTGCAACGGTGCTCTCGGTGAAGCTGAAGGTATCGCCGTTGACGGCTCCAGTGGCGGATGCCGAGAAGGTGGGGTTGGCTGCGCCATAGGTGCGGTTTGCGTTGGCTGCTGTGACGGTAAGGGTGGCTTGCGAGACGGTGAGTG
>Ga0210398_10006168_pt1 | contig 11078 bp, 15 predicted proteins | sample IncBWC4OmetaG_FD_161047 | JGI IMG/M metagenome (GOLD analysis project Ga0210398, IMG submission 161047) | Forest soil microbial communities from Barre Woods Harvard Forest LTER site, Petersham, Massachusetts, United States - Inc-BW-C-4-O | ecosystem: Environmental > Terrestrial > Soil >... | reverse complement strand
TGCCCTAAACTCCCCAAGTTATACCGAGTGCCGAATCCCATAGAGCGACCAACGCATCGGAACGACCCCGGCCCCATTTTGTACCTCGCCAATCGAGTGGCGTGCGGTTTTCAACGCTACCCGTTTGCCGCACGACTAGGCGAGGTCGGCGATCGCACGATCAATAGCTTCGATTGTGCATGCCGCCGCGCGGATCTCATTGGTGCGACTGTCAAGTACGAAGGCGTCTATGGTTGCCTGATAAGTTGCCATCTGACGGCACTCCAGGCAGTTCGATTGCGCAAAGATCCCTGTGATCCTTGTTGCAACCCATTACCACAAAATAATTTTGTGAATTTTCGGGTTTACCTGGAACTTTCCCCGGTTGTGTTCGTTCTCAAGGTTTATCGGGGGGCCATTGCCATTATTATGGGGGCATAGAATGGCGCGGTTGCAAAGCTTTTTGCTTGGAATGATGGTTGCTTGGACGCCTGGTCTCGTCTTCCTTGGATGGTGCCTGCGCGCCCCAATTACCCTAAAAGATGACCTGGAGGGGGCATCTGCCACCGAGTGAATAAGCTGCGCGGCAAACTAGATCAGGCGCTCCTTAAAACGTTTCACTAGGAAATCCCGCGTCAAGATCGAGCGCCGAAAGATTCGGAGCGTACTGGCAATGGGGGGTAAGATGCCTGTACCCCGTCGCCCCTCCGACTGCCCCGTTCTCATAAAGGGGGGGGCGCGGTTTCGAGCGGCTGCGCCCTCCTGCAGTGGCGATGCCAAGTCAACTTGCGCACCTTGGAAAATGGATACAGAGATCAGTGTGGCGCAAACAGATAAGCAGCGGCGTCCGGCAGTAGGCATCGGCTACCGTTCGGCTATCGCCGAATGGACTCGCGCGAATCTGAAATGTTTCGACCTACTCAAGGTTACGGTTGATCATTGCATCTATGGCAGCGCCACACAGCGCGCCGAAATCTTCGATCTTGTAGGCCGCATCCCGATCAATGCGCATGGCATCGGCCTTTCCATAGGAACGGACGTGCCGCTTGATCTCGCGTATCTCGACCAAGTCGCGGCGATCGTCGAACAGCTGCGGGCTCCCACCTATAGTGAGCACCTCGCCTTCACTCGCGTCCCCGGGCGCGATCTGGCGAATCTACTACCACTTCCAAAGACCATGGCCGCCGCGGAATCCATTATTGGCAAAGTTCGAACCATCCAGTCATGCATTGGCGTTCCATTCCTGCTTGAAAATATTTCCTATGCGTTTGATTGATGGGGGCAACGGCTTCCAACGCTCTTTTTGGTGAAGCCAACCCGGCCCTCATGCACGCTCCACAGCGGAAGAGCTATTTGTAACGTCGCAAGAGACTATCGCATATCCGACACTTTTGATCGGTATCGGATCCCTGTACGCGCTCAGGTGTTGAACTTGTGAATTTTCGTTAGACGCCCCGGAAGCGTCGGCGCCAAATCTCGACGGAACGGATAGTTTGGGCAAAGTTCCATTGCGCATCGCGGGATGCACTAATGTCTGGTTTGCATGGACTCTTCCACGGTTCTGTCGCAATGCAGCATAAAATGAATCGTTGCGGGGGTCATCGAATACGGATGGCACGCGATGAAAGTAGCGCTCGCACCTCGATATCGAACCTGGATGTTCGTGTTGTTCCCGTCAACGCTCGGACTGGGCAGCGCAGCGCTTTGGCTGCACAGTTTGAACTGGCCACTCGAGCTTGATGAGGCGGGACTCACGCTTCGCAACCATCGCCAAGTGAGCTGGGCCGCGATCAGAAAAATTGGCGTATCGCGAAGCTATCGCGACGGCCATGTCTGCCAGATTCGCATCCACTATTGTGATGGCGTCAGCAAGATCCCTGTGCACGCCCTCCGGGATGGCCAGACGGTCGTCAGGGCTATCCTCACAATGTTCGCGAACGCTGATCGGGCTCGCGCTCTGCACAAAGGGCCTAACGATGCCCAATTCCGTCAGCGTAACGTAACAAAACTGACTCACGAGTTTGCGATGCTAGGCGACTCCCGGGCGGCTGTGTCCCCCAAGACTTCGCGGTCGACTGAAGATGCAATGCGCACGCCGGCGTGAGCGACCCATTTTTGCTGTGACGCGCGGCACAGCCGTTAATCTCTAAGGCGGTTACTCATGGACGTGTCTGGCTGTTTCTCCCGCGTTCTGGGTCCATCAGCGAGGAACTGCCGCCAGATTAGGCAAGGTGCCCACTCAGCGTTGTGCACTGCGGGATTCCAAAATGCAGCTTTTGCAGATGTTATTCAGATTGCTATTGCAATGCAGCGTAAAAAATGCTGCAATGCAAGAGAGGGGCGAAGCTGGATGGGGAGAGCGATGACTTTGGCGCTCGCACATCGAGATCGGACCCGCACATGACCGCCTTCGTGGAACACGCGCACGAGCTTGGAGTTACATTTCCGGCTACGGACGCTCCCCTCACCGCGACACGCAGAGTCGCGACGATCAAAAGCAAATTAGCCAACTTCTGGCCGCCGGCGTTGATCGCCGTTGGCCTCGCATTGACGTTGGGCTGGAACGTTGGCCTGGCCTGGCTTCTGTACAGACTCATTTGAACCCCGACATTCGGATGGCGAAGTGTATTCCCACCGCCAACCCAGATGGAGCGATGCATGCCCAAGCGAGCCTACCGAGAAGCCCAGGACATCGCGCGTACAGAAAAGCCTCCTCGGTTACGCTTGCTACGCTTGGAACCTGGAAGTTCAGTTTTGGGTACGCGGGGACCTGCCTTCGCGACGCGCAGCGACTTAGACTATCGAACTGGTCGCGCGATCAACGTAATGAGCCTGCGTGAACTCGAGGCAGAGAATGCCGAACTGAGAAACACTGCAATCCAGCTGGCGCTCGAAATACAAGATTTGCGGATGTGCGGGTAATCGGCCGCAGGTCAGAAGCATGAGATCATGTTGAAATATTCAATTTGTACCGGAGCAATCGTCGGATTTTTCCTTATCACTCCGGCATTCGCTGTGGGCTTGACTGAAGCGGATTTCGATTATTTGACAACGCAGAACGTTCAAAGTGACGGCGAGGTGATCCGAGGTTTGAGTCCCAAGGAGCAATCAAGACTTCACGTTCTGATTAACGACCTGACTACAGCGAATGACCCAATCGCCCGGGCCAAGGATGTCTCAAACGCATTGGCGGAGTTCAAGATCCACCAACAGTGGGAAGTGGAGCATCCAGGGCAACTTTGGGACGAGCCGAAGCGCCAAGCTCCGAATTAGGATCCGGAATCAAAGCCTGCCCCAATAGAGCGATCGAGTTTGTCGGAACGCTTCGCGATATGGCAGTGTCCCGTTCGCCGCTGGCAGAAGATTACAAAGCCTTCCCGGCTGCCGCCCTCGAAACCCGAATACTGCCGGCAACCAAGGCCATGCCGTTGTCGTAGACCGGCCGCTTATTCAGTACGCTGTCGACGGGGCCCGCAAAGCGGGTAGGCGCAAGCTGCGTCGGAAAGGTTAATAGCCGAAATTCCAAGCTCGACCCGATGCATTGAAACGCAGGTCAATATAGAACGTTGCTTCGACATTTGCCGAGACCATAAAGATCGAAGCTCCATGAAGATTTCTGTATTAGGTCGCGACTACGGCGCCTCGAAAACCATACCCGTCACGGCGGAATCGAATGACTGGTTGGCCGGGGCCACTATTGGATTCGCTGTACTATTGACGGTCGCGTGGAACGGATTGTTGCTGTGGCTGATATGGCAGCTCTTTTAAGTTCCAAGATGTTGGCTGTGGCCTATCTGTTGGACACGAGACTAAGCGACGGCTTGCCCGGCTTCGCGAAGAGGGTTCTGGTTTTTACAGCACCGCAGTTGACGCACTGGAAGTAGTGAATTGCAAGGTCCTGGCGAGTTGGGTGCCGCTCGACAGCGGTCTGTCTGATTGGTTTGCGACACTTGGGGCAGGTATCATTGCTACATAGGTCGAAAGGCATACGCTTGTTCCTTTCGCGCTAGTTGCCTATGCGGCAGCGGCCTCAGCGTGGCTATCGCGACCGACAGCGGACGCTCGCTCTAGTAATGCCGCTTGCGTCCAGGTTCGCCCGAGATCGAGCAAACCTTGCCTTTCCTCGTCGGTCTTGGCGTAAGAGGCCGAAAGGATTGCCTCTTTGGCGTATTGCCAGAACTGATCAGTTTTCGACATGGCACACCCTCAGTGTGCTCCGACACATCCCGATCTCAGCCTGCTCTCCCGGGCAGGGCTGATCTGTTCAAAATTGCTCACCCCGGATCACCCGGCTCAGGGAAAAAGGCCGGCGCTGCAATTGCCCCGGCCGCTCAATCCGGAGCGTTCGCCCGCAGAGTTCAATGCTTCACAGGGCCGACATTAGGCGTTTTCTTCGGAGCCCGCGTCACCAGACAGCCGCAGACCACAAACGCGAGCAGGACGGCGAGAAAGATTCCCAGTTCCAGATTGTCCGCCATGCTTTTCTCCGTCACCCGCGCTTCAAGCTGGAAGCAAAACCCCGGCATTTGCGCCGGGGAGGGGCTGATTCTGGCGCGCCTTGGGGCTCGGGGGCTCGGGGACTCGCAGCCCCTTTGCATCGACAACGCAGGCGTTAACGCTTCGGTTCCGGCGGCGTATTCGGCGGGAAGTAGCCGACGTCAGTCGTTGCCCGCGACAGCTCGGGCTCGGACAGGACGGCTCGCGCAGCAACCACCTGTGCGGCCGAGTGTTGGCTCAGTCGTTGCTCTGCTTAAAACGGCAAGCAGTACCAAGCGTTAATGGCGGTAGCGCAGTACCCCACAGTTACTGCTCGCCCGCCGCCAACGCTGGCTGCAGCTTCCATTACCTCATCGGAAAAATTATCGATGGTCAGGAAGGCCTCGTCAATTTTGTCAACGTCGGCAGCATCATCCTTCATAGCATCCTCCAAAGATTCCGAACCACTTACTTAGTGCATCCCGGAAAGCTTCGGCACTGTGCCTCACGTCACACAGCTTTTGCGCGACGATCATAAGATCGCAGTCAACAGCAATCAAACGAATTCAGTGGGAAATAAGCAGCATCGAATACCGCCCGCAGCAGCGGGCCTCCGAGAAGATAGTTTGTGCCCGCGCGCGCCCTAAGGATCTTTGGCGGGGGGCTTCAACAACTCGCTTCTGAGTTCGCTGTAACACGCCGCAGCAGTGTGTAGATTAGGCCAATATCTTACGTGGGCCGCAGTAGCGCAGGCTCCGACAGGATGGAGGGCATCGGGACTTCATGTCCGGCTATGGATTTTTGCGTCGTAGCTGCGTGCCTTCGGAAACAAAAGTATCCTTTGGTGTCCAGCCGTGCAGGGTCCTGCAATGAGGACACTGAGAAAACGTAACTCTATCGGTCAGCTTATCAATGTCTGCTAGATCGATATCGATGCTCGTGGGGACTAGTCTTTTTGTTCTTGGGCATTCGAACATCAACTTTGCCAACGGAACCTCCCGACACTCACCGAGGACGCCGAGGGCTTTGCGGGCGCTGCCATCGCCGCGGACTTCGCCGTTGCACCGGGGTCTGTAGCCCGTTGACAAATGAGCGATAGCCCTTTCCTTGGCACTCGCTGCATACCGCTCCGTGTCGCAACCCCGAACCCCGGCACGCATCGCATGGCGCAGGCAGTTTTTCATTCATTTTGTTACCACGCAGGCCAATGACCGTGCTGCCTAAACCACTGTTTTGCGTCGTGTTGCCAGACGGCGCCGTATTGATTGGTTTGCTTCCAGATTTTGGCGCTGTACTCACCATCGAAGCAAAAGCTGTCAGCGGCCCAGAAACCGACGATAATTGTTATAGCGAATAAGAGGATAGACTTCATTGTTCAGGGCTCGCCAAGGCGAGACGGCGCAGCTTCATATTAAATCTAGAATGTTAACTTTTGGTGATTTCTGGCCGGTTTGCCGTCAAAGCCAAATGTGCCCATACAAAATCAGGATGACGACGGCGACGAAAATTCCGATGATGATAGCAGCTAAAAGCTGCGCCGGCCGATAGCGGCGAGGCATGTGATACCTCATAAGGCAAGAGCGCAGGAAGGCCGCCGATATGCGTTTGCGCTCGACGATCGAATGATAGCGCGCCGCTCGATTGTTTGCCCGCGATTTCCACATTTACACAGAGCGACAGAAACCTGTGGACATCCAACGGTAGTGAAATCATCATACTCGCGCTGGGCATTGTGGATCCCTGAGGGCGTCGAATATGGGCAAAAAACAGCAATCTTTGTCCTATGAAGAATTGTCGCGAAGCGGCCGCGAGTTAATAGACCGACTTGCCGAAGGGGGCCCACTCGACGATGCCACCCGTGCCCGCAGTGCACATCTCGCAAGGTTCCTCGTAAGGCTGGGCCGGGTGGCGGGCCAAGTGGCGGACCAGGTGGCAGGCCGCACCCTACTCGGAGAAGTGCTATCGGAAGATGACTTGCTGAGAATCTGGCACGAAACGGCGGATGAAGGAGCAACGCCTCGTACTTCGGAGCAGCGTCCCTTATTCCACTGAGACTAAACCTGCATTGTCATTTCGACTTCAAAGTAGCGATAAGACCGATAAGGTTCAGGCGAATTGGTTTTTCTTTGACCCCGAGAAATCCGCGCACAAGAGCTGCGCCCTCACGGGTGCCGAGGAATGAAAGGATTGCACCCTCCGATAGCTCGCCTTCCTGCGGCGCGGGCGTTTTCTTTCCAAGGGTCGGTGCACCTTCAAAAAAATAAAATGGCGAGACGCCAAGCACGTCACTGATTTGTTGCAGGCGTGACGCCCCGACGCGGTTTGATCCGGTCTCGTATTTCTGAATTTGTTGGAACGTGATACCGATCGCGTCGGCGACCTCCGATTGACTCATTCCCAAAAAAATCCGTCGTGCGCGCATCTTTTGCCCGACGTGGGTATCTACGCCGGTAGTTGCTCTGGGTTCGATCGAAGGCTTTGCCATGTCAAAAACCTCTCATGCGAACAAGGCCCTAGGGTTGCACAAGCCAATTGTCGCGTCAAAATGTTTTGCACCTTGACCTGAGGATAGCGCCAATTATTTGGGCACACTAGCCGATCGTCGAGAGCTGCGACGTATGCTTAGCTGCGTCCGCGTGACTGCCCTTGGTTTGAGAAAGCGATGCCGGGGGTTTTGGCAGCTGCTGTGGCGCGGTCGGTTGAAGCATTTCTTGCAGCTCTTGGCGGAACGCCGGCGCCAGATCGGGGCGGGCAAGAGCGTAAGCCACATTTGCCGTCAAAAACCCGACCTTCGAGCCGCAGTCAAAGCTTCTGCCGTCGAATTTCACACCGTAAAAGGGCTGGCTCTTACCGAGCGAGATCATCGCGTCGGTCAACTGGATCTCTCCGCCCGCACCGCGCTCCTGGTTAGCCAACACGTCGAATATTTCCGGCTGCAGAATGTAGCGGCCAGTGACAATCAGATTCGAGGGCGCCCGTTCCGGTGCGGGTTTCTCCACCATTTCGGTGATTGAGAATGCTTTGTCCCGCTGTGCGCCAATTCCCACGACGCCGTACATATCCAGGAGGTTGCGTGGCGCTTCCTCGACGGCGATGATGTTTGCGGTATCGTCGAGCTGCCGGGCGGCGTCGATCATTTGCGCCAGGCAGCCGGGAGTTTGTTGGATCAGCATATCGGGTAGGAGCAGCGCAAACGGCTCGGGCCCGACCAGTTCTCGCGCGCACCACACGGCGTGGCCGAGACCGAGCGGCTCCTGCTGGCGGGTAAAGCTTGTCGTGCCTGGAGGTGGCAGCTCTCGTGCCAAAAATTCTATGACTTCGCGCCGTTGCCGACCGCGAAGTGTACTCTCCAGCTCGACCTGGCGGTCGAAATGATCCTCGATGATGTGCTTATTACGTCCTGTGACAAAGATGAAGTGCTCGATGCCGGCTTCGCGGGCTTCGTCGACGACGTACTGGATGAGCGGCCGGTCAACGACCGGCAACATTTCCTTCGGCATTGCCTTGGTGGCCGGGAGAAATCTGGTGCCGAGGCCTGCGACAGGGAAGACGGCCTTGCGGATCGGTTTCATCGAAGATTTGCAATCGAACGACACTGACGCAGCATGCGCTGCTGACTGAAGAGCCCCAGCAATATGTTATACTACATCACATAAAAGCCAAATGTAACATCGGCTTGTCCGCATCTAACTCCGATTAATCCTAAACATATGCGGTTAACTCGCCTCGCATACGGCGATTGAGTGAGCCGTTCGTCCGCAGTGGCGCGCGGCCGTCGCCATACGGGCCACGGGCAGCTACGCAGCTTGAACACCAGCAATGAATTTGTCGAATTGAATACGGAGTTCGTCAGATTGTCGGGCAAGCTGGCCCGCCGCATCAAGAACTTGATTGGCTTCAATTTTGGTGGTCGCGGATGCCTCCTCTACGCTTGCGATCGCGTGCGCCACCTCCAGCGCGCTGATTGACGCTTGCTGAGCATTCTGTGCAATTTCGCGCGTCGCCATCCGTTGTTGCCCCACGGCGCCAGCAACTTCCGCGGCTATCTCGCTCATTTCGCTGATCGTTGCGACGATCTCTTGGATCGCTGCAACGACGTTGCCCGTCACCGACTGAATTTTTGCAATTTGAGTTTCAATCTCCACGGTGGCGCTGCCGGTTTGTGCCGCGAGAGATTTGACTTCCCCGGCTACGACCGCGAAGCCGCGGCCGGATTGTCCAGCCCTCGCCGCTTCAATGGTCGCATTGAGTGCGAGAAGGTTCGTTTGATGGGCAATTTGGCGAATTAAATTGAGAACTTTGCCGATTTCTTGGGCGTCCGCGACCAATGTTTGGACCGTCTGATTGGTTCGTTTGGCGTGCGCCATTGCTTTGGTTGCAATGGACGATGAGCGAACAACCCGGTCGTCAATGCCGTCGATCGACACTGAAAGCTCTTCAGCCGCGCTCGCCACGGTCTCTACGTTCGCGGAAGCTTGTTGAGCGGCAGACTTGACGGTGTCTGACTTTAGGCCTGCGTGCTGCGTAGTCGTGAACATAGTCTCGGCGCTGTCTTTCAAATTGGCGGCAGCGGATGAAAGGGTCGAGGTGAGCGCAGAGGCTGCCGCTTCGAATTGCAAATTTAGTAACTCTAGAGCCTTTGCCCGTTGTTCTTTTGATTGACTCTCAGCCTGCCTTTCCACGGCGAGCTTATCGGCCAAGATCCTGTTCTCTTTAAATGCCCCCACGGCAACCGCCATTGCGCCTATTTCGTCGTGGCGCCGAATATGCGGGATAACGATGTCCGTTCTTCCGTTGGCGAGTTCACGCATTATAGCTGTAATCTGGGTGATAGGACGGGCAATGCCTCTGCCGATAAGAACGGCCAAAACCAGACCCACAATGATTGTCAGTGCCGATGTGAGTAATCCTAGCCGACGCGCTGAGGATACATCGATTTGCATTCCTGCGATCGTCCCAAGCTGTGCTTCGACGCTGGCGAACCGCATCTGGTCGGCCGCCTCCGTCAAAGCAGCGGCAGCGGCACTTCGTTCAGCCGTGACTGCTGCAAGCCGCTCCGTGGAACCGATCAGTCCCTCCAACGCCGCGGTATACCGGCCAAACGGCTCCGGTATGGCCTTTAGAACACGTTGCACTCGGGGACTATCGATCCTGTGGGCCATCAGGCGGTCAAGAACCCGGCGCATTGCCTGGATATCCACCCGGGTCGTCTCGTAATCAGCAGGATTGCGGGATGCCCAAAAACGGGTCGCGCTCGCGTTACTGCTGTGGAACTCTTCCATCAACCGGATAGAATCGTCCAGTACGTCCGGATTGTTAGGGTCGTGAGCAAGGGCTTCCACGATTGCCGCCACCGTCGTACTGAGTTCGGTGGCACTTTCCACGAGTTCGGCAGTATTGGCGCGTCGGTCGTTAGTGGCACGGATTGTCGCGGTTACGGAGTTGCGATATCGCTCAGAGAGACCTCTTAGATCGTCAAGCATCGAATCATGAGTCACGCCTGCTGACGCGTAGGCCTCCGCGACCAGATTTGTTTCGTCCTGGAGCTGCCCTAACGAGCGCTGCGCCGCCTGCAAATCGCCATCGTTTTCCGAAAGAGCGTAATGGCCTACTGCAGAATGGGTATTGCCAACCTGCGCCACAAATTCAGCGACTGCCGACGCTTCGGTTACACTGGAGTCGACATAATTCGCTTGGGTGTAGACCACACGTATTGTTCGCCATGACATGACCGAAAGGACGACCAACAATAGCAGGATGATTCCCATCCCCAACAATATTCGTTGAAGGACCGAGAGCCGATCGAGACCGAGGCGCGACGAAAAATCCCTCAACACAAGGCCGCGGAGCAAAGCGATTTGTCTCACCGATCTCACCTTCGAATCAAATGTGCAATCACTTGTATTCTCGTATTTTGCTGATGAGCTCACTGCCGAAACGGCGGTCAAAGTCAGGAGTGGCCGACGCCATTTCGGCAGCAAACTTGCCGCGGTCTACGTCTTTGATGACTTGCATTCCCGCCTGCGCAAGCTCGGTCACGCCCTTTGCTTCCGCAGCCGCGGCAAACTGGCGCGAGGCGTCGCCGGCAAGCTTCGCCGCAGCCCTAAAAGACCGCTTATCATCGTCCGAAAGCTCGTCAAAATCGTCGATCGACATAAACAAGATTGCCGGGTCATAGACGTGACCGGTGAGGGTTAGATATTTCTGCACCTGATAAAATTTCGAAGATTGGATGGTTGCGATTGGGTTTTCCTGCCCGTCGAACTGGTCGGACTGGAGTGCACCATAGAGTTGCGGAAATGCAAGTGGTTTGACGTCCGCGCCCAGCGCCTTGAATCCAGCGAGCATCACGTCCGATTGCGGCAGACGCAACTTCAGCCCTTTGAGATCGTCGGGAGAGCGTATCTCATGTTTGGAGTTGGTTATATGCCGCATTCCATTTTCGCCCCACGCTAAAGCGACCAGTCCCTTTTCTCGAAACTTATCCAAATAGGACTGCCCGATTGAACCGTCGAGCACCGCGTGGGCGTGTGCAACGTCGCGAAAAAGAAATGGGATGTTAAATACGCCTATGTCAGGCACAAAATTTGGGAGCGGTGCGCCAGTGATGAAAGCCAAATCGA
>Ga0210398_10006167_pt1 | contig 11078 bp, 8 predicted proteins | sample IncBWC4OmetaG_FD_161047 | JGI IMG/M metagenome (GOLD analysis project Ga0210398, IMG submission 161047) | Forest soil microbial communities from Barre Woods Harvard Forest LTER site, Petersham, Massachusetts, United States - Inc-BW-C-4-O | ecosystem: Environmental > Terrestrial > Soil >... | reverse complement strand
ATCGATTCAATGGGCGGCAAGCTTGCCGGATCGAAAGCGGCTGGCGAAGGCGCGTCCGCCGGCGGCAATGAGGCTTCCGATTCGCGCTTCAATCTGAGCCAACGGGACAGAAAAGTCTCAGAGTCGTTCATGCTTCGTCCTTCGAACCACCGGCGTGGCGGGTGGGTGGCCGCGACTTGGCGCGCTCGCGCTTGAAGAAAGCTTGTTCCACATGGTGTTCGGCGATGAAATCTTCCACGATCTGTCGGATGGACGCCGGCATCGGCACCGATTCCACCAAATCATTCCCGGCTCCCGTCAGCGCCTCTCCTTCTGCCGGATCCGCGGTGACGCAGAGCAGATCGAGCCCCACCTCTCCGGCTCCCGGTCGGAGAATCACCCACAATCGCGCAGCGCCCGACGCCAGGTTTTCGCGATAATTCGCGGTTTCAGTGCGGTGAAGTTCGATCACAGCGTCACCCGCATAGTAAGTCGTCAGATCTCCTGCGGCGTCAATCTGGGTCCAAGGCGACGCCGCGGGTACGCCTTCGAGCACCGACACCGGCCGATACAAGAAGTCCGCCCACGGGCTCTCTGCCTTGCGCCGCTCCACGATCACTCCGACACGAATGCGTGCAAGTGCCGCCCAGTTCAATTCAGTGCCTCGGTGCCATGCCGAACTGGCAGGCCGGTAATGAGATTCTGAGGTTTCAATCGCAGAGTCCTATCGATCGACATGGCCGCAATCATATAGGCCGGCGCGCCTCTGGCCTGCTCGACAATCTCGACATCGTCGGCAAAAGTCAGCCGATACAAGCCAACGACGAGTCCACGCGCGGTCTCATCAAGCTCATCACCGTTCCAAAGTGCATCTCCGATCCGCGTGGCATTGGCATCCAGGCTGACATACCAGGTCAGATTGACGTCGTGCAGCTCAGTTACCGGGTCGATCTTTACATCGATGGCGAGCAGGTGGCGTACCCAGCACGTGACCACCACGCCGAGTGCAGTCAGCCCACGCCGGCCTGCCGTGAGATCGAGCGCCATGTCGAAGGAATCACTACGGTCCCAATACGTGCCGGCGTTGTCCTCATTCAGCACGTCGAGCTCCGTTGCGGCGGACAGTCCCAACATCGCCACCAACGGTGAGAGCGGCTTGGCGCTCGAGCCGGGAACGGCTTCCTCATCGGCAGCGATCAGTGATCCCTCATACGAGGTCAATCTCTGGCTGCGGAACAACAGCTCCGCCGCGCGCAACACGAAGGCATCCTCGCAGCCATCCAAGATATTGCGCAAGATCACTTGTACAAGTTGATCGAGAAAAATGCGCGGAAATTTGCGCCCATGCCGTACGATCGCGAGATAGGCGGCCTCCAAAGTTGCATAACCCACCAGATGATCCCGCCACTCAATCATCAATTCCCAGTTCTCGCGCGCGTCGGCGTCGGCGATCGCCGCGATCCGCCACGGTTCCACCGGCTGTCGTGGATGCGCCAGCAATGCCTGGTGCAGCGCTCGTTCAGCCTCGCACGCGCCCTCCGGCGGCACCATCTCAGGGCGCGCCAGGTAGGCTTTGAGGAATTCGTCCGTGGCGACCAAGCCGCCGTCCGGACTGCGATCGAGCAAATGATGACCGCAAGAAAGCCAGAAATCGCGGCTCCCGCTCATTGGCGCGCTCGATCCAGAAGTCCTGCCAGGTCGATGCGCTCGGCCGCCGCCGCGTCCTCGCCGACGACTTCTACAAAGCTGAAGACAGGCGCCGGCTTTGCGCGGGAATTCGCCTGCAGCGTCCGAAACGATTCGCGGATGGCCTCATTTTCGTAGCGGCGTGACACGGCGACCAGCATTCCCGGGGCGTGATCGCAAAGGGATGCGGCGAACGCCATCTCCTCCTCTGCGGCGGCCCGGCCGGTCGCAAGATCAGGAGCCCCGCAGCGCTCAACCAGTCCGGCCGCCAATTGTTCGACTGCCGTGGAGCGTTGCTCCTCGCTCGCCTCAACGATCTGCGCCAATGTTGACCAGCCGAACGAGCTGATTCCCAGAAAACCGCTGCGAAAGGCGGTCCGGCGTTTGCCACTCAACGTTGCCGAATCCAGATTCGCGAACAACAAGGCGCCGGATATGGCCCATTCGCCGGGCTCCGCCGCCTTATCAAAGACAAACGTATCCGAGGTATCCGCTCGGACGGTCTTCAGAAGTTTCACGCGCGAACTCGCTTATCCACCCCACGACTATAGCCCCGGACCGGTACGAAGAGACAGTCCCGGGCGATGGCGGCACTCAACCGCGCTTGGTATGCTCAAAACAATGACGGGCTCTCACAGGAATATCTTGCTCTGTACCTGCGAGGGCACGATGCCGCTCGACGCCGAGGCGCTGCGCCGGGGTTGCGGCGGCGCGCCGGCGACGGCCAATCGGCTGTGCCGGGCGGAGCTCGACCAATTTCGGGCCATGGCGACGGGCGCCGCCCCGCTCACCGTGGGCTGCACGCAGGAAACCGCGGTGTTCGCGGCGGCCGCCGCCGCGGCCGGACGGAGTGCCCCCGTCGATTTCGTCAATATCCGCGAGACTGCCGGTTGGTCCGACGATGCGGCATCAGCCGGACCGAAGATGGCGGCACTCATCGCGGCGGCTGCGGAAGCCTCGCCCCCAACAGCCTTGGTCAGCCTCAAGAGCGAGGGTGTCGCTCTCATCTACGGCCGCGACGCGCAGGCGGTGGAGGCCGGTAACTTATTGAAGGCGCATCTCGATGTCACGGTGCTGATCACACCGCCCGCTGCGCTCGTTCCGCCGCGCATCAGCGAATTTCCGATCGCACAAGGCAAGATCCGCTCCGCCAAAGGCTATCTCGGCGCCTTCGAAATCACCGTCGATGATTTCGCGCAGCCCTCGCCCTCCTCGCGTGGGACCTTGGCCTTCGGACCCTCGCGCCACGGCGCGCTGTCTCGCTGCGACATCGTTATCGATCTTTCCGGCGGGGCCGCGTTGTTCCCCGGCGTCGATTTGCGCGACGGCTATCTGCGTGCCGATCCGGGCAACCCTGCGGCGGTATTGAGTGTCGTCCTGAAGGCGCGCGATCTCGTCGGTACCTTCGACAAACCGCGCTACATCAATTTCAGTGAGCATCTGTGCGCGCATTCGCGCTCGCAAATCATCGGCTGCACACGTTGCCTAGACCTTTGCCCTGCCGGCGCCATCGCGCCGGCCGGAGATCATGTGGCGCTCGACGCCAATATATGCGCCGGCTGCGGCCAATGCGCCGCCGCCTGCCCCACGGGGGCCGCTGTCTATGCGCTGCCGCCGTCGGATGCATTGCTGCGCAAGTTGCGCGCGCTACTGATGACATACCGCGAAGCCGGCGGTGAACACGCCGTCGTGCTGTTTCACGACGAACCTCACGGGGCGCCACTGATCGACGCGCTGGCCCGCTTCGGCGGCGGTCTGCCCGCGCACGTGCTGCCACTGGCGGTCAACGAGGTCACACAAATCGGACTCGAGGCTATTGCGGCACTGTTCGCCTATGGAGCATCGGCCGTGCGATTCCTGCTGCGCGCGAAAGCACGCCATGATGTTCTCGGACTGACCCGGACCCTCGCGCTGGCGGAGCCGATTCTCTCAGGCCTCGGCTTCGGGCTTTCGCGGATTGCCACCATTGAAGTGGATGATCCCGAGCTTTTAGGCGCGGCACTGCGCGCAATTCCGCTGACGGCTGGCTCACCACGTCCGGCGAGTTTCCTAGCCGTGGGCGACCAGCGCGGCGTGCTGCGGTTTGCATTGCGTGAATTGCGCCGCGCGGCGCCTGCACCTAAGGATGTGATCGCGCTGCCGGCGCATGCGCCATTTGGTGCGGTGGAGATCGATACGGGCGGCTGTACGCTGTGCCTTTCCTGTGTGTCGGTTTGCCCGACGCATGCGTTGACCGATGATGCAGAGCGGCCGATGCTGCGTTTCTCGGAAGAAGCCTGTGTCCAGTGCGGCCTGTGCGTAGCGACCTGCCCCGAACAGGTCATGACCCTCAAACCTCAGCTCGACTTTAGAAACGGCGCCGGCAGCACGCGAGTCCTGAAAGAGGAAGAACCATTCCGGTGCATTCGCTGCCGCAAGCCGTTCGGCGTCAAGAGTACGATCGATCGTGTCCTGGCGAAGCTCGCGGATAAGCATTGGATGTTCAAAGACACTCCGGAGCGCCTCGATCTCATCAAGATGTGTGACGACTGCCGAGTTGCATTCGTCACAGAAAAGGAATTCGATCCGCATGGGCCGCCTCGCCCGCCGGCGCGCACGACCGAGGACTATTTGCGCGAGCGCGAAGCGAGTACGGCACCGAAAAAACTCGATAGCTGAGCGCGGCGATCGCTATTTGGCAGGGGCTGCGCTGGGGTGGCCCGGCGGCTCCCCGGAGCGCTCTTTCGCAAGCGTCTCCGCCAACCATTGATCGTGATGCTCCTTGGCCCAGTTCAGATCCACTTCGCCGGTACCCATGGCCTCGAAGGCGCCCTCCATGCCGAGGGTGCCGATGTAGATGTGAGCGAGAATCAAGGCGATGAACAGAACCGCGATGCTGGCGTGGACTGCCTGCGCAATTTGCATCGAGGCAATGTCGGTCCCATAGAACGGAAACAACAGCAGCAGCCCGGACACGGCAACCGCGGCGCCGGCACCCAGAGCCAGCCAGAAGACCATCTTCTCGCCGGCGTTGAAACGACCGGCGGGCGCATGCTTCGATTTGATGAAGCCGCCGCCCTGTTTCAGCCAGTCGACGTCGACTTTTTTGGGGATATTGTCCTTGAGCCAAAGCGTCACGATCAGAAACAGACCGACCATAAAAGAAAAACCGACAAAGTTATGGGCATACTTGCCGCCTTGCGCCAAGGTACTGAACGCTTCGTGCCCAATGAGCGGCAGCAGAAGCAGCTTCCCAAACGTGATGTTCAAGCCCGTCAAGGCGAGCACGACGAAAGACACCGCCGTGAGCCAATGCGAGAAGCGCTCGAAGGCGCTGAAGCGCTTCACCTTCTTGCCGGAACGACCCCCCGAAATCCGGATCTTCCCGAACAGCCAATAACCCAGCGCCAACACGGCGATCATGCCGAGGATGATTATCGCGCCCAGCCAGTGCAAGGTGACTTCATGAAAATGATCCCAAACCCGCCCGGCCGGTTGTATGAGTACGCGGGCTCGCTTGTCGGGAATATCGATTCGACCCTGGATGCGCGACTCCTGCTGGAGCAGCTTCTGTTCCTTGACGGCGCCCGCATCGGGATCCTCCACCGGTGCGTTCGGATCGGTGCGTTGGGCATGCGCCGGCAGCGCAACGGCGAGCAAGGTCAAGAACAGCAGCGGTGCGAGCACATGGCGAGTCCGCGCAAGAATTCTCTTCATGCAATTCACCCTCTACGCGTCCTCACACGTGATAGGCCGTCATCCAGCCCCAGGCGCCGGATCCGTAGCCGCGCCGGAGCACCCGCTCCTTATAAATTTGGGCGATGATATCGCCGTCGCCGGCCAGCAATGATTTGGTCGAGCACATTTCGGCGCAGAGCGGCAGCTTTCCCTGCGCGAGCCGGTTGGCGCCGTACTTCTTGAATTCCTCGGCACTACCGCTTACTTCCGTGCCGCCGCCCCCCGCGCAGAAAGTGCATTTATCCATTTTGCCGCGCGAGCCGAAGTTGCCGATGTGCGGATATTGCGGCGCGCCGAATGGGCATGCATAGAAACAGTAACCACAACCGATGCACAGATCCTTCGAATGCAGCACCACCCCTTCTTCGGTGGGAAAGATGCAGTTCACCGGGCAGACCGCGGCGCAAGGCGCGTCGGTGCAATGCATGCAGGCCATCGAGACCGAGCGCTCCCCCGGCAGACCGTCATTAAGCGTCACCACCCGGCGCCGATTAATGCCCCAGGGCACCTCATTCTCGTTCTTGCACGCGGTGACGCACGCGTTGCAGTCGATGCAGCGGTCGGCGTCGCAAAGAAACTTCATTCTCGCCATAGCTTTCCTTATCCCGCCCGGATCTGACAGAGAGTGGCCTTCGGTTCCTGCATGCCCGTGGCCGGATCGAAGCCATAAGTTGTCAGGCCATTCACGCTCTCGCCGAGCACATAGGGATCCGCGCCCTTGGGATATTTACTGCGTTGATCGACGCCCTGCCACCAGCCGGCAAAGTGAAAAGGCATCCATGCCAAACCCTTGCCCACCCGCTCGGTCACCAAGGCCTTCATGCGCGCTTTCGAATGGCTTTCCGGTCCCGTTACCCACACCCAACTGTCATCGGTAATGCCGCGTTCTGCCGCATCCGCCGGATTGATCTCGACGAACATCTCCTGTTTCAACTCCGCCAACCATCGGTTCGAGCGCGTCTCCTCGCCGCCGCCCTCGTACTCGACCAGCCTGCCCGAACTCAAGATCAATGGGAAATCCTTGACGATGGTCTTGTCGACCGCGGCTTTCTGAACAGTAAATCCGACGTTGGGCACGCGAAACTGCCGCGCATCCGGCAGCGTTGGATAATCCGACACGAGATCGGGTCGCGGCGTATAGATCGGCTCGCGATGGACCGGCACCGGATCCGGCAGATTCCAGGCGATCATGCGGGCTTTCGCATTGCCGTAGGGGCTGCAGCCGTGTTTGATCGCGACGCGCTGAATGCCGCCCGACAAGTCGGTCGACCAAGATACGGTGTCCGGTTTGGCGCCGCCCACGCGTTGAATGATCGCCATCTCCTGTGCCGTGAGATCCTTGTCCCAGCCGAGCTTCTTCAGAACCCCGAGCGTGAACTCAGGATATCCGTCCTTGATTTCCGAACCTAGCGAATAGGATCCATCGGCAAGTAGATTTTCATGAACCTCTTTCTCGATCTCTTGGCCGTTCTCTACAACCTTACGTTTGACGACGCGCTCGACGCCGAAGCGCGCTCGGAACGTACCGCCGCCATCCGCCACGGACAGATTGGTGTTGTAGAGCACGGGGGTGCCGGGGTGCCGCAGTTCGGGCGTTCCCCAGCACGGCCATGGTAGTCCGTAGTAATCGCCGCCGACTTCCGGATCGCTCTTCGGCGCTCTCATGGTCACCAGGTCGAATTTGCTTTGGTTTTTCATGTGCGCCTTGAGGCGCTCCGGCGACTGGCCGCAATAGCCGGTGGACCAACCGCCGCGATTGATCTCGCGCAAGATATCCTCGGCGGACACCGCGCCATTCTCGACCTTGATGTTTTTGAACAGTTGCTCGGCAAACCCCAGCTTACGGGCGAGCATGTGCATGATGTCGTAATCGTTCTTCGATTCGAATACCGGTTTCACGATCTGCTCGCCCCACTGCAGCGATCGATTGGAAGCGGTGCGCGATCCCTCCATTTCGAAGCTGGTGCAGGCCGGCAGCAGATAAGTCCCGTTTTTCCGGCCCGAGAGCACCGCCCAGCTGGTTGGATACGGATCGCAAACCACCAGCAGGTCCAGCTTCTCAATGCCGCGCACCGATTCGGGCATACGGGTAATCGTATTGGCGCCATGTCCCATGACAAACATGGCCTTCAACGTATCCGGCTGGCTCACCTGGTCCTTCGGCAGGAGCGTGGCATCGAACCAGCGCGTGCTGGGAATGCCGGGAGTCTCCATGAATTTCTTATCGACGAAGCGAGAGAGCACCCAGTTGTAGTCGACCTCCCACACGCGGCACCAATGCTGCCACGCCTCTTCGGCAAGGCCATAGTAGAGCGGGAGACTGGTCACATCGAGGCCGAGATCGGTCGCGCCCTGAACATTGGTATGACCGCGGAAAATATTCGCGCCCGCGCCATAACCGCCCACATTGCCGGTCGCGAGCAGCAAGAGGCAGCTGGCGCGGACGTTGGCCGTGCCGGTCGCAAATTGCGTCTGACCCATCGCCCAGATCAACGTCGAGGGCCGTTCGGTTGCGAAAACTTCAGCAACATGCCGGACTTGCGATTCCGGCAGCCCGGTGACGCGTTCGACTTCCGCCGGCGTCCACTTCTCGACCTCGGGCAGAACATCTTCCAGGCCGTACACGCGCTGGCGCATGAACTCCTTGTCCTCCCAGCCATTCTTGAAAATGTGCCAGAGCATGCCGTAGATAGTGGCGATATGTGTGCCGGGCCGCACCCGCAAAAACTCGTTCGCATGCGCCGCGGTGCGCGTCAGCCTCGGGTCGATGACGATCATGTTGGCGCGGTTGAGTTCCTTGCCCTCGAGAATGTGCTGCAGTGAAACCGGATGCGCCTCCGCCGGATTGCCGCCCATGATCATGATGGTCTTGGCGTTGCGAATGTCATTGTAGCTATTGGTCATCGCACCATAGCCCCAGGTATTGGCGACGCCGGTGACGGTGGTGGAATGACAGATGCGAGCCTGGTGGTCGGAATTGTTCGTTCCCCAAAAGGCGGCGAACTTGCGGTTCAAGTAGGCCGCTTCGTTGGTGAACTTGGCCGATCCCAACCAATAGACCGATTCAGGTCCCGACTTCGCCCGTACCTCCAGCAGTTTGTCGCCGATTTCATCGATCGCCCGATCCCAGGAAATTCGCTGCCATTGACCGTCGACTAATTTCACCGGATAGCGTAGCCGCCGCTCGCCCACCACATCGTCGCGAACGGCCGCTCCCTTGCAGCAGTGCGAACCACGATTAATCGGGCTGTCAAAATCCGGCTCTTGCCCGATCCAGACGTCGTTCGCGACCTCAGCAATAACCGAGCAGCCCACCGAGCAGTGGGTGCAGATGTTCTTGCGGCGTGAGACTGTGACGCCGGGCGGCGGCGGCGCACCGGCCGCCGCTTTGCGCACGCTGTAAAGCGGCAGCGCGCCGAGCCCGGCGAGACCCCCGGCGACGAGACCCGAACGACGTAAAAAGGACCGGCGGTCAAGATTACCGTGAGCTTCTGGTGCGATTGCCGGGGTGGCTGCTCCGGGCCGTTGCCGGCCTTCTGTTCTCTTGATGAGCATGAGGTCACTTCACCGGATAACGGTTGACTCGGTAAAAGGTCTGAACTTCCGGCGAGTTCGCCTGATACTGCGGTTTGCGTTTGTCGCGCCTAATCTCGCTCGGAGTCAGGCTCGATGCGGTGCCCATCGCGACCACGGCGCCGGACACCGTCACCGCGAGAAGCAGGTCACGACGACGAATCAAACTCTTGCGCTCGTCCATGGGATTCCGTCCATAAACTTGCCATCGCTGATGATGCACTCGCCGGCGAAGCGAGAATGCCGCACCGCCGAAGCCAATATTCGGCAGCCGTCAGTTCGAAGTCAATCGAATAAGTAAAAAAAATGTACCTGCACCTGCGACGTCGCTGCGCGACGCGCGAGGCTGCTTCGTGGCGCGATGCCGCCCGCACCTAGCAGGTACAAAGTTTTATCATTCGTAACCGAAGTCGGAGAATCGATGGATTGCTGCGATTTTTGGCCTGAAGTCTGTCTCGTTAAATCAATCGCTTACGACTCTTTTTTATGATCCTATCTTGCGTGTACTGTGGGATAAGTCTGACAAGCTTTGCCGTCATTCACTGTCTGCGACATCACGCATAAACTGATTGGCCGAGCACGTGGTCATCAAGATCTACGGCGGCATCGTGAGGTTCTTCGGTGAGCAAGCGCTTCGACTCATGAGTATCATGTGGCGGGCCGGCGCTTGTTGCTTCTCGAGCGCGTAGTACTGGGTGAAGTGCGGTGGGCGGAGGAGTCTAGGTCTAATGCTCGAGACGAGCGACGTCCTGTTACTGGCGCGGCTGCAGTTCGCCTTCACGATCTCGGCCCATATCCTCTTCCCCGCAATCAGCATCGGGCTCGCGAACTATCTCGCGGTGCTCGAGGGCTTATGGCTGCGAACCGGCAACGTCGTCTATCGCGAACTCTTTTTCTTCTGGTCGAAGATTTTCGCGGTCGGTTTCGGCATGGGCGTCGTCTCCGGTGTTGTGATGAGCTACGAATTCGGCACAAACTGGGCCGGCTTCTCCCGCATTGCCGGCTCGGTCAACGGACCGCTGCTCACCTACGAGGTCCTGACAGCGTTCTTCCTCGAAGCCGGTTTCCTCGGCATCATGCTCTTCGGTTGGAAGCGGGTCGGCGCACGCCTGCATTTTCTTGCCACGGTCCTGGTCGCACTCGGTACATTGTTCTCGACGTTTTGGATCCTCGCTTCTAACAGTTGGATGCAGACGCCTCAAGGCTTCCAAATCGTGGACGGCAGAGTGGTGCCGCTCGACTGGCTGAAGATTATCTTCAATCCATCCTTCCCGTTCCGGCTCGTTCATATGTCGCTCGCGGCTTTCATCGTCGCAGCGACCATCGTGGCGGGCTGCGGCGCGTGGAATCTACTCAACGGACGCCGCGGCGAGGGCGTCAAGAAGTCATTCTCGATGGCAGTCGGCATGATTCTCGTGGCCACGCCGCTGCAGATGATCGCTGGGGACCAGCACGGTCTCAATACACTCGAGCACCAACCGGCCAAGATCGCTGCGATCGAAGGTCTTTGGGAAACAGAGAAGGGGGGCACGTCGCTCAATCTCATCGGGTGGCCAGACATGCGGGAGGAGCGAACGAAATACGCCTTATCGGTGCCCCATCTCGGCAGTGTCATCCTGACCCACACCTGGAGTGGCGAAATCCGTGGGCTGAAGGAGTTTCCCCGGGAGGACCGTCCCAATTCGACGATCGTGTTCTGGAGCTTCCGCCTCATGGTCGGCTTAGGCCTACTTATGCTCCTGCTGGGTGTGCTCGGACTGATACTTCGCTTGCGCAAGAAACTCTATGACACGCGCTGGTTCCAAGGCTTCGCCCTGGCGATGGGGCCGTCGGGTCTGATTGCATTGCTTGCGGGCTGGATCACCACCGAAGCTGGGCGCCAACCCTGGGTCGTCTACGGCGTCCTGCGCACCGCGGATGCCGCCTCGCCTTTGTCTTCGCAGCAAGTCGGGACGTCGCTGCTGATCATCATCATCGTTTATTTTCTCGTCTTCGGTTCGGGCACCTACTATATGTTGAAGCTGATGGCGAAGGGACCGCACGATGGCGAGGAGGCAGCCGAGGTCGGGGACGACTTTGGCAAGAGCATTGCAGGCCTCGACCACCGGCCGATGTCGCGCGCC
>Ga0210398_10006166_pt1 | contig 11079 bp, 5 predicted proteins | sample IncBWC4OmetaG_FD_161047 | JGI IMG/M metagenome (GOLD analysis project Ga0210398, IMG submission 161047) | Forest soil microbial communities from Barre Woods Harvard Forest LTER site, Petersham, Massachusetts, United States - Inc-BW-C-4-O | ecosystem: Environmental > Terrestrial > Soil >... | reverse complement strand
GCCGAGCGAGATCATGAGGGAGGCGCAGGTGTGGATGGGATTATTATCTAGACTTTGGACCGCGATAGTGGCGTTACGCGTTGAAATTTCGAATTCCACATCGGCAAGACTGATCTTCTTGCCGCCAATCCAGCCCATTGCCGCCTGGGTCCGCGGCGTATCGATCTTATAGATGCCCTGCTGCCAATTGCGCGTAAGTTCACCGGTATCGGAGACCGCTTCGTCGGCATTGTTTGGGATTAGGGCTTGTTGCGGATCTGTAATGACCCTGGCGTTCGCTGGGATCTGGCTTGACTTCAGCCATGGCAGTTCCGGGACAGGCGGCAGAGCAATCATCAGCCTCCCTTTTTCAGCCGCGGTTCGAAGGGCGGCGGCATTATCTGGAGAGATCAATTGAGCGAAGAGCTGATCCGATGTAGGCGCAAAGACGTAGGTCGTGCGCGATTCCTGGGCGTCGTGACGACGATAGAGGAGGGCCGCCGCAGGCAAAGTAGCAATCAATGCCGGATCGTTGAAGGCGTCCCAATTCCCCGCCCTTCCGCGAGAACTTAGCGGCTGCTGAGAATAAGCAAATTGCATCAAAGCATCCCAGCCCTGCAGGTCTGCCGCGCCGGCAATATAGAGTGGAAGCGCGTGGCGGTCCGGAAGCGGGAAGGGCGACACGTTCCACTCTGTCACGCTCAGCGGGTGGTCGACGATTTGAGCCGCGGCGATCCAATCGATCAAATTTGCCGAATAGAGCGGGTTAGTTTCAAGCACTCCGACACCGCCGTAGGAATGCGCATCGATGATGCTGCCATCGGTCAGAGCCGGCAGTGAGCTCATCGGATTCCTGCCCCAGGTGCTGGTGGTAATAATTAACGACTTTATACCCTGCTTTTGAAGTTGCTCAATCATCTTAACATTGAAATTGTGCTCGAGATCGTTGAGAAAAAGTTTCGACGGCCCTTGCTCCCAAGACCGCCATGTCTTGTCCTTCGGCAGCTTATTCATTTCCGCGAAGGCGGTCGCCTGCGCCATGTAAAGCGCATCGTGGTACGGCACGTTTTTGTCAGGCAATAAAACATTCCCAAAATGATTAGTTACATCGTTTTCGTTAGCAACAAGCATCGCAATGATGGCCGGATCATCTTTGTACCGCAGCCCGGTGAGCCGATTAACGTGATTCACAAAGGCTTCATTGAATCGTCCCATGGCCTCCTGAATACTGGGGTTGACATAATTATATCCCCTCAAGCCAGCACCAGGTTTGCCTTTGCTGATTTCGGCAAAGTCTTCGATATGGTCTCCTGCTTTCAATTGTCGGCCGTCATACAGGTCGAGCCAAACGTATATGCCTTCGTCTTCCAGACATTTGATCCACCAGTCTAGCTTCGCGAAACCCGCATCATCAAGCCTTTGCGTGTCTGGCGTTTTGTCGCCGAAGATATTTGGTTGCACCCAATCCGAATCGATGTGATGTAAGCGGACTAGGTTGAAGCCGAGTTGCGACAGGCGCCGTGCCTGACGCCTAACGTCCTCGTGATTTGTGCCGAAGAGGGAATAAGCGACCACATTTGTGCCCCAAAAGCGCACAGGCGTACCGTCGTCAAATACCAGCCTGTCGTTAACAGCTTTCAAGGAGCCGTGCTTGCCGGCCGGCTTCTCTGGTGCATTGAGAAATGACAGATCGACGGGAGCCGTCGCCCAGTCAAGAATGTTCGTCGGCCACGCCGACTCGTTATCCAATCCAAACCGTTCTGCCAACGTTGGAACGATAGTCACGTCGTTAGAAGCGGTTAGCGTCGCAACATAATGCTGCTGCCCTTGCTGCACCGCACCTGCATAGAACATCGCTCGTATCTCTGACTTTTGCCCCCGTTCGAAGTAGACGGCCGCCAGAGGACGATCGAAGCGCATTTCTACTTGCGCGCTGCCGGCCCGTCCCCAACTCCAGCCGCGATTGTCCGGAAGGAGTTCTGGCTCTCCGAGTACCGATCCAAAGTTAGCGAGGTCGAACTTGAACGAAATACCGCCGCCAATAGCGTCTGACGTTGTGGTGGCCGCGTCAAAATCGAATTCCCATTTTAATTGCCGGTCCGTTGGTTTGGTGATGCGGCCGGACAGATTGAAATTGAGGGTCGGATTTTTTCCAGAAATTGCATAATCAAACGGTGCGTTCACCTTAAATTGTGTCGCTAATTGAGCCCAGGCCCAGCTTTTACCCCAAAAGACAAACTGGCTCGACAACGCGCTACCCCCGCCGACAGAAAGGCTGGGTAGCCCTTCGCGCTGATCGGCGCCCGCAGTAAGGGAGACGGCGCTCGCTTTGCTGGCGGTTGTCCAGAGCAACATAAATATCATTATTGCGCGAACAAAAATATCCAATACACGTGCCAACGGCGGGCTTTGACTAGGCTCGGACGCCAACGAAGTTCCGTCGGACAACATGAATGCTCCGGACCGGGCACGCGACATCGCATCTTGACCGAGAGCAAAACGAGATGCGTCCTTGCCCTCGTTCGCTAACTTTTTTATGTTCTGTGTTGGCTGTTCAACCCGGAACACCATGATGATTCTCTTGAACTTGAGTAGATGAGAACTTCAAGGTTCCTTGGGAAGTGCGTTGGCGCGCCGTGGCATACAGGGCCTCGGCTCGTCCCAGCAAAGCTCCCGCAAGAAGCCACGTCCATGGTGTTAGCGACGAATTCGGCAATAGGTCGATAATGTTTATGGCGACGATAAGGGCGAGCGCAGCCATGTATGCGCTTTCCTGCTTGGTTTGCGCGAACTTAAGCGCCCTCGCCGCTCGTAACACCGAAAGCGCAAGCAAGCCGAACTCGGCGAAGAAGCCCACCAAGCCGAACACGCCCATTGTTATGATCCAAGTCCCATCCGTGATGCTGCTGTCACGCCCCTCATAACCATTGTAAACCCGATTGCGTCCAAATCTTCCCCAGCCAAACCACGGCCGTTGCCAGGCATGCTCCAGGAGTTGATTCTCCTGGTCGAAACGGACCTCTAGGGATTGGGCGCGGTCAGCACTTACCGCGCGGGCTGTCTCAAGGATGGAGGTCGTAGGGACTAGGTCCGCTACGCGTAGCATCGGATAGGTCAAAGCTAAGAGTACGAGAACGCTCGCCACGCGAAGCTGTACGCGTGGGTTCGCCCAACGGACCAGCGGCACTAGAATTGCACCGTACACAAGGGCGCTCATGGTTTTGCAAAGCAGCACCACAACACTCAAATAGGCGGTAACACCACCGGGCTGCCATCGGCTGATGCGGGTTCGTGTCCGCCACAAGGCGGCTGCCGCCACACTGGTTGTCATTGCGAAGAAGGCCACGTATAGTCCATGCCCAAGGAAAACCACCGGGCGAAAACCGCCGCCGCGAATCTCCTGGCCAAAACTGCTTGGAAAGTACCCGTATATCCAGGTGTGAAGCTGAGGGCTCATGCGAACTTCAAGGAGTATCAGCAACGAGTAGCCAATACCCGCGATAACCATGATGCGCAAAACATCGGCATTGTCCTCGGGATTCCGCAGGAATTGCCGACCGATGAAGAACGGCAAAATGAAGATGAACTGGGCGAGTGCCGCCGAGCCTGCGTCGTAGGCCCCGACGCCGGGTAGGACGGCCCCACCAGTAATGATTGGATCGGTGTTGAGCATCGACGTTATGAAGGGTCCAATAAGTAGGAGAAGTATCAGTACCTCCGCAATTCCAAAACCGCGGAAAAATTTCAGCGACCGACCTGCGAAGACTGTGCAACCGATTAGAGCGGAGATTGATGGTATCGACTGCTTGTCGAACGCTGGTACCATTTCGAGTTTTATTCCCGTGCCCACAGGCAGCAGAAGGTACCCGCCCAAGATCGTCCACAGTGTCGCCTGACCGACTGAAAGCCTCGCGTACAAGCACAGCGCTACTAGAGGCCAAATCAACAGTGCGACGTAGGCAAGCACATTGGGGTGAATATCGGACATATGTCAGATTACTCGCCGATGACTGCAGGGGCCACGCGGATTCAACTTTATTGAGGCGCGAACTGCATTGTCCTATCAGTAACGATGGCCTCGACATGTTACCTGGGCCCGGGCAACGCACGTTCGCACTACAGGAATTCGTATTGCGCTTGACCATATACGACGGTCATGCAGACGCGTAAATCACCCCACAAACATCAAAAAGTGTGAATTAGCGTTAAAATCTTGGCCCGCAGGCCTGAATGATGAGTTCCGCTCACCAAGTGGATTAGCGGCCGACTATTGACGCCTTATGCCGCACTGGCAATAAATTCTCGACCTTCATGACGCGCTTTTGCCTGATCGTAGATCCATCGATAGGTTTGCTCCATGCCCTTCCTCAGAGGGACGTTTGGCGCCCAACCGAGCTTGGCCTTGATCAGGATATTATCGCTGTTACGGCCGCGTACGCCCTTAGGCGCATCGAACTTGTAGTGGCGCTTCAGCTTGATACCAGCGATCTCTTCCACGATGTCGACGAGCTGGTTGATCGAAACCAACTCGTCGCTTCCGATATTGAGTGGCTCCTCAACGTCGGATTGCAGCAACGTCTGAGTGCCGATCAAGCAATCGTCGATGTACATAAAACTGCGGGTCTGTTCGCCGTCGCCCCAAATTTCGATCTCGTGCTTGCCTGCGATAACCGCCATCGCCACCTTCCGCGAAATGGCGGCGGGCGCTTTCTCGCGGCCACCGTCCCACGTCCCGTACGGACCATAAACGTTGTGGTATCGAGCTACACGCGTCTTCATACCGAAGTCCTCGCGAAAATGTCGGCACAGGCGCTCGCTGAACAATTTCTCCCAGCCGTAGCCATCTTCCGAGTCGGCCGGATAGGCGTCCGATTCCTTCAACGCAGTAACATCGGCAGCTGTCTGTTTGTAACCGGGGTAGATGCATGCCGAAGAAGAATAAAAGAAACGATCGACATTATGTTTCTGGGCCGACATCAGCATGTGAGTGTTGATAAGGACCGAAAGCATGCACAGTGCCTTGTTATTCTCGATAAAGCCCATGCCGCCCATGTCTGCAGCCAGATTGTAGACGTACGTTACGCCCTTCGTCACTTGGTCGCAGGAATCCGCAAGTTGCAGGTCGGCGATCAAGTTCTCCGCCTCGGGCGAGCGAAAGTACCAGTCGCCGAACTGTTTCTTGTCCACGGCACGCACCGGGACGCCCTTCGCCAACAAGTCCTTTACGAGTTGGCCGCCGATGAAGCCGCCGGCACCCGTTATCAGTGTCAACTCCGACATTCACGCACCCGTATTGATAAAAAGCCAAAGTTTGATAACCCATCCCTCTAGAGGGTGTCAATTTCGCGTACTTTCGGCAGATGGAACTTGAATGAACAAGATCGCTCTGTAATATAACGACGTTTTCATGTTAACCAGAGGTATCCGTTGACACCGTTAACATCCGGCCCAAATTTTTCTCTCAGGAATGGACCAAGACGTTAATTTGAGGTCGTTCCGGCGGCAACATGTGAGTGTACACACAACATGACCCTGATCGATTACTTTGACCGGATTTCTATTGTGCATTTGCGGGCGCGAACTGATCGTTATCACGCGTTGGTCTGCGAGCTGCGGCGTATGGGAATCGAAATAACGAACAAAAAGGTGTCCATCCCGGATGCGCCGATGCCCGCCGACGCGAACAGCTTTCCGGGCAAGGGCATGTACGGCAGCTTTTTGAGCCACCTGGATATCTTGCAGTCGGCCCGGAAGAATGATCTTCAATCAGTTTGGGTTCTGGAAGATGACGCCATCTTCTCGCGTCGTTTCGTACGCGAACAACACAAGATCGTCGAGTTCCTCTCCCGAAATGAGTGGGATATTTGCTACTTCGGCCATACCTTAACTGATGAACTCAGGTCTCTGCCGCTTGGGTTTCCTCGATATTCCGGCGCATTCTACTGGGCCCATTGCTACGCCGTCCACGCTCGGATATTGCCGCGGCTCATTACTTATATTGAGGAAACTATTGAAAGACCCCGAGGTGATCCGCGCGGAGGCAAAATGTATATTGACGCAGCATACACACTCTTTCGCAAATTCAATCCGGACGTTGTGACACTGGTCGCCAATCCCGTGCTGTCTCTTCAGCGCGGTTCACAGAGCAGTTTAGGCGAAGGATACTGGTATGATCGAAACGCCTTGGCGCGTCCGGCAGTTCGACTGGCGCGCCTCATGCGCGATGAGTGCTGGCGATGGACCGGTTGGACATACGGCGGCGCCGCACCGCGCAACCTTGGCGATTGAATCACCTAGCACAGCAGACGCCGATTTGTTGGATAAGTGCGCGTCGTTAGAATTTGCTGTCCTTCCCGTCTGAAGGTTGTCGGTCTTTCCATTGGAAGTCGTCTGGAGTGTGAGGAATCATGCGGGACAGCGTAAAGTCAATCCAGTTTCTCAGATTTATCGCAGCTGCACTGGTCGTTTTTTCTCATGCGATGGACAACGCTAAATATCAGATTGCCGACAGCACATCGCCGCTGATACATTATGTCGCTGATTTTGGAAGGTCCGGCGTGCACATTTTCTTCGTAATTAGCGGGTTCATTATGATCTATGCTTCCTTTGGAGAGGGCCGCGAGTTCGATTCGTCAGAGTTTCTTCTTCGACGATTCATTCGGATTTTTCCGATATATTGGGTTTATGCCGCCGCATACATTCTCATGCGTCAAATCGTATCGAGGGGATATAACTCGATTTGGGACGTCTTCGGCAGCCTGCTGCTTTTGCCGAACTATTCGTGGGTAATTATCGCTCCGGGCTGGACTCTGTCCTACGAAATTTATTTTTATATCTGCTTCGCAATCTTCATGATTTTAGGTCTGACCAGGGGGCTTTTAGCAATGACGTTCTTCTTCATGATTTCCATCGCTGCTGGTCTAGTAGTCCAATTCGGCAATACAGGACTTCAGCTGGCTACTAATTCGCTCCTTATCGAATTTCTGTTTGGTGCTTGGATCGCATATGTGTTCGTATCGGGGGCCCATCTGAGCTTAACGCTGGCGAATACTCTCGTCGTCCTTGGGGTAGCCTTGTTCATGATCGGCATTGCGCTTGGGTATAATCGCTTGCCGACGGTTCTAACATGGGGTGTTCCGAGCGCACTGCTGATCGCCGGGTCCGTGTTCAAGGAGCGCGGCGGCGGACTCTCTGGCTTTGTTCAGAGATATTCGTATCTGGGGAACAGCTCCTATTCCCTGTACTTACTGCATGTCCTCCTGATTGGTTTGATGCTCAGAGGATATCTTGCGATCTTTCCAAGACCAATGTCAGGTTATCTCCTGATCTGTTTGGTACTTAGCACTCTATGTGTTCCGATTAGCGTTGTTTTGTACGAATACGTTGAACGTTGGCTTGTCGGTTATTGGCAGAGCATGGTTACGAGCAAAGATAGCAGAGTACGCGTAGGGCCATATGCCTGAGAGCAGCCCCCAGTAAGCTGCTACTTATCGCTTGGTTCTGCCGCAAGGTGGATGCCAGGTCAGGTGGCAACATCCGATGTAGGGTCTGTACCGGCCGCCAGTGGCACCGCCAGCCATTTGTGTGGGTCATAAGTGATCGAATCGGCGGCTTCGATGCCGGCAAGGATGTTCCGACTTCGAGAGCTCAGGATTGCTGCCCCGCCCAGGCAGCGTCGACGTGCAGGTAGGTGACTTTCACTTCGGGAGGCATGGATCGTCCGATAGCCATAGGTAGAAAACTCAACGATGATCGCGTTTACATTGGCCGCCGGTTCGTTTTCCGATGGGGGGGGGCTGAGCGGGATGTCGCCCGGCCAATGGAACCACCGCACCGCCTTAATCAAAGGCTTAGAATCACGTTGCAGTGCGAAAATAGATCATTAGGGTGGTCGGCATATGGCGATCCGGTAACCATAGGTTCCTTAATGTACGAGGCGTTTTACGGGTTGCGCGAGAAGCCTTTCTCGATATTGCCTGATCCCGACCTAATTTATTGGGGCCACAATCATCTTCTTGCCTTCGCCATGCTCGAATTTGGCGTGACAAACAGCGCCGGTTTCACCGTAATCACCGGCGAGGTTGGATCTGGGAAAACGACCCTTTTGCGCTATCTCCTGCGTCGTCTCGACCAGAGGATTACCGTTGGCCTCATATCGAATACTCCCCGAGGTACCGAGGGTCTTCTGCAGTGGGTCATGATGTCGCTCAATCAGCCGTACGAAGCTTCCTATCCGGTGCTGTTTGAGCGATTCCACAAATTCCTACGCAGTGAGTACAGCAAAGGTCGCCGCACCGTCCTTATTGTCGACGAGGCCCATAATCTGGGGTTCGACGCCCTCGAAGAACTTAGAATGCTGCTGAATATCAATGCCGATAAAAACCAGTTTCTACAAATTATTCTTGTCGGACAGCCGCAGTTAAAGCAGATGCTCCGCAAGCCGGAACTGTTGCAGTTTGCCCAGCGGATATCGTCGGACTACCACCTTCGGCCTTTGAAATGCGACGAGGTCGCCAAGTACATCAACTATCGGCTCAACGCCGTCGGCGCACGGGGGCCGCTATTTTCTAATGAGGCTTGCGAAATGATCGCCCAAGCTAGCCTCGGGATCCCCCGCACCATCAATATTCTCTGTGATACAGCGCTGGTCTATGGTTTTGCGTCCAGCCGTCAGCAAATCGGCTCGGATCTTATCTATCAGGTTATCGAAGATAAGAAAGAATTCGGGGTTCTCCCCATGCCCCTTTCGGCCAGCTAAACGACGCTGCTCAATTTAATGCGAGCAGGCTGAAAGTCGGGCGCTTATGCACCCGTAACTTCGGTGTTTGCCTTCGTTTATTGGGTGCCGATTTTTGCGAGGCCGGCACGGATTTTTACTTCCAAATCATGATCTGGCGCCTGACCGAGCGCGGTCTTAAATTGTTCGCCGGCTTTGTCCGCCTGGCCCGCGCCGAGAAGGCTCATGCCCAGGTGGTAGTGTACAAGCGCGAGATTGGGCAGTGCTTGTGCAGCCTCCTCGAGGAGCGGTACGGCGGCCTTAAAGTCCCCCTGACGATAGTTAACCCAGCCGAGCGTGTCCTTAAACTGTGGCAAGGGGGATTTGCGCAGCGCTGCCGCTAACACTTGTGCCCTATCGAGGCTGGCTTTGTCCGTACGGTAATCTGCCAGCAGGCTGGCAAGATTGTTAGCAACGATTATTGAGTTCTGGTCCTTCTGCAACAACTTCTCATACTCGGAAATCGCGCCATCATAATCGCCAGTCCGCTCCAAGATCCCGGCCATTGCAAGGCCCAGCATAAAGTTGTCAGGCAGCTGCTTAAGGCCGGCTTGCGTTACATCCAACGCCTGGGCATTCTTCTTCTGCAGCACATAGAGATCTGAGAGCGCGCGGTAACCGGCGGGGCTCTTCGGGTCCTTTTCTATAGCAGTCTTGAAGCTTCGTTCGGCTAGATCGGGCGCCTTATTGCTGAGTTGAACCGAGCCCAGGAGTACTAATGCCTCGATGTTGGAAGGGCTCGCCTTCAAAACCGATTGCAAGAAAGTAATAGCCTGATCCGGTTTTCCCGCGCGCAAATAAGTCCGCACCAAAGCGTACATTGGCTGCACAGCGGTGGGAGCGGACGCATAAGCGTCCTCAAGTACCCCAATACTCTCGTCGAATTTGTTCCGTCCAGCGAGGGCGGCGCCTTTGAGCTCATCGGCCAGAGTTCGATTGTTACCAATATTCTGAATAGCTTCAGCAACTTCCTGAGCCCCAACCCATTCCTGGCGCGAAAGCCTGATCTGAGCGAGCGCCGACAAGACCTGCACGTTCTTCGGCCAGCGACTTGCCAAATCGACCAGAACATCCTCCGCGCGGGCGACGCTGCCACGGCGCTGCAGGAATGAGACGTAGCTGAGGCTGACGGTGGGGGCGAAATTTGATACCCTCGTTGCGTCCGCGAACTCCTTCTCTGCCAAGTCAATTGAACCACTTTTCTCGTACGCGACCGCCAACATCACCATGAGATCCGTCGCTCGCGGTTGATCATTGAGCGCCTGGCGCAAATCTTCGATGGCCAAGTCAAATTGCCCCGAGTCCATACGCATGGCGGCGCGAATCTTCAAACCGTTAATGTTGCGCGCGTCTTTTTTGAGAATATCAGACACTATTGCCGATGCCGGCTCGGTTTGCTTCTGACCAAGGTAGTATTCGGCCAAGAGTGTTTGTGCTGCCGTGACATGTTCGGCCGAGCTTTCAGTGTTGATGAGGGTCTTGAGCAGCGCAATACCATCCGCGGCATTACCTTGAGCAATGTCCAGCCGCGCCAACGCCATTTGGTATGGAAATATATCTCCGCCGGCTTTGATCAGGGCATCGAGCTCCTTATGGGCAACATCCGGCCCCCTAATGGCACTCAGTAGTCGCACCAGGTCTAACTGGGCGGCAGTATCAGTAGGGGCCGCCGCAACGATCGTGCGTTGTTCCTTCTCCGCGTCGTCATTGCGATGTTGGAAAAGGTAAAGCCGGATCAGCTCCTTCTTGAAGTTGATTTCATTTGGATAAAGGTCGACTAGCTTCTTGAGAAGAACCTCCGCTTGCGGCAGATCCTGGGTTTGTTCGAATATTTGCAACTTGAAAAGCTCTAGGCCGACGTCGTTCTTTTTGGCCATCGCGTCGCTGTTGAGAATTTGTAGAGCCGCTTTTGCGTCGCCACGCGCGAAATCATCCGCGGCAATAACGAACATGGCGCCGGTATTACCAGGATCAATCTTAAGCGCCGCTTGCGCTACTTGGACCGCCCCTGCAGTGTCCTTAAGCTTGAAAAGCGTTGCTGCCTTCAGCGCCAGGAGATCAGCGTTCTGGGTATCCGCCACTTTGGGGTCATTGACCAATTTGAGCGCATCGTCGTAGGCCCCCCCAACCAGGAGAAGACGGCCAAGCTTCAGTCTTGCGGCCATATCATCGGGGTCGAGTTCCAAGACGTTCCGCAGAGCCGGAACCAATACCTTCCAATTGTGCGTCTGCTCTTCGACCTCAGCGAGACTGCGCCATGCCGGAAGCAATTTTGGATTGTATTTAACCGCATTGCGGAATTCGATTTCCGCTCGCTGGTTGTC
>Ga0210398_10006165_pt1 | contig 11080 bp, 6 predicted proteins | sample IncBWC4OmetaG_FD_161047 | JGI IMG/M metagenome (GOLD analysis project Ga0210398, IMG submission 161047) | Forest soil microbial communities from Barre Woods Harvard Forest LTER site, Petersham, Massachusetts, United States - Inc-BW-C-4-O | ecosystem: Environmental > Terrestrial > Soil >... | reverse complement strand
GTCAGGCCCTTGCTGCGTCACGTGGGCGCGTCGGCGATAGGATTGCGTCTTTGCGCTCCAATACGATCGGCTTGTGAACCGAAGCGGTCGAAGGGACGCACACGCGTGATCTAAATAATTTCGCGATCGGCACGCTAGTCTGCGACTGCTCCGGAATGGGCCATATCGTGCGGACGGCGGCGCAGCAGCCGGCCCAGGCGGTCCATGTAGATATAGACAACCGGCGTGGTGAACAATGTCAGCACCTGCGACACCAGCAGGCCGCCGACGATCGCATAGCCGAGCGGCTGTCGGATTTCCGACCCGATGCCGGTGCCGAGCATCAGCGGCACGCCGGCGAGCAACGCGCACATCGTCGTCATCAATATCGGGCGAAAACGGAGGAGACATGCCTTGTGGATCGCCTCCTCGGTGGCGAGCCCATGCTCGCGCTCTTCGACCAGCGCGAAATCGACCAGCATGATGCCGTTCTTTTTGACGATGCCGATCAAAAGGATGATGCCGATGATGCCGATCACGTCGAGCGGCATGCCGAACAGCATCAGGGTCAGCAGCGCCCCCAGCCCGGCCGCCGGCAAGGTCGAGATAATCGTGATCGGGTGGATCGTGCTCTCGTAGAGGATGCCGAGTATGATGTAGACTGCGATCAGTGCCGCGAGGATCAGGATCGGCGTGCTGCTCAGCGAATTTTGAAAGGCCTGGGCGCTGCCCTGGAAGCTCGTGGCAATCGAGCGCGGCAAGTGGAGTTCGGCCGCGGCTTTTTGGATCGCCGTCACCGCCTCGCCGATCGAGACCTTCGGCGGCAGGTTGAAGCTCAGGGTCACCGATGGAAACTGGCCCTGGTGGTTGACCGCGATCGGCGCGACTGTCGAGGCGATCGTCGCGAACTCGCTCAACGGCACTTCGGCGCCGCTCGACGCGGTCGCATAGATGCGGCTCAGGGCGTTCGGCCCGAGCTGAAGATCGGGCTCGGCTTCCAGTATCACAAAATACTGGTTCAGCCGGGTGTAGATGCGCGCCGCCACGCGCTGGCCGAACGCGTCGTAGAGGATCGAGTCGACGGTGGACGGGTTGATGCCCAGCTGCGAGGCGATCTGCCGGTTGACCTCGATTTTCATGACCCGGCCGGTGCTCTGCTGATCGCTGGCGACGTCGGTCAGCTGCGGCAGGGCTTGCATTTTCTTCAAGAGGATCGGCGCCCAGTGATCGAGCTCGTCGCTGTCGACGTCGACCAGAGTGTATTGGTACTGGGTTTTCGACAGTCGTGCGCCGATCGTGATGTCCTGCGCCGCCTGCATGTACAAGCTGATGCCCCAGACCGGCTGCAGCGCCTTGTTCAGGCGCGCGATCACCTGGTCGGCGCTGGCCGTGCGTTGCCCGAGCGGCTTCAACGTGATGAACATACGCCCGTCATTCTCGGTGACGGTCGGCCCGCCGGGCCCGATATAGGCGTTCGCCGAAGCGACCGCCGGGTCCCGCGTCACTACCGCCAGCACCGCCCGCATGCGCTCTTTCATCGCTTGCGGCGAGATGTTCTGCGCGCCCTCGGCAATGCCCACAATCAGCCCGGTATCTTGCTGCGGGAAGAAGCCCTTGGGGATCTCGACAAACAGAAAGCCGGTCAAGGCGACGGTCGAGAGCATGACCGTCAAGGTCACCAGGCGATGGCGCAGTGCAACCACCAATCCCCGGTCGTATGCCGCGGTCAGCCCGTCGAAAAACCGCTCCAGCGCGCGCGAGAGGACGCCCGGACGCGCACCAGCCTCGGCGGTCAGGACGCGGGCGCACATCATTGGCGTCAAGGTCAGCGAGACGATCACCGAAACGACGATCGCCACCGCGACGGTGACGGCGAACTCGCGGAACAACAGGCCGACGATGCCGCTCATCAGGAACAGCGGAATAAACACCGCGATCAAGGATATCGAGATCGACATTATCGTAAAGCCAATCTCGCCCGCCCCTTGCAGCGCGGCCTGCATCGGCGTTTTGCCCTCCTCGATGTGGCGGACGATGTTCTCGATCATGACGATCGCATCGTCGACGACAAAGCCGACCGCGATGGTCAGCGCCATCAGGGACAGGTTATCCAGGCTGTAGCCGAGCACATACATGACCGCGAACGTGCCGATCAGCGACATCGGCACCGACACCGCCGGAATTACGGTCGCCCAGAATTTGCGCAGAAATAAAAAGATGACGCCGACGACCAGCGCGATCGTCAGCAGCAGCGTGTGTTGAACATCGATGACGCTGGCGCGGATCGTCTGGGTGCGGTCCGAAACGATGTGGATCTCGATCGACGGCGGCAAGGAGGCTTCGAGTTGCGGCAATGCCTTTTTGATGTTGTCCACGGTCGCGATCACATTGGCGCCGGACTGGCGCTGCACCGCGACGATGATCGCCGGCTCGGTGTTCATCCAGCCGGCCAGGGTCACATCCTGAGGCGCCACGATCGCCCGGCCGACATTGCGAACGCGGACCGGCCCGCTCGCGCCCAAAGCGCCGGTGCGGTTGGCGATAATGTAGTTGTTGAACCCCTGCGCGGTCATCAGCTGGTCGTTGGTTTGCAGGGCGAAGGCCTGGTTGGCGCCGTACAAGCTGCCCTTCGGCTGATCGACGGTGGCCGTCGCCAGCGCCGTTCGCACCGCCTCTAGGTCGAGGCCCTCCGCCGCCAGCTGCGCCGGGTTGACCTGAACCCGGATCGCCGGGTTCTGCTCGCCGCCGACAGCGACCTCGCCGACACCGGGCATCTGCGAAATCTTCTGCGCCAGGATACTGTCGGCGTAATCGCTGACCACGGTCAGCGGCAAGGTCTTCGAGGTCAGCGCCAACATCAGCACCGGCGTGTCGGCCGGGTTGGTCTTGCGATAGATCGGCGGGTTGGGCATCGTCGGCGGCAGCTGGCCGGCGGCCGCGTTGATCGCCGCCTGCACGTCCCCCGCCGCCGAGTCTACGGTCCGGGTGCGGGCGAATTGCAACGTGATCTCGGCATATTCGGTGGCGCTGCTCGAGGTCATCTGGGTCAGACCGGGGATCTGGCCGAACTGCCGTTCGAGCGGCGTCGTGACCGTGCCGGCCACCGTCTGCGCATCGGCGCCCGGGAGCTGGGCGGTGACCTGGATCGTCGGCGAGTCGATGTTCGGCAGCGCCGCCACCGGCAACAGCTCGTAGCCGATCAGCCCTAGAAGCAGGATTGCCGCCATCAGCATCGCCGTGGCGATCGGCCTGCGGATGAACGTTGCGGAGATGTTCATGCGGGCTCGTCCGGTCAGAGGGAATCCGGTCGACCGCCGGGGCCTTCGCCCTGCACCGGTTGCACGCCTTGGCGCGTCGACACGGCGACTAGCGTTCGGGCAGCAGCCCGGCGCTCGCCGTCGTCGGGTTGGGCACCGCGGCCGGATCGTCGGGGTTGGCGAGCGCCACGACGGCGCCCGGTGTCAGCCGGTATTGGCCGCGCGCCACGATCGTCTCCCCGGCGCGCAGACCCTTGTCGATCAGGGCCACGCCGTTCAGCGTCTCGCGCACCGACACGGGCTGCATCGACACTTTGCGATCCCGCCCGACGACAAAGACGAACTGGCCCTGCGGCCCCTGCTGCACGGCGTCGATCGGAACCGTCAAGCCATTGGCCTGGACCCCGGTCACGACCCGGACGTTGACGAACATGCCGGGCCACAGCCGGCGATGCGGGTTGGGAAAGATCGCCTTGAGGGTAACCGTGCCGGAACTCGGATCCGCCTGGTTGTTGATCGCGGCGAGGGTGCCGCTGTCGAGCTCGGTCTTGTCGTCCGGGCCGAGTGCGATCGCCTTGACCGCGCCCCGTGCAAGCGCGTCCTGCACCGCTGGAATGTCGGCGGCGGCCAACGTAAAAATGACGCTGATCGGCTGCACCTGGTTGACGACGACCAAGGCGTTGGGCTCGCCGGGAAAACTGCGCGACGTGCTCGCATGGATGATGTTGCCGACATCGAGCAGGCGGATCCCGGCGACCCCGTCGAACGGCGCCACCAGCCTCGTATAGCTCAACTCGGTCTTGGCATATTCGATCGCCGCCTGATCGGCTTTGATCGTCGCGCCCTCCTGGGCGATCATCGCCTGCTGCGTCGCGACCTGCTGTTGCGGCGCAAACCCCTGCTTGGCCAGCGGCACATATCGGCCGAGATTGATCTGCCCGTTTTCGAGATGGGCCTGGTCGCGGGCGAGATTGGCTTCGGCCTGGTCGAGCTGCGCCTGAAGGGTGCCCGGGTCGAGCTGGGCCAGCAATTCGCCCTTGCTGACGTATTGGCCATCCTTGAAGTCGACCTTGGTGATCGGCTCGGTGATCAAGCTGCGGACCGTCGCCGTATTGAGCGCCGTGACGTTGCCGATCCCGGTCAGCACGATCGGGAAATTGCTTTGCCTTACGGTTGCGGCGATGACCGGAACCGGCTCCGGGGGTGCGGGTGCCGCGGCGCCGGGATGGTGAGCGAAATGCTGCCAGCCGAGGACGCTTCCCAGGGCCACCACAGCCGCCGCGACGGCGGCCCGCAATAGTGGGCGGCGGCGCTTTGCGACCGATCCGCCGGAGGAAGCGGGTGAGGCGGTCATCGGCACGATCCTACCGTTTTGTTCGCCGCGGCGGCAACTCCCGGCATTCCGGATCTGCTTGGGAACAATGCCGAGCGCGATCATCTGGCGGCGCGCCGAGAGATGGCCAAAGGCTGTCGACCCGCAGGAAGTTACCTTTGGAGGTTCGACTCGACCAGCCACAGCTGCTTGTCGATGCCGCGCGACACTTCGGTAAAGACGTCGGAGGTGTCCTGATCGCCGAGCGTGGCGGACTGGTCGATCGCCTTGCGGGCGGAGTCGCCGAACCCGGCGAGCGCTGCGGTGACCGCCGCGATATGCGCCTGCTCGGTGTCGACCCCGAGCTCGTAGGGTTCGAGGAACGACCGTTCGAGCGCGACCTGGATCGTCCCTTCGGCGGTGCCGCCGAGCGCGGCGGCGCGTTCGGCAATGGTGTCCGAATAGCCTTCGACCACATCCGCCACCTTGTCGAACAGCTCGTGGATCGCGATGAAGGCGGGGCCGCGCACATTCCAGTGCGCCTGCTTGACCTGCGCATGCAAATCGATCGCCGCGGCGAGGTGCCGGTTCAGCAATTCGACGGCCTTGACGCGGATATTTTCGGACAGCGTGTGGGACGTGCGGTACATTGGGTCACCCTGATTGAGCAGCGCGAGAGGCGTCCCTGGCCCGTCAGGGACAATGCCAACCCTGAGGTCGCGATACACTTGCGATAGGCGACCCTCGAAGTCGAGTTAAGGCGAGTGAATTTCGGTAAATCCTCGCATGGGATTATTAGGCTGCCTGCAGCACGGCTCGGGCGCATTTTCCTTGGCGGCGTGAAAGCGCATCGGCCTCTTCGCTCTCCAATAGCTTCTCGATGGCGTAGGCGCGCGTCGTATTCAGCATGCGAAAACGGGGTTCGGATCCGTCGACATGGACCGTCAGCAGCGACTTCGCGACCAGCGCCGCCACCTCGTCGATCATTTCACCTTCGCCGAAAGCCATGTCGGCAGCCAACAGGCTGGCGGCTCGAAGCGTGAATCCGCCGCCAAAAACCGCAAGCCGACGCAATGCCGTCTGCTCGCCGTCGGTGAGCAAACCGTAGCTCCAGTCGAGCGAAGCGCGCAGCGAGCAATGGCGCGAGATGGCGGCATGGCCTTGGCGTATCGGCGCCCGCAACGGTTCCCGAACGCGCGCGGCGACGCCCGCGATGCCCAAGGTGGAGATTTCGGCGGCGGCAAGTTCGATCGCGAGCGGAAGACCGTCGAGCTTTCGGCAAATGTCGACCACGGCCGGCACATCGCGGTCTTGCAATTCAAACTCGTCGGCAACACTGGCCGCGCGCTCGGCGAACAGCCGGACAGCCGGAAAGGCGAGCGCCTCCCGCGCATCGAGGCAAATCGAAAACAACGGCTGCTCCAGAGGCGGCAGGCGATAAACGTATTCGCCCGGAACGCGCAATGCCTCACGGCTCGTCGCCAGGATATTGACGCCGGGTGCTGCTCTAAGCAGGCGAAACGCCAGGGCGGCGACGGCGTCGAGGACGTGCTCGCAATTATCGAGCACCAGCAGCATTTGCTTGTCGCCGAGAAACGACAGCAGGTCGGAGCTCACCCCGTCGTCGGCGGTATCCAGCCCGACCGCCGAAGCGGCGGCTTCGGGCACGAGCGATGGATCGCTGACGGCGGTCAGATCGACAAACCACACACCATCTCTATAAGCCTCGATCAGATTTGCGGCGGCTGCGAGGGCCATGCTGGTCTTCCCAGCCCCGCCCGGCCCGACGAGCGTCAGCAAACGTCCGCGGCGCAATTGCGCCTCGATTTTGCCGAGGCCGGCATCGCGCCCGATCAGCGGCGTCAGCAGGGCCGGAAGGTTGTGCCGCCGCTGCGGCTCCAGAGCCTGCGGTAGCCCGGTCGCCGCATCCGCCCAAAGCTTCACCGGCGCGACGAAGCAATAGCCGCGCCCAGCCACAGTGGAGATATAGCGGCGCCCGGTTTTGCCGTCGCCTAGCGCTCGGCGCAGCGCCGAGATATGGACCTTGAGGTTGCTTTCATCGACAAACGTGTCGGGCCAAACCGTTGCCGTCAGCTCCTGCTTGCCGATCAGCTGGCCTGGCCGCCGGGACAGCGCGATCAGCAGATCAAGCGCGCGGCCACCGAGACGAACGGGCTCGTCCCCGTTCACCAGAAGCCGCTGTGTCGGCGATAGGCGAAAACCATCGAAAGCGATCTCTTCCGCACGGTGACAAACTGCCGCTGCTGCGTTTGGAAGACAGGCAAGGCTGCGCTGCAACATGATAACCCTCCGTCCGAACTTTGATTGCGCACCGGGCGTTCGGCTTCCCCCCGGCTGACGTTGCCGAAAAATGTAAGCGGCATTGGTGCCTAAGTCTTTGGCTACTCGATGAATTAGTCTGAAAAATCAGGATCGTCCCTGGCTGCTGCACGATGATTCGGCGGCGTTGCTGAAAAATCCTGAAGCCATCTGAAACCGCGCCTATAATCGCCGGCATGATGTCCGGCTCCGAGGGTTCGGCAATCGTCGAGTTCGGTCGGTTCAGGTTTGCGCCGCACCGCCGCGAATTGCTTGCCGACGGCCGCTCGATCGAGATCGGCGGGCGCGCCTTCGACGTGCTGACAGCTCTGGTCGAAGCCCGCGGAGCGGTCGTCAGCAAAGACGTGCTGATGCGCCGCGTCTGGCCCGACCGGGTCGTCGAGGAAAACAATCTGCAAGCGCATATCTCGGCGTTGCGCGCCGCCTTTGGGCCTGAGCGCGAGCTGATCCGCACGGTCTCCGGACGCGGCTACCAGTTCACCGGCGAGATCCGCATCCTGGCGGCGAGCCCGGACGAGCGCGCCGGCGCCGGGGTGGCCGCGGCGACCCTGCCGCCGACGAACCTGCCGGAGCCGGTTTCCGAGCTGATCGGCCGGGATGCCGAAATCGACGAAGTCTTTAGCCTTGTCGGCGCGCATCGGCTCGTGACCCTAGCCGGCGCAGGCGGCATCGGCAAGACGCGGCTCGCCCTCGCCATCGCGCGCAGGCTGCTGCCGGAATTTGCCGACGGCGTGTGGCTGGCCGAGTTCTCGCCGCTTTCCGATCCCGCACTGGTTCCGGCCACCGCCGCCGCAGCGGTCGGGCTCGATCTTGGCGGCGGCGAGGTTTCGGCGCGGCGCGTGGCGCAGGCTCTTGGCGACCGACGGCTGTTGCTGGTGCTGGACACCTGCGAGCATGTGATTGCCGCCGCCGCGGCGATGGCCGAGGCGGTGCTGCGGGCCGGTTCGGCGGTGCGCATCATCGCCACCAGCCGCGAGCCGCTCCGGGCGGAGGGCGAGCAGATCTACCCGGTACCGCCGCTCGCCGTGCCCGGCACGGAGGGCGACGACCCCTGGCAATACGGCGCGGTTCGGCTGTTCGCCGAGAGGGCGCGGGCGGCGGAGCCGCACTTCGCGCCGGAACGGCGCCTTGTGGCGATGATCGCGGCGATCTGCCGGCGGCTCGACGGCATCCCGCTCGCCATCGAGCTGGCGGCAGCGCGCGCCGCCACGCTCGGGATCGAGGAACTCAGCGTCCGCCTCGACGATCGCTTCCAGCTGCTGATCGGCGGCCGTCGGACGGCGTTGCCGCGGCACCAGACCTTGCGGGCGACTCTCGACTGGAGCTACGAGCTGCTGGCCGAGCCGGAACGCGAGACCCTGCGTCGGCTGGCGATCTTCGCCGGCTCTTTCAGCCTGGAGGCGGCCGGCGGGGTCGTGGCGAGCCCCGGGGTCGCGCCGTCGGACGTCGTCGACGACGTTTCCAGCCTGGTCGCGAAATCGCTGGTCGCGGCGGAGATCGACGGCGCCGTCGCGCGCTATCGCCTGCTCGACACGACGCGGGCCCATGCGCTCGAAAAGCTCACCGAGAGCGGCGAACGCGAGCGGCTCGCGCGCCGCCACGCCGAATATTATCGCGATCTCTTCGAGCGGGCCGAAGCCGAATGGGAGACGAGGCCAACGGCCGAATGGCTGGCCGATTCCGGGCGCCGGATCGACAATTTGCGCGCGGCGCTCGACTGGGCCTTTTCGCCGGACGGTAATTCATCGATCGGGGTGGCGCTGACCGCCGCCGCGGTGCCCTTGTGGATGCAACTGTCGCTGATGGAGGAGTGCCGCGGCCGGGTCGAGCGGGCTCTCGCCGCTATAGAGTCCGGGGCGGCCCTGGACTCGCAACGCGAAATGAAACTGCTCGCCGCGCTGGGCACATCGCTGGTGTATACGAGAGGTGCCGTTGCCGAGATCGGCGAGGTCGGGATAAAGGCCCTCGAGATTGCGGAGAGCCTCGGTGACGCCGAGTACCAGCTGCGCTCGCTCTGGAGCCTGTGGAACTTTTACACCAACAGCGGTCTGCACCGGATCGCTCTAACCTTAGCGCACAGGTTCCATGTTCTGGCGGCGAGCCGGCCCGACCCGAACGATCGCCTGATCGGCGAGCGACTGATCGGTACGTCGCAATATTACCTGGGCGATTTGCTCAGCGCGCGGCGCAATATCGAACGTGTGCTCGCCCGCTATGTCGCTCCCGCGCAGAAGTGGCAAATCGGTCGCTTTGAGATCGACCAGTGGGCGGCGGCGCGGGTCTCCCTCGCCCGGATCCTGTGGCTGCAGGGATTGCCGGATCAGGCGATGCGCACCGCCGAAAGCAGTGTCGCAAACGCTCGGGCAACCAATCACGCAATGTCGCTGGGTCTCACTCTCGCCATGGCGGCATGCCCGATCGCGCTGTTTACGGGCGATCTGGCCACGGCGGAACATTACGTGGAAATGCTGCTCGACCTTTCGACCAGGCATGCGCTGGCGCGCTGGCGCGCTTGGGGTCTAAGCCATCAGGGAATGCTCGCCATCCAGCGTGGCGATCTCGGCAGCGGATTACGGCTCCTGCGCGCCGGTTTCGTCGAACCAGGCGCCGCCGGGTCCGTCCCGCAGTTCTTTACGTTCCTGATGGCGGAGGCCTTGGGCCGTGCCGGGCAGATCGCCGACGGGCTCGCCGCGATCGAGGAGGCCATCGTCCGCTCGGAGCGCACCGAAGAACGCTGGGTAATTGCCGAGTTGCTGCGCATCAAGGGCGAGCTTTGTCTATCCCAGGGCGCGCCCGGAGCCGCGGCGGCGGCCGAGGGTCACTTCCGGCAGGCGCTCGACTGGGCGCGCCGGCAGGGTGCCCTTTCCTGGGAAATGCGCGCCGCCACCAGCCTGGCCCGCCTGTGGCGCGATCAGGCCCGCCGCAAAGAGGCTCGCGAACTGCTCGCACCCGTCTACGGCCGGTTTCGCGAAGGCTTCGAAACCGTCGATTTGAAAACGGCGGGCGCTCTGATCGAAGAACTCGCGTGAGGGCTGATCGGCAGCTGAGTCCCGGCGCCACCGCACAACGACGATGCAGCCCTGACGGCTTGAAAAAACCTGAAATATCCTGAAAATCATCCTCGGTAAGCTAGCTGCAGGCCGCCCGCTTCGGAGGGCCCCGTGCCCGAAGACTCGCCGATCGTCGAGTTCGGTTGCTTCAGGATCGCGCCGCACCGCCGCCAGCTGATCGCCGATGGCCGGCCGATCGAGATCGGCGGGCGGGCGTTTGACGTGCTTGCGGCGCTGGTCGAGGCCGGCGGGGCCGTCGTCAGCAAGGACGCGCTGATGCGCAGCGTCTGGCCAAACCGAATTGTTGAAGACAATAGCCTCCAAGCCCAGATTTCGGCGCTGAGAAACTCCCTCGGTGCTGATCGCGGCCTGATTTGCGTCTCGCCTTCGGCTGCGGAATTGGAGGATGATCCCGCGCGCAACAGGCGGGCAGTTGAGGGGTGCGGGCGATGAGCGGGATCGACGAAACCCACGATCCGAAGCGGCAGAGCTGGGTCGCCTCGGCCAATGGCCACGGCGAGTTTCCGATCCAGAACCTGCCGCTCGGCATCTTCACCCCGCCGGGGGGCGGTGCGCCGCGCGGCGGGGTGGCGATCGGCGACATGATCTTCGATCTCGGTGCCGCTGTCGGCACGGGGCTGCTGTCGGGCGAGGCGGCAAAGGCGGTCGAGGCGGCGTCCGGGCCGGTCCTCAACCCATTGATGGCGCTCGGGCCAGCACCGCGGCTGGCGTTGCGCAAGCGGGTCTCGGCCCTGCTCGCCGCGGACGGCGCCGAGCGGGCCAAGGCCGAAGCCATCGGCACGCGGCTGTTGCACCCGGCGGCGCAGTGCACCCTGCATCTGCCGGCTGCGATCGGCGAGTTCACCGATTTCTTTGCCGGCATCCACCATGCGACCAATGGCGGGCGACGGCGCGATCCGAACAACCCGCTCGGCCCCAACTACAAATATGTGCCGGTCGCCTATCACAGCCGCGCCTCCTCAGTGCGGCCGTCGGGCGTGCCGATCCACCGCCCCAGCGGTCAGCGCAAGGCGCCGGACGAGGCCGCACCCAGCTTTGGCCCGTCGCAGAAGCTCGATTACGAGCTCGAGCTCGCGGTCTGGGTCGGCCCCGGCAACGCCCAGGGCGAACCGATCCCGATC
>Ga0210398_10006164_pt1 | contig 11082 bp, 7 predicted proteins | sample IncBWC4OmetaG_FD_161047 | JGI IMG/M metagenome (GOLD analysis project Ga0210398, IMG submission 161047) | Forest soil microbial communities from Barre Woods Harvard Forest LTER site, Petersham, Massachusetts, United States - Inc-BW-C-4-O | ecosystem: Environmental > Terrestrial > Soil >... | reverse complement strand
ATGTTCGCGCTCTCGAAAGATGGTTGATCGCTTCGGGTACGGTGACTTCGGCGAGGGCTAAAACCACGGTTCGAAGCTGGCAGCATTCAACTGAAGCCGCTGCCTTCCTGGAACAGCTCATCGTGTTCAGGGAGAAATTGCGGGAGGCCGTTCTTCGGATCGAGAGCGGATCGACGCCGACTGACGCTTTCCTTACTGAAGTCAACTCGCTGTTGCTTCGGTATCCTCTTCCCGTGTTGCTCCACAAGCGAGACGGGAGGATCATTCGGGAGACAACCTTCGAGCTTCGTAAGCCCACCGACCTTTGGGTGCCGATTGTGGATGCTACGGTAGATCTTCTCGTAGAGACAGAGTCGTCGCGTATTCGCAAGTGCGACTCGTGTGTCGTTCACTTCTTCGACACAAGCAAAAAGGGCTCACGCCGCTGGTGCAGCATGAACATCTGCGGCAACAAGCTCAAAGTTGCCGCCTACCAACGGAGGAAACGCACCAGCGACATGTCGATGAAGTAATGGAGGGATTTTCTTCGCTTCGACTTGCAGTCATTTGCGGGTCTTACACCGTAGCTCTCCCCGGTCGCTCCTGAATGACGGGCAAACCGCACCTTACTCGTCGTTGACCGTTCGGGATGCGATGAAGTCTCTCCGGGACTACAGAAAGTCATTCGCTCCAGTCATTCCCGGTCAAACTGATACAGCGCCGATTTACGCAGCTTACGAAGAGATGCGACAGGCCGACTTGGCCCAGCACACCATTTTGCTGCTTGTCGAATGCCAGACGATAGAGGAGTTTCGTGAGGCTCTAGGCCGGCTGCCGATTCGCCACTCCTCTGAGTGGCGCTCTCTTAACAATGGTCTCTGAGAATTCGTGCTCTGAGATTCCGTTCAAGCCAACTTGACGAAAACGCCCCACCCGGACACTTAAAACCGGGAGAGACGAGTTCGGCGCTAGGAATGGGTGTCGCTTTGCGCATCATCGCCAACTCACTCAACGAACCGTGCGGAACACACAACTGCCCAGATTTCTGGGTTTTGGGCGGTTGACGGGCAAACCGCACCTTACCCGTCGTTGGCCATTCAGGCGCGTAACGGAAGGGTTATCACACATTGACGCCCGTTTCCAAGTCGAACACCGAATCCTGCGAATAGTGCTTCAAAGAGCTGATCAATGAGAAGCCGGCTCAACGGACTTATGACTTGCCGCGGGCTTCCGACGCAATTATGCTCTGCTGGGAGACTACTATCTATGCCCAAGCTGTACACTCCCCGTGAAGCGGCTCAAGTGCTAGGTGTAAGCTACGCATCGCTGAAGCAGTGGATCTACCACGGAAAGCTAAAGAGTGTCCAAACACCGGGCGGCCACCACCGGATCTCCGAGTCTGAAATCGACCGCGTGCTGCCTCGGGTTTCCGTCAAAGGCAAACCGGAGAAGACACGTCGCATGTTTCGGCGCGTAAGCGGGCGAAACCAGTTGACCGGACGAATAACCGACATAAAGATCAGCGGATTGCTCGCACAGATCACACTTGCGATTGGAGATCAACGCATCACATCAATTATCACAGCTGATGCGGCGCGGGAATTGCGCCTGAAGAGTGGACAGATCGCTATAGCTCTCGTCAAATCAACCGAAGTCATGATCGTTCTACCCGACTAGATCCGGTTGACAATAACGATTTAATTCGTTTAGATCGAAGAGTGTTCCGCCTGGGGAACCGAAGGTTCCTTTCTGTCCTCCCCTGGCCAGGAAGACATCCGCCATTTCATGTTCAGCGCTGGATTCCAAGCTGATCGTTTATATAGGGTGCAAATAGCTCGAGGTGAAGTGAGTTCCATTCAATACTCGATGAGGCCACAATGAAGCTAACGGTCTTCCGCTTGTCAGTGATAGCTACGTCCCTATGGTGGCTGTGCTCCGTTTCTGCAGGAGCCCAGGTGTCAGCGACTTTGTCTGGTAGAGTCACCGATGCTACTGGGGGTGCCATTGCAGCGGTGACTGTGACCGCGAACGACCTTGACACAGGAGTATCGCAAACCGCCGTCACAACCCAGGTTGGTCAATATCAGATGACTGCGCTTCCTGTCGGCCGCTATGAGGTCCGCGCCACAAAGCAGGGCTACGCCGATGAAACGCGCACGGGAATCAGCTTGGCGGTTGGCCAGGACGCCACGGTCGACATTAAGATGCAGCTGAAGACTCCCGACGCCTGCGCGAGCGGCCACGAGTTCTCCGCCACCGATTGCGCGCTGACCTGGCACGGCATCACCCTGTACGGTGCGTATGACGTCGGCGTCGGCTGGGTCAGCCACGGTTTACCGGAAAACGGCTATAACTATGAAGGCGCATCTCTGGTGAACCGAAACGGCTATCAACATCGATTTCTCATCGCACCCAACAACCTGCAGCAGACGGGTCTGGGCATCAGGGGCAAGGAAGAGTTTCGGCCTGGCTGGTCCGTTGTGTTCAACGCTTCAAGTGGCATCAATCCGCAGTCGGGCCTGCTCGCCAACGCGTCGGCCACCCAGACCATCAACAACGGCCTTCCCAGGAGCAGCTATTCGTATACCATCGACGGCGCCCGCGCAGGCCAACCGTTTAACGACGAAATCTATGGTGGTGTATCGTCCGCTAATTTCGGCACGCTGACCTTCGGTCGTCAGCGCGCTCTCGGTACCGATGCGATGCTCCTTTACGATCCGGCCGGCGGCAGCTATGCCTTTTCGTACATCGGGTATAATGGCACGTTGGCCGGCGGAGGCGACACCGAAAACAGCCGTTGGGATTCCGCACTGAAGTATCGCCTCACCTATGGCCCGGTCCATTTCGGCGCGATGTATAAATTTGCCGATGGTAATGGCGGCTGCTACTCGGCCTCCGCCACCTGGACTGCCGCCACCTGTACGCCGGAATCGGCGCATAACAACGCCTTTGGATTCGACGTTGGCGGAGACCACGGCAAGCTCTCCGCCGACGCGGTCTTCCAACATTACAACCAGGCGATCAGCGTATTGAACCCCTTGCTGGGGCCTCAAAGTCCGACGCAGTCCTATCAGTCGACTATCAACAGCATCAATACGAACCCCATCACTGGCGCCAATTTGATCGACGCGAACAACACCGTATATGGCATCGTGACCGACAACAAGGCCATTATGGGAGCTGTCAAGTATACGTGGGACCGTTTCAAGCTCTTTGGCGGCTACGAATACATCTGGCAGAATAACCCGAAGGACCCGTTGGGCGTTGGCGCCTCGGACCAGGGCGGTTATATCATGAGCGGCGTCGAAGACAACAATCTTGATTCTGAAAAGTTGGTGCAGATCTGGTGGACGGGCGTGAAATACGCTTACGACAGCAAAACCGACATCACGTTCGCCTGGTATGGGCAGGCGCAGAACAACTTCCGTGTTCCGTCGACCTGCTCGATCGCAGCCGGCTTCCGCAGTTCCTGCGCGGGCGACCTCGAGGAGGGGTCGCTCTATATCGATCATCACTTCACCAAACGCTTCGACGGTTTTGCCGGACTTGCGTATTCCTTCGTGACCGGCGGTCTGGCCATCGCCATTCCTCACGGCCCCGGCGTCCCCTATCTCCACAACAGCAACTTTGCTCCGACAGTCGGTGGTCGTTTCGCCTTCTGATGGCTTTCGCGGCCGGCTCAGTCGAGAGCCCAACATGGGTTGTGGTTCATCAAGACCTCGCGGCGGGTTCGAAACGAGACTGTTACGAAACTCTATGCTCGGACCCAACTCATCGCTGGTGCAACTTCCGAAGATGCCGATCACACGCCAGGGACTCAAGAGACTCCGCTGATTTGTCTTCTTAAATCACTAGCACCGAAGCCTTTCAGGAATTTTCACTTTCCACAACTCTCAGTGCGCCCGAAACGTGCGTTTTGAGGAGGAGCACCTGACTGAAAGCCGACAGCGCGGCGCTGCCGTCCCAAGCATCCCGAATTCTCCTCTGTGCAGTATTGCTTAGACATAGCTTATCTGCGCACGTACTGTATAGAAACCAAGCGTTATTTCGGGCGCGTGGCAATTGTGCTTCAGCCCTTCCAGCTGTCGAGATGGCACCGGACAGCCCACGTGGCAGGCTCCTTGGAGGCGACCAATGATGGTAAGCATGGCAGACGCTTCTCCACGTTTAAAAGCGAGAGTGGCGGGTTCCTTTTATGTGTTAGCTGGACTGACGTCAGTCATCGGCGGGATGTATATTCCCGGAAAGCTTGTTGTCGTCGGCGACGCCGCGACTACAGCGAATGCGATCCTGGCGCACAAGCATCTATTTCAGCTCGGTTTTTCAGTAATGCTCATCGCCGTCGTGTGCTCTATAGTTCTGACGGCTCTTTTCTATGACCTGTTTAAGCCTGTAAATAAGACTCTATCTCTAACCGCAGCATTCTTTCACCTCGTCGGACTTGCTATTTTGGGTTTCGCCAGCCTTCTTCAACTCGCCCCCTTAGTTGTCTTGGAAGGCGGACATTACCTGAGTGTCTTTAAGCCGGAACAGGTACAGGCGCTGGCTTATTTATTTCTGCAATTGAATACTCAAGCAGGGAATGCCTTCCTGGCGTTTTTTGGCCTCTATTGCATTCTGATCGGCTACCTCATTTTCAGATCAACGTTCCTGCCTCGAATTATCGGTGTGTTTATGGCGTTAGCCGGTTTGGGTTACCTGACCTTCCTGTCGCCACCGCTCGCAGGCTATTTGTCCCCTTACAACCTAGCCCCTGCTGCGCTCGGAGAAGGATCGCTGATGCTCTGGCTACTCGTGGTCGGGGTGAACGCTCGACTGTGGAAGGAACAGGCCAGCAAAGCCGCGGGATTACACGCGTAAACTTGAAGTCTATACATCGGTAGAAATCAGTCCGGCGCTGCGCTGAGGAAAAGACCGCGACCTCACCGGGGTCGTATAACGGGCGAGTCGGAAGTTGCTCCCGGTCGCTCCAATAGAAGGTTATTTGTGATTTCTACTAATGTCTCGGCACAGCGGATCCTACGCCGTTAGAAATGGATGTCGTGGTTGATCGACCGATGCTTTTTAAACAGCAATAGATGAGAAGATTGCGTTGATAAGTGGAGGCATGTCTTCTTATGGGTTACATCCAGGGCGAGGGACGAAATCAAGGGGCACTGTTTCCTGTCGTATTGGACGACTTTGTGCCAGCAGATCATTTGTGCCGCGTGATTGACGCGTTTGTCGAAATGCTCGCGATGTCGGAGCTTGGCTTCGAGCGCGCTTGAGTCCGCTGAGACAGGACGACCTGGCTACGATCCGCGCGGTTTGTTGAAGTTGTATCTATACGGCTATCTAAATCAGATCCGCTCGTCGCGACGCTTGGAAGCTGAGTGCCGTCGAAACGTCGAGTTGATGTGGCTTCTAGGACGCTTGTATCCAGACCACAAGAGCATTGCTGAGTTTCGTCGGATGCACCGCGATGCAGTTACGGCGGCAGGTGCGGAACTTGTCCGCTTTGCACGTAGCTGCGGACTCATTCGTGGCGAATGGATTGCCATCGATGGCTCGAAGTTTCGAGCTGTGGCGAGCGTTGACAGCACTCGCGAACGAATTGCCTTACAACGCTATCTGGACAGCATCGAGAAAGCAGACGAAGAACAACAGGCAAGCATCGATCCGCCTGCCGTGAAGACGGCGCTTGAGAAGCTAAAGCAGCATCCTGAACCTGAGGCTGGTTTTATGTTGGTGCGTCAGACTGCTCTACCGGCATACAACGTCCAGACTGCCGTTGATGCGGAACATGCATTGATAGTGGCACATGCTGTGGTGCTCGATGCATCCGATATCCGCTGTCTGAAACCAATGGCTGAGGCTGCAAAGAGAGCACTTGAACTGGATAGTTTTCAAGTCGTGGCTGATGCCGGTTACTCCAATGGAGAGCAGGTCGCTCACTGCGAAGCGGCCGGCATGATGCCGTACGTTCCCGTTATGCGTACAGTGAACAATCAAGGTGACGGCACCCTGTTCGGACGTGAGGACTTCCGATACGAACCTGATAGCGATACCTACGTCTGCCCTGGCGATAAGAGACTGCTGCGCAAGCACACCAATCATAAAGACCGTTACACAATGTATAAGGCCTCAGCTGGCGACTGCGGCACCTGCTCACTGAAGTCCCGCTGCACCCAGGCTCCGAGACGTGGTTTGGCTCGTCATTTGTACGAAGACGCTTTGAATCGCATGCAGGCGCGGGTTACGCCAGAAGCGATGAGGCTGCGTCGATGTACGGTTGAGCATCCATTCGCGACGATCAAATACCGTATCTTCGGACATCCTCGTCTGCTGATGCGAGGGTTGGCTGGCGCACGGAGCGAGATCGGCATCGCGACGATGGCTTATAACCTGAAGCGCATCACAAACGTGCTCGGCGCAACCAAGCTGACGGAAGCGCTGTATCAGGCCTGATAGAGCGTACCAGCGTATGCGCATTCTCAGGTTCGTTGGCCTTTAGAGAGAACAATCGCATACTGCTCGCGATCTCCAGCACTGAGTTTCGTAACGACCTCGAAACCTGCCCGCAACGCCCACCCCGATCATCCTGCGCTACGCGCAAAACAAGGTAGACAAACCTCGCTAAGGGGTGAGTGGATCGGGACATGCGTTACGTTGTGGACCTGAGACATTCGTTACAAGCCCCTTGCGGTGTTCGGAGCTACAACCAATCTGCCTGCTTTTGCAACTGTTTCGAAATATCGATCCCTTCGTCGAAACGGTGGGAATGTGGAAATCCCGAGGGATTTCCAAGAGGAAGGGGAAAGGGTGGGAAGCCGGTTCTATGGCTTTCCACCCTTTCCCCTCTTCGTCATTTGCACCGTGTGTCGCGAGACGCGTTCCCGACGATTAGTCTCTCCGTTTCCGAAAACCGGACTCGGTGGCAAGTGTCCGGATAGCCCGCTTCCCGGCAGATTGTCCAGGACATGGATGGATTCGAACGGCTCGATGAGTCACTCGCCCTGTTTGCGACGAGGGGAGCTCACGCTGAAGAAAATCCATGCATGTAAGGGGAGGGATCAGACGTTCCTTATAGGGAATCGGGCGTTCCCCTTATTGACATCGGATCGGGCTAGTGATAGATTTCTTTTCGCTCGCCAACCGAACTTACGTTTTCCGTCTTATTCCCTTTGGGCGCAGTCGGGACCCTTCACGTGATTAGTTTCGGGGCGATGGGTCGGTCGCCAACCGAACTTACATTGTTCGTCTTTTACCTTCAGGTGTAGTCGGCTCCCTTCTAAACATTCGATTGTTTCGGTGGGATGGCTTGATCGTCATCTGTTTGAAGGAGTGATTGATGTCTTCCGTCGCAGCCGACACGTGTGTCGACAAGGCGATGTGACATGCGTACGAGCCGAAGTCGCAACGGTTCGCGTCCCGGTCAAGAGCGTGGAACTGGGCAACCCCCAACGCTCTCGTCTACCCGCCTTACCGGGAGAACTGTTAGCAAGGAGCATCAATGACCCAGGATAAAGAATCGAAAGCTTTCGAAAATATCCTCAAATCCGACAGTAGGCGCGAGTTCCTCAAACAAATGGGAGTTGCTTTGGGTGGTGTCGCACTCACCGGCGGCGGCGCCATAAGCCCGCTCTTCGGTCAAACGCCGCTGCCAAGCGGTTACAACTTCTATCGTGTCTGGACGGCGGGCGTGCCGATCATCAACGAGATTCCTAACCCCGTTAGCAGCCTGGGCGCGGCGGTGATGCTGGGATCGTTCCAGGCTGAGGGAAAGCCCCAGAGTGACGTGATTTATTTTCACGGCAGAACAACAGAGAAGGCGCACGCCGGTTCGCCGCAGGCGCTGTTTCGCGCCCAAATCGACTACTCCTCCCCCAGTAAGCCGTTGGTGAAGAATCTCTTTACTGTAGTGGCGGAGGGAGATTCTCTTACTCAGGTGGACGGCGTTCCCCGCGATCAGCTACCGATTGTCGTCGGAACGCTGGGAATCGGCTCCGCTAATTCCACCGCTCACTATGCCACCACCATTACCGTGGACGATTATGGAGCGACGAACAATGAGAACTACAGCGTTCCGGCGAAGGCCGCCCCTGGAGTGTACCTGTTAGACCCCCAATTTGGCTGGTCCAAGGTCGCTCGCCTGGGTGATACACCTCCCGATTCTCCCGATGGGACGTCATATGGCGGATTTTTTGGCGATGTACACCTGAACGAGGACAACACAGTCGACTTCGTCGCGGCGACGACTGATGTGCCTCCTCCGCCCGGTCTGGGTGCTGCAGCCCGTCGTTCGAGTGTGCCCTGGACTGTCGCTACGCACGCCTTGATTCACTCATCGCCCGAAAATCCGGGCAATTCATACATCGTCTTGAAAACCGGAGATCGACTGCCGGGGACGGCAGCAGTGGTCGAGAGCATCGGATTGTTCAACGCGATCCATGGAGAGTTGTTTGTCGCTCAGGTGAACGCCAGGCGCCTCGACATTCTAAATGCATTGCCGGGGACGGCTGTGGTGCGAGGGCGGCTGCAGCGAGGCGGCGGCGCCGCCGGCCCGCCCAATTTGGATTTGCTCACGGGTTCACCCGGCCTGTTCAAGAACGGACTTCCGACCGACCGTGACACACTCCTGGGCGAGACCTTCATTGGACCCCGTATCGGCTTTGGCGGCCTCACAGCGATCGTGACTCACGATTCGGTTTCAGTACCCAGCGGAGGCTCGCTCGATTTGCAGCGCCTAAGCACCTGGGGACGGCAGGGCCGCGAGCTTATCTTTCGAGCAGGCGACGTGAATGCGGACAGCGCCTCGGCAATGGGTGGACCTGTCGTCAGCCCCACAACCGGGCTTACCTACGTGATACGGGTTCTGGCGGACGGCTCCACGGAGCTCGTCGTATTCAGTCAAGACGGCAATGAAAAGGTCATCCTCCGAAGCGGAGATGTGGTCCAGGGATACCCGATCACCGAGATCCTTCACGGGTATCATCCCGCCCAAGTCGATCCGCAAGGCAGGCTAGCCTTTGCCGCCGAGTTCCTCACGGACCCAAAGAACCCACAGGCGGCCGGCAGCGTCATAAGCTGCCTGGTTATAGGCATCCCGATCTAACACGCGAGCGAAGGAGGAAAATAAATGGAAAATACCACTTCTTGCCCCTCGCAATTGGGCATCTCTGCCGCATCGGGCTCTGCCGCACAGGGCTATGCCCTCACAATCGGCACCGGTGGAGGAGACAATGACGACACCGGAGGCCATGCGAATTTAGCTTACGGGCTGCCGCTCTTCCCGGCTATCGGCACCGCGCGAGCGGGCATCTCGCATACCGACCGGGCTTCGTCGCTCTTGGATTTCGAGGTAACAATCCTGTTTTCTCGAACGAAATTCCACTCTTTTTACACGTATTTCATGGGTGTCCTTGGCCCCGCCATCGCGTTTGATCTGCCTGCGGATGTCACATTCTTTAACCCCGACCCCGCTGTCGACGTGGGCGAGGTCGACGCCGCCCTGCGCAACCAAAATGTCGTGGCCGGAATCGGATGCGGACTCGGCGCCGGAGCGGGTTTTTCGGTGCTCCAGCAATTCTACCTTCCGGAAAACTGGTTCTCTCCCTGGAAGTTTGCATGGCAGACGGCTTTCGATCTGAATGTTCAGTTCAATGTGGACGTTATCAAGCTTCTTTTTCTCTTGATCCAGCTTGTGATATCCGGCCTGGCCAAATGCAAGCAAATTCAAGGCGACACCGCAAAAAAATTCGATAACTACCTGGACAGGGGAATCTCAGCGGTTTCGGGATACAGCTTTTTTGGTAATTCGTCGGGCTTCACCAATAAGACGACGACCACGGCTACTCCAAAGTGGGTCATACCAATCGATTTTTTCAGTTTCGTCCCAGTCCTCAAAACGTTTAATGCCGTCCTGAGTAGGGTCCAAGGCGGTGTCCAGCTCGGTACGCAGTTCTTGATTACCATGCCCGTCACGTTATCGCTTGATAGCTTTGACGTGACGGGCGGCCAGGCGGCCGGCAAACCACCCGCACATTACGGGCCTATCACTGTGGACAATTCCACCGCTAAGGCGAAGGGTTCGAAGGGTTCGGCCTTCGTACAGGGGAGCAAGCCCACACGGCTCACTACCAATGTAAGTTACACAACCGGTTTCACCATCGCACTCGAGTTCTACCTGCATATGGTCGTTTGCAAGTTCATCGACAAAGCGTTCACTACTCGCTCGCTCAATCTCATAGAGCTGCTTAATCTCGTGCCACACACGGACACGATCCACAGCTCCGTCAGCACGAACCCCCAGAACGGCTGTGTTCTCATTCCGCAGATGACAATGAGTTTCTTTTCAGGACCAGACCCCCACTATAATTTGCCCGAAAACACGGTTGTAACTGACATTGAATTCACAGGAGTTATTTCTGTGTCGGAGCCCTGGAAGGGTAAGGCAGGGACGATCACAATCGAAACGATTCCCCCAATCAACGGATTTCCTACGACGGCAACGATGCTTCCCGATGCCAGCACCGCAAAGTTCAAATACACGTTTCCCAACGATCCCATTCGGACCGGCGATCCGAACAATCCCGACAGCACTGTTTCTCCCAACTCGACCTCGCCGTATGCAACCTATTCCGTCACGGCGCATATCGACCCGAATGAAGCTCAACCGTGTGATGATTGGACCGTCACTGTGCCGGTAAAGGTCCAAAACCGGGTCCTGTTTGCCGGTTTTTACGAGGGCACTCAGGCTGTTCCACCTGCTACTCCTCCGGATAATGCGGCAGGGGCAGCGGAGCTGAATGTGGACCAATCGAAGGCCCCATACACGAAGGTCGAAAACTTCGTCGTCGCTAAGTACGAGTTCCCCTACCCTGAAGGCAGCCAGCCAGCGGACCAAGTGGAGATCAAGATCTACCTGCTTGACGCCGACAGAAACCCGCACAACGGCAGCGACGTTGTAGTTCGTTTCGATAACGGCGCAACAGCAAGCCTCTCCCGCCCAGATACGGTAAGGGTCCCGCTCGCCCAGCTCGGTAGTGCGGGTACCACGTTTAGGCTCGAATGGCGCTCAACAGGCCCTGAAACGGGCTATTCCAGTCTGTTTTTCCTGATCCT
>Ga0210398_10006162_pt1 | contig 11086 bp, 7 predicted proteins | sample IncBWC4OmetaG_FD_161047 | JGI IMG/M metagenome (GOLD analysis project Ga0210398, IMG submission 161047) | Forest soil microbial communities from Barre Woods Harvard Forest LTER site, Petersham, Massachusetts, United States - Inc-BW-C-4-O | ecosystem: Environmental > Terrestrial > Soil >... | reverse complement strand
CCTGGCCCGGTTGCTCGGACCTGGCGGCGTCCGTTCCCTAGTTGCGGAGTCCCTTCTCCTCTTGGTTGACCGGGACGGCGAGCGTAGGAAGCCGAAAGTTGAAGTTGCGGCGAGCCGCCGCCGAGTCGCTCTCCTCGATCGGCGCTCGGGCCTGAAAATGTCGGTAGAATCCGGCTCGGCTCACTTCTCCCAACTGGCACATCCGCTCGATACTCAAGCTGCCTTGCAGTGACGTCTCGGGTTGCATCGTAGACGCCTGTTCGCCAGAGATACCGCCTCATCTTGTCGGCATAGCGAGGGCTTAGCAGCTGCAGAAGTAGAAAAAAGGCTTGTGATCACTGAGACAAATGACCGGGATCGATGCGGAAGCTTGCGAGAAATCCGGCTTTTTGATCAAGCCTGCGCACCCACCAACGGAGCCCCGGGGCTTGACTCAGGATCTCGCTCCTAATTCGTTGATAGCTTTCCTGGTCGCCCCGCGCCTGGTACAGCTCGCCTTTGAGTGCCTTTCCTTCGGGCTCATAGACGGCAGTCAACACATCGAGTATCGACGGATCAACTTGGTCCAGTTTTTTTGTCCGAAGAACAAAAGCCGCAGCAACAAATTTAGCCTTAGTGGATTGTTTGAGTCGATAGCTCCGGAGTACACCGGGCGGTCGGGAGGCGTGTAAGTCCAATCCGCCCATCCGTAAAATTTTTCGCGTTCAGCAGCCAAAGATGAAAGCAGCGCAGCTTCGGATTTGTTGGGATTGCGAAATCTAATCCTGACAGGATTGGACCAGTAATAGTCCCCTCGCGCTGCCGCGTAAGCAAAGCGAACGCTATAGTCCCCTTCTGAAATCGTGGAGGGCATAAGAGGCGACACATCGGTCAGCATCCTCCTAGACTCGCCCCGCTCAAGGGCGGCTCCGGGATTCCCAAGCTGGCGATCAAGAACAGGGGTCGGAAGTTCATGCAAAATCACTTTTCCATCCGGATTAGAGACTTCGATGCCAATGCAGCTGCGACTGTTCAGGATGTTTGCGAATGGCAGGCGAGGATAGCTGGTCAGCGAGTCAGCGCGAACCGTGATAGCAACATAAATAGAAAAACTAAGTACATATTCAGATAAATAGTCAACAGAGGTTACTTTCAGACCATTTGTGGGCTGAGCATCACGCTTGTCCAAATTAGGATTTGGATTTTGACTCAAAAAAAGGCTGAGCATCTGATAGCTTGAGGTTGGGCTCTGCAAAAGCCAATCACAACGCTAAGGAGGCTCAGCCGTGACTCGAGTCTGCAGTATATTCTCACAGATTCTGCGGTTAATCCCTCGTTTGGAATTCGAATCAGCCGTGCGCCAGCACAAAGCGGAGCGTCATGCTCGAGGTTTCACCAGCTGGGGCCAGTTCATCGCCATGCTCTTCTGTCAGCTGGGGCACGCCAAGTCGTTGCGCGAGATTTGTGGAGGATTGGCTGCCAGCGAAGGGAAACTTCGTCATCTGGGATTGCCCACGGCTCCTTCTCGCTCCACCCTGGCCTACGCTAATGAGCATCGGCCTTGGCAGCTGTATCGCACCGTGTTTGAGCAGTTGCTGGCGAAGTGCCAGATATTGGTGGCTAGCCAACCAGAAACCAGAAAGAAGAGGAAGTTCCGTTTCAAGAATCCTCTGCTGAGCTTGGATGCCACGGTGATCGATCTCTGCGCCACGATGTTTGATTGGGCTAAGTTCCGCCTGACGAAGGGAGCGGTGAAACTTCATTTGCTGCTGGACCACGATGGCTATCTGCCGTCCTTCGCAGTGATCACGGATGGCAAAAAGCATGAGATACGTGTGGCGCGACAGATGCAATTTGCGCGGGGGACGATTTTGGCATTTGACCGTGGCTATGCGGATTACGAATGGTTTACGAGCTTGACCGAGCAGGGCGTTTATTTCGTGACGCGTTTAAAGGAAAACGCCGACTACGGCGTGGTGGAGAAGCGTGAAGTTCCACAGCGGCGCGGCGTACTACGGGATGAAGTAGTCTATTTCTATAAGCTTGAGCAGGAGAACAAGAAGACCTTCTTCCGGCGGATCGAGTTTTACGATGAGGAGCACGATCGGGTGTTGGTATTTCTGACCAATCACTTGGAACTGGCGGCGGCTACCATCGCGGCGATCTACAAGGAGCGCTGGCAGATCGAATTGTTTTTTCGGGCCTTGAAACAGTCACTGCGCGTGAAAACGTTTGTGGGGACTTCCGCCAATGCCTTGAAAACGCAGCTCTGGACGGCGCTGATCGCCATGCTGGTGGTGAAATACCTGCAACTGCGATCGACGTTCGGTTGGTCTCTTTCGAATCTGGTGGCACTTCTGCGGCAGCAATTGTTTGTTTACCGTGATCTGTGGGTATGGATCGACGATCCTTTCCAACCACCACCGACACCAGAAAGATCGTCAGAGCAGTTGACGCTGCAACTGAGCTGAGTGGGTCGATGGATTGGACAGCAGCGATAAGCCTCATGCCAACAATTCGACGTAACTTCGAGATTTAGGAGGGGGAATTTAGACAGCATCCGATCAAGACAAATGCTCACCACCACCAACCTGCCCTGCGTCCAGGGCTCAGAAAGCGAATTTTGCCCTTACTCTGGAGATGTTGGCGACCAGTTTTCTGCTAATTTGGACAGCAGTGGTAGGCGGTAAAACAAATCGCTGCGGAAAGCCCCAGTCCGGATAGCGGCCCGCAAGTCTCGATTGGTTGCTGCTATGACGCGAACGTCAGCGCGGATGCGACGAGTGCCGCCAACACGTTCAAACTCGCGTTCCTGCAAAACGCGTAGGAGGGCAACTTGAGTCTCCGCTGGAAGTTCTCCGACTTCGTCGAGGAAAATCGTGCCTCCGTTTGCAAGTTCAAATCGGCCCAAGCGCTGATGAGTCGCGCCCGTGTAGGCACCCTTCTCATGGCCAAACAACTCCGAGGCGATCAGGTCACGCGGTATCGCTGCACAGTTCACGCTCACGAATGCGCGCGAGGTGCGGTTTGATCGTCGGTGGATGGCGCGTGCAACAAGCTCTTTGCCCGTTCCAGTTTCACCGGTTATTAGCACTGACGAATCACTTGGCGCAACTTTGGAGACCCGCGAGAGCACCGCTTGTAAAGCTGGAGAGGCTCCGACAATCTCTTCGAACATCGAAGCTTTGGCGATTTCTTCCCGAAGAGCTACGTTCTCGCGCTGAAGCCTCTCTTCAGCCTGCTTGCGATCCTCAATGTCGGTACAGGCAACATACCATCGCACGGCCTGCCCTTTGTTGTCGTGCACAGGGTTGTACCGAGCGAGAAACCAACGATAACTTCCATCAGCTTTGCGTAGCCGCACCTCCAACTCGTAACTCGCGCCATTTGATAAAGCACGATCCGCATAGGTCTTGAGCCGTTCTGAATCGTCAGGATGAACTTCGGCGCCGACGCCCCTTTGCCGCCATTCATCAAGACTGATGCCGAGGTAATCGAGCGCGTTGCGATTTACAAAGAGCCGTTCGCGCTTGGGACCGAAAACCGCGACAAGTTGAGGCGTGAACTCCACCATCTGGTGCAACTCTGCTTCCTGTCCTCGGATCTCTTCTTCGGCTCGCATCAGAGCAATGTTTTCTTGGCGAAGGCTGTCTTCAGCCTGCTTACGATCCTCGATATCAGTGCTCGTGCCGTACCACCGGACGATCCGACCGGCTTCGTCGCGGAACGGCTCAACGCTAATGAGAAACCATCGGTAAGCTCCGTCAAAGCGGCGAATACGCGCCTCGATTTCACCTGGTTCTCCGGAGATCAACAGCTCTTGCCACTTTTTCATTAACGGGGGTAAGTCTTCCGGATGGAACGCAACCTGCCAGCCCCAGCCGTGCGATTCTTCGGGGGATAGCCCTGTATAGTCATGCCAACGTTTATTGAGGAACTCGTTCGGGCCGTCCGGTAGATTGCACCATGCCAGCGTTGGTATCGCGTCAACCACCTGCCGGATTTTGGCTTCCGCACGCTTGCGCTCAGTGATATCGATCGCGGTCCCGACAAATCCCCTGATGTCGCCCGACTCGTTCAAGACTGGATGACCAACGTTGTGGACGTGCTTGATCGATCCGTCCGGGAGAACGATACGATAATCCGATTCGAAGTCGGTCTTCGACAAATTCGCCCGTTCATAGTTCTGCGCTTCAATCGGCCGATCCTCCGGATGAATCCTGCCAAAAAAGAATCCAGCGGTTGATGCGTCCTCGTCGGACCGAATGTCGAATATCCGATGCACTTCCGGCGAGAACGTGACGATCCCCGTCAACACATCATGTCGCCAACTGCCCGTGTGGCTCAATCTTTGAGCCTCAAGGAGATCTGCTTCACTTTTTTTGATTTCATCGAACGCCTTTTGTAGGGCCGCTTCGCTCCGCTGTAGACTTTCCTCTGATTGCTTGCGGACATGGATGTCCGTCAGCAGATTGTACCAACGGACGATGTGGCCGCCAGCGTCACGCAGTGGGAGACCGCGCGACACGAACCAGCGATATTCACCATCGGCCCGACGGAGGCGATGTTCGACTTCGTACGGCAAACCGGTCTCTACGGCATGCTGCCAGGCTACGACCACCCCGGGAAGGTCGGCCGGGTGCACTGCATCAGTCGTACCCCATTCCTTCAATTCCTCAAGCGTGCGACCGAAGTAATCAAGTACCCGGCGGTTGACGTGCGCGACGTCGCCCTCGGTCGTCATGACAGCGATGAGACCAGGAATCGTCTCGACGATGAGGCGGAAGCTCTCTTCACTGCTGATATCGGTAACTGCTCCCACGAACTCCAGGTCGCCCAAGCTATCCGAGAAGGGACGTGCGGTTACGCGGACATGCTTGATGGTGCCATCCGGCATTTGTAGGCGATTCTCAAAATTAAAAGCCTTGCCGTCACGCGATGCCCGGTCGATTTGTTGTTGCACCCGGTCGCGATCCTCTGAATGAACGCGAGTAATATCAAATGCGAGCGCCGGTGTCGCGCCTGGATCGCATTGAAAAATTCGGAAGGTTTCGTCGGACCAGAAAATCTCCCCACTCGAGACTCTCCAGCCAAAGCTCCCTGTATGGCTCAGCCGCTGCCCCTCGGCCAGGTAAGCCTCGCGTCGCTGCAATTCTTGGGTCAAGTGCTCCTGTTCTGTAACATCTACGCATGTCCCCACAAACCCTTGGAAACTCCCCCCTTCAGCCGCCGGGGCACCCACGCAACGGAGGCGACGGATATTTCCATCTGGCCGCACAATTCGTTTCGTGAAATCAAATCCGCGATGCGTTGTCAACATCTTCCGAATTTCTTGCTCGACGAACTCTCGGTCTTCGGGGTGTGCGAGCGCCAAATACTCTTCCTTCGTTGGGGCGTTGCCTTTCGGATCAAGCCCGTGGATCTGAAACAACTCAGGAGACCAATACTCGAATCCAGCAGAGTTGAATGCCCAGCTGCCAGTGTGTGCAAGCCGTTGTCCTTCCGCTAAAAAGAGCTCTGCTCGTTTGCGCTCTTCGATATCAATGTTAATTCCGATCCAGTACAGCAGAGTTCCGTCGCTCCTCCGAAGGGGTTCGGCACGACTGAGGAACCAGCGGTACAATCCTTCCGCGTTACGCACTCGAAAACTCACCTCGCCAGCGCAGCCCGTACGCAGACAGGTTGACCAGACTCTACGCGTTTCTTCGTGATCGTCCGGATGCAGAAGAGGGATATGCGAATCCCATGCTGCGTCTATATCGATGCCCAATCGGAGCGGATGATCTTCCGGAAGGCCCAAGTAATCCGCACATCGCCGATTCACAAAGGTGAGCGCGCCAGATGGATTCGTGTACCAGGTATAAGCCGGTATAACGTCCAGAGTCGCTCGCAACTGTGCCTCAAGGACTTGTTTCGTTTCGGACTCGTGTCCTGAAGAAGCCATGGCGGGGTATGATACACCTGAAGAATCCGCATCTCCGCGGAAAACCAGCCTTTAAGATTCCGCACACGTTTTCGCTAATTGTTGATTCTTCGCCATCCGGCTCTTAGCTAAGCCCTTCCTTGCAGCGCAAAGATAACGATTATCCATAGCGATTTTATAAGTAGGTGCTTAGCAGAGATCTGAGTTGTACAAGTCTTGCCTACTCCCTCGCTGTTCGGCTGAAGGGGTCTTGAGTTCACAACGCGATCATGGATCAGTCTGAGACATCTTGGCACCCCACGACTAGAGGCATAGGGCGCGGTGACTGTCGCCGCATCTGATCGATCCCAAAGGTTCTCGTCGGCGCTTCGAAATCGTTGATTCGCCTCAAATTGCTTTTGCCGAGTACTCGCCATTTGTCGAGAAGTCGCCATCGACAATCCCGCTAAGTATTTTTATTTCAGTGCCCTGCGCTGGCCGTATCGTTGCATGTACTCATGTTTAGAATTCTGCGGATCACTAACGGGGAGCTTGTTCTCAAGCTGTTCGGTCAAACCAGTGAGGAAAACCTTCCCGATTTGAAGTCAGTGATCACTGGGGAGACTAAGATTACGCGAATCGTCTTGGACTTGAAAGACTGAGCGGGAAGCAGCGAAACCAGTTCAGATCAGTGAGCGGAGTTCTTGGCGGCTGAGAACGCGCCCGACGGTCGGATGGGATATGACTCTGTCGAACTTGGAAGTCGGTATTGCGCGTTCGCGGGCTCGCCAATACGGCTTTGCCCTGAGTACAACTGCAATCGCTTTCGCTTTGGCGCTCCTCGCGTACGATTACAATTTTCCCAATGTCGAGATCCCCCTTTTCCTGTTTGTGATCGCGGTAACTGCCTGGTATGCAGGATCCGGTCCGGCCGCCCTGGCCGCTACGCTTGCTATTCTCGCGGTTGACTACTATTTCACCGAGCCGCGCTACAGTTTTGCTGTCAGGGTTTCGGACGCGCCCTACTTTGTTGTCTTCGTTTGCTGTGCTCTCTTGGTTGCCCGGTTCAGTACGGTTCGTCGCCGAGTCGAGCAGCAGTTACTCCAAACTCGAGACAGACTCGTAATAGAAGTAGCGGAGCGTACTCAACAGGCCAGCCTGTTGAATTTGACCCATGACTCGATTTTCGTGCGGGACATGGATTTCCTCATCAATTACTGGAACAAAGGCGCGCAGGAACTGTATGGATGGTCAGCCGAAGAGGCGAAGGGGAGGAATTCGCGGCAACTCCTGGAAACCGCCTTTCCGGTGGCCATTGACGACATCTTGACAGAGTTAGAGCGGACGGGTCGATGGGAGGGCGAGCTCCGACGGAGAAAAGCCAATGGCAGCCTAGTCGTCGTAGCGAGCAGATGGTCTTTACGCCAAGGCGACGAGGGAGGTCCCGCCGCCATTTTGGAAACGAGCAACGACATAACAGAGCGCAAACGCAGAGAGGAGGAAATCCAGCGCCTAAACCAGGAGCTCGCGAGCAGGTCCGTGGAGATGGAGCGCGCCAACAAGGAGCTCGAGGCGTTTGCCTATTCAGTTTCTCACGATCTACGAGCGCCCTTGCGCCACATGTCAGGCTACACGGAACTACTTCAGAAGCGAGTGTCATCCTCTCTGGATGAAAAGGGCCACCGCTACATGGCAATCATCTTGGAATCGGCGGAACAGATGGGTCATTTGATTGATGATTTGCTGGCATTTTCGAGAATTGGCAGGGTGGAAGCGCAAATGGGTTTCGTCGGGATGGATCAAGTGATCAAAGATGTTATGACAGATGTTCGCCCAGAGACGGAGGGCCGGACAATTGGCTGGAAAGTAGGCCTGGTGCCAGATTTATACGGGGATCGGTCCTTGCTGAGGCTGGTGATGGTCAACCTGCTCTCCAATGCGGTGAAATTCACGACCACCCGAAAGGACCCAGAGATTGAGATCGGGTCTTGGAATGGAAATGGAGACGAGGTCGTCGTGTTTGTAAGAGACAACGGAGTCGGTTTTGACATGAAGTATGTCGATAAACTCTTTGGCGTGTTTCGTCGCCTGCATCGGGCAGACGAATTTGAGGGCACCGGGATAGGGTTGGCAACAGTTCAGCGCATTATTCATCGACATGGAGGAAGGGTATGGGCTGAGGGCCTTGTTGACGGCGGCGCGACTTTTTATTTTTCGGTTCCTAACCAACGACCGCTGTGAGGGAGAACATGGACATACTCGGACGGATTTTGCTTGTAGAAGACGATCCTAGGGACGTCGAGCTTACCCTCACTGCTCTAGAGGAATACAACTTGGCGAATGAAGTTGTCGTGGTGCACGATGGCGAAGAAGCCCTCGACTACCTCTCGTTCCGGGGACAATTTCAGAACCGCAATTCGGAAAACCCTGCGGTTGTGCTTTTAGATTTAAAGCTACCCAAAGTGGACGGATTGGAGGTGCTGAAGCAAGTCAAGTCCGACTCCAAGTTGCGCGCAATTCCAGTTGTCGTGCTTACGTCCTCGCGGGAAGAGAGAGACCTGGTAGCGACCTACAAATTGGGCGTGAATGCTTATGTGGTGAAGCCGGTGGATTTTCATGCGTTTGTCAACGCCATTCGGGAACTAGGGCAATTCTGGGCCGTGATCAACGTGCCGCCACCAGGAAGCATCAGCAAAAGGTTATGACTGCGCCCTTGACTTCAATTGCAAGGGGTTGGTAGCAAGCGGCACCTCTGTGTACCCCAATACAAAGGTTGCGGACAACGAAGCTAACGCGATGACAGCTCGACCTGGGCACTAAATAACGTTCACGGGGTGGCTCAGCGTGACCCGCGCACTTGCTAGATTCGAAGTTCTGGACACTCATCAGTTAGGCCGTCACCCTGCAAGTCCCAATTCGCTTATGAAACCCTTGCGCATTTTGTCGTTAGAAGACAATCCGAAGGACACAGAACTGATTCAGAATCTGCTCAAAGAGGAAGGGCTTCAGTGTGACTTAAGACGGGTGGAGACGGAGGATGAGTTCGTATCGGCCCTTGACCAGCCCGGCCTGGACCTGATATTGGCGGATTATACTCTTCCTTCTTTTGATGGCCTCTCTGCATTGGAGCTTGCCAAGAGGAAATGCCCGGACGTTCCTTTCATATTCGTTTCCGGGACGCTCGGAGAAGAACGGGCAATCGATGCGCTGAAATTAGGGGCTACCGATTACGTTCTGAAAACGCGCTTACTGAGAATTGTGTCATGCGTGCACCGCGCTTTACGAGAAGCTGAGGAGAGGATGGAGCTCAGGCGTTCTCAGGAGGCGCTCCGGCGAAGCGAAGCGTACCTGGCCGAAGCGCAAGAATTGAGCCACACGGGCAGTTTCGGCTTGGATATCGCGAGCAAAGAGTTTAACTGGTCGCGGGAGACGTTTCGAATATTCGAATACGACCCGACGGCAAGAGTAACGATTCAGATGGTGACGGAGCGAACACACCCCGATGATCGCTCGGCGGTGCAACATTTGTTCGGGCGCATCTCGCGCCAGCCAACCGACTTTGATTTTGAGCACCGGTTGCTTATGCCCGATGGAAGGGTCAAACACGTACAAGTCAAGGGTCGTTCCTCAAAGGACGTGCGAGGCTCGTTCGAATTCGTCGGTGCGGTGATCGACATCACCGAACGGAAGCTAACGGAATTGAGGCTGCGGCGTAGTGAAGGCTCCCTTCTGCGTGCTCAGCGTATCAGCCACACTGGTAGTTGGTCGCATGACTTGACTTCCGGCAAACTGGCCATCTCTGCGGAAACCCAACGTATATTCGGCAGCAATCCAAAAGCGGACATGTCGAATCCAGCATTCTGGTTCGACAGGATTCACCCAGAAGACCGTCAGAGAACTCAGGAACTGTTTGAACGGAGCGAGAGGGAAAAGACGGATTATTGTGCGGACTACCGAATTATTCTCCCAGACGGAACGGTCCGTCACCAACATACGATTGGCCATCCAGTCTTAAACGGGGCCGGCGACCTCGTTGAATTTGTTGGGACAGCGGTGGATGACACGGAGCAATGGGAGGCTCGAACAAAATTAGAGACGGCGTTCGAGGAAATCAAGCGACTGAGGGATCGTCTTCAGGATGAGAACGTGGTGCTCCGCGAGCAGGTAGATCGGGCTTTGATGTTCGAAGAGATTGTGGGCGCTTCGACCTCGTTACGAACGGTTCTTGCTCGGGTGAATAAAGTCGGACCGACGGATTCTACCGTATTAATTACTGGCGAAACCGGGACTGGCAAGGAATTAATAGCCCGCGCGATCCACAAGAATTCCGCGAGGGCCTCGCGTGCTTTTGTGAGCGTGAACTGCGCAGCAATTCCTACTTCACTGGTCGCTTCAGAGTTGTTCGGGCATGAGCGAGGAGCCTTCACCGGCGCGCTGCAGAGGAGGGTCGGACGGTTCGAGCTCGCCGAGGAAGGGACACTTTTTCTGGATGAGATCGGGGAACTACCGCAGGAAACTCAAGTAGCGCTTTTGCGTGTGTTGCAAGAGAAGGAGTTCGAGCGGGTGGGCGGCAATCGGGCGCTGCGCACTAATGTTCGAGTGATTGCCGCCACGAATCGTGATTTGGAAGCCGCGATCACAGCTGGAACATTTCGAAGAGATCTGTATTACCGCCTCAACGTTTTTCCAATCAACGTTCCCCCGCTGAGGGAAAGAAAAGAAGACATTCCCTTACTCGTCGGCTACTTTATGCGGCGCTTTGAGAGAAACGTCGGAAAGCGCTTCCGCACCATGAACAGAAAGACTCTTGATCTTCTTCTTTCTTATCCTTGGCCAGGCAACATTCGTGAGCTTCAAAACGTGATCGAACGATCCGTGATTGTCTGCGACACAGAGAATTTCTCAATCGACCAAAGCTGGCTATTCCAAGAGCCTGCGTCAAGCGAGCCGGATAACTCGCAGAATCTCGCGCAAGAACTCGCGGCAAAAGAGAGAGAGATGATTGAGTCTGCGTTGCGTGAAAGCGGAGGCCGGGTGTCCGGTCCCACCGGAGCAGCGGCCAAACTTGGGATCGCCCGCTCGACCTTGGAATCGAAAATTAGGTCCCTCAACATAAATAAGTATAAGTTCAAGACCGGAGATTGACCTTGCCTGGGATCTCCTGGGTACAACGAAGCCCGTGGGCAGTGAGCGCTCCAAAGGCCT
>Ga0210398_10006161_pt1 | contig 11088 bp, 10 predicted proteins | sample IncBWC4OmetaG_FD_161047 | JGI IMG/M metagenome (GOLD analysis project Ga0210398, IMG submission 161047) | Forest soil microbial communities from Barre Woods Harvard Forest LTER site, Petersham, Massachusetts, United States - Inc-BW-C-4-O | ecosystem: Environmental > Terrestrial > Soil >... | reverse complement strand
TAACCGCAAAATCTCCGCTAAGCCTGTGGAATGTTCAGCCCGTTTTCCGGCGGAACAAGCGAACCGGTTTGCGACGAGCGCACCGCCTGCCGGGTCCCGGCTTTGGGAAAGACCACGTGCCAGAAATCGCCTCTGGGCGCGACGAAGCCGACGCCAATGAACCGCCGGTCCCGCTTTTCGCGGACGGAGGTAACGAAGCACTCGACGGACTCCGAGGTCATTTCGTTGAAAACCCGGACCGTCTGGCCGGGTAGGAGGGGAGCGTCCATCACAATGAGCGCCCCGCCGGCACTTACGGATTGCGTAGAAGCCTGCAAATCTATGGCTTCGCCTTCCGGCATCTGGCAACGAACGGTCAAAGGTATCTGGAGTGTTATTCGGACTGTTCGTCGGCGTTCAGGGTATCTCGAGCGATGCATTTATCCGCCTTTGGAATGGTGGGCCACCTGAAAGAGCTTGGCACGGTTCAGCAAGAAAAACAAGGGTTTACGAGCATACTATTTAACCAGGCGGGAACCACAGTGGAAGGGAACTAGCTGGGCCGAAGCGATCCGATCACAGCCTCGGTGAATTCCTCCGTGTTGGCTTTGCCGCCCACGTCCTGGGTGATGTGCTGGCCTTCGCGGTGTACCCTTTCAAGGGCACTCTCGATGCGGCGCGCGGCGGACCTTTCGCCGAGATGGTCCAGCATCATGATGCTGCTCAGGAGCAGTGCTGTCGGATTCGCCAAGCCCTTTCCGGCAATGTCAGGCGCGGTTCCGTGCACTGCCTCGAACATGGCCGCTTCATTGCCGACGTTGGCGCTGCCAACCACGCCGAGCCCGCCGACCAGGCCGGCGGCGAGATCGCTCATCACGTCGCCATAAAGATTCGGGAGCAGCAGCATGTCAAATTGCTGCGGATTCAGCACCATCTGCATGCAGGCGTTGTCGACGATCATTTCTTTGTACTCGATGTCGGGATATTGCGGAGCGACGTTGCGGATGGATTTCAGAAAAAGTCCATCCGAGAGCTTCATAATATTGGCTTTATGGATGGCGTGAATTTTTTTTCGTCCTTCTCGCTTGGCATACTTGAACGCGAAGTGCGCGATCTGCGTGGACGCTTTTTCGGTGATGATCTTCAGGCTCTCCACAACGCCGGGAACCACTTCATGTTCCAGCCCGGAATAGAGATCCTCGGTGTTTTCTCTGATCAGAACGACATCCACGTTTTCAAACCGCGATTTAACCCCCGGAAGATTTTTGACGGGCCGAACGTTCGCGTAAAGATCGAGTGTTTTCCTTAAGGCGACGTTGATACTGGGGGCTCCCCCGGCAACGGCGGTGCCCATGGGGCCTTTCAGCGCGACGCGGTTGCGCCGGACGGATTCGACCGCGCCTTCGGTAACGAATTGACCCGTCGCCGATGCTTTTTCAGAGCGCGCTTCGACCTCTTCCCAATCAATTTGAACGCCTGCAGCTTCCAGAATCCGCCGCACGGCTGCCGCGACTTCAGGACCGATGCCTTCACCGGGGATCAAAGTGACTTTGTGTCTCAAGAGATTTCCTTCTCTTTCTTGGTCTTTCTCAATCACAATTATACAAGGGTTTACAGGCGCGCCGGGAGAGTCGAGCACCGTGATTGCCTTGTCGGATTTCGTGAAAACGCGCGTCTGACAGAGTACTAGCGTTTTTTAGAAGGCACGACATGGTGATTCCGGGGAGCGCTCCACGCTTGAAGAACACGCCACCCGTATCAATCTGTACCTAAAGAGCTGCGCTCGCATCAGGAACTGCTCAGGTTGCATGCTACCCTCTTGCAATGCAACAACCTCCCGGTATCTACGTCGAGATACTAATTCGTGGCGACATTGAGGATGTGTGGAGACACACCCAAAGACCCGAGCTCCACGAGCTTTGGGATTTGCGTTTCTCGGAAATCCAATACCTTCCCCGTCCGTCGGAAGCTGAGCCTCAACGATTCAACTACACGACACGGATTGGATTCGGGCTACGAATTTCCGGTCGGGGTGAGAGTATAGGTAATCGAGAGGAGGCGACGGGCCGGCGGACGTCCGCTCTAAAGTTTTGGTCGGCGGACCCGAAATCACTCATCGAAGAAGGCTCGGGATATTGGCAGTACATCCCGACAGAAAATGGGGTCCGCTTCCTTACCTGGTACGACTACCGGACTCGCTTCGGAGGAATAGGTCGTCTACTCGATAGAGTTTTGTTTCGGCAGTTGCTAGGGTGGGCTACCGCGTGGAGTTTCGACCGCCTGCGGCTACTGATTGACGAGGGGCTCCCACCAAGGGCCACATTTCGATTGTCAGCTATCCACGCATGCTCACGGTTGGCAATCGCATTCATTTGGTTATGGCAGGGTCTCGTGCCGAAGCTTCTACGTAACCAGGCCGACGAACGGGCAATGATGGCCGCATCGCACTTACCTACAGGGTTGCTGCCGGTTATGGGCCTCATGGAGATCGCGATTGCCGTATGTGCCATCTTGTTGTGGCAGAGTCGGTCGTTCTTCCTGCTCAACATACTCGTTATGGCCGCAGCATTGGCGAATGTAGCCGCGATGTCTCCAACGTACCTGGTTGCAGCGTTCAATCCAGTGACACTGAATTTGGCGATGATCGCGCTGTCCGTGGTTGGCTACATTGCGGCAGCCGAGATACCCAGTGCCTCTCGCTGCTTGCGGAAACCCCCGAGGGAATCTCCGTGAGGTCCATATACGAACGCGCCATGGGCTCCGATTTCGCCAGGCTCCATCCGCAGATTCAGCGTCGATTTGGTTTTTCAAGTCGAGATAACCTTGCTTCTGTGGGTACCGGAGTAATGGAAGAAGTCTGGCATGGGCCTCCATACACATTGCCATTTTTGTATGTAGGAACCTGGCGACGCATCATGTTCCCCGAAAGCGGTCGAAATGTGCCGTTTCAAATCCAAAATTACGCATACCTGGATCCACTTGGGCGAGAAACCGTTACTTGGGTTCGTACATTTCGGGCCAACCGACAGCGTCGCTTTGACGCCTACATGATCTACAGCGAACAGCGCTCCTGCATCATTGATTACCTTGGCACCCACCAGCATTTGGCTGTCGACATCGAGCTCGCTGTCGCCCCCAACGGTGGCCTCCGATTGCGCTCAGGTGCACAACGATTCTACGAGGGATCAATCGCATTTCGCTTCCCTCAGCTGTTTTCGGGAATCGCTGACGTGTGCGAGTGGTATGACGATGCGGAGCGAGAGTTCAAGATCGAGGTCAATGTAACCAATAAAGTTTGGGGGCGACTTTTCGGCTACAAGGGACGCTTTCAGGTGGATTGGCAGACAGTTCGCCCAGCGGAGATTCCCCCCGACATTCTTCCGCACCGCACTGAGAAGAGGGAATAAAGCTCACTTGTGCGCTCTAAAGAGCCCAAAGCTTGGTCAGTTTCAAGAAATCGTTCATAGATGGGGATGGATATTTCGTCTTCCTGCGAGTGGGCATCAGCGAATGTTTTCAGCGCCGCGAGATCGCTCTCGACAGCAAGCAACCGCTTGAGTTGATTCAGCTCGCTCCTGTCGCCGGCCCTAACTCTACGTACCACTCCATCAAGTCCATTGAGGTCCCTCCTTCACCACCTCGCCCTGCAAGCATACTCTACGGCGTTGATGGCGGAGCAAACGCGTATTGATGATTTGAGACTCGTCCGTACACTTGAACCAGAGGATGATCCTCATTGCTGGCTTCCCGGCTTTATTAACTATGTCGAGGACCACTACAATATCGTTTCCGGCAAAGACCTTGCCGAAGCCGCCGCAAAACTCACGTTAAGCCAGAGACAAGCTAAGAATCGCCTCTGCTCAGCAGCAGCAAGGCGTCACAATCGAGTAGTCCAGGTTGGCCGGGAGAGGTGACTTTGTGTCGAGTGGCTGCATCTCACTGTATGACAAGGTTATAGGGTTGTCGAAACGCGCTGGAGCGAGGAGTTTCCAGGCACGAAAGCAGCCCGGAATCTCGGATGTGCAGATGTAGAAAAGGTTTGCTATACTTGAGGGGAAAGATGCATCGCGGGCTTGCCTGCGAGCGGAGGCCAAAGGATCTTATGATTAGTCTGACTCCCACTGCCAGCACCAAGGTCAAGGAAATCATGGGCATGCAGAATCCTGTGCCGGTGGCGTTGCGCGTTGCCGTCGTCGGAGGAGGCTGCTCCGGTTTCCAGTACCACATGGCATTCGAAAACCAGACCAATGAGACCGATCAAGTGGTGGATTTTAACGGCCTCAAGGTCGCGGTCGACCAAATGAGTTCGATGTACCTGGACGGCGTCGAGATCGATTACATCGAGACCATCGAAGGTGCCGGCTTCAAGTTCAATAACCCGAACGTGAAGAGCACGTGCGGCTGCGGCAGCTCGTTTAGCGTTTGATTTATATCTCTCTGTCACTGATCGAATGACAGAATGAAGCAGATTTGGGCGCTCGGCGCGCCTTCTCGCTAAAGTTCCGGGCCCTTGAACGCACTGTTCAGGGGCCTTTTTTATGCCCGCTAACGTAACCGAATGGGACGCGCGTCATCGCGAGGCTCGGCAAAACTTGCCCGCGGATCCCGCCAGCATCGTTTCCGAGTGGTTTCCATTGCTTCCCACTGGACAAGCGTTGGATCTCGCCTGCGGGACCGGACGGCACACGCTTTTGCTTGCAGGCCGCGGGCAATCGGTAACTGCTGTCGATTGGTCGGGAACAGCGCTCGACATTCTCGAAAATCATGCGCGCAAGGCAAAGCTCCACGTTAGCAGGGCGGACGCTGTTGCTTTGGCACATTCTCGGACCCGCGGCATCCGGCTAATGCAAGCTAATCTAGAGGACCTACAGCTTCCAGATGCTTCGTTTTCGCTGGTCCTATGCCTTCAGTATTTGCAGCGTTCACTGTTCTCGCAGATGGCCCGTGCTCTAGAGCCCGGAGGCATGCTGCTGTTTGAAACGTTCACGCAGGCACAGCTCAACTACGCGGGAGGTCCGCACAATGCCGCCTATCTGCTGGACCCCGGAGAGCTGCGCACTTCGTTTCCCGAATTGCACGTACTGTTTTATCGGGAGCTGTGCGCCGGGCAGGGGATCGCGAGTTTAGTTGCCGAGCGGCGGCAGAGAGCAGCCAAAAAATGAGCCGCGGGCATAGCCCGATAAACCAGACACAACAAATCGCGCGGCTGTTTGCAATCTCGCTTTGGCATCCGTATCCTAAAGTGCGGGCATGAAGATAGCGCTGGCGCAGTTCAACCCCACGGTAGGCGATTTCGCAGGAAATTCGGCTCGCATCTTAAGCTTGGCGGAGACAGCCAGGCAGCGAGGGGCCGACCTTGCCGTTTTTTCTGAACTTTGTCTTTGCGGCTACCTTCCCCAAGACCTCCTCGAACGGCCTTCCTTTATTGACCGTAACCACCATGAATTGAAGGAACTCGCTTCGAAACTTCCGCTGCCCGCCATCGTCGGATACGCCGGGCGGGTGCAAAACGGCACGGGAAAGTCCATCGCCAACAAAGCGGCACTGATTTGCAGCGGCCGAGTGGTCTTTGAGCAGAGCAAGATGCTGCTGCCTACGTATGACGTGTTTGACGAATCCCGCTACTTTCAACCGGCCGACCGACAGTCTGCGTATGGATTTGGCAAAGAGCAGCTGGGCATTACGATTTGCGAGGACGTCTGGAACGACAAAAACTTTTGGGCCAAGTGCCGGTATGACCGCGATCCCGTCACCGAGCTTATTGGGCAGGGAATTACCGTGCTTCTGAATATTTCCGCTTCGCCCTATACGATTGACAAGCGCGCTCTGCGGCTTGAAATGCTCCAGTCGATTGCCAAGAATCAGCACCGGCCTGTCGTCTACGTTAACCAGGTTGGCGGTGACGATAGCTTGATTTTCGATGGTGCCAGCATGGCCCTGACCGCGGAAGGCCACCTCGCGGCGCAAGCGCTGGCCTTTGAAGAAGATCTTATCCTGTTCGATACGGTTACCGGAGAGGGCGAGATTCACGGGCAGCCGCACGAAGAGATCGCCTATGCCTACCGGGCGCTGATCACCGGGACGCGAGATTACGTCGGCAAGTGCGGGTTTAAGAAAGTGCTGGTTGGCCTTAGCGGGGGAATCGATTCCGCGGTGGTGGCTGCGATCGCCGTCGACGCTCTTGGCGCTGAAAACGTCCTCGGTGTTTCCATGCCGGGACCGTACTCGTCTGCGGGCAGCAAGGAGGATGCTAAAGCGCTGGCGCAAAATCTTGGCATCGAGTTCATAACTCTGCCGATCGGCGACGTGTTTGATTCCTACCGAAAGGCGCTTGCGCCGGCATTCGCTTCACGCTCGATCGACGTGACGGAAGAAAACATCCAGGCGCGTATCCGCGGCAACTATCTGATGGCGATTTCCAACAAATTTGGGTCCATGGTTCTCAGCACGGGCAACAAATCCGAGCTGGCTGTCGGTTACTGCACGCTTTACGGCGACATGGCCGGAGGGCTCGCCGTGATTTCCGACGTGCCAAAACTGATGGTTTACGAGCTCGCGCAATGGATCAATCGCGACAGGGAACTCATCCCTGCTTCGAGCATCGAGAAGGTTCCTTCCGCGGAATTGCGCCCAAATCAGAAGGACCAGGACAGTCTGCCGCCTTATGATGTCCTGGACCGAATCCTCAAGGCTTATATTGAGGACCTCCGCAGCCCTCAGGAGATTGCGGACCACTACGGGTTCGATTTGCAGCTCGTACGTGACATAGCCCTGCTGGTCGACCGGACCGAGTACAAGCGCAAGCAGGCCGCTCCAGGGCTTAAGATCACCTCGCGGGCTTTTGGATTTGGCAGGCCGTTTCCGATTGCCCAGCGGTTTATTCCTTGAAGAATGAGGTCTAGCGTGAAGAAATCACTGACCATCACAGCGATCCTTGGCATCAGCCTCGCCGCTCCGATTGTCCGCGGACAGCAGCCGCAAACCCCCGCCGCAACTCCTGCTTCTGCGGGGCAGTTACCGATCCAAAAGACGGTCGAGGCTTATCTGCGAAACCTCTATGCGTTCGGAGCCGATACCTCTGTCAAAGTGACGGCTCCGAAGGACATCGGCGTGGAAGGACTCGAGGAAGTTGATGTCGAAGTAAAATTGGGTGAAAATCAGCAGACCGGCAAGGTCTACGTCACCAAGGACGGGAAATACATGTTCCGGGGCGAGTTGTCGGACCTCGCAAAAGACCCCGTGGCGGAAACCCGCGCTCAGCTTCAGATCAAGGACAGCCCTTCGCTTGGCCCCGCCAATGCTCCTGTCACCCTGGTGGAGTTCTCGGACTTCGAGTGTCCAGTCTGCCGGAACCTGCATGACGCGCTCCGCGGACTACTCCCAAACTACCCGCAGGTCCGAGTGGTCTTCAAGGACTACCCGCTCGAGCAGATTCATCCGTGGGCCAGGACGGCAGCCATTGCCGGCCGCTGTGCTTACCAGCAGGATCCCAAGGCCTTTTGGAAAATGTATGATTTTATTTACGACGGCCAGGAGACTATCTCTGCGGAAAACGCCTGGGGGAAAATGACGGACTTTGCTGGACGATCCGGGCTGAATCCGGATGCGTTCCATGCTTGCATGGCTAGCCCGGAAGCCGGGGCCGCCGTGAATGCCAGCCGCGACAATGGTATTCAGCTCGAAGTCGGCAGCACGCCGACGATCTTTGTGAACGGCCGGCGAATAGTAGGCGCGGATCCTCACACTCTCGAACAGTACATTAAGTACGAATTGGAACAGCGCAAAGCGCAAAAAGCCGCCAGCAAGAACTAACGACAAGGTGACGGGGGGGGAGAGGCCAGCCGGGGAAGTTGCTCTCCTTGGTGAGCAGCGTGGCGGAAGTCGCATCTATTTTGTAGTTAACATAATATTACTTATGGGACGCAGTGACCAGGGGAGATTTTGCGCATTTTGAGGTTTTTCTACTGCTTTATGGGACTACCCCTTCGTGGGCTATAAGCGCGTTTGAGGAGGAGCTGGATAGTGCCCGGGTGCGCCAGGACATCCGGTTTGGCGCGCCGCAGAGACTTGTAGATTTGTCGAATGCCTGGTGAAGAGTTCCGAGGACGGTGGCTTGGAGCCAAAGCTCTCGGTGATTCAGTAGCTTGCGCGAGAGAAAGGGCATCGGTCCTTTTCTAGTTTCTCAGCCTTCCGGATTTAGTCCGTCTACCGGGAAGCCACTTCCCTGCCGGCAATCTAGTTGAAGTCGCTTCCTCGACCCTTAAAGCCCCCCAACCTACGACAAGTAGCGACGCCGTCCCCGAAGCCCTGTCTGACGTGCCTTGTCGCTTGAAAGGCTATTGGTTTGGACGAATGCTACGACCGTCTGGCGCGGGATGGCTGTATCCGCGAGGTGGTGCCCTTCGGGTTGCCAACGTGACTAAGACAAGGGCGCAGGAAGCGCGACCTGCAGGTGCCATCAGTCGGCATGCCAGGCGCCGGAGATCGTGGAGCGAAAGGACGGTCATGAAATACGCAGAGACTTCTGTTTCTCGGGTTTCGAGTCGGTTGAAGAGCATTTCTCGGCAGTGGGCGGCGCGCTCGGTGCTCTTGAGCGTGCTCAGCTGGCTGGGAGGTCCCACGCCAGCTGCCGCGCAGTCGCCGTGGAAAGACAGACGAGAGCTACGAGTGATGACCTACAACGTGAATGAGGGCACGGATTTCTTGCAGATCCAGGCGGCGACCGACCTGAATTCGTTCCTGGTTGCTGTAGGGCAGACCATCACGCAGGTGCGTGAAACCAACCCTCCCGCGCGAATGCGAGCGGTAGCAAGGCAGATTATCGATGCTGATCCTACGTTAGTCAGTTTGGAAGAAGTGGACGAATGGTACACCGCGCCTTTCAATCCGAGCACGGGGACGTGCGGTGCGCCAACCTTGGAATTTGGCATGCTTCAGGAGCTTCAAGATGCCCTGGCCGCGCAGGGGGCACACTATACGGTAGCCGAGGAAGCGCAGCAGTACGCGTTTCCCCCCATACCAGGCTTCATCCCTCCGAGCACGTATCTATGCGTGTCGGTTGTCAATCACGTGGCGATTCTGGCGCGCACCGATCTCGATCCAGAGAGATTTCAGTGGAGCAATCCGCAATCGGCCCAATACCCGACCGTGCTTCAGTTCCCTTCGCCGATTGGGCTGCTGCCGCTGCCGCGAGCCTGGGTGTCTGTGGACGCAACCTTTGACCACAAGACGTTCCGATACATCGGGACACATCTGGAATCTGTGGTTCCAGCAATCCGCGAAGCGCAAGGAGCCGAGCTGCGCGCCGGTCCGGCAAACACCTCGCTGCCCGTGATTCTTGCGATGGACTCCAACGCACAAGCGGCGCCGCTACCGCAGGACCCAACCTACATGGATTTTATTGCAGCGGGTTATAGCGATGGGTGGGCCGAGATCTTTCCCTTTCTTCCGGGATTAACCTGTTGTCAGGACGAGCTAGATAACAACCCCGTATCGCAACTCTATCAGCGGATCGACTTGATTCTGACCTTGGGAGACGTCACGGTGCGACATATTGCGCTCTTCGGCGCGGATCCCAGAGAGAGGATAGCCGGAGGACTGTGGCCCTCGGACCATGCCGGAGTTGCCGCGCACGTGGTGGTCGAACGGGAGTAGCCCGAGCGCTTGGAGAGCAAGCGCTTCTATTGCGCCAGGATTCCACGTGCGTGCGGGGATCCCTGGCGGAGAGGCTAGTGCACGCCGATCTTTGCAAGAAGCCGAGCAAAGCGAGGATCGGAACGAAGCGGATCGGCCATGGGTTCGGAACCGAGATAAACGAGGCGGTCGTTGCGCTCCGTGTAGGCACGATCGAGCCAGTCGAGAGCCGTGCGGTTTTCACCGAGGCCGGTGTAAACTGCGGCGAAGTAAAGCGAGGAAACGTAGCGCGACTGCGCGAGGCGATTGAGATCAGAGATAGCTCCGCGCGCGCCTGCGGCGTCGCCAGAAAGAGCAAGGGCATGACCGTACAAAGAGATCATGACGGGATGGTCGCCGGAGAGTTTGCGGCCCTGTGAAAACTGCTCCAGAGCTTCTTTGTACATTTTCTTTTCGCGGAGGGCAGAGCCGAGCCAGATGTAGGCAAGCCAATAGTTTGGATATTGCTCGATGGCGCGGCTTGCCGTGGTGATAGTCGCGTCGTAGTTGCGCGCGTGGTAATAGATCTCCGCGCGGTTGGTATTAAACAGAGGAGAGACCGGCTCTAGCTCAAGCAGCCGAGAGTTTTCCTCGAGCGCCTGCGGCAGGCGGTTGCGCACAATGCAGTAGTGGGCGTACCAGAGATGCGGCGTGGGGTTGTTCGGACTGCGGGTCAAGGCGCGCTGAAACTCCTGTTCCGCGAGTTCGAAATTCCAGTCGTAACTGAAGGCCACATTGGCGAGGACGGCGTGAGCCTCGCCGAGCAGCGGATCCAACTGAAGGGCGTGTTCGGCAGCCGCGCGAGCTTTAGGTTTGGCTTCGAGCGGTGACATGTCGTCGTAAGGCACCTGCCCAAGTAGAGCATAGGAGCCGGCAAGACCGGCGTAGGCGAGAGCGTATTGCGGATCTTTCTGGATCGCTTGCTGATATGCCTCGATGCTCTTGTGGAGGTCGCCGCGATTGGTCCAGTAGAAGCGGCCCCAGAGATAGGCATCGTAGGCTTCCGGGTTGACGGAGCGTTTTGCGAATCTTGAACTGCTCATTTCGGTAGTGGTAGCTAACGCCGTGCGAATCTGACTCGCGACGGCAGCACCGACTTCATCTTGCACGAGCAGGATGTCGGTAAGGTCGCGGCTATAGGAATCCGCCCAAAGATCAGTTTGGTCGCTGACCTGGACGAGATGAACATCGATGCGCACCTGATTGCCTTCGCGGAGCACGCTACCCTCGAGAGCATACTGGACACCAAGAGCTCGGCCAATCTCCTTGAGGGGTTTTCCGGACTGCGCGCTGGAAGATGCAGCTGCAATCACGCCGAGCCGCCGTGGATCGAGGCTGCCAAGCCGCGTGATCATCTCGTCGGTCAGACCTGCGCTGAAATAGTCCTGCTTGGGATCGCCGCTGAGATTCTTGAAAGGCAGAACGACGAGACGGACT
>Ga0210398_10006160_pt1 | contig 11088 bp, 8 predicted proteins | sample IncBWC4OmetaG_FD_161047 | JGI IMG/M metagenome (GOLD analysis project Ga0210398, IMG submission 161047) | Forest soil microbial communities from Barre Woods Harvard Forest LTER site, Petersham, Massachusetts, United States - Inc-BW-C-4-O | ecosystem: Environmental > Terrestrial > Soil >... | reverse complement strand
AGACTATATATTCAGGGGACTCCGAAAACTCAGACCGCAATCACCAGCCCTGCACTTCAGCCCAAGCAAGAGTCTACGCCTTCAACGCCGCGGCGATCTTCGGTTTTAGCGAAAACGTCTTCCTGTAGTATGCATTCCAAACGCGATCTGCCGGCGCGCCGATCGTTAGCCAGACCCACCAGGCCGCGCCGCTAGCCTGGTACTTAAAGTGTTTCCGCAGAGTAATCGTCGCAGTCGTTATCGAAATCTGCGCAGAGACGCGTGAGCAGCCTGCCGTTTTCCAGGTGAGAGTCTGACCTTTATGTGACCGGTAAGTCGCGCTGAAGGGTCCCCTCATCGAGGGCTGCCGTTTCGGTCCAAGCCGGCATCATTCGCTTCTACGACTACGACGTGTACCGCTTGGACCTTCAAACCGGCGCAGTCGAAAAGCTTACCAAACGGAACGGCTAGGCGACCGACTTGAGGGTTTTTGCCGACGGAAAGACCGCCGCGTTTCTCAAGTGGCACTCAGACCGTCACGCCACCCCTGTCGAGAGTGACCTCTATTTGCTCGACCTTCAAAGCCACAACGTCACTCCCATGAAGGTCAACGGTCTAAACTGACGCCAAGTGATGCCCGGTAAGTCGCAATCGGACAACTGGTTTTGATCAATTTCAGTTGATGTCCGGTAACGGCTGCCATGTGGATTACCTTCGGACAGACAGCTAGAATTAGCTGGGAGCATTGAGAGATGGCGGAAAGTGTTGAAATTAGAGCTCTGAATGACAGTGATCCTGAGATCATCTCTGCCGCATTCAGCGGCATTGGAGCGGGTAAGCCTGTGGAGCAATATCGGCGGTATTTGGCTGAGCAGTGCGCCGGTACCCGCACATGCCTCGTCGCCACTCTTGATAGGCAATTCGCGGGTTACGTGACGGTGAGCTGGGTGCCCAAATACACCGCGTTCGTAGAGCAGCAGATTCCAGAGATCCAAGATTTGAATGTGCTGCCTGGATTCCGACGGAGGGGGCTTGCTACGCGGCTGCTGGATCGGGCGGAAGAAGAAATCTCGCTGCGTTCCAGCGTCGCCGGGATTGGCGTTGGCTTACACCCCGGCTACAACCAAGCGCAAAGCCTGTACGTAAAGCGGGGCTACATTCCAGACGGTCGAGGAGTTACATACCGCAACCGCTATGTGGAAGAAGGCGCATCGGTAATGCTTGATGACGATCTGGTTTTGCACCTCACCAAGCGTCTCACACAGCGGCCGGTCCGTGACGAGGCGTCGAGCGGACTGCGCGCTCACTCTTGAGTAGCCGAGTAACCGGGCAGTGGAACCGTGGGATCGGCACTGGTCCCGTTCTCAGGGCCTATCCTCGCGTTGCCAGCAGTTTGATCTGGCGATGAAAATACATTGTGTCGAGCTCACGCGGCAGGGCCGCAGCGAGACACCGGACGAACTATTCCAATGCTATCGGGAGTTGGCCGCAACTGGCCACCGCCACGTCCCAGGAGGGCGCACTTCCAGATATGCGGAGACCAGTCCCCAGACGTACAGGCCGAATAGGACCACAAAGCAGACCTTGGCCAGCAGAAGGTAGCGATCAATCAGCTGTGCGACGTTCCATCCATACATTTGCGTGAGCAGGCTGGGGTCAGAAAGGTTCACTCCCTCGATCTCCCCGAACGGAATGTCTTCAAACGGCCCTGACCACAAACGGTAAACGTACATGAAGGTCAGCGCTCCGATCACCAACAATCCCCAACGGAGGCCCCAATTCTGATAGAGCGCGCTCTCGCGGGGTGCGTAAAACGTCGCCATCAGGATCGTGGCCAGGACCATTGCGCCGCCATCCCCACCAAAAACGATCAGGGCTCCGTCAATGTGCGCGCTGAGAATGGTGATTTGCAGGATAAGCAGCGCACTGGCGGCACAAACCCATCCCCAATGCTCCGTCTTCCACGCCAGAAATCCACCGAAGATGATCGCGGCCGTCAGACACAGAACGATCGACCAGGACCGCTCTTCGCCGTGCATCGTGACCCACAGCATGGGCACTGCCCAGCGACCCGTCAGCCAGGCAGTGATGGCGTGCCCGCTCTCGTGCAGCACCATCGCGAGCATGCCTGCCGCGACGCGCAGGCTCGTGCCCGCCACGAGACGCGCCACAAGCAATGCCAGCGGCAGCGCGAGCAGCCGGTACCTGAATTCCGTGGCAGCCTCTTTTCGGGTCGCAGCGGGCGATTTATCTGCGTCCGGGGACAGAGCCCTATCCAGAGATGCAACAAAGGACGAGACTACCGCCGCGGGCATTCTCTCGTCAGCCGGTTTTGCGGGCACCGCCGCGTCGGGCTGTTTCGCCACCGCTCCAGAAAGCCCGGGAATCCCCGAAACATCGACCGGTGGCTTGTACTTCGAGAACACAATTCCGCACTTCAGACACTCGGTCGTCTGCAACGGATGATCGAATTGGCATTTTGGGCAGCGCATCCTGGATGGAACCGCGGCTCCCGCTCTGAGGGCGGGAAACTCAGGAATTCTGGAATATAGGCTGTACTAACAAACACGATTATCTACAAAGAACTATTACAAGTGGCAGATTCCTCTCGGCATGCGAGCTTATCGGTAAATGCCGTGATCGGTGGCCTCCATGCCATCGATCAATGATTAGAGTGGTTTCGTAGCGGCTGAGATCCGGTTTGCCCGTGATACGGGAACAATCCAGAATTGCATCCCCTTCAGTCGCGAAAAGTCGCTTCCGAACACAGTTCCCCGACTGTTGCACTTCCCAGGCAGCGGCCACGTAAACTAATTCGTCGCCGCTTTAATCTCGTCGATTTGTTTTGCGTTCGGATATGGATGAACTGCTATCAGCCTGCAGAATCTCGTAGCAGTTAACGATGCCGATGATAGGATGCGACGTCAATCCGGCGCGAAGATCGTCCGTGCAATTTTCAACGAATCGAATTGTTCGCTCTCTACTTTCCAGAAAATGTCGCAACGCGTCGGACAGGGTTGCGAATCGCCCCGTTGGTATTCCGACTTCAGGTGACTGCACCATTCTGGTTCGATCCAATCCGCGGGCCACAATCAAAGCCTCGCGCTGTCTATTGAGCATGGATACGTCAGAATGTTGTGACACGTTCTGAAACGGCCAGGTGCTCGACGCATTCGAGGACCGACCACTTTCCAGGCGCTGGAATTCGCGCAGCAAAATCTTCGGTCATGTCAGATAAAACAGCCAGAAGCGTCGTCCGGCCACTTCGCAGATCCCCGAGGATTTTTTCTTTCTCCTGCGCTTCCATACAGGCGGAATGGTACACCGGTTCGCTACTACAAACATCAAGGCTCGGAGCGCGGAACTCGCGCTACGCGGAATGGGCCGACAAGCTCGCCTGAATTGTGCGGAAAAACAACTCGCGGTCGGGGCGGGCAGCGGCGATCGGCCAGCCTGCACTGATGCCTCCATCCACGACCAGGTTGTGTCCTGTCACGAAACGGGACGCATCACTGGCCAGGAACAGTGCTGCTTGCGCGATATCATCCACGCGGCCGACATACTGCAGCGGTTGCCATCTTGTCACAACAGAACCAATGGCGGCCTCGGCATATTCCGGGTGGTCATCGGCCTCGTCGGATTGCATGCCCGCGTACTTGGCGAAAGCTCCGGTAGCAATCATCCCTGGCGAGAGGCTGTTCACGCGAATTCCTTTTTCACCCAACTCCATTGCTGCGCAACGCGTTAGGTGAATCGAGGCTGCCTTCGCGGCTGAATAGTAGTGTCCTCCCAATCCGGCGCGGAATCCATTGACACTCGCAACGTTGATGATGCTGCCCGTCCCGTGTACGGCCATCACGCGTGCCGCATGTTTCATCCCCGTAAGGACGGCACGCAGATGCACGGCTATCACCGCATCGAACTGCTCTAGATCAACGTCAGCAATGGCGGCATATTGCGAACTCCTCCCGGCGTTGTTCATGAGGCAATCGAGTTGCCCAAAGCGGTTCACGGCATGGTCAATCATCGCCTGGACGTCGGCTTCGATGGAGACATCTGTTCGTATGAAGCTCGCAGCATCGCCGAGTTTCCGCGCGAGCTTCTCTCCTCTGTCTTGGCGACGGCCAGCAATTACAACCTTGGCTCCATTGGCGACAAAAACCTCGGCGGTGCAGGCGCCGATCCCGCTCGTCCCGCCGGTTATAACCGCAACCTTTCCTTCGAGTGGCAGCATCGCGATAGCCCCCTGTGCTAGGCAGCCAATACTGTGGTTGCCTGTCTTTAAGTCCGCTCCGGGATCAGTATCCCAAGGGAGGAAGAACGCCGTCCATGACCTCCGAGGTCATGAAGACACATGGCTGAGTAGTGCGTTCCGATACTAAAAACGCGTCTTAATGCACAACACCCGTGGCTTCATCTGCTGGGAAGAAACTCTCAATACGCAGTTCCTGCAGGGCAATGTCCAGCGCAGTGCCGAACGTAGTAAGCGCAGAAAATAAGCGAAGCGTGGATTCATTCCACCTGTAGTTGATGGTTAAATGGTTAAGAAACCTGGAGGAGCGCCATCCAAATCGAGCATGTGCCAGCGGCTTGGGACGCCCGGACGGCTGAGCAACTCCTCCAGGAAACTCTTCATCGTTTCCTCCCATGGCTTGGCGGCGGCTTCGCGATGCACCCGCTGAATGATGGGTGCAGCCACACTCTCCGAGTTTTCGATAAAAGGACGCAGCCCCTGAGGATGGAATACAAGGCGGACTCCGTTGTGAGGCTTACTTGTACTCTGTCTCTAGGTCAGCTTGAAATGGCGCGTTCCCACGGGCATCGTTTGCGGTTCCCTGAAGTGCGGCGACCACAAACTCAAGGCGATGATCTCTTGCGGTGTCGGACTACTCGGAAGAGCGAGTAGGTAGCAAGGACGATAAATACGCAGATCAGACCGATGACCCAGGGATTGCTGAATCTCGACTCATCTGTGGGGAATGCGGTCCATCCATATTGTTTGGCGAGAGCGGGGATAATCTCCAGCATCAGCGCTTTGCTGTACTGCTGATTGCTCATCAAGACCAGGCCATCGCCCTTCTCATATGCGAAGAGAACGCATAGGAATCCGAGATTCGCCCCAGGGTGCCAAAAATACCGATTGGGGCCGTTTCCTGCGATAGCAAAGCCGAGTCCATAGTCTCCTAGAACGGGCTGTAACATTTCATGAGCCGTAGAGGGCGACACCATCGCTCCGGCTTTACCAGCCAGGGCATTCTGGATCGCCAAAGCAAACAGCGCTAGATCGGAAGGGCTGGTCCACAGACCTCCTACGGCCATCACGGGGGAGGTGCGCGGGCCGCCCTCGATCGCATTTCCATCTTTATCGTAGGGCGTTGCTACCAGTGGCTGCCGATTCTCAGGAATGGGTTGTTGAAACGTGCTGTGCACCATATGCAGCGGCTGCAGTACCAGTTCCTGCATCAAGTCGGGGAATGACTCGCCGGTCACATCTATCAATATCTGCTGAATGATCGCGTAATTGCCGCCAGCGTATCGAAACTGTGACCCAGGCACAAAGTCAATAGTCACCGGTGCAGAGTTTGCTGGGCTTTCGCCATTAAGCACCTGGACAAGGGTAGGTACCTGTTTTCCAGCAGCATAATCCTCAAAGCCGTGGACGGTTGCGCCTGCCGTGTGGCTGAGTAATTCACGGAGCGTCACCTTCTTCTGTTCCGTAAATCTGTTCGTGGGTAGCTTCCAGCTCCTCAGATATTGGCCAACATCAGCGTCGAGATTCAGTTTTCCCTGCTCCACAAGTCGCAGCACCGCCACTGCTGTCACCGGCATGCCGATGGAACTAGCCTGAAACAAGGTCTCAGACGTTAGCGGCTCACCACCGACTCCGGCAACGCCGAAAGCCTGAGTCCACTCTACGGTGCCATTGTGAATACAGGCCAGGCTTAAACCTGGAACATGGTAATAAGCCATGCGATCTGGGATAAAATGCAACGACTGTTGGATATCCTGCACAGATGGCGAGGCCACGCGCTCGGGGGCAGTGCCTGACAGCGGAATCGTCTGGCTGATCAACGCGATCGCGGTAAACAGTGTCGATAATCTCATCGCAAGCTCACAACTCACAATCACTGCAAGTGAGATTCGAATCGTCTTTCACCAGCCGAGCCAGGGAACTATTCGCCGTTACACACATGCGTCATTGCGTGAAATACCGCCGTAAACAAGGTAAACGACGAAAGCAACGCCAGTGAGATCGCAACCACAATTGAGCCTTGCAGTTGAAGTGGAACAGCGACAGAAAATACTTCCCCCAGTACGGACCGCCACACTCGCACGACTCCCGGCAGACCGTTGTGTTCCCATTCGGCGCAGATCAGATCAGAAAACGTGGTTACCATCTCACTCCCGAAGCGCAAACGAAAATCGCTCGGATACGCGAACAACAGCATCTTGTAGAGGCCACAGCTCGCTCGAACAGCGCTAGTCATAGCGTCACTCCGATGTTTTCGGCACTAGCTTCCTGTCGCGTGCCAAGCGCACCACAGATTCCATCCGGCTGAGGTCGGCGGCGAGGACAGCCTTTCCCGTGCGGGTCAGCTTGTAGTACCTCCTCCGGTTTTCGTGGTCGGATCGACCGCCGGCGCTTTCCGTTTCTTCAATCAAGCCTAGATCCACTAGCCTCTGGATTGTCGTATAGAGCGTGCCAGGGCCCATGCGGAATTGGTGGTCAGAAATTCGCGAGACAGTCTGCATAATGGCGTAGCCGTGCTTCTCTCCCTCGGCCAACGCGAACAGAATAAAAAAGACCGCAGGAGTCAGGGGGAGCAGGTACTGCAGATCGTCTGGAACGCGATTGCCAGTAGGCATGAGTATGTCCACGACCGATATATCAATAGCAGATATACTGTGTCAAGAATTTTTTCGCGACCGGCGTTCACTAGCGCAAATAACAAGTGCTAACCGAAATGCTGGCGTGAAGTAGTCGCGTCCGGAAACGAACTGCAGCAATCCAACAAGTTGTACCTGTGTGGGTGCGGGTTCTGGATTCCACGGCTTGGGCGTCGTCGCCGCGTCCTGAGCGGGTTCCTGTGTTTCTTGGCCACCAACTATTTCCTCAACGGGCGAAGTAGCCATATCGATTCGGATTGCCTTGACCTATTTCAGGTATACATTTTTCGGCGTTTCTGGTTTGTGCATAACTTCACGAATTCAGGTGTGCATACCTGAGCAAGCGAAATCCTGAATCAATTCAATACGGGAAGGGACGCCCGTCCTCGACCAAGGCTCCGTTCACGCCGCCTTTAGCGACAACGCAACGCCTTGCTCCCGTTCATGGAGCATGCGATTGCCGATTTCCTCGAACTCCTGGCGGTCTTTGATGTAGGCGCGAAGTTCCTGGCGGTGTCCACAATCGCTCCGTTGATGCGTTCGAGTATCTCCCGGACGCGGGCAGGGGCGGCTCCCATGCGCGTCTCACTAAGGGCTTTGTCTCTCTCGTAGCAATCTCAAATGCAAAAAACCATCCCACCTGAACAATCCGTAGTTTAATAAATGCAGCCTAAGCCAATGGTTGTGGTATGGGGATCGCTCGCCTATTTACTTCCGCGCTTGTCTGTCTCAGCATTCTTCTATCCCTCGCAACTCGCGCCGCGGACCTGGCCGCTTGCACCGGTCTTGTACTGGACGAAAACGGCATTCCCGTCGCCGCCGCCCAACTGAAACTCGAAGACAGTTCCGCCCACGTCTACCGCACCGAAACCGACGGCGCCGGTCGCTTCACTCTCCGAAATCTCCCTACTGGCGATTTCAAATTGGAAGTCCGCAAGCAAGGCTTCTTCGTGATCGCCGCTCGCGCGGTCACTTTTCTACCAGGCGCCAACGAACTCAATCTCACACTAAATCACGCGGAAGAACTCCACGAGCACGTCCAAGTCACCTCCCCCGCCAATCAAATCGACCCGCAAGACACCGCTCAGCGCGACACCCTAACTGCCCGCGCCATCCGCGACATTCCTGTACCCAGCCCCCATGTCCTCGCGCAGAGCCTCGCCGCGCTGCCCGAAATCACGCAAGACAATCTCAACAACCTTCACATTGCCGGTTCCCGCTCCGGAGAAACCCAGTACCTCCTCGACGGTTTCGAAATCGGCGATCCCGTAAATGGCCAGCTCACCTCTCGCTTCAACGTCGACGCCACGCGCGCCGCCGAAGTCCAGACCAGCCGCTTCGGCGCAGCCTACGCTCATTCCGGGGCAAACATCCTCAGCCTGGAAACCCCCGATGGCGACGACCGCTGGCGTTTTGGCACTACCAATCCCGCCCCCGGCATCAATGTTTACGAGGGTATTCATCTAGGCGATTGGTATCCACGGTTCACTTTCTCCGGCCCCATCGAGCGCGGCCGCTTGTGGTTCTCCGATTCGATCAGCCTCCAACACACATTCGCTGTCGTCAAAGAACTGCCCTCCGGCGCCAACACTTGGGAAGACTGGGCAGGCGACAACCTCCTGCGCCTCCAATACAACATCACGCCCAAACACATTCTCCATGCCACCTTCCTCTATAACCGCGCCTACGACACAAACGTCGGCCTCGATCCCCTCGATCCTGTCTCGACCACGGTCACCGGCGAGCAAGAACGTTACTTCGCCTCCCTCAAAGATCAAGTCTGGCTCCACGACACGCTCTTCGATTTCGGCGTGGCCGCCGATGACGGCACCCTCAACTTCATCCCCCACGGCACCGAACCCGACGTGCTCCTCGTCAACGGCTCGACCGGCAACTATTTCCAGCGTCTCTATCAGCGCGGCCGCCGCCTGCAAGCCACAGCCCAGGTGATCGCCGCATCGCGCCACTGGCACGGCGCTCACCAAATCGCTGCAGGCGCCAACGCAGCAGCCCTAAGCTATTCCCTCTCCGCCGAACGCGGTGAGATCGACGCCCTTCAAGCATTTCTAGACGGTCAGGAGAACGGCCCGCCTTGCGTCTCACCTATCCCCGGCTGCCTGGTGCGCCGCTCCACGTTCGAAGGCCCCGCAGCTCCGCATGTCTCCAACACCCAAGCCGGCGCCTACGCCCAAGACACCTGGTCGATCTCCAAGTACCTCGTTGTGCAAGCAGGCCTACGCACCGACTGGGATCGCTTCACGCAAAGCGCCATGGCCGGCCCGCGCCTCTCCGCCAACATTCTCCCGTTCGGCGACGACACCTCAAAAATCTCCATGGGCTGGGGTATCTACAACGCTCCGCTCAATCTCTCTCTCATGGGCCAAACTCTAGATCAGCGCCAGATCGACACCTTTTACGACTCCGTCGGCAACATCGTCGCTCAAGGCCCGGTAGTAAGCCAGTTCGCGCTCCCCACAAACGCCTTGCAGCAACCCCGCTTCACAATTTCCAGCGCCGGCTGGCAGCAAAAATTCGCGCACAGCACGCTCCTCACCCTAGAGCTCCTAGCCCGCAACAGTTCCCACAGCTTTGCTTACGTCAATCAGCAGCCTAGCCAACCCGGCGGAATTTTTGTCCTGGAAGATACGCGCAAGGACCGCTACCGCGCCGCCACCGCTTCGGTCCGCCACGTCTTTTCCGAGGACATGGAAGTCTACGGCGCCTACACCCGCTCCATCGCCCACTCCAACGAAGTCCTCAACCCCGCCCTCGGGTCGATCTTCTACCTAGCCCAGCAATCCGGCCCTGTCGCCTGGGATGCTCCCAATCGCCTCCTCAGCTGGGGCTGGGCCCCCACCCACATTTGGGGCATCCAACTCAGCTATTTTTTCGAATACCGCACCGGCTTCCCGTTCAGCGTCATCAATCTAGAGCAGCAGCTGGTCGGAGCGCCAAACTCTTCTCGCTTCCCCGACTACGCCAGCCTCAACCTCGGCATCGAAAAGAAATTCGGTTTGCGCGGCTACCTCTGGGGAGTCCGAGTGGAAGCCGTCAACGCGCTAGGCCGCCAAAATCCCGACACGGTAGTCAACAATTTCGACGCCCCCAACTTCCGCACCTTTTCCGGTGGCCAAACCCGAGCCTTCACGCTCCGCGTCCGCTTCATCGGCCGAAAATAGCCAGCATCCGCAAGGCCTAGCGCAAGTCCTGGATCATCGTCCCTAAGCTCCGCGCTGCTATCTCTCAGCCAGGATCGAAAGTGGCTCAATCGTGCCCCGAGAAGGTTCTTTCCTTCCATTTCATCCGATCCGACAGCTCCGGACGCGTGCTTAGCGGTGCTCAGGTGCCCTCTCGGCGTCTCGTCCCCCTGATCCGGAGGCGGGAATGCAAATCACCTCGGGGCATTTTTCCGCTTGCGAGCCGGCAGGACGGTGGTAGGCTTCACAACTGGAAGCGTGGAGGAAAGAAGTGAGCTTAGGTGCTCCCCCAGACGATCTTCATTCTCCTTCCGGCTCGGAAGGTCGCCGCAGCACGCGCGTCGACCGCACCCTTCCTCTCGTCGTGCTTGGACAGACCAGAACAGGTCTCTCCTTCCAGGAAAAAACATCCACCGTGACTTTCAATCTTCACGGCTGCCGCTATCCATCGAGCCATGAATACCCCATCGGGTCGTCGGTCGGCCTTCGCGTGCTCCAACCCGATGGCGAGACCATCTCGCCGGTTATTCGTGCCTTCGTGAAGTCTGTCCATCCGCCGGCAAGTCCGAGCGAACTCTTCCAGGTCGGCGTCGAGCTGGAATCCCCCGCAAATATCTGGAATGTTTCCCCGCCGCCGTCGGATTGGAATCGCTTGCTCGGAGGCAGCACATCGTCGGCCGGCATGGCAACGGCCACCGCTCCCGCGCTCGAACCGCAGCAGCCGCCAACCGCTGCGAACGCCTTTCCATCCGCTCCCACGTCGAGCAGCGAGCCGAGAACGAACCAGGTGACGGAATTCCCCTCCCGGTCCCCCGCCGCGCCCGGCGCGCAACCAGCCCGGGACGCCACTCCGTCAAAACCGGAGCGCGTAGCCGTCACCATCGATCAACTGGTCGCTGCCATGCAAGGCAAACTGCAGGCCGCCGCCGAAAAAGTCGTTCAGAACGCGCTGGCCGAGCATCTCGATGAGGCCATCAACGAGGCTCTCACGCGAGTGGAAGGAGTTCGCGAACGAAATCTTCAA
>Ga0210398_10006159_pt1 | contig 11089 bp, 1 predicted proteins | sample IncBWC4OmetaG_FD_161047 | JGI IMG/M metagenome (GOLD analysis project Ga0210398, IMG submission 161047) | Forest soil microbial communities from Barre Woods Harvard Forest LTER site, Petersham, Massachusetts, United States - Inc-BW-C-4-O | ecosystem: Environmental > Terrestrial > Soil >... | reverse complement strand
CCGTGCCATCCACGGCGGGGAGCGTATTATCTCGCCCGCTATAGGCGCGCGCCTCGCAGAACGCGCCCGCCACGACGAGCTGACGGCACGGGAATTGGACGTCCTCAAATTGGTTGCTAATGGCAAAAGCAATAAGGAAATCGGCAGCGCTTTGGATCTCGCCGAAATTACAGTAAAAATCCATGTTGGTCGGATTTTAGCCAAGTTAAATGCCAATGACCGCACCCAGGCAGCCATGACGGCGCTTCGGCGCGGTATCCTGAGCATGGAATGAAAATCTTCGATTCTGTCAGCCAGCCCAAAAGCCAGCCAATCGGCATCTTGATTTCGCGTCAATCGTCCCATAGCAGCCTGCCAGTCAGCTGGTTAAGCCATCCCCACTATCGGGGATAGTATTTATAACACCCTGAACATAGACTTATTTTCTAATACCCACGTGAAAACGAGCAACGTCAGTGGCGGCATCATTTCGATGCACGCCAACGGTGGAGTGACCACCGATAGATTTTAATTCCCGCTGACAATGGCTTTGTGTTAAATTGATTTTACAAACTCCTCGCATCAAATAGCTTACGTTTTCGAAGCAACGCTTTTGGAAAGTCCAACTCAACCCTAATGAAAAACAAAACTGGTCGTCTCCGCAGAATAATCTCACAAATGGTTATGGCATTGAGCATCACTGTCACTGTGTATGCCATGTTCGATAGCAGTGCGCAGGCTCAGGCTGGTCCGACGATTTTCAATGTTTATCCCAATGGAACGCACCAATTTCAGTCATCCAGCACATTAACTTTCAGTATTGCTTCTTCAGCGGGGGTCGCTCCCAGTTCCATCGTGGTACAACTGGCTTCCACCACCCTGCCCGGCCAGACTTCAACTGTGAGCTTATCAACTGTCAATGGCCTGATTGTTTCAGGATCTGTTAACAACTGCACCGTGACTGCTCCATTGACAAGCAATATGGTCTACGCGGCAGTCATACAGGCAACTGACGCAAATGAAAGTACCACAACCACGAACATTTCTTTTGATACCATTATTCCCGGTTACACTTTCGAAGCGGAGGATTTTGATTACGGCGGCGGAAGTTTCATTAATAACCCGCAAACGAATAAATATTCCGGCCTGAATGCCACTTACGGTATCGATGCCCAGAACAGCAATTTCGGCGGCGGTGGCGATGCCTATCGTCCGAGCGGATTGAATACCGAGGTCAACGGGGATATACCACGCCAGGCATATGGCACTGGGTTGCAGGACTATGATGTAGGTTGGAACAATGGTGGCAGCGGCAACTGGGGAAATTATACCCGTACATTCCCCTCGGGCGCCTACAATGTTTATATGCGCGGATCCAGCCCCAATAGTTATACCGCAGACAGCGCAAGCATGTACCTGGTGACGAGTGGGCGCGGCACCAGCAGTCAGACGACCCAGGAGTTAGGAACATTTTCAATACCCGATACCGGCAATTGGCAGGTTTATACCTGGATTCCTCTTTTGGATACCAATGGAAATCTGGGTCGTTTCACGGGCGGCTCGACGGAAACGCTGCGAGTTTCAACAGACAATGGGGGTTACAATGCCAATTTTTATCTGTTGATGCCGGCTGATACCAATCAGCCGGTCATTGGAAATCTTTATCCAAATGGTTCAAGCTTTTTTCAATATACCAATGTTTTGAGTTTTAATGCGATCTGCCTTGCCGGGATTGCAACCAACAGCATCAATGTGACCATGGATGGAACGGCTGCATCAGGCCTGGTTTTTAGTGGTTCTTCCACGAACTGGAACGTCAGTTGTCCATTGATAGTTAACACCAACCATACCGTGGCAATTATCATAACCGCCGAAAACGGGAACGTTGTTTCAACCAATGTCAGCTTCAATGATTTCCAAGCCACTGATTACCAATTGGAGGCCGAAGATTACGATTATACCAGTAACGGAGTCAGCGGATTATTTTCTGACAGTTCGGTGGGAGCATATGCCGGATTGGGTGGAACGACACATATAGATGTGTACGAAAGCGATGCTAACGCTTTCGGTCGAGGATATGTCTATCGTGCCGCCAATGGCGCAGATTTTCCCGACATGCTGTCACAAGATCAAAGCAGAAGCCAATTCACCGCTGCCGGGAAAGCCGATTATGCCATCGGTTCTTTCGGTCCAGGTTCGTGGGCAAATTATACCCGGCATTATCCCGCCGGAACTTATAACATTTGGGGGAGATTTGCTGAAGGTCAATCCATCACAGCAGCCACATTATCTTTGTTAACCAGTGGCTATGGAACCACCAGTCAAACAACGAATTCCCTTGGAACCTTTTCCATTCCGCTCAGCGGAGGCTGGTCAACCTGGGAGTGGGCCATGCTAAAAGACAGCAACGACAATCCGGTCAAAGTAAGGCTGGATGGCTCGCAAAACACGCTTCAACTGGAAGGTTCTCCCGTTGGCAGCCAGCCTGAAGCGAACGTCAATTTCCTGATGCTGGTCCCGACAACTCCGGTTGTACTGTCAGTTGCTCAAATCTTCAACATAGGTCTGACCAACGTACAAATTATTTACTCTGAACCTGTTCAGGCGGCCAGCGCTACCAACATTGCCAACTATGCCTTTATAGCAGGCTCCACTATCAACGCTGCTTCATTAAACCCGGATGGGATGACCGTAATCCTGACGACAGGGCCGATGACTAATGGCGCCAACTACTCCATCATCATTAACAATGTTCAGGACTTGATGACTCTGCCTGATACCATCGCCACTAACACAACAGCCTCTTTTCAAGCCTTGCCTTATGCCACGCTTGATATTGGCAATCCGGCGATAGCCTCCACCACGACAATCGCTGGAGACGGCATTAACGTGACGGCATCAGGCAGTGATTTTGGCGGGACGAACGACCAGGGCAATTTTTCTTATCAGCTTTATTCCGGAAATTTTGATGTCAGTGTACGGGTGGCGAACCTGGGCCTGTCCGATATTTTTGCCAAGGCCGGCTTGATGGCGCGTGAGGATTTGACAGTCGGTGGACGTTTCGCAGCGGCCATGGCAACGCCGGCAATGAATGGGGCTTTCTTTGAATGGCGCGATCCGGCTTATAGTACGGCCAACACTGCCGGTAGCTTCCCTGCAAATTATCCTAACACCTGGCTCCGGCTGGCGCGCTCAGGCAACGCGTTTACCGCGTATGCAGGCTACGACGGCCAAACGTGGACGGAGTTGGGAAGCGACACCATTTCGATGTCCAACCAGGTTTACTTAGGATTCGTGGTGACCAGTGATAATACGAACGCAGCCACGACAGCGGAGTTCCGTGATTTCTCAAATGTCACCAATGCCATCGTTAGCACACAGAATAATCCGCACGATGTCATTGGGCCGAGCAGTCGAAAGACACCCATTGTATTTTCTGAGATTATGTGGAAACCGGCGGCGCGCACGGACGAAAAAAATCTGGAATACCTTGAACTCTATAATTCCAATCCATGGTTCCAGGACATCAGCGATTATCAAATCACCTGCGCCGACATGAATTATGCCTTCCCATCAAACACGTTGATTCCCGGCGGCGGATATCTGGTCATAGCTGCCGCGCCCGGGGATGTGGAGAGTGTTTATGGCATCACAAACATCATGGGACCGTATAATGGAAGCCTGAAGCATTCCGAAACGCTTGAGTTGCTGGACGAACAGAGCAACGTGTTGTTAACCGTGCCATACGACGATACTTATCCGTGGCCGGTGGCTACCGACGCAACGGGACACTCACTTGTGCTCGCCAACCCCAATTATGGCGAAGGTGACCCGCGCGCATGGGATATCAGTGATGTCATCGGCGGTTCGCCCGGCCAAATGGATGGATTTACCCCCAGCCCATTGCGCAATGTCGTTATCAACGAAATTCTGCCGCATTCAGAAAATCCTGCCGTGCCGCAATTCATTGAGCTCTACAACCACAGCACAAATAGCGTTGATGTCTCAGGTTGTATTTTGACGGATGATCCAACCACCAACAAATTTGTCATCCCGTCGGGCACCATCATGGGGCCGGCTGGTTTTATTTCTTTCACCCAATCGCAATTTGGCTTCACGCTTAACGGCGCAGGCGAGACTTTATATTTCATCAAACCGGATAATAGCCGGATCCTGGATGCGGTGCAATTTGGGGCACAGGCGGATGGGGTTTCCTATGGCCGCTGGCCGGATGGAGCGAATGATTTTTATTCGTTTGTTAGCCGCACCCCGGGCACAAACAACAGCGCGATTATCATCGGGGATATTGTGATCAACGAACTGATGTATGACCCGATCAGCGGCAATGATGCCGACCAATACATTGAACTCTATAACAAGGGGACCAACACGGTGGACTTGGCCGGCTGGCAGTTCGTTTCAGGTGTCACCTTTACTTTCCCCAACGTCTCAATCGCGCCGAACGGTTATCTGGTAGTTGCCGACAACATAACCAATCTGTTTACGAAATATCCGAACCTGAATACGGACAACACCGTGGGCAATTACAGCGGTAAATTATCGCATAATGGCGAACTCCTGGAACTGGCTCAGCCGGAAACGCTGTATGGAACTAATACGATTTATGTCGAAGAGGACGAAGTGGCGTATGGAACCGGCGGTCGCTGGGGAGAATGGTCGTCCGGCAACGGCAGCAGCCTGGAATTAATTGATCCGCGCTCCAATCACCGGCTCGCAGCCAACTGGACAGATAGCGACGACACATCAAAATCCGTTTGGACCAATATCACCTGTACGGGAGTCCTCGATAATGGTGCTAATTATGGCTCGTCCATCGATTATGCGCAGCTCGGGCTTTTGGACGTGGGGCAGTGTCTGGTGGACAACGTCCAGGTAAATTATAATGGTTCAAATTACGTCCTGAACTCCAACTTTGAAGGAGGTAATTTGAACAACTGGAGTTTGCAGGGTTGCCACACCCGCTCGAGCCTGCAAACTCCCGGTTACAACAGCAGCTACGCTCTGTGCATGCGCTCGAGTGACAAGTTTTGGACGGGAGACAATTACTGCCAAGTGGCTTTGGCCAACAACAACATGGGACAAGGCCAAACCGCAACTATCAGTTTTGAAGCCCGTTGGCTGCATGGATGGCCGGAACCGTTGATGCGGTTGCACGGCAATTGGCTGGAAGCGACCGGACCGATGCCAGTACCCAACAATCTGGGCAGCCCAGGAATGCCCAACGGTACATATATAACCAACGCAGGCCCGGCTATCTACAACGTTACCCATAATCCGCCGGTGCCGGCTGCCAATCAGCCCGTAGTGGTCACGGCCAACGTTTGTGATCCTAATGGCGTGCAAAACCTCACGCTCTATTATCGGCTCGATCCGTCAACCAGTTACATAGCCGTGCCCATGAATGACGGTGGCACCAACGGTGATGCAGTCTCCGGCGATGGCGTTTTCAGCGCAACCATTCCCGGCCAGGCCTCTAATCAGGTCGCCGCGTTCTATATCTCGGCCTCAGACAATTTAGGCGCTGCGACTCGCTTCCCGGCCTTGCGCCCGCAGGACAATGAACCTGCCCGTGAATGCGTGGTGATGTTTGGCGACAGCAGTCCCGGTGGAAGTTTTGGAGTCTATCACTTGTGGATAACACAAACTAACGCGACGCGGTGGGCCAATCTTGGCAATTTGAGCAACGAAGGCATTGATTGCACCTTTGTGAACGGCAATCGTGTAATTTATAACATGCAGGCCCATTTTCAGGGAAGCCCCTATCACCAGGATTTTGACACGCCCTACGGAGCCCTTTGTCACTACAAATTTATTTTCAATGATGACGATAAATTCCTGGGAGCGACATCCTTCAACAAAATCCATCAGCCTGGGAACGGGCCGGGCGACGATCCCAGCCTGCAACGCGAACAACTGGCGAATACCTTTTTGCGAACATTAGGTGTGCCGTGGCTCAATCGCCGTTATGTCGTGGTTTATGTGAATGGCAACCGTCGTGGTAGTGTGATGGAAGACGCCCAGGAGCCGGATAGCGACATGGTAAAGGAATGTTTCCCGAACGACACGGGCGGTTTCCTCTTCAAAATGCAACCCTGGTTTGAGTTCGCCCCTTCCCTTTCCGGAGAAGAGCTGCCGTTTGATAATGAATCGTGGTGCACACTCAATGAATACACCACAACCGACAATGCGAAAAAAATGGCCCGTTACCGCTATTGCTACGAAATTCGACGCACTCCGGATTCGGACAATGACTTTACGGACGCTTATTCGCTAGTTGACGCGGCAAATTCCTATGGAACCCCCAATTACGTGGCCAATATGGAGAACATTGCCAACATGGAGAACTGGATGCGGGTATTCGCGGCAAACCATGCTGCTGGCAACTGGGATTCTTTTGGCGCGCAGAACGGGCAAAATCTTTACGGTTACATCGGCACCCTTGGCACAAAGTATTCATTGATGATGTGGGATTATAACATCGTGATTGGCGGCAGTGTAACCGGAAACCCCTCTTGGGGGCCGGGCCAAAACTTGTTGACCGTAGACGGCTCAGATCCCCCCATGGCTGATATCTATAATACGCCGGTCTTTCTACGAATGTATTGGCGGGCGTTGCAGGAACTGGTCAATGGCCCTCTTAACGTTGCCAACAGCGAACCTTTGCTGGCTGATAAATATAACGTGTTTACGCAAAATGGATTCAGCGTTGAAAATCCCAGTGCCAATATCGAACCATGGCTGTCTCAAGCACAAAGTTCCATTGCCTCACAACTGGCTGCGATTAACGCGACATCATTCACGGTCAATCCCATCGTAACGATTAGCAACAACATTGCTTATGTGACCGGGACAGCTCCGGTAAACGTTGATGCCATTTGGATCAACGGCAATGCCTATCCGCTGACCTGGACATCCTTAATCAATTGGACGGTTGCTTTCCCGCTCACCACGGGAGTCAATAACCTAAGCGTTGTCGGCGTAGACAGAAATGGCCAGCCCATTGCCGGCGACAATGGCAATGTCAGTGTCAATTATTCTGGAACCAATCCCTCGCCTGTTGGCCAGGTAGTCATCAATGAGATCATGTACGATCCACTGATTGCCAACGCCCAATTTGTTGAATTGTATAATAACTCCACCAACACATCCTTTGACCTATCCGGCTGGCAGCTTCAGGGATTGTCCTACACATTCCCGGATGGATCTATCATGGGTCCGGCCAGTTATTTAATCCTGGCAGCCAATGGCGCAGCCTTTGCCGCAGCTTATGGCGCCACTAATCCTGTTTTTGACGTGTTTGACGGTTCGCTCCAACCGGAGCAAACACTTTCACTGGTTGAGCCGGATTTTAATGGCACCAATTTAATCGTCGCTGAAGTCGAGTACGATAGTCCTCTGCCATGGCCGGTCAACGCCAACGGTACGGGCGCTTCATTGCAGTTGATCGACCCTCACCAGGATAATTGGCGGGTTGGCAATTGGGTGGCCGGCTCACCGACTCCAGACGCGAAAAATGCAGGGCAAACCAGCCTGCCACCGTTCCCACCTTTGTGGATTAATGAAATCGAGCCGGATAATTTAACCGGCATTACCAATCAAGCAGGCCAGCACTCGGCCTGGCTGGAAATTTACAATCCTTCGAGTACGAACGTTTCGCTCAGTGGACTTTATCTTGCGAATAATTATACCAATTTGCTGCAATGGCCTTTTCCGACCAATGCGAGCATTGCTGCCGGGCAATTTGAAATCGTTTTTGCGGATGGAGAGACCAACATCACCAACGAATTGCACACAAGTTTTGCCCTGCCCGATAGTTCCGGATCCTTGGCTCTCAGCCGGACTTACAACGGACAGCCTCAGGTTCTGGATTATCTCAATTACACGAATGTTCCCGCGAACGAATCCTATGGTTCATTTCACGACGGGCAGAGCTTTGCCCGGCAGGTCTTTTATTATCCGACCCCCGGTGGTCCGAATGCTGGCAGCGGGGTGCAACCGCCTTCCTTTATCAATTACAATAGCGTCGGGATGCTTTATTCACAGGACTTTGATTCGCTACCGGACCCGGGAGCAAGTTCCGTGGATGCGGAGAACCCCGTCACGATTAACGGCATTACCTATTCGCTGGCCAATCCATTTGATTTTGCGTTTCCCGTGGCTTCCACCGGCAATGGTGGCCTTGAAATACCCTCGATGAACGGGTGGTATGGCTGGGCCGCGGCTACGCCAAAATTTGGCGCCACCGATGGCGACCAAACCACTGGCGGTGCGATTAGTTTCGGACCGGCCAATGGCTCCAACCGGGCACTGGGATTATTGGCAACTAGTTCGACTGATGCCACGGCTTTTGGAGCTAAATTTATTAATGGCACCGGTGCGAATCTAAACTATATCGACGTAGATTTCGTCGGCGAAATATGGAGACAATCGAATACATCAAAAACAATTCAATTTTATTATTGGATTGACCCAACTGGTACGAATGTCTGGCCCACTGGTATCACCGTCGTCATGTCTCCATTGAATATCAACTTCGCAACGGTTTCAGGAGACAAAGGCGGTGTGGCAGTGAATGGGACCTCTCCCGCTAATCAGGAGAATTTGAATGTGTTTAACTATCTTACCCAGGCTTGGCCGCCGGGTGCGGCGCTTTGGATTGTTGGGCAGATGACGGATAATACGGGCAAAGCACAGGGGCTGGGAATCGATAATTTTAATTTCTCGGCTACCACGCAACCCGTCACCTCCATCCCCCCTGTGACCGCGCAGTCCTCGGGAAATGGTATCTCGCTCAATTGGTCGACAGTACCGGGTGCCATCTACGCCGTTCAATACAAGAACAATCTGACCGACCCAACCTGGACAACCATAAATTCAAATCAAATCGGCACTGGCAGCCCGATGTCTCTCGTCGTTAACACCTCAGCTAACAGTCAACGCTTCTATCGGGTGATAATCACCAATTAAGACTCGATTGGAATCCAGGCGAAACCGCTGAAGCGGCAGTCGTTTGCGATCATTCGAGCCCGGCTTGCCGCTGGCCAATGACGCGCCTTTGGCGGGCTCATAAACATAATCACATTTGGCGATTCAGCCGGGAAGGAGTTTTGCTTAGTATGGCATCAGGAAATTAATCCAATGAAAAAAGGGCAAGCGCTATAATGTTTAAATCACTTTTTATAGTGGTTGTCATATGCTTATGCTGCCTGTCTCTGGAGGCAACAGGCGGTGTGACTGTTGCTGAAGACCAATCCACCTTCACACTCGACAATGGAATTATTGCCGCAAGGATCTCAAAGCACTCAGGTGATTTGCTTTCGCTAAAATACAAAAACCTCGAGACGCTTGATGATATTGACCAGCACCAACCCGCTTACTGGTCGCACGATACGGCTCAGGGGCTGCAAATCATTCCACGCGTCACAATTGACCCAAAGACCAACGATGGGGAACGCGGGGAGGTTTCCATCAAGGGAATTTCCGGTGGCCGGCGCATGGGCAGCGGGCCGGGGGGAAGTGTCTTTGCCGACATCGAAATCCGTTATGCGCTGGGCCGGAACGACCCGGGTATTTACACATATTCCGTTTTTACGCACCCGACGAATTATCCCGCCACGTCCGTGGGCGAAGCACGTTTTTGCGCGAAACTCAACGATTCCGTTTTTGATTGGATGACCGTGGACTCAAATCGAAACATGAAAATGATTACCGCCTACGATTGGAACCATGGTACCCAAATGAACATGAAGGAAGCGCGCCTGATGAACAGCGGCATTTATAAGGGAATGGTCGAGCACAAGTACGATTACGCTGCCAATCAATTCAACATACGCGCTTGGGGCTGGTCGAGCAGCGCCGACGACGTGGGCATCTGGTTTATCAACGCCAGCACCGAGTACTTAAGTGGAGGTCCGACGAAAGTTGAGCTGACCGCGCACCGCGATGCGACATTTTATACCAACGCACTCGACGCACCCGCACCGCCATGCCTGCTCAATTACTGGCGTGGGAGCCATTATGGCGGCAGCATTTGTAACATCGCCGCAACCGACAGCTGGACAAAAGTTATCGGGCCTTTTTTTATCTACTGTAATTCGGCTGCTACCCACGACGCCATGTGGAAGGACGCATTGCAACGCGAGCAATCCGAAGCATCAGCCTGGCCTTACGATTGGGTGGAAGGCGTAGATTATCCGCATAAGGCAGAACGGGCAACAGTCTCGGGAACCATTGTTTTCAGTGATCCGCAAGCGCCGGGTTTGCAAATTAAGAATCTGCTCGTCGGCTTGACCGCGCCCGATTACGCGCCAGCAGTTGCCCTACAAAGGTTCCGGGGTGGCCGACGGCCTGGTGGCAGTCCTGGTGTGTTCGGCCTAACCGGAGGCGGCGAGGATGAAACCATAACGACCAATGAATATAATTCCGCAGCTCGACCTAGTGGGAACTATACAAATCAGTTTACACGGTTCGGCACAAATGGCTTTCGTTTCGGCCTGCCGCACGTTGTTGATTGGCAGATTGACGCCAGGAATTACGAATTCTGGGTACACGCCGACGACCATGGGAATTTCACGATTCCAAACGTGCGCTCGGGCCGATATACGCTCCACGCCATTGCCGATGGTGTTCTCGGCGAATTCGTGATAACGAATCTAACCGTTTCGACCGGACAGAATCTTCGGCTCAACGATTTGCCCTGGCAACCCGTACGCTATGGAAAACAACTTTGGGACATCGGCATTCCCAATCGTACGGCGGAAGAATTTTTGGATGGTGGCGATTATTACCATTGGGGCTGGTACCTCCAATATTCAAAGTTATTTCCCAACGACGTTAATTACACCATCGGCAAAAGCAATTTCCACAAGGATTGGTTTTTCGAGCAAGTGCCGCACAATGAAGATCACGGCAACGCCAATGCCATGAAACCGGGACGCAGCACAACCTGGTCAATCACCTTTAATTTACAGGACACGCCAGTCGGCAAGGCAATTTTGCGTCTGGCCATTTGCGGCGTGGGAGCGCGTAAACTTTCCGTAAGTGTAAACGACCGGCCTGCTGGCACGGTGACCGATTTGCTTTACAATGC
>Ga0210398_10006158_pt1 | contig 11089 bp, 10 predicted proteins | sample IncBWC4OmetaG_FD_161047 | JGI IMG/M metagenome (GOLD analysis project Ga0210398, IMG submission 161047) | Forest soil microbial communities from Barre Woods Harvard Forest LTER site, Petersham, Massachusetts, United States - Inc-BW-C-4-O | ecosystem: Environmental > Terrestrial > Soil >... | reverse complement strand
ATGGGCGATGCGGAATTTTCATGAACGCCACCAGCAGCGGCATGATACTGCTTTGGGCGCCGGTCTCGCCGCGAAAGTTTATTCGCAGTCGCGCAGCCGAGCCGGCTGCAACGCGCCCGCCGGCCACCTCGGCTTCGTACTCGACGTTTTCAAAGAAACGGATATAGGGCCGGAAGGTCTTGTAATACAGTGCCGGGTCCATCTTGTCCGGGATTCGCTGCAGCACCCGAACCTGTTCGTTGACCGCGCCGGCTATGTCCCGAACCGCATCATCGATGAGCGCGGGCGCGTTCGCATCGAGCGCCGCTTGAACTGTTGCGATCGCATCCAGGATGCGCGCCGCGATTGCCTCGATCTCGACGTGAACAAGGATAAACCAGTGCTCGTCGTAGAGATGCACGAAATTCTGAGCGGTGTCGATGTTTCCCAGCGCGATCGGACTGTTCTTGTCAAATCTTTTCCAGTTGTACAAGGCATAACCGTCGTAGCTCAGAATCGGCGGACGGTTCAGAAGCTTGCAGGCGCGGCATAACGGAAGCGCGAGATTGGCCGGCAACACTCTACTCGGTTGCTGACCCACTTGGTTGATGTAAGCGGAGGCTAGGAAGCCCACGCGCACGTAGTACAACCTGAGTCCCGGAAGGTCGCTCGCCATCACGCGCCATTCGGGCCATAGCGGGATATCCAATGAGCGCGCGTAAACGCGAAAGCCCGGGTCTTGCAGGAGGCTTGGAAGATCGCGGCCAATTTCGTCCAACTGGGCAAATTCTGAGTTAGAGGGAAAGCTGACCAACGGATCGTGGTCGGGTAGAAAGCCGTGCGAGCGCAGCCCGGTGCTGATGAACTGTCCGCCTGCCGCCACTAGGGTTTTGCCTGTTCCTACCAAAATTCCGATCTGAACCGGAATTTGAGTCGTACGCGAGAAATTGCTGTTGAATTGATCCGCTTAAATGAGACGGGCTGCAACCTGAACCATAAGTGGTTCACCGCTGATCGAGATGCGAATCTCCGTCCGGCCGAGCTTCTTCGCCGCCAGGATGTAGCCGCGTCCGGCTAACACCCTTCAAACCGGCAGGCAGCTTCCGGAAATCATTTTGTCGAAAACCGACGGTCCGGGTGCACGGGCTAGTTGTGGATAACTCCGCCCTCGGCGCCGGTTAGATGTGGATGATTCGAATGTAAAAGGGTTTGACTCGAGATGACTTCATCGTAGCATGCGATCAGCGGAGACAATGTGAGACAAAGGGTGACTCCCTGCAACCTGGTGTCAAAGTTCAGAGGTGCTTAATCTCTGCCGACGGAGGTGGTGCGGATGGGCGAGAGCGGCGGCAAGCCAGATGACACAATCCTGACCCTGGATGAAGCACTCAAGCGCTTCGCGCGCAAACGAATCGAAGATAGCGCGGAAACGAAGGACGCGGCAGTCCAAGACTTCAAGGTCCACTTTGCGGACTTCTCGCCGTCAACAAAACGCGAGGGAGAGGTCGATATCGGGCGTGAGCATCCCCCGCGGAAAGGCGTAACCGCTGCTCTCGACGCCAGGAAAGGCGACACCAGGAGTTTGTCGAATGTCGTCTCGGTGATTGAGGGCGTCCCGGGCACGCTCGAAGACCTGGAGCAACACGCGCTTGCCGAAAAGGCGTTTCGCCACGATTTTCCCAAGACTTGGGATGAGCCGGAGTTTCCCGAAGAGGAAAGCACCAAGCCCGCGACGGCACCTGAGGCCGGTCGCGATTCCAGCAGGCGCGCCTTCGCGTTAGGCGTCATGGGCGCAGCGTTGCTCGTGTGGGCAGCAATGCTGGTCGCTCGGGTGCCAATCGTCAATGAACCGAAACCCTTCGCGGAGGCGCTCCCGACGAGGGCGCTGAAGGCGTCGATGATCATGAGCCCGCAGGAACTGATCTCGACCTGGGTGATTGACGCTGATTCGGATGCCGAACTGGCGTCGGCCAGGCAGGTGCAAGACCCTGACGAGCTCGAGGCCGCGATCAAGGACACGCTTAGAATGCGCGCGTTCACCGATATTGGCGTATCCGTCTCGCACTGGGGTGAAGCGTACTTGGCGGGTGACGTTTACACTCTCGACGAGGCGCGCAGAATCCGACAGATCGCGCGTGGGGTGAGCGGCGTAAGGCGCGCGCATTTTCTGCATCCGGACGTCCATCCGGCGCAAGGTCCCGCATATCTTGGCGTAACGACCGTAGGGGCGCCCGAAGTCTGGGGCGCGAAAGTGCATGCGGTATCTATCGGATCGCCCGCAGACAAGGCCGGAATTCGACCCGGCGACATTATCAGTGTATTCGACGGCAAGACGGTTCCCGACGCGAAGGCATTTGACGATTTGATCGAGCAGTACTCACCCGGACAGCGGGTTGAGCTCCGCGTATGGCACGACGGGCAACCCCTCTACATATTGGCGAGATTGGGTGAGGTGACGGCGGTAGCATCGCGCTAAGCGACATCAAGTCGAGCTTGTGCCGCGTCAGGCGCGAGGAACGAAAGGCAATCGCGATCGAGGGCGGCAACCAGGTGCTATGCGTTTCGTGGCGACTATGCTCGAGACCACCGGCGTCGATACTCATCGAAAGACATTCCTTGGTAAGTCGCAGACCGAGCGTTGATTAGCTCGCGATCTGCATGGCGACGACTCGAACTCTGTGCTTGCAAACTCTTAGTCTAAGTGGGAGCATGCGTCGGAATTCAAAATCGAAAACCCGGCTAATAGGGACGCTCTGGCCCGAGCGTCGCGGGAGGCGCGGGACGATCACCAATGTTAACATCGAGTCCCACCCTTCCCACTGTATGGGTCCTGGTCGCGATGCTCGCCACCGCGGCAGGGCTTGTCGCATATGATGCTGCCGTCGCGGCGGCACCCGTCAGCCCTCAGCTGGTCGAGCTTGCGGGAAAACGGCAGCATAAAACCCCGATCTTCAACAAGGCGTTCGTGACGTCGGCCACCTTCACTGGCAAGCTGGGAGGTCAAAAGGGCGCGGATGCCAAATGTGCCAGGGCGGCAAAAGCTGTCGGCCTATCCGGAACCTTCAAGGCGTGGCTCTCCACGTCCAAGCGCAACGCGAAAGGCAAGCTCGGCACGGCACGAGGCTTTGTGCGCGTTGACGGCCAGCCGTTCGCAGACCAGGTTTCGGACATCGTCGCTGGCAGGATATTCAACCCGCTCGACATCGATGAAAACGGCGACGCCCACCCTGACAACGCCGTCTGGACGGGCACTTTGGGTGACGGAACAGTGGCCAACACTCCGCCCCCCCGGGCTTCACCCCCGGTGATACTTGCTCCGATTGGACGTCGAATTTTTTTGAGACAAAGGGAGACACAGGCGTCTCGTCCGAGGGACCCACATTCTGGACCGACAATCTGGGGAACGTCGGCAATTCCTGCAATAGCGCGCAGTCTCTGTATTGTTTCGATACCTCCCACGTCACCCCCCTCACCGTGACTAAGACCCCCGGCCGAATCGCATTCGTTTCCAAGGGCACGCTGGACAACACCTCCGGCATAGCGGGAGCAGATACCTTGTGCGCCACTGAGGCATCCGCGGCTTCGCTCCCGGGAACTTTCCAGGCGCTGCTTTCAACTTCCACCACACCGGCCGCGATGCGTTCTGGCTTCAATTTTTTGGCGATGTCGGAACCATACGTGCGGCCCGACGGTATCAAGATCGCCGACGCACCTACGATCGCGTCGGGCGCTCCGCTCGATAGCGGCATCTGGCAGAACGCCGACGGCACCTACGTGACGACCTTTAGCCTCCCGTGGACGGGATCTGGGACGCCTTCGTCACTCACCACCACTGCCCAGACCTGCGATGACTGGAGTACCAACTCGGATCCCGCTAGTGGCGATATCGGCGATTCCAGCGACTCCGGTGAGTTCTGGTGGATTACAACTGGAGCGCTTTGCGGAAACTCCCTCCCGATTTACTGTCTGCAGGAATAGGCGTCGAGTGTCGTTGGTCATGTGTTCTTCCCGATCAACACGGACTTGCTCTAGTTGTTTTTCCCGCAGCGATGGATAGCATGACTCTCAATGCCCCAAGCGCTCCATCCGATGCGGATCGAGAAACACTTTGTCACGAGTTCCCATGTTGATGTACCAGCTCTCATGCTCATCGGATACATGCCCGGGCATGTACACCACAGATTAGAATCCGTCCTGGATAATTTGGATCGCGCTGGATGTCGGTCGTGGCGCGACCTTCAAGGTGATGCTTCCTCGCGAGTGAGCGGGACGCGTCAGTTACCTACCATACATACCCCGGCCCCCGGACCGGCGCTGATCGGGATGAAGGTCTCGGTATGCTTGTCGCACTTGTCGGGCGGCTTACATTCCTGATCGGAGTGGCAATAGGTCGGTCCCTCGACACAGAAGCTGGTGTTCCATCCTCTGTGCGGATCGTATCCCCGAGTTAGTACACTTCCATTCGGACAGGTAGCGACGGCTGCTTCGATGCATACACCAGCGTCAGCAGGCGCATAGGGAGGCCGCCAGTACCCGATATCTTTGTTACAGATCTGCGGAGGTTCGCATTCGGAATTTGCGTGACAAAGGACGTATTCAGGTTTTTCTTCTTTGTGTTGCCAGAGAGAGCAACTCGAGCTCGCGAGTAAAATCGCACATGTCATCATGAGACCGCAAAGCTGCTTCATCGCGAACCCTCCCACGGAGCGAACGCTTTCACATTAACAGATGGCAGTTGCGCGTCCGGATGAAAACGCATTTTCGCCTTGCGGCCACGGCCCCCCCGAGCCCTGACGAACCGACTGGAAATTGGCTGAAGGGCACCGGCCCGATTATAAGCGGGCTGGCCAGCGCGGTGGCGACATCTGGAAATGCTTCCGGCGCGTTCTGCCTGAATCCGTCAACGAGCGTGGCCGCAACGGCCCGGACGAGCGAGTCCTCGGTTGCAACAAGATCAGCAACGTCGCGTTCATGGCGCTTTGGAGTCTGAGTAATGATCTAAGTCTCGGACAATGCTTCGCTGATCAGCTCTTCGATCGACCATAGCCGATTATCTTCCCTTGAAGACGGGGTGCCGTTTCTCGAAGAAGGCTTTGCGGGCTTCCTGGGCGTCCTCGCTACTGAAGGCGATGCGAATATTGGACAGCTCGTAGCGGAGCTGCTGTTCCATGTCGCTGGTCTCGAGAGATTTCACCATACCGCGCTTTAGAAGCCGCAAAGTGATAGGCGACCAATGGCAAAGTTCTTCGCAATAGCTGGCCAGTCGATCGGCGAATCGCGCGTCGTCGACGATCTCTCCGGCCATGCCGAGCGCGACCGCTTCCTCGCCCAGCACCGTGCGGTTCTCCATCATAAAGCGCATCGCCTGCTCATAACCCATGGCTTGCGGCAGCGTTATGGTGAGCCCGGCGTCGGGTGAACCGCCAATTCTCGTGTAGCCGGCCATGAGCTTCGCGCTGCGGCTGATCAGCCGCACGTCGGTCGCCATGGCGAGACCGAGGCCGGCCCCCACGGCCACCCCATTGATGCCTCCGACGACAGGCTTGTCGCACCGTTTGCGAATCGCCAGGAGGAAATGTCCAACCCAGGAAATGTCGTCGAGCTGAGCCGACTGCCTCGACAACGGCGACGAGCGTTCGCTGCCGGACAAATCCAGACCCGCGCAGAACCCATCGCCGCTGCCGGTAAGGGCGACCACCCACACGTCATCGGTCCGCGCCGCATCCTCGACGGCAGCAATCACGCCCCACGCGAGGGCATCGCTTAGCGCGTTCTTCTTCTCCGGCCGATTGAGCGTGATGGTCCTAACGTGGCCCACGTCCGCTATTTTCACAATGTCTTTCATTTCAGGTTACCTTGGTCAACGCGTTTTCCTATCGCGCTCTCATTCTGGCTGATAGGGCGAGCTCACGTCCAACACTGTGAGGAGCGGATCGGCTATTGTCTCGCTAACGCAACCCGCGATATGCCGACGATCCGAGGAAAGGGCACCGGCATGGTTCTCGATTAAGAGACCAAGGTTGGTTGTAAAATGCCGGTCCATTTTCGCGAATTTCGAATGCTACTGACCCACCGGCTAGAAGTAGATCGAATCAACGTAGATGCCATAAGTGGCGGCGGAAGGTGGTTCGGCGATGCCGGGCGTCCAGACGACGTAGGATTCCGAGGCGTCGGCCAGAGAGCTGAGGAGACCGCTTCCGGGAGACGCGTCGGAAGTGAAAATGGTCAGTGTGTCGAGGCCTTGCTCCTCGAGCTGCGCACACCATGCCCGCAGCAACGACTCCAAATCCCGTTCGGCGCCGGTGATGAACCCGTAATCGACGACCAGGCCGCGGCGTGACTCGACGCGGCCGGTTTTCGAATCTGTGACGAATCTGATCTTCTCACCTGCGGGCCATACGCCTACGACTGCATGGTCCGTCATCAGGAGTCGGTCCCACGAGTAGAACTCCGGGGCTCGTTCAACACGCGCTGTGAACGACTCCAGCGAATAGGGAAGGTACATCTCCTCGCTGCCGTGGCAGGCGTTAAGGATCTCGACGATTCTCGGTGCATCAGCTTGTGTCGCGTGCCGTCCGTACGATGGACCTGCAAGCGATGACGAGCATGAGAGCTGAAGCCTCGTCGCATTGACGGTCCATTTGTTCGGGGCATTGGCGATTCCAGCCTGCATCGCCTTGTTCTCAACAGAAATATACGCGTTGCTGTGAACCACCTCGGGGTGTTTCTGCCGGAATAGGGAACTGACGGCTCCCCATAAACCCTTCTTCTGGTACTGGGGATCGATGCGCAAGTGGAGCGCGGTAAGCGTTCGGTAGACTTCCCCGCCAACACGAATGTCGTGGTAGCACCCACAGTTCACGCCGGCAACCTTTCCTCCGACCAGAGCGATTGAGACGATTGCCTCCTCCATCAGGCGTGTGAAGGCAAAGTAGTCCTTCCCGCGATCGATCGTCATCGACGTGTCGCCCATGACGATCGGGCAGCGGCGCTCGAGATCGGAAAGAGCGGCGGCATCGGCTTCGCTGGCCTCGCGGACGGTCACATCGACGTCGAGCAGGCGCTGATATTCGAGCATCTTGATCAGATGCGGGGCATGCTCCTCTACATCACAACGGAAGCTGAACCTTCTGGTGTTGTTGACGCCATCAGCCCTGACAGTGACGGAGAAGTCTCCGTTCTGCTCGATGGCCGTTGGTGTGAAGGGGCCGATTGCCGCCGAAGCGCGGCGCCATCCCTCTAACAAATCCTCGCCTTGGCCGGGAAATGGAGTGCGGATCGATGCGGATGCGCTGAACCGTTCCAAGTCAGCAGCGGATGTGTTCCCGCCCGCGGTGGCGAGGGTCTCTAGATACCATCGCAGTTGGCTTCCGGCGGGAGTATCGGGGATCAGGCTCGTCGAGGCCATCCGTATGACACGCAGATTTGAAAAATTACGTAATCCTGAGCTCTTATTCCAAAATCATTATCATCGCGCTCTCATTCTACTTTAAGCGCTTTCGACGCTGAATCGCTGTGGCCCTCTGCTGACTGCTGGAGCTGTATTCCATTTTTCTGGAGCTGAACCTTATTCTCGTCCCAGCCCGGAATTGGCGTGGGGTCTTCTGGAATCGCCGGAGTATAAAGGCAGGCGGAAGCCCCGATCGCCAGCAGGAGCAACGCTGCGACCGCCGCGACCGAAAAAGTTTTTCGGCGCGCTCGCCGAGCGGCCCGCGTCCATTCCCCCCGTCCGCCTGACAAGTCTTTTTTTGGCTCAAAATTAACCATTGGTTTACCCCCGCGAAAAAATTCTCTCCTTACTCAACTTACTTTTGTCTGCCCAATCTCCTTTGACGCTATCAAACGAGTCATAAGCGGTCTCTACTTTCTGTAGACTTATGATAATTATGGATTCAAGGCGAATATGTGTAAAGACTGCCCAAATACTCAGTTGACTATCGAATGTGTCTATTTGGCGGCGTTTTCCAAACGCCGTATTATCTCCTGAACGGTCCCCGATCATACGATTGGCATATAGGGCACCGTCCCGACTCTCGACAGAGAGAATCGAGCTTGATTCGGCCGATCAGGAGGGAATGTGGCCGTCTCCGGTGCCATTAGGAAGGGAATAATGCGCGAACGTGCGCACTATTTTATTTTTTAGCAGAGAACGCGAAAATCGCGGACTGGCTGGCGGATGATGCAGTCTGATGCGAACCCGTCTCCGCGTCAAATTCCCTGATCATCAGGGAAAATACAGGGAATTTCTTCGATTTAGTCCAACTTAACGTTCCCCTACATCCGAAAAAGCCCTATCTTCTCTGAGGTTTTTGTCGGAATTCCCTACTCAACGGAACAGGGAATTATTTTGGAGGAACAGGGAATTTTTTCGACGTAACAGGGAATTCGATCCGCAGAACAGGGTAAGCCCTTACCCGCATCGCTCTTGAGCGACGCTCTCCGCAGGCAAATCACAAGTGAATTGATTGGTGATTTCGAAGCGCGAGCAGTGGGCTGCGCGCATGACGACCTGTGTATGGCGAATTGCCTATTTTTCACAGAAATCAGCAATTCGCGACAGACAGGTCCTTTTCAGCGTTGGCAAGAGGGCGGGTAGTCTCAGCCTTCCGGTCTGCTCGTCATTTGAAGTTGAGCTACTTCGCTTATCAAGAGACGCCACTCGCTATCGGCTTGACTTAAGACGGCCCCGAAATATGCTCGCGTTTGTAACAAGTCTGCTTCGCATCGGATTGCATAGCGACGGCGATGTACGGTCGCGCCATTCGATCGCGCCTCGACGAAGCCTGACATTCAATTCAAGCCGGAGCGGGAGGGCTTTCCGGCGGTCGGATTGTCGGATTCTTTTTCAGCTGGTTCGCGAAACCGGAAGAAAAACCGCGCGGTGACGCCCGCGCGTAGGAGGAGTCCAATGAAGTCGATCGATCGAACGAACTTGGCCAGGCGGTTTCGAACAACTTCGCAGCTGATTCAGTGCTTGCTCGCAATCTGTGCTTTCGGATCGGTCACGGTCTCGACCGCGAGCGCCGCGCCGGCGATCGTAACCGACACCGGTCCGTTGAAAGGAATTGAGACACCAACAACCAACCAGTACTTGGGCATACCCTACGCGGTGCCACCGGTTGGAGACCTGCGCTGGATGCCGCCCGTGCCTCATGGAAAATGGCACGGGGTGTTCCAAGCCAATCAGTTTGGAAATGTTTGCGTGCAACCCGGCGGCGGCGGCACCATCGGCAGCGAAGATTGCCTGACCCTTAACATCTACACTCCGAGCGGAAAGAAGAACCAGAACAAGCATCATGGTCTGCCGGTGATGGTGTGGATTCACGGGGGCGCGCTTGTGACCGGCGGCGGCGCAGTCTATGACTCCACGCGATTGGTGGAACAAGGCGGCGTCGTCGTAGTTACGATCAATTATAGGCTCGGCTTTCTGGGATTCTTCGCGCATCCGGCGATAGATGCGGAGGGTCATCTCAACGGCAACTATGGATTCATGGACCAGCAGCTGGCGCTCCAGTGGGTCCAGCGGAATATCTCTGCGTTTGGCGGCGATCCCAGTCGGGTGACGATATTCGGAGAGTCAGCCGGCGGACAAAGCGTGTACTCCAATCTCGCATCGCCGACTGCGGCCGGTTTGTTCAGTCGCGCGATTGCCGAGAGCGGAACGTACGATCAATTTCAGGACTACTGGGATCCTGTCACTATTGTCCTGCTCGCTCAGGCGGAGACCTTCGGTACTCCTTTCGTGTCTGGTGGCACCGCCATAGCGGCGAGCGTCGGATGCAGCAGCGGCAGCCCCGGCCAGATGGCAGCGTGTTTGCGTGGCGTGTTGGCCTCTACGATCATCGAGCAGGAGCCGACCCTGGTATTTCCATTCATCGATGGCACAATCCTAACTCAGACCCTCTCCAAGGCGTTCGCGCTCGGCGAGTTTAACCGGGTTCCCGTCATCACCGGCACCAATCATGACGAATATCGGCTGTTCGTGCCTAACGGGCTGATGACCGAAGCGGACTACGAGGCAGCGGTCGACGCGCTGTGGGGCGGATTTGGAGCGGGTTTCCCGCCGCTCATCTTTGACGTCTTATACCCGCTGATCAATTACCCGACCGTTCCGCCGTACACTAATCCCAGCCCTGGTATCGCGCTTGGCGCTTCCGGTACCGACGGGGTTTTCGCCTGCCCGGAACACAACGCCGCGCTATTGCTGTCGAAGTTCGTGCCGACCTACGCGTACGAGTTCAACGACGAGAACGCGCCTTTCCTCTTTCAACCTTTTTTCAACTTTCCGTTCGGCGCCTATCATACAGCAGAGCTTCAATACCTATTCGATGGCGACTTTTTCGGATTTGGAATAGCTCCGCTCTCGCCCGCACAAGAGCAGCTCTCCGAAGCTATGATCAGCTACTGGACCACGTTCGCGGCAAACGGCGACCCTAACTCCTCCGGACAGCCACTCTGGTCTCCGTACAGCTCCGCGACAGATCAATTCCAATCGCTCATACCACCGATGCCGATGGTCGAGCCGGGCTTCAGCTTCGACAGCGAACACCTGTGCTCTAGCTTCTGGAGTGCATTCTGATATTCGGGGTGCTTGCCTGATTGAATGTTCAGGGAAGACGGCCGGGCGCGAGCCCGGCCGTCGCGCATCGCACACAAACGGCTGGCGTTAGTCGGCCCATTCTCGCGGATCGTGTCTATGTCCTGTCGCTTCCTCCACATCCCAGAGAGGCTCGCTGTACTTGCTCAGGAGGCTGAGAATTTTGCGCCAAGCGTGAGGGCCATGCGGCTGGGCTTCTTCCTTGTGTTGACCGTTTGAATTGGTCTTCATTTCTGCTTGTCCTCCCTTTTTCATTGGAATCGAAAATGAGTGACGCCGGTGAATTGGCAGTGCGCCGGATTTAGTGTTTGCAGGAGGTAGCGGGTCACTTTCGAGGTGACCCACTACCCGCATGCTTTGCGCCATCTTCAAGGACGAGTGCACCGATTAAGGGAGGTTGGTAATACCGTCCCTGGGCGCGCACGAGTTAAAGATTTTGCCCTCGGTTTCACCCGCTGGTGAGTCAAATTGCAGTACTACAGCCAAGTCCTGGAGAGCGTCTGTGGTGCCCTC
>Ga0210398_10006157_pt1 | contig 11090 bp, 11 predicted proteins | sample IncBWC4OmetaG_FD_161047 | JGI IMG/M metagenome (GOLD analysis project Ga0210398, IMG submission 161047) | Forest soil microbial communities from Barre Woods Harvard Forest LTER site, Petersham, Massachusetts, United States - Inc-BW-C-4-O | ecosystem: Environmental > Terrestrial > Soil >... | reverse complement strand
ATTCCTTGCTGCTAGCCCAAATTTGCCCTTTGTGCACTGCGTGGATGCACTTGCATAGCAAATCAGACGATTGGTCTCGGGAAAATATGCCGCTGGCTCCTGCTCGGAATGCCTCTACGACCATCGCAGGTTTGTTCGAATCGAGAATTATGATGACACTGGGCTTGGATCGCGAAGCCGATATCTCGCGAGTAATATCAAAACCAGCGAGCGCTTTCTCTTCCAATCGAGCGCCAATGACGGCCACGTCCGCTTCATTCTCTTCGAGTCCTTCGCGAATTCCAACTGCGTCAGTCGCATAACCAACCACCCTGGTCCGGTAACGCCCGCGCCGCACCGCCGCCGCTATCAATTGACAGCTCAGTTGACTGCCGTCAGCGATGAAGACCTTTACCGTAGCTGCGCGTCCGGCCGATTTCGGCAACTTTTTGCTCCCGTGAGTTATTCCCGCGATCCCAAGACACCAAACAAGGTCTAACCTCTCGGGAGGCCCGAAATGGGCATCCCATCGCACTGTGTCGCAGTGGCTAAACTGCGCAATCCGGCTGTCCACATAACTTACTTTCCAGACCGCTCAGTTTTTCTGCAACTTCATCCTTGCTCGTTTTCTGTGGCTCCATTCTTGGCACTTTCAGGTGCTCACGCTGTCCTCTTTTGTACAAGCCTATGTGATGTCCTGTTTTATACATCCTTGCGGGACTTTTTCCTTGAAGAGCGGACAAGACTTGACAATCGCCTACGCCGGATGATCTTTCCGAAACGCGTCGGCATCTTCGGATCGCAGGGCGAGCTCAGTTGAAGTTTCCTACGCCTTCAGAACAGGTGTCCAAACCTGCATTGGCGTGCCCGCCCGATTCGCCCACGCATAGTAAGGAATGAAGTTCAGTTCCACTTGCCGCTCTTTGGAAGGCTCTGCACCATATGGACGGTAAAGCGCGCTCTGCGAATTGGATTTCTCACTAACCGCTCCCGTATGCTTCAGCATCACGATTCCACCAAGCATATCCTTGTGAAATTCCCCGTGGAACGCCGAACTGCCCTTCTGCCGCACATCCAAAGAAACGTCGAATAGCTGCACACCATCCGGCTGATCCAGCTGTTCAAGACAATAGACCAGCGGCCCACGCTGTACTGCCACCCGTCCGAAGTCATCCACAACGCGCGGGTTCGCCTCGATCACTTGCGGCGTCATCCCAAACTTCCCATTGATGGCGTCGCCCGCTGCCCAACGCCGCCGCAACGCGAGGTACTGCCCCGGTGTCGCTCCCGAAACCAGCTCGCCATTAACCGAAACCTGGGTGCCATCCGACCACCCCGGCACGCGAATATAAAAAGTGAAGTCCGTCGCCTTCGCCGGAGTAACGGTAATATCCGTCGCACCATCCCACGGATAATTCGTCTTCTGCACGACCTTTAACCCGGTCCCATCCTCCAGATGCCAATCCAGCTGAGAATTGTCGTATAAATGCACATACAGCCCGTCCTTGCTGGTGCTATAAAAATAGCCCGGCAAAGAAGCAAACGTCCGCTCTAGATTCGGAGGGCAGCACGTTGTGTCATACCACGGATTCCGAATCTGTTCGCCACCCGATGGATCAAATCCCAATGGATTGCGGTAACAATACATCGTCCCGTCCAGCGACATCCCCGAATTGATTCCGTTATACAAAGCCCGCTCGATCACATCCGCATATTTCGCGTCTCCAGTCGCCGCGAGCAGCCGCCAGTTCCACATCATGTTGCCGATCGCAGCGCAACTCTCTCCATAGGCGGTAAAATTCGGCAGCTCGTACGAATCACCGAAGGCCTCGCCCGAACTTCGCGCCCCGACTCCACCCGTTACATACATTTGGGCCGAGACCAGGTCCTCCCAAAGTACATTTAGCGTCTTCAAATAAGTTTGATCGCCGGTTTCCAGGTAATAGTCGGTCGCACCGCAGCAGGCATACATCGCACGCACCGCGTGCCCCTCAAGATGTATGCGCGTTGTAAACGGAATTCCGCAGAAATGATAAACGTACCCATACTGCGGAAGCTTGATCCGTTCATCGCCCTGAAGGATATAGCCCGCAAGATCGAGGTGCCGCTTGTCTCCGGTGGTGCGGTAAAGTTCGATCAACGCCATTTCGATTTCGGGGTGTCCCGAAAGAATCGGCTTCTTATCGGCTCCCGGCCCAAAATTGGGCAGCAAAAAGCTGTCAACAAATCGAATCCCCGCATCCAGCAACGTCCTGTCACCTGTGGCGCGATAATATGCAATCGCGCCCTGAATCATGTGCCCGATGTTGTAGAGCTCGTGTCCCCACCTTTGAACATCAGGCGACATCCGATCCTTCGCCTTGTCGCGAACGTAGTACGTGTTCAAATATCCGCTCGGCTCCTGCACCGCGACAACTTCCTTGATGATCGCCTCCGTCTGCGCGCGCAATTCGGGACGATCGCCCGACTGCAGCGCAAAACCCACCGCCTCCGTCCACTTGTATACGTCGGAGTCCGAATAAACCGGTCCGCGCTGCGCCGCGTCGCTCTTGCCCACCAGGCGCAGAAAATTGTTCATTCGTCCGTTTGCTTCCAGCAATTTCTCCATTGACGGAATGCTTTTCTCGACGTTCGTCTCGCGCCGCGCTCCCCAAAATCCCGCCGTGATCGTCACCGCGTGCACGGGAATGTTGTGCAGCTTTGCGTATGGCGACTTGTCCACAAAAAGCACGCCCTGATCTTTCCATTCCGGGCTCGGCACGCTCACACCGACGGCCGAGGATGCCCCAAACAAGCTGCCGATAGGCACCGCGCTCACCGCCGCCGCAGACACTGCCGCCCCCACGAATTCACGCCGCGTCAATTTCGATCTCTTCGGCATATAGGCCTCCTCGAATATCTAAGTGCCTTCTGGCGGGCTTCATGTCCCATTTCAGAGCAAACGTTTACACTTCCTGCACAATAATTCATTCTCGCGAATCCTTGCAATCACTTTTCCGTTCGCCGCCGGCCGCTTTCTGCCCGCGCAGCCGCCTAGTTCCTCGCGATCCCGCCCCAGTCGTTCCTGCGCGCATGCTGATGTTCTCGTCAGAAAGCGGGTTCCCGAGGGCTGCCGTTTGGAAGCGAACGGGCACACGCCGGACCGATGTCGGACCACTGGAGTTCAGCTGCAATCTCCACGCCTGCAGCGGCGCCCGAAAGTCCAACTGCGTCATGGGTTTACTTCATGCTTCTCTGGATACCACGGGGGGTCGAGCGTCGCTAGCCTCGTGCGTTCGCCCTCTCGGCGACGGCAATCAATGTCGGCAGGACATCGCCGAACTTCCCGATGCCTGGCTGACCAAACGCGAAGTAGATCCGGTGATATAGCGCGTACAACGAATCGTAGACCTTCTGCGCCGCAGGCTCGGGCGTAAACACCGTATGCCCTGGACATATTTTATCCTGGGCCTCCTCCACGGTCTTGAATGTCCCGGCAGCAAGAAACGCGAAGACCGCGGAACCGAGACTCGTCACGCTCTTGCTCGGCACCAGCACCGGCCGCCCCAGCACGTTCGCATAAATCTGGTTGAGCACGTTGTTCTTCTGCGGAATGCCGCCCGCGTTGATCACGCGCTTGATGTTCACGCCATGTTCCGCCATGCGATCTAGAATGATTCGCGTATGGAACGCAGTGCCCTCGATGGCGGCGAAGAGTTCTTCCTGCGAGGTGCTCCGTAGGTTCCAGCCGAGCGTGATCCCTCGCAGATTCGGATTCACCAGTACCGTTCGGTCGCCGTTGTCCCACGTCATCCGCAAAAGGCCCGTCTGCCCAGGTTGATATTTTTCCAGCCCCTGGCTCAGCGTCGCGACATCCGTCCCCGCTCGAGTGGCAATGGCGTTGAAAATGTCTCCGACTGCCGAAAGCCCTGCTTCAATTCCAGTCCGCTGCGGATGCACACTGCCGTGTACAACTCCGCAAACCCCCGGAACCAGGTTGACCGACGGCGTGATTCCAATGATGCAGGTCGAAGTCCCGACGACATTTACCATGTCTTCGGTCCGGCAACCTGCTCCGATCGCATCCCAATGCGCGTCGAATGCTCCGACCGGTATCGGGATACCCGCTTTCAGTCCGAGCTTTTCTGCCCAAGGCGCGGACAGTTTTCCGGCAATGTGGTCCGACGTAACATATTCGCCCTGAAGTTTTTCTCGAACGCCCGCAAACAAAGGATCGACTTTGACAAGAAACTCTTCCGAAGGCAGGCCGCCTAAATCCGGATTCCACAGCCACTTATGCCCCATGGCGCAGACACTGCGCTTTACGTTCGGCGCATCGGTGATTCCAGAAAGCGTGGCCGCCACCATGTCGCAGTGCTCAAACGCGGAAACAAACTCTGCACGCTTTTCTGGATTGCGGCGCAGCCAATGCAACAGCTTCGAGAAGCCCCACTCCGACGAATACACTCCGCCGCACCACTCGATCACGGTAAGTCCTTCTCGATGCGCAGCTTCCGTGATCTCCGCGGCTTCTCTCTTGGCACGGTGATCGCACCAAAGATAATATTCGTCGAGCGGTTCCATGTTTTTGCCAACGGGAATGACAGAAGAACCGGTGGTGTCCATTGCCAGCGCTTGCACTTGATCGCCGGCAATGCCCGCCCTTCGTAGCGCTTCGCGTGTAGCGGCTGCGAGAGCACGCATCTGGTCGTCGTGCGACTGCGTGGCGTATTCCGGATCTTCGCGTTTGCGGTGCACCGGATACTCGGCGAATGCGGTCGCGAGCAGGCCTCGTTCGCTGTCCACAATGGAAACGCGAACGCTTAGAGTTCCAAAATCAACGCCAGCCACAATGGCCATGGAATTTGCACTCACTCCGTACAAATAGTCCGTTCAAATAGACCGCTACCCCGCGTGGGCGTACATATCCCACCCGAGGTAACGCGCAGCCGCTTCATGCACCGAGGGAGCAACGGAGGAAAAGTTAGCAGCCACGTGATGCTCGAAACCGTTTTCGCAGATATAGCGCAGCAGTTTCTGCAGACCAGGAATTTCCACCACGCCAGCGCCGCCAAACGTTTCGAGGGGGTCATCCGTGAACCTGCCACTGCCGGTATAGCCGCGGATTCTTCCCGAGAAATCATCCGTCGAGAAACGTGCAAAACACATCGCTCCCGACTTTACCTGTCCCACGCAGGTTCCAAACGTATTCTCTTTTCCTACCGTCCCTGCGATGATCGCCTGGTAATCCATTTTGACGTCTTTGAAGAAATGCTTCGGCAAATTGCTGCAATGGAAGCACACGGCCTTGTCGGGATCGTTTCCGTAATTGTTGTTCCAGTCGAGCAGCGCGCTGGGTGTTTCCGAAGCCAGTTGCAAGGCGTGCATGCCCAGCACGCCGCATACATCCACCTCGCACGCGCTTGAGAGCAACGAGTCGCTCATCATGCTCATCACCGTGCACGGCACGACGCCGAGATTTTCTTCGAGTGAGGTCCAGCACTGCACCGCACTGATCTGCAGGTCCGTGGATTTCATCCACTGATCGATCACCACTCCGAGCTTGGCCATCTTCAGCAGCGCAGCCCGCGGAATATCCGTGGTCGTCACATATTTCTGGATGGACTGCAGTTTTTGCACTGCCGCTTCGTCCGTATCCTTCATCCGCCCGATGCGCCCAAGAACTTCCGAAAGATCCAGCGTCTCAACCGAAATTCCACTGGCTTCCAGCAATTTCTCGCTATACCGCACCGTGTTGAAGGCGGTCGGCCGAGCGCCAAGAGCGCCGATGCGCAGGTTGCGCAGCCCTTTCACCACCCGGCACACGCCGGCAAACCACTCGAGATCTTTCCGAAACTCCGCCGAATCCGGTGTTTCCGTGTGCAGTTTGGTGAGCGAATACGGAATGCCGTACTGCGTCAAATTGTTGCAGGCGGACATCTTGCCGCAAAAGCTGTCGCGCCGGTCCGTGATGGTCATTTTTGACTGCGTGTCCGGCGTTGCTTGAACCAAGACAGGAACATTCAGGCGCGCCAAGCGCAGCGTATCCGCGATCGCGCGCTCGTCTCCGAAATTCGGCAGCGTTACGATCACGCCGTCAATCGTCTCGCCCTTCGATTTGAACAACTCCGCGCAGCGCTTTGCTTCCTCGTAGGTCTCGACCGCCCCGTGCTTGCTCTGCTCCGGACCGAGCACGACAACGTCGATGCCCGCATTTTGCAGGACACGCATCATCTCTTCCCGCCCGGTCTTCGCCAGATGCGCCGGGAAGAATCCCCGGTTTCCCACGATCACTCCCATTGTCATTTTTCTTTTGTTGGCCATGGTCCCTTAGATCGCTTTCTCAAATGTGTTCAAACAGCTGTTTACACGTCAGCAAAAACGCAAGTCAGTGTTTACTTTTCTTTTGCCCATAATAGGCTTTCTTGCCGTGCTTCCTCAGAAAATGCCGGTCATGAAGAGTTTTGCCAAGCGCGGTCGCATCCGCGCTTACCGTCACGGTCAAATACGCCATGCGCGCAGCCGCCTCCAGCATCCAGGCGTTCTCCGCCGCTTCTCGCGGGTCAGCGCCCCATGTGAAGGGCCCATGTTTTGCCACGAGCACCGCTGGAATCGTCATGGGATCCAGTCCTTTGAATGCGCGGACGATCACTGCCCCCGTATTTGCTTCGTACTCGCCATTGATTTCATCATCCGACATCACTTCGGTCAGTGGAATCGCGCCGTGAAAATAGTCGGCGTGCGTGGTGCCCAGGCACGGAATTGGTTTCTGAGCCTGCGCCCAGGCAGTGGCGTACTCGGAATGCGTATGCGCGATTCCGCCGATCGTCGGGAACGCTCGATACAACGCGGCATGCGTGGGAAGATCCGAAGAAGGCCGCAACTTCCCCTCGACCATCTGGCCTTGCAGATCCGTAACGACGAGATCGTTCGGTTTCATGCGGTCGTACGGAACGCCGCTGGGTTTGATGACGATCAATCCTTCCTTCCGCGCGACGCCACTGGCATTGCCGAAGGTTGAAAGCACCAAACCTCTGCGGACCAAATCCAGATTTGCTTCCAGGACTTGTTCTCGTAGTTTCGCTAACCGCATTCGCCCTCGACTGGAAGTCTGTTCATGAATCGTACCCTAGAAGCACCTGAGAGCGCCGAGATTGCCGGACAAGTTAAGTAAACGTTTACCACGGCAGTACCGGCTTTGCAAGGGCCTTTGACATCCTGTTCCGCGACCCGCCGCAATCTTGAAACTCCACCTTTTCTCCGGCCCTGTAGGAACAAGGCTGGATCTTCGCTGGAAGTTCAGACACCTGGCCCAGCCGGGCTGGGACACCGGTTGTCACATGTTTAGGATAGCGTATACTGCAGCAGACGATCTTTGCTGAGAGCAAAAGAGGACTCGTGGACATTCGGGATGTCGCCAGACGAGCCAAGGTATCGACGGCAACTGTATCACGTACAGTCAACCAAGTCGCGACAGTCGATGCGCAATTGGCGAAACGCGTTTGGAAAGCCATCGCCGAACTTGGATACTACCCCAACCGCCAAGCCCGGGCGCTAGTCTCCGGACGGAGCCGGGTGTTTGGGTTGATCGTCTCCGAAATCACCAACCCCTTCTTCCCCGAAATCGTCCAGACGTTCGAGACGCTTGCTGTCGAACAGAACTACGAAATTCTTCTAACCTCGACGATTCACGATCCGAAGCGAATGGAACTCGCCGTTCGCAGGATGATCGAGGGGCGCGTAGATGGCGTCGCGATCCTTACGTTCGGGATGGAAGACGAACTCCTGGAACATTTGCGATTTCGAAATCTGCCGCTTGTTTTCGTTGACGTGGGGCCCAAGGCGCCGCGCGTCAGCAACATCCGCGTCGATTATGCGCACGGAATCCGCCAGGCGGTGCAGCACCTCGCCGCGATGCGGCACGAACGGATAGGATTTGTAACTGGACCGCTCAGGTTGCGCTCAGCGGTCGCCCGGAGGGACGCGTTCGAGGCTTCGATGCGGGAGATTGGCCTCGCAGTGAGGCCGGAGTTTATCGTGGAGGGAGACCACCGATTGGAGGGCGGAAAGCGTGCCCTGCAGGAACTCTCCAAGCTCCGGGAACAGCCCACGGCTCTGATGTGCTCGAATGACATGACCGCCATCGGGGTGATGAGGCAAGCGTTCGATCTGGGAATCGGCGTGCCCCAAGAATTGTCGGTGATTGGATTCGACGACACGCGGCTGGCGGACTTTATGATTCCTCCGCTAACTACCATTCAAATGTCGCAGGCGGAATTGGCAACCTTGGCGTTCAATGCCCTACTCAAAGAAGTGAAGCGAGAAGCCCCCGCGCCAAACGGAACGGAATTTGTGCTCAAGACACAGTTGATTCTTCGCAACTCGACAACGTTTCCTCCGAACAACAATCAGGTCAAATCGCGTTCCACTCCGAAGCGCCTCTCGCAGCCCGCGCCGCAAGCCAAAGAGTGAAACGCTTCTTTTCTCCGCACTAAGGCGCGCCGAATGGCCCGGCGATCACAGCTCTCGCTCGCGGCGCATACACGATTCAGCACCTTGCCTCTCCTTTTGAATTGACTGTTCTTGCCGGCGATTTTAAAATTGAGCTTGGCACTTAGCTCTCGGCCGTGGAAAGGTCCAGCCCTAATGTCACGACTGCTTGCCGTAGTTCTGTGTGCTCTGGGTGTATTTGCAACGTCCACTCCCGCTCAGGTTTCCAGTTCCGCCATCGAACCCCTCCGCTTTCCCGCGGGAACGACTCTCGCGTTTCATCTGCAAACTCGCCTTCGCCAGTCAGATGCAGATCCCGTCGGCGTCCTGCCCCAGGGAACCGTTTTGCATGTAAAAATTCTCAATGCTATAGACTCCGGCGTGGATCGTGACGGCAGCGAGTTTCATGGCTTGATCGTCTCGGATATATCCATGGGAGACGGCGTAGTTATCCACTCCGATGCGGAAGTGCGGGGCCTCCTGGTTCTGCTCCGAAGCAAGAATCATCCGGATGGGTTCCGGTATGAACTTTTGCTCACGCAAATTACCGACGGTGTAAATTCCTATCCGCTCACCGCTTCTCTCAATTCTTCCTTCTTTGATTCTAGCGCTCAACCTGTCTCCCCAAATCCCGTCTCCTCGGCTCCCGCCACAACAAAAGTGGAAACCAAGGAATCGGCCAAGCCCGACGTTCCGAGCAATGCCAAATTGCCGGCAAGCTCCTCGCAACAAATCCCTAACTAGTTTGTTCACGCACAGTGAAGAGAATTCCAGTGCTGGTACCAGCCTCGATAGCACCTTGGATTCGGCATTCTCTCCGTAAGCTATTAAAGCGATGGGAGTTCGAAGATTTATGAACTTCGTCTGCCACTCTGGCATGCTTTCTGCTCCCTGCTACGCGCTCAGCCATATCTCCAAGGAGGGGCTAGCAATGAAGAATGCATGTCGATTTGGTTTTTCTGTGTTGGCTGGCACGGTTCTCGTAGCAGGTGCACTGGCTTTGCCGCCGGCCAAGACGCATCAAACTCCGGAAGGTCAGCAGGCTGCTGCTCAGACGCAATCCGTGTCTGGAAAGATTGCCTCCGTTGAGCAGAATACTTTCACTCTCACGGTTGCCTCTGGGTCTTCCGTTTCTGAAGCCCAGCAGCCAACTTCAGCAACCACGATGTCCTTCGTCATCGACAAGAACACGACGGTGGAAGGCAAGTTGAAGGTCGGTTCCGCTGCTGATGTGACCTACCGCCAGGACAACGGCGCCAACGTAGCCATCAGCGTCCACGTCGCTCCCTGAAGGGCTTGAGCACTGCCGTAACTCCATGCCGTAAATTCCGCTGTTGGGGTCTCTTCGAGGGGTTCCATCTACGTTCCTCTCGAGGAGTCCCGATGCGGTTGCACTGCAATTCCATCAGCGCCCCGCAACCTTCGGCCGTCTGGCTCGGCGCCACGTAGCGCCACAGCACCCTCAGAGTGTCGGTGTCAGCTCAGGTTGCGACACTGGTCAGAGAGTCCGCAGACCACACTCGGACCGCGCTATGGACAGAATTAAATTAGGGAAATGTAGGACACCAACGAATTCGTCAGGGGAATGGCTTCTAAATGCGACTATTCGAGTTGACGCGCAAGAGCATGCCTGCCCCGCCCGCAATCTTGAGGTTTCCGCTGTTAGAAGTCAGGACGATGAGGCCGATTGGGTCGGTTCGGCCAGCGTGCGCGATGCTTATGTGCTGGAGGCCGTAGGTCCCGCAAGCATCGGAGGAGAATACCCACAGCGCTTGGGGACTGTCATTACCGTCGATGGCGCCTCGACACTTTGTACCATCCCTAGCTCTGGCTTGGCCTAGGACACCGTCATTGACCTTCTTTCCGACAATTTGATAAGGGCTCTCGCCGGCGGTGACAGGTCCTCCGTCACCGTAAACAACGTCGCCGCCCACTTGCACTGTCGTCAACCAGCGGTATACGTCGCTCTCACCGGGACCGATTGGAGGTATTTGAGCTTCCGCTACTTGCATGAAGCCGGCGATAGCTCGCAGATTTGTGGCAATGGAAATTGTCTTATGCGAATAGACTAATCCGTCGAACTGGAAGGAGACGCGAGCTTGCGCGCCGGCTCCCGCCGGAATCCGTTCGACGATGTGACCTATAACCTTAGTACCTGCCCGTATCCTGACCCCTGGCGATAGTGGAACGTCCTGCATGATCCTGCCTGTGATCACTTGGCCTGGCTTGGAATTTGCGGACGAAATGGCCGAGTTCAAGCGAACAGGCAGTATGGTTCCGGGCGGAATGGCAAAGCTAGCATTGGTGGACCCTTCTGTCGGATCGGTTCCCTCGGAGTGAACGGACAGCCCGACAAATGGAGAACTAGGGCCGTCCGGTGAATGGCGTTGTTCGGAATTGGCAGGATGCGCCAAGAAAGATCCACAAAATAGCATCGCCAAGAATAGGGGTGCGGTCTGCGCAAAAACGTGCGTGAGAGCTTCTTTCCTCATACTCCTAGTGTAGTTTAGCGCCGTTCAAAGTGCGATTCCACATATGTCCCCGGCTTGCGGTTCCTTTTCTAGAATTCGCGCGCATTTGGTTCGTGGTTGGATAGCTTGACTGATGCCATCGCGGTGCGTCCATTTTCTCACTCAACGCAT